>SAMEA104315420__coassemble_1969_pt1 | contig 8191 bp, 7 predicted proteins | sample SAMEA104315420__metabat2_low_PE_009 | metagenome-assembled genome bin SAMEA104315420 (sample SAMEA104315420) | gut metagenome | biome: Monkey gut; feature: monkey-associated habitat; material: faeces | place: China | collected 2013 | reverse complement strand
GTGCGTGTTTTTTGCATAGGTCAAGCGGAGCGAATCCCGTCCCTGTTTTTGATGTCTGCTTTTCACGCGCCCCTGACTGTCAGGGCTGACGCTCGCTTTGCAAGTACACTTGCTCGCTTTGCTATTTCACGATCCCTTATGCTACGCCACAAAAAATAATACGAACTCAAATATCGAGTTCGTATTTTTTTTGCGTCATAAGGGATTCGAACGGGCGGAATCGCACACAATCCTGTGAATTGTGTGCCCGCCCCGGCGTGATAGCGCAGACCAATTATTGCCGTGCGAGAAGATTGTAGACACTTATGTTGTGCGTGTTTTTTGCATAGGTCAAGCGGAGCGAATCCCGTCCCTGTTTTTGATGTATGCTTTTCACGCGCCCCCTGACTGTCAGGGCTGACGCTCGCTTTGCTATTTCACGAATCCCTTATGCTATAAACTATTTAGAGTGGAAAATAATAGCTTTAAATAGATGAAGAGCAAGAAAAAGCCACGCTTGAAGACAGGAGCGCACTTTGTCTCCGGCTCTTTGGAAATAATGCGTAAAACAGATGAAGAACAAGAAAGAGCCGCTCAAGCGGATAGGAGCGTACTTGTTGTACGTGACTATTCGAGTGAGCGACTCTGCCGCAGTTGTTCGCTGTTTTACGCGTTATTTTGTGCCGAAGATACGGTCGCCGGCATCCCCCAACCCAGGCAAAATGTAGCCGTTTTCGTTGAGTTGACGGTCGAGCGTAGAAACGTAGACTTCAACGTCGGGATGTTCGGAGTGGACTTTTTCGACTCCTTCGGGAGCGCCGATGATTGCAAGGAATTTGATATGTTTGCATCCGCGTTTTTTGAGGAGCGCGATTGCGTCGCATGCACTACCGCCGGTTGCGAGCATAGGATCTACGAGCATAACGACTTTGTCCTCGATGCCTTGGGGCAACTTGCAGTAGTACTCTTGCGGTTCGAGGGTTTCCTCGTTGCGGTACATACCGATGTGTCCGACCTTTGCGGCGGGGAAAAGCGTGAGAATTCCGTCCACCATGCCGAGTCCTGCGCGGAGGATTGGCACGATTGCGATCGAGTTTTCTTTCACAACAGTTTGTTCGACGGTTTCGAGCGGAGTTTCAACGGTGACGGTTTGCGTGGGAACGTCCTTAAACGCCTCGAAAGCCATAAGCGTTGCGATTTCGCCGATAACTTCTCTGAATTGTTTGGTCGTGGTGTTTTTATCTCTTATGATAGCCACTTTGTGGCGGATGAGCGGGTGATCGAGAATATGCACGTTGTCGTATTCTTTCATATTTATACCTCCAAATTCTTATTGCTATAACGCTATATTTTTATACTTATTCTTTGTCGGAAGATTCGGCGTTTTCGATTGTTTTTTCTTCTTCGCGGAGTTCTTCGACAACCTCTTCTTCTCTTTCTTTTTCTTCGGCAGCCTTTACGACGTCTACGCCGACATCAAAGGTTGCGTTGGGAGCTACAGCGCCGGTGATAAGGCTTTGGGGCTCTTCCTTGGCAAATTCCTCGTTGCCGTCGCCGCCCTGTTTCTTTTCGATTGCGCTGATGATTGCGTGTACAATGATGCCGAGCACGAGCGCGGTTGCGATTGAAGTGATTGTGATTGTCTTATCCACAGTTCCTGCCGGTTTCAGAATCACGTCTACGATTGCGCCGTCTTTGATGGTTTGACCGATTAAGTCGCTCGAAAGAATCTTGTACGGAATCTTGATTGAGAGTCCGCCGATACCTGCGATGAGGATTGTGGAAACCGTGAAGAGATTCTTGTTGTCGCCGAGGTTGATGTCTTTGAACATTTTAAGACCGCTGACTGCGATGAAGCCGTAGAGCGTGAGGCACACACCGCCCATTACGCAAGCGGGGATTGTGCGCAGCAATGCCATGAGCGGGCTTATGAAGGAAAGCACTATGCACATGATTGCGGCAAGGAAGATTGTGGATACGGAAGCGTTTTTGGTGATTGCAACGCAACCGACCGATTCGCCGTAAGTGGTGTTGGGGCAAATGCCGAACACCGTGCCGGCCATAGAACCTACGCCGTCGCCAAGGAGTGTTCTGCAAAGACCGGGTTCGCCTTCAACAAGGTCGCGACCGATGATAGAACCGAGGTTCTTGTGGTCTGCGATATGCTCTGCAAAGACGACGAGAGCGACTGGGATAAACGCAAGTGCGACTTCGCCGACGCCTGCCCAAGTGAGTGTCGTTGCAACTCCTTTGGTTGCGGTGTTGACGGCTTCGCTGACGTTGCCCGTGACAAGCTCTTTGATTGCTTCGATGAGAGCAAAGTCGGGATAGTTGAGGAAGGATTGGAATTTTGCGCCCACGCTTGCGCTTGCGTCGCCAAGAGCCGCAAAGTTGTCCACGAGAGGTTGCCAGTTGACTATTTTGAGATACTCGACGTTGCACGCATAACCGAAAATCGAGAAGAATGCCGCAACCGCATAGCCTGCGCCGATGCCGAGGATGAACGGGATAAGACGTCCCATTTTGAATTTCTTTTGAGTTGAGCAAATGCAGATTGTGATGAGAGTCACAAGGCCGCAAAAGAGAGCGACGAGGTTGTAGCTTGCGTTGATAGCCGCGCCGCTTGCTTTGGTGATGTCGCCCATTGCGCTGCCTGCCAAAGAAAGACCGATGAGAGCAACCGTCGGGCCGATGATGACGGGAGGCATGAGTTTTGAAACCCATTTGCTGCCTGCAAACTTAATGATGAGTGCCAAAACAACGTACACAAGACCTGCAAGGATACCGCCGAGGATGATTCCGCAATATCCGAAGCAAAGTGCGGTCGAGAGCGAGCTCAAAAATGCGAACGAGCTTGAAATGATGACCGGGCTTTTGAATTTTGTGAAAAGAAGGTAAACTATCGTGCCGAGGCCTGCGCCGAGGATTGCCGCCGGAATTTGAGTGGGCAAACCGATGATGGTCGGGACTGCGATTGTTGCTGCCATGATTGCAAGCACTTGTTGGAATGCAAACACGAGGTTTTTGCCAAAAGCAGGTTTGTCATTGACATCGTAAACGAGTTGGTTTTTTGACATTGTCTTTCTCCTATATATAATTTTTGTTATCTTCTCACGCGCCTATTTGCCGCAGAGGGCAAAAAAAAGATGTCCGCTATGGACATCTACATTAGGCAATTTCACTGTCAATCGAGGGGAAACGGCACTCGTCAAAGGAAGAAAATACAATCTTTGCAACAGAAGCTGTTGCGAGAAGAATTACTTTCTTGAGCTTAACAACGCTTTGAGCCATGGTTGCCCTCCGATTCACATTTGACAGTATGTTAGCACAACCGAACGTTTTGCGCAACCAAATTTCGACAACTTTTTTAAAGTTTTTTTAAGCACACGAACCGTGTTGCATTTTGTGTATGTTTTACGGACAAAACGCAAGATATTGCGCTTGCAATCATCAAAGGAAATACATTCCTACGGCATAAAGCGCAATATCGACAAGGGCGAGAATAGGGAAAAATACCGCAAAATACCAATGTTTCGTCTTGTGACGGAAAACGTACATTCCAAGCGTCGTTCCCACTCCGCCGAACAAAATTGCAAACGCAAACAACGCGGCTTCTTTTATACGCCACTTTCCTTCCTTTGCCTTTGCTTTGTCTATGCCCATAACGACGAAGCCCAGCACGGTCATAACCGCAAATACGCACGTAATAACGATTTGATAAATACTCATAAATTCCTTTATACTTAATATACGCAACCGCCTTTTCCGACAGGTTTATTTTCCCGTTTCATGCAAAATCTCTTGCAACGCGCCCAAATCGAAGTCGGGCACGTACTCTTCCGTTGCGCTGTCAAGTTCCTGCGAAAAACCGTTTTGCAATCCTGCGTCGAAAAATGCTTGCGTTGCTTGGTCGTATTCGTCCTCTGTTATGCGTCTTGACAAAATCGGATGATTCTCAACGTTCGGCGTCGGGAAATACTGCCCCATCAATGAAACGTACATCGTATCGTCAATCGATGAAATATCTTGCAAAACCCCTTTTGTGTTTTCAAGTGCGCCGGGCAAAACGAGATGGCGAACGATAACGCCTTTTTGCATCATTCCGTCGTCGCCGAAAAGGTCGGCGGGTTGCTGACGCCGCATTTCGCTTATTGCGTCGAAAGCGATTTTTCTATACCCTTTTGCGTGCGAATACTCCCACGCCAAATCGTCATCGGAATACTTAAAATCGGGCAAATAAATATCGACCAAACCATCGAGTTTTTTGAGATTCTGCACGGTTTCGTATCCGCTGCTATTCCACACAATCGGTATTTTAAGTTGCGATTTTGCAATTTTAAGCGTATCTTTTAGCAAATTCGTGTAATTTGACGGAGTTACGAGATTTATGTTGTGCGCGCCCGAGTCTTGAAGATAAAGCATAAGCGAAACAAGTTGCTTTTCGCTCACTTCAAGTCCTTTTCCGCCGTGCGAAATCTCAAAATTTTGGCAAAACAAACAGCGCAAATTGCATCCCGAAAAGAAGATAGTTCCGCTACCTCTCTCGCCCGACAAACACGGCTCTTCGAAATGATGCAATCCGACTCTTGCTATTTTGTACATAATCGTATTGTTGCCCTTGGCAACGGTTATATTGTCCTTTTGACAGTGATATTGTGCCGTTGAAAACGGCGTTTTCTATTTTGCGATAATTCTATTGTATTTTTTCGTCCACTTTGCAAGTTTCTTCTCGTCGTATTCGGCAGGAATTTTCTTCGCTATGCTCTTTGCTTTCAAACTTCTTGTCAAACAACCGATTGCCTTGCATACGAGTCCGAAATGTCCCAAAAGCAAAAACACTTTTTTGATTATCGACTTTGCGCTCATCTTCGGTTTTTCGCCGCTAGTGTCTGTGGTTACGAGTGCGAGGTCGCTCTTTTCGATAAGTCCGCCGCCAAACACCCAGTCAATAGTCTTCGGATCGAGGGACAACGCCCAACGTTTGAGCACATCGACGAATGCGAAATCCGCACCGAGCGTCGTCATATACTTATGATAAAATCCCCACATGTTTTTTGCCGTAAACTCATCAATCTTATTATCCTCAACGTAGTCGGCAAACATTTTCCCGGCTTTCATCGAGGATTCTATACCGCTGCCCATAAGCGGCATTGTCATAAACGCACTGTCGCCGACCGCGACGTATCCGTCCGCAACCGCTCTTGCAATGGACATACGTAGGCAAATTTCGACTTTTCTTTCGCTTACGAGTTGGTTTGACAAAATAGGATTGCTTGCGCGCAACGCTCCGACGGTATATTCGATTTCCTTGTCCGAAAGGCCACCGACGCGTCCGATAAGCACGTCCACGAGATTGTCCTCGTTGAGATTGCACCAACTTATTCCCACGCTTCCGAGGTGTTTGAGATAAAGCGTCGATTTGATTTCGGGATCGCGAGGGTTCATCCCCTCCACTCTCTTGAAAAACGCGCGGTATCCGTACATCACATCGTCTTTGCCGGGCTTTGACTGAATTTCAAACTTATTTGGCACTTGCGCGCGGAAAGGCGAGCGCATACCGCTTGCGTCGATAACCAAATCGAAAAATTGTTCCTTGCCCTCTGCGAATATGCCGACAACGACGTCGTTTTCGATTGCAAGCGACGTCACTTCCGTTTCGAACACGAGTTTGCACCCTGCGTTTTCCGCTTGTTTTGCAAAATACTCGGAAAGTTTCGTGCGGTAAACGGAAATCTCTTCCATAGGCGGACACGGAGGAACGGGCAACGAATACTCTTCGTTGGGCGACACAAAAAGCCATTTGCTTTTTTGGCAATACGCATCGGAATCGGGCATGGGAAGACCTGCCGCTTCAAAAACATCGGCGCGGATATCATCGCGCCAATCGTAGCTCACTTCGCCTCTTTTGCTCTTTTCGAAAACAGTGACGACATGTCCTTGTTTTGCAAGACGTATGGCGGCAACCATACCTCCTTGTCCCATGCCGACAACCGCGATTTTTGCCATAATTCTCTCCGATTTAATGCTTGTATCGTCAATGCGATTTCGTCTTATTTTGACAAAACGCATAGTTTATCCGCCGTTTTTGCTTTGTAAACTGCCTTATACATTGAAACAGCTTCCGCCGATAAACTCTCTCAAAAGCGAGTTGCACGGTATCAAATTCTCGTCCTCTATCGTCTTGAAGTATTTGAGATATTTGATAAGTCTGTTCGCCACCAAGAATTGCGGATCGGTGTCTTTTATCTCTTTGAGCGCAGGCAACGCAAGTTTTTTGAGCACGCAAAGCTCGTACGCAAGTGCGGAATTGAACACGAAATCAACGCCCTCTTGCCACGGATAAATCCACTTGAACTCACCGCTTCTGACGCTTTGCCACATATCGATGGTGTTCTTTGCCGGATAGTTTCTAAATTGCATATCACGCACTATACGACGTATCAAACGCAAATCCGTCGTACTGAGCGGCGAATGGTCGTCCACATTGATTGCAAGTTGAGGCGCAATGTAGATTTTAAATTTTTGGTGTTTCGGGATAGAGGCCGTAAGTTTTTCGTTGAGCGCGTGTATTCCCTCAATCATAATGGGGCTGTGCTCGTCAACTCTTATCGTGCGTCCTTTCTCTTTTGCGCCCTTTGCAAAATTGAAGCACGGAAGCGTGACTTCCTCGCCGTTGATAAGGTCGAAAAGGTCCTTGTTGAATTGCTCGATATCAAGACATTCCACGTGTTCGAGGTCAACCTCGTTTGCCGCTTTGCCCTGCATTTTGCAAATCTTTTCGCGTTCGAGATAGTAGTCGTCCATGGAAATCATGACGGGATTTATTCCTCTTGACACAAGCTCGATGCGCACTCTGTTGCAAAAAGTGGTTTTGCCGCTCGAACTCGGCCCCGCGATGCAAATAAGGCGGATATTTTCTTTGTCGCTTTCGATTCTATTTCCGAGTTCGGACAACATACTGTTTTGACGCGCTTCGCACATTTGCACGAAATCGAGTTCTCTTCCCGGTTCGACCTTGTCGTTGATATCCGCAACCGTACCCGTTTTCGTCTTATTCGCCCACGCCGTCGCGCGTTGCAAAGTGCGTCCGTACGTGCTTTCTTCCACAAATTCGGGGATTTCCGCATTGAGTTCGGAACGCGGATATTGAATGATAATTCCGGGGCTGTACGGCATGAGGTTGTAGCTGAAAATGCACCCCGTGGACGGCACCATATACGCATGCAGATAATCGTAATAATCACCGCACACGTAGATATTCACCAAACTTTCGGGACGATACGGCAAGATACGCAACTTGTCGTCCCTGCCCATCTTTTCAAAAATCTCGCGCGCCTCGTCGGTGGACACCGTGATACGCTCGATAGGCATATCCGCTTTTATAATTCTGTCCACCTCGTCGCGCACCTCGTCGGTGGCTTTGGACACGTTGAACCCTTTTGAGAGAATTTGACAGAAAATCGAACGCGACGCATTGTAGCCGAAGCAAATACGCACGTCGGGATAAAGATTGTGAAACGCCATTGCGACGATATATCTCAAACTTGCCTCGTACGCCTTGACGGCCTCTTGATTGTCAATGCCCAAAAACTCAACGGTTTTGCCGTCGTCCTTGCCCGACAATTTGCGATTGAGTTCCTTGATTTGCGAGCCGAGCTTGCACACGACGTACTTACACTTGTCCTCCGAGGGCAACAAATCGATAACTCTCGTGCCTTCTTTGACCTCTACGGGTTTGTTGTCAATATAAATTTTTATCATAGTTTTTCCCCTTTTACGTCCCGAAATTCAATCCGAAACGTCCGATTTAGCGCAGTGAAATCGCATCTTTTCTATTTTATGCGCTGAATAATTATATCATATCGAAATATGCATTTCAAGACGGAAATTTTGTTGCCGTCGGCAACAATGAGATGCACGCAAAGCGTGCGTGATATTGCACTTCGTGCAGTTGAGAAATATTCTAGCTTATTCGAAGCGTACTTATACACGGTACTTGTCTGTTCGAAGACGGAACACAAGCTAAAAACTAACTTTAACTTATTCAAGGGGCATTTATATACAAAATGTGCCTATTCAAAAACGAATTGCGAACCCAAAAACTAACGAGAACTATTTCAGAGGGCACTTATACACGGAATTTGCATATTCGAAGACGGATTTCGAGCCGCAACGGCGGCGAGCCTTGGAGCGCCGAGCTTGATGGTTGTAC
>SAMEA104315420__coassemble_1455_pt1 | contig 10636 bp, 9 predicted proteins | sample SAMEA104315420__metabat2_low_PE_009 | metagenome-assembled genome bin SAMEA104315420 (sample SAMEA104315420) | gut metagenome | biome: Monkey gut; feature: monkey-associated habitat; material: faeces | place: China | collected 2013 | reverse complement strand
GGGATAGGGATAGGGATAGGGATAGGGATAGGGATAGGGATAGGGATAGGGATAGGGATAGTACATAACTTTATTTTAATCAATGCTGTCATGCCGGATGAGATATAACTTTGTCTTTGCCTGTTGATCGATAAGATAATTAGGCATTCTCGATAGGCGGATTTGCATAAAATCCAAGCCGGATGTTTTATGTGAAACGTGGCAGGCTTTGTTTATACGGCTTTATTGCGTTGATAATATAATAACTCATATTCGGTAAAACAACAAAGCGACAAAGTCGTGTGCCAAACCGAATAATGCCAACCGCCCAAGATAACGTTAATAAACTCACCATAACAGTCCGAACAATATTTGTAAGGCGTAGCCGCCCGGTAATCTAGGTGTCGGGTATTGAAATGGCGTTCGGTGTTTATAAAAACACTCAGACATAATCATACATTGTTCGGTGTGAAAAAAAGAATAGCTTCCGATATGCGTAGCGGCACTCAAACACGGAAATCAATTACATCAAATATCCTCGGCGCACCATCCTTTCAACAATCCGCGAAAACGTCTGTTAATCAAAGCAATGCGGACATGGCGGTGCTTTTGCCTTTTTTATTCAAACTTGGTAGAAAACGCTTTTTTGAATTTCTATTTGTTTGCGATTTGTTTTCCGACGGGATTGTCCGCACCGAATACGAAAATGCCGGACAGTAAGAAATACATAATCGTTTAAGAAAACCGTTGGCAATCTTAATCGATGTCTCGGCAAGTATATTAATTCGTTATAATTGAATTGTCGGTTTTTCTAAATAAAAAACGAAAGCATTATTATCCACAATACGACCGCTTATTTATCTTAATAATCGACAAAAACGTTATTAATTCAACATACGGGCTTATTTAATCTGCTAGTCAAACAAAATATTATTATAAGAGCTTAAATCACATGAGCACTTAATTCTAAAACTTCTCCGTATTAGTCAAAATCCAAATAGACTGCCATAAATCAACGTTTATACATCGGTAATAAATCCTGCTGTTTTACATCGGTAATAAACTCCTTTCATTTTCGCCTATATGAGCTTAAAACCAAACGAAATGTCATCTATAACGAAAACCACCGAGGTTGTGTAAAAATAAACGCGGTATAATGGTTTACTTGTAAACCATTATACCGCCTAGGGAATTTTTCTGTTTCGTTGAAACTCTTGCGCCGCTATTCGTCAATTCTTAATCGGAGGAAGGGCGGTTGCGCCGTCTTTTATCGCTTTGAGGATTTCGGGAAGGATTTTCTCGTATCCGGCAACGCCTTTTTCGACGATAGAAAGGAAGCTCACGTTTGCGCCCTCGTCCGCTTTATCGCTGACAACCTTGACGGAAAAAAGCGGAACGTTGTTTCTCTCGCAAGCAATTGCGATGCCTGCAAGTTCCATCTCGCAAATATCCGCGCCGAACTCTTTTGCAAGGCGGTGTTTGTCATCGTTTTTTGTGACGAACACGTCGCCGCTTGCGACGGTCACGAGTTTCATTTGTTTGCCGATGTTTGCAAGCGCGTTGTGAATAAGCGTTTCGTCAAGATAAAAATAGTTGCTGCTCATTCCGCTGTACTGTCCGACCACTCTGTCCGTGTCAACGCCGGTGACGTCGAATTGATAATGCACCACGCGTCTTGGCACGACAAGCTCGCAAAGTTCGAGATTTTTGTTGAGTGCGCCGACAAAGCCGAAGTTCAGCACCGCTTCTACGTCAAACAAATCCACGAGCAGTTGCACCGCAAGCGCGGCTTTGATTTCACCGACGCCGCTCGTTGCAAGATATATGGTGTCGCCGTCGTATTCGATTTGGCTTATAGCAACGCCGGATATAGTGTTTTGCGCCACGACGTTGCCGAGTTTTTTGAAGATAGGCAGAGTTTCTTCCGCCATAGCAGTTATGATTGCAATTCTCATACTTGCGCTCCCAAAATTTTATTTACAATATTTTAGCACGTTTTCGTGCCATATTCAATATTTGCAAAAAATAATAAGATTTTATTGTTGTTTTAATACGCCAATGCGATTTATATCGTTGAAAAAAACTTCGACAAATGCTATTCTATAAAAAAGGAGTTTTTATGGACAAAGCATTTCTCAACGACTGTTTATCTGAAATCGGCGTCAATCTCGCGCCAAACGCGCTCGACAAACTCGAGGGATATTTCGGCATGGTCGTTGAACAAAACAAAGCGTTCAACCTCACCGCAATAACCGAAGAAAAGGACTTTGTCGTAAAACATATCGAGGATTCCCTTGCCGGCATATCTCTTATACCCGACAATGCGAAACTTCTCGATATAGGCGCGGGCGCAGGCTTTCCGAGCATGCCTATTGCCGTTGCTAGAGAAGACGTATCCGTCACGGCTTTGGACTCGACCGCAAAGAAAATGACATTCCTTGCCTCGTGCGCAAAAACTTTGGGCGTAAGCAATCTCTCAACGGTCAGCGCAAGAGCGGAGGACAAGAGGGATTTGTTCGGCAAATTCGACGTCGTAACGGCAAGAGCGGTGTCCTCGCTTCAAATACTTTTGGAGCTTGCCATGCCGTTTTTGAAAGTCGGAGGCAGATTTATCGCCTACAAAACCGACGAGAGCGAACTCGATACGTCGCAAAACGCTTGCAAAATCCTCAACGCAAAACACCTCGAAACAAAATCTTTAAATCTTGCCAACGGTGAAAATCGCGCCTTGCTTGTCTTTGAGAAAACCGCTCCGACGCCGAAACAGTATCCGCGCCAGTACGGAACGATAAAGAAAAAACCTCTTTAACTCGTATGAATTTCGACAAAAACCGCCAAAGGTTTGCGTCGATTTTTATTTTATGTGAAACTTTTTGTGAAACGCCGTTGAAAAAATAAACTTTCTATGCTATATTATTTTTATGGCGCATGTCGTATCCTTTGCAAATCAGAAGGGAGGCGTGGGCAAGACGACTTCGTGCGTAAACCTTGCATGCTCGATTGCCTCACTGGGATACAAAACTTTGCTCGTTGACTTCGATCCGCAAGCCAATGCGACAAGCGCGATGGGAGTGTTCGACAAAAATATCGAAAATTCGATATACGACGCCATGTCGAAGCGGAACGCAAAAGTATGTATAAGAAAGGGCAAATATGCCGATTTTATTCCGTCCTCGCGCAATCTTGCGGGCGCGGAACTCGAGCTTTCAAACGAAAACGAGCGCGAGATCGTTTTGAAATCAACGCTTAACAGCGTAAAAGACGATTACGACTTTGTTTTTATCGATTGCGCTCCCAGCATCAATTTGATGCTTATCAACGCCCTGTGCGCGTCTGGCGAAGTCATGGTGCCCGTTCAATGCGAGTATTTTGCGCTCGAAGGACTAAATCAACTGCTCAACACCGTGCGACTTGTCAAAACGCATTTAAACGACAATCTGCGGCTTGGCGGAATACTACTCACGATGTGCAAGCGGACAAAACTTGCGCGCGACGTTGAAAATACCCTACGGCAAACGTTCCGAGGCAACGTTTTCGAGACGTCGATACCTTGCAACGTGCGTCTTGCGGAAGCTCCGGGATACGGACTTCCTATAATCGAATACGACAATAATTGCCCCGGCGCAATTGCGTATAAAAAACTTGCAAAAGAATATATATCAAAGTTTAAGGAGTGACTTATGGCAAACACAAAAGGCGGCCTCGGAACAAAAGGCTTCAATGCACTTTTCAACGACAATGAAGAAAACGTCAAAGTCGATATTGCCGACGACATTCAGGCTCAGGAAATCGACATCACGCTCATCGACCGCAACCCCAACCAGCCCAGAAAAACTTTCGACGAGGACAGTTTGAGAGAAATGTCCACGTCCATTGCGACGTACGGCGTTTTGCAACCTCTTCTTCTCGTAAAAACGGACGGCGGAAGATACCTCATCATCGCCGGCGAGCGTCGTTTCAGAGCAAGTTTGCTTGCAGGGCTCAAAAAAGTGCCTGCAATCATTCGTGAATTTACTCCGCAACAAATCCAAGAAATCTCGCTCATCGAAAACTTGCACCGCGAAGACCTCAATGCAATCGAAGCGGCAGAGGGTATGCGCGAGCTTATGGACAACCACGGTCTTACGCAAGAGGAAGTGGCAAACCGTATCGGCAAATCTCGTCCGTACGTCACCAATACTCTTCGCCTTTTGCAACTTCCCGAGGAAGTCACGGCTTTGGTGAGAGAGGGCAAACTCTCGCCGGGACACGCAAGAACGCTCATCTCCATCGACGACAAGGATTATCTCGTTACGCTCGCCAATCAAGCCTGCGACAACAAGCTTTCCGTACGCGACCTCGAAAACCGCGTCCGTCTCTACTTCACAAGAAAAGCAATTCCGTCAGGACCGCGAGATACAAAAGCTCTTCCGCTCGAACTCAAAGAATTCGTGGGCGATATGAAGCGCATATTCGCAACCAAAGTCAAACTTGTGGGCAACGACCAAAAGGGACGTATCACAATCGACTACTTCAACAAGGACGACCTCGACAGAATCTACGCGCTTATCCAAATCTTGAAGTACAACGACAAACTGTAATTTGAATCGACAACTCCGTTAAAACCAAGCGGTAGCTCCTCAAAAAATCGCATTTTGCTTTTGACAACAAAAAAACACCGACGGCAAAACTTGCCGTCGGTGTTTTTCAATCATATTCCGCTGAGGTGAATCAGTCGTCGAATTCGGTTTCAGTGTAGGTGTAGCTCTTGTTGCCGTTTTCGTCCACGTTGACGTTGACGATATATCCCTTGCCCGTCTTTCCCTTTCCGACGTGGATTTCAATGACTTCTTTGTCGCCTTTCAGCTCTTTTTCAAAGTAAATCACTTGGGTTTTGCCGTCTTTGAGGGTGGACATTTTGAGTTCGGTTTCGCCTTGTTCGCTCTCGTATGAGAACGTGCTGCTCTCAACGAGCGTTTCTCCGTCATAGAGGGAGTAGTTGAACTTTTGCTCGGTTTCGTCGTCCTCGACTTCAAGGCTTTGTTTCACGCGCAAGGTGCGGTTGTTGTCGAGCGTGACGACAAACTCCGTCTTGTTTTCGCTCTCGCCTTGTTCCGTTTCGATCTTTCTTTCGCCGTGCACAACGTAGTCTTTCTCGTCAATGACCATTACGCCGTCAATGGAGAATTCCTCCTCGACCTCACCGTCCTCGTCGTCTGTTTCGCTATCGGTGAGCACTTGGTTGTAGTACATAACGTAGCTCAATGTGTTGCCGCTCAAATCCTTGTAGGAAACAACCATTTTCTCCTCGAAACCGTCCCTATCCGATGTTTGGGACAAGACGTTGAAATTGCCGTCGCTGAGCAAGCTCTCGACAAGAGCCATATATTGGTCGAGTTGAGCGGTGTCTATCACGACTTCCTCCGCGCCGTTTGCGGGTTCGTTGTCAACTTCGTCGTCGTCATCGTCGTCATCGTCGTCATCGGCTGCCGTTGCAACATCGCAAGCGGGTTGTGCGCCGTTCATAGACGAGATAAGCATACCTGCCGACGCCGCGCTGAATCCGTACACGGATTCGGTGGTGTTGAGTGCGTCAAATTTGCCGTTGACGCTTCCTCCGCCTGTCGGGTCGTTGCAGGCAACAAGCCCTACTGCAAGCACGAGTGCTAGCGACAATGCCAAAATTGTGAGTGCTTTTTTCATATCTAATTCTCCTTTTAGAGTATTATTTTTTGCGCTGATGCGAATTTTTTGGTTGAGAGGTTTGCGCCTTTCACGTATATAACAATCCCTTTTGCGCGATTTGTTGGCAAATTTTCAAAATTGTCAAAATATTTTTCAAAAATCGCAAGACCTTGACGGGAGAGTTCTTTTTTAATATACTCATATAGAAAATATTTCAAAAAAATCATATTTTTACCAACAATTCGGGCTGTTTTGGTTGTTGATATATCGGATGGTGTATGGACGAGAAACTCGAGAGGAAAATCGCAAAACTTAAAAACGGAGATAGCAGTGTTTTCGACTATGTGTACGAGCACACCAATCGCCCCGTCTATTTTGCGATATTCTATATCCTAAAAGACAAGATGTACGCAGAAGACGTTTTGCAAGACACCTACGTGCGCGCCATATCCTCAATCGAGCAGTACAAAGACGGAACAAACTTTGTGGGCTGGCTTTGCTCTATCGGCAAATCGCTTGCGCTCAACCACCTCAAAAAGTACAAGCGCGAAGTGTCCACCGACTTTGAAAGCGATGCGTACAAGTACGGCTCGCGCGAAAAGGAGCTGCCCTACATATTCGACGTGGCGGCAAAAATCTTGAACGAGGACGAATATCAAATCGTAATGCTATGCCAGGTTGCAGGCTACAAGCGGCGCGAGGTGGCAAGCAAATTGAATATCCCCATCGGCACGGTGACCTGGAAAAACAACGAGGCACTGAAAAAACTCAAACAGTATCTTGAAAAGGAGGCCCGCTTATGAAAAACGTAAAGAAAATGTTGACGCAACACAAGTCGGAAATCCTGCCCGACGAAAAAGTCAAAGACAATATTAAGCGCGAGCTTGGTATGGACGAAAAGCAAGCAACTCTCAAATACGCGCACGGCGGCGAGGGGAGCGTGAGCGTGCGCCGAAACGGCACTCTTATGGTCGTTTGCGCCGCGGTGCTTGCGGCAATTCTCGTGTTGGGCATCTTTGTTTCAATCATCATCAAAAAGCAGGGCGGCGGAGATTTGCCACCGTTTGGCAACAAATTTGAACAAATCACCGACGCCGATTCTTTCTACGCCTACGGTGCGGCTTCTGTCGGAACGCTGCTCTCATCGTCTTCGGATACGTCGTCAAGTGGCGGCGCAAGTGCGGCGAGCGACGAAACAAGCACTTTAACATCACAATCCGTCACAATAAACCCCGATTCCGAGCAACTTACAACGATCAATCGCTATATGACGCTCGTTGAGAGCTTGCTCAGCGACGGCAAAATCGAGAGCAAAACCATTGCCGGCGAAATGGGGTATGAGTGCGGTATGAGCGTCAATTACACCGACCTGCGCGGCGAATCTATCGAGTATAAAATGTTTTTCAACAAAGTTTTTTTGACGGGCAAAAATGACGGCAAAGAAACAAAAGAAAACTATTCGATAAACGGCGTTCTCGTGCTTGGCAACGAGCAATACCCCGTTGAAGGGCTCTACAAAAAAGAAACGGAAACGGACGAGTCGGAGAGCAAACTCTACTTCAAGGCATTTACAAGTGCGGATAAAACCTCGTATATCGAAGTCGAACAAAAGATTGAAACAGAAACCGAATCGAACGGCACCGAGGTTGAACAAGAGTTTATCTATTCCGTCTACGACAACGGCAAACTGAAAGAGCGCACGCGCATAAAATACGAGGTCGAGGACGACGAGCTTGAACTCAAAATGTCAATCACCAAGGACGGCAAAACAGAAACTCTCACTTTCTCTGACGAAACCGACAACGGCGAGCGCGTCATCAACGTACGCGGCAACATCGACGGACAACCCGTCAAATTCAAGATCTATGTACGCCAAGACAGCTATCACTACGTCTTTGAAGACGGCTCCTCTTCCGACCTGGAACGCGACGACGATGACGACGATGACGACGAAAAAGACGATGAGAACAACGACGATCTCGACGATGACGACGATTGAGAAAGCAAAACACCGACCGCGGTCGGTGTTTTTTTATAAACCGGTGAATGTTTAGAACGCTCCGTATGAGTTTTCGTTCGGGTGCGGGTGTCCCACACATGTCATGCTAATTTCACACGACAACTCTGCCGTCGCTGATTTGTATGCGTTTTGCAGGGTTTGGGAGGGTGTATTCGGTGCAGGTGAGCAGGGTTTGAAAGCCTTGCGTCATTTCAAGCAAGAGAGTTTGTCGGGTGTTGTCAAGCTCGCTCAACACGTCGTCTAATAACAAAACGGGCGGCTCGCCTATTTCGTTTTTGTAGATGACGACTTCGCCCAGTTTCATTGCAAGCGCGATTGTGCGCTGCTGTCCTTGCGATGCGAATTTTCTGCTGTCTTTGCCGTTGATTTCGATTTTTATATCGTCGCGATGAGGGCCTACGGTGCAATATCCCAGCTCTTTGTCTTTTTGCCTTGAAGCAAGAATCGCCTTGTACAATTCCTCTTGCAAATCCTTTTCGACGTCCGTTTTCGAACCGCTTTCGTAGGATAGTTTCAACTCTTCTTTTTCACTGCTCAAAACGCTGTGAAATTTGCCTGCCGCGTCGTTGAGAGTCGCAATATATTCCATGCGCTTTTCAATTATAATCGCGCCTTCTTTGGCAAGCCCCGTATCCCATACGTCAAGCATATCGTCGATGTTGGGATTGAATTTGTATTCTTTGAGAAGATTGTTTTTTTGTTTTAGCGTCTTGTTGTAGCGTTGAAGCGCAAGGAAGTACGCTTTTTGTTGTTGAGAAAGTCCAACATCCAAAAATCTGCGTCTTTCGTTGGGAGATTCCTTGACGAGCTTCATCTCGTCGGGGGAGAAAAACACGACGCCCAGCACTCCCAAAAGCTCGCCGGCGCGGTTGACTGGGATGTTGTCCACCGCAACTTTCTTTTTGCCTTGCTCGTCGATTTGCAAGCAAATGGTGTGTTTTCTGAAACGCTTTTCGATGTTGAGTTTCACTTGCGCTTTGCTCTGACCGAGCAAAATCATTTCTTTATCTTTCGTCGTGCGAGGGGAGTGAAAAACCGAGCAAAGATACACGCTTTCGAGCATATTCGTTTTTCCGCTGGCGTTTTTGCCGTAAAGAACGTTCAGCCCGTCGTCGAATTCGACGAGGGCGGAAGGGTAATTTCTGAAGTTTTTCAGTTCCAGCGAAAGAATTTTCATACACAACAAGTATAACCCGATCGCCGTTTTTTTTCAACATCTTGTGTTTAAGTTTTCTTTTTTGAATTTTGCTTGAAAATTTTGTCGATTTTGCTATAATCGTAAGCATGATTAATCTAGAAGAATTTTGGGATGACGTAAAGAACGATTTGTCTATTTCCATCCAAGCCATAAGCTACGAGGTTTGGATTGAAAAGCTCGAACCCGTATGCTTTGCAGACAACGCAATCGTGCTTGCGACAATCTCCGCCAACGCAAAAAAAACCATCGATTCGAGATACCGCGACACCATCAAAGAAGTGGTGTCTTCTCACAATCCTCAAATCAAGGACGTGGTTATCATCACCCCCGACAAAAAGGCGGAATATTTGGACAAACAAACGGTTTTCATCGAGGATCAAGGCTTTGTCACCAACTTCACTCCCGAAGAAAAGGGCAAAAAGAAATGCCCGTTTCAAGAAAAATACACCTTTGAAAATTTTGTGGAAGGCAAATCCAACTCCTACGCTTTGGCGGCTTGCAAAACCATTGCCGAAAATCCCGGCACGACTTTCAATCCGCTCTTCATTTACTCGGGCGTAGGTCTTGGCAAAACGCACCTTTTGCACGCAATCGGCAACTATCTTTTCAAGTATAAAAAGAACGTGAGCGTGCTTTACGTCAGCGCGGAAGCGCTTGTAACAGAGCTTATCAACGTCATTCGCAACAAGTCCAACGAAGAAAACAACAAATTCAGAGAAAAATACCGCTCTTGCGACGTTCTTATGGTGGACGACGTGCAATTTTTGATAGGCAAAGAAGCCACTCAAGAGGCGTTTTTCCACATCTTCAACGACCTTTATCAAGACAACAAACAAATCATCTTGACGTCGGACAGAGCGCCGAAGGATTTGACCACTCTCTCGGACAGACTTCGCACGCGTTTCGGCTGCGGTCTTACGGTGGATATTCAAGTTCCGGACACCGAAACGAGAGTCGCAATCCTCAAAAACAAAGCCGCTCAATCCAAATTTGTGCTCAAAGACGACGTTGCCGAGTTTATTGCGGAAATCGCACCATCTAACATTCGTGAAATGGAAGGATTGCTCAACCGAGTCATCTTCTTCAGCTCGCTCACAAACAGCTCCGTATGCACCGTAGACGTTGCCAAAGAGGCAATAGGCGGATTTATCGAAGAGAAAAAGGACACGATAGACGCAAGCGGAATCGTGGATGCTGTTTGCAAGTATTTCAAACTTTCATCCGCGGACATAATCTCAAAAAAGAAAACCAAAAACATCGTCGAACCGAGGATGATCGCAATCTATCTCATCACCGAGTTGTTGCCGATGCCGCTTGTGCAAATAGGCGAAATGTTTGGCGGAAGAGATCACACCACAATCATTCACGCCCGCGACAAGATAAGCGAGGAAATCAAGTCGAATCCGCGCATCAAAGTCACCGTCGCAGACATAAGAAACATGATTCTCAACAGATAACAACTTAAAAATAGGAAAATATATAATAAAAAACAATGCAAAAAGCGTGCGAAAAGCACGCTTTTTTCGTTATAAAATTCGTATTTTCTTACTGTTTTTTCTCTGTGCTTCCGTTTATTTTGACGTAAAGATCTTTGATTGCGGCAAGTCCCGCCTTTTCGCCGTTTTCTACCGCTTTACCGTACATTTCAATCGCTTTTTTGTAGTCTTTTCTCACGCCGAAACCGTTTTCGTAACAGATTCCGAGATTGTGATACGCAACACCCGAACTGTACTTTTCAGCAGCAGTCCTAAAACACTTAACCGCTTCTTTTTTGT
>SAMEA104315420__coassemble_1408_pt1 | contig 10930 bp, 10 predicted proteins | sample SAMEA104315420__metabat2_low_PE_009 | metagenome-assembled genome bin SAMEA104315420 (sample SAMEA104315420) | gut metagenome | biome: Monkey gut; feature: monkey-associated habitat; material: faeces | place: China | collected 2013 | reverse complement strand
GAGTGGTGATAACGCCCTCGTTCCAGTTGTGTGCCGCGAGGTCTTTCTTTTCAGAGGTATGACCGCAGGTTGCCGGATGCCAGTGGTTGGCGGCGTCATAAACCCATCTTTCCGTGTCGAAAGTATGCTTGTGCTCGAGCGTTCCGATTTCTTCGGTCTTGGTGTTGCCGCAAACGGTGCAAGTGTAGGTCTTTACACCCTCAGTCGTTTCGGTGGGTTGAGTGGTGACAACGCCCTCGTTCCATGTATGCTGTGCTTCGTCTTTTTTCAAGTCGGTATGCGCGCATGTTGCGGGATGCCAGTGCGTATGTGCGTCAGAAGCCCATCTTTCCATATCGAACGTGTGTCCGAGTTGGGGAACGGATTCCGTTTTTTGATAACCACACACCGTACAAGTGAGAGTTTTCACACCTGCAGCATCTTCCGTTGGTGGAGTGGTGACAACGCCTGCATCGAAAGTATGGTCGGCTTTGTCCGCCACATCCGAGTGCTTTTTCGTCATACATTCGTGCCAGTGGCTTGTTTCGTCATACTCCCACTTGCTTGAAAAATTGTGCTTTTTGTTGTTGCAAGCAGTGAGAAGCGCAAGTGACAAGACAAGCACCATTGCGATTGCCAAAATCGCGATGAATGTTTTTCTTTTCATAGTTTTCTCCTTTTTTATTAGGTTGTTTTTTTGATTCATATATTTCAAATCGCGCTTGGGATTTGCGATGTGAAATCAATTATGTTTTTTTGTGTTTGTATGCCTTTTTCGAATTATTTTACGACAACGCTATACTTATATTTAATCGTTCCCATTCCCGGTTGGATATTGCTCTGTATAATGGTTGTTTTATCCGCGGACAACTCAAATGTCGAGCCTACAAACAAACCCGTTTCGTGAGCGGGGATTTCTTTTTCCATATCTTCCTGGCTGTCATAGAACACGATAGCAGAGCCTTTAATCTTGTACAACAGCGTTGCGACGCCTTTGCCTTTATCGTCTTCTTCGCCCGGGTGTTGATCAAAAGTCGCCGTCACGGAATCTTTATCCGCCGCAAAAACGAGCGTAACTTTTGATACCTTATGAGTTTGTATAAACTGCTCCTCCGTTATTTCCATTTCCGCAAGGAGCGCTTGCTTGACGGCTTCGGACTCCCACTCGAAAGTTGCGTCAACCTTCTTGAACGTCTTGCCCTTGATGTCGGCAGTCGCCCATTTTGCGTAAAGCGTGAACACTCTTGCCGGCATATATGAAAAACTGAATGCCGTGTCGGAAAGCGTTACGCCGCCGTCCGTGCTTTCATACCAGCCTGCAAAAACAAAACCGTCTTTGGTGGGATCGGCAGGAGCCGTAATCGCCGCGCCTGCGCTTGCCTTGACGGGTTGCACCGCGCTGCCGCCTTTGCTGTCAAAAGTTATAGTATATTCTGTTTCGACGACAAGTTCGTCTTTCCCGTCCTTGTTGCAAGCGGTAAGAACCGAAAGCGACAAAACAAGCATCAACGCTATCGCACAAAATGTGAAGATCGATTTCCTTTTCATGATTTTTGTCTCCTTTTTTTCTAAATTGATTTGTTTCAAACCACAAATCGAGAATTGCGTTCTAAAACCGTTAATAATTTTCCGTTTTCGTTCGTTAAAGTGCGTCGATTGCGTCCGCAATGTAATCGGACGGCACGGATTGATAGAAAAACGCGTCGATAACTCCGAGCCTTTTTGCGTTTGCCACTCGATAAGACAAATCAGCATCCGACACGTTGTCGCACACAAAGCACACTTTGGCTTTGGGATTGTTTTTCTTCACCAAGTCCGACGTTTTGATACGCCTGTCAAAAGCTCCGCTGCCAAAACGCGTTACGTCCACGACAAGTACGTCCGCAAGGAATGCGCCGCAAACGTTGGCAATTTCCTCGGGAGTGTCCCCTGCCGCCTTTTCCACAAGCATATCGTGTTTTTTCAGTGCGTAAGCAATCACCTCGCAAACGAGCGTGTTTTGCACCGCAACGATAACCCTTTTCATATTTTTTGCTCTCCTTTACAATCCAAACGTAAATGCGCACTTTTGCACTTTACACAATCATTGTATTAAATTCGTTTTTAGCGCGGTAGTGTCAAACGTCCCGTTTTTTCGTTTTTTTATAAAAAAACAAAACTTTCTCTTCTCGCCTTTTTCTTTATCTCTTCTTTGTGCCGTGAAAGCGGAAAAATGTCCCATAAACGCAAAAAAATCGGCCGCGTTTGCAGTCGATTTTTATTTGCTTTATTTTGCCGATTTTACTTTTAAGTTGTCTATATCCTCAAATGTCGCCTTCTTTGCGTTCGAGTATCACTATGCCTGCCTCTCTTGCCCTCACCGCAAGTTCGGTACGATTGCGGAAACCCGTCTTTTCAAGCATGTCCGTCACCACGTTACGCACTCGCTTTTCGGACAAGTTCATCTTGTCTGCAATCTCGGCGTTGGTAAATCCGCCCGTCATTTCTCTCAACACTTCCAGTTCCCTCTCGGTAAACTCGCTGCCCTTGGCAAGCCCCAACGTCACTTCGGGTTTTTCGTCGGGGTATGCGATTTCACCGTCCAAAACCCTGTTTATAAGCGACAATATCGGCTCTTTGCCGAAATCCTTATACCAAAAGCCTTCCACGCCTATGCTCTTTGCACGCTCGACGTACGAGCACTCGGGCATGCTCGTGACAATGATTATCTTCGTCTTGGCGTTCGTCTTTTTTATCTTCTCCGCCGCCACAAGTCCGCTTGCGCCGTTTTTTGTTACGACGTCCATAAGCACCAAATCAACGTCGTGGCGCGCACAACATATGTCCGCAATCTCGGCATTGTCTATTGACACCGCAAGATTAAGCCTTGGCTCGCTCTTCACGATTGCCTCGAACAGTTGCCTCGGCATCGCCTGATCTTCAACTATCATCACGTTTATTTTGTCACTCATTTGCCTTGTCCTCCTTGGGTATCGTCATTTCAAGCGCAAAATGCGGATTGCTTGCAACGCTCATTTTTCCGCCGGCATTCTCCGCCATAGTGCGCAAAGACGACAACCCTCCGCCCTCTTTAATCTCTCGTGTCGGCATAATGCCGTTGTTTGTCAGTTCGATTGAATACTCGTTTTCGTTTTCTCTCATCTTGACGTACAGTTCCGTTCCGTCGGCATGCCGTGCCGTGTTGACCACGCACTCGAACACCGTCGATGCAAAAATCTTCTCTACGCGCGTGTTTTTGACGGGACGTTTCCCGTCGTAAAAAATTCTTACGCCAACGCTCGATGCCGTCTTGTCCGCCTCGGCAAACTTGTCCTCTTCCTCGTCGGACGCAAATATCAGCGACGTAAGACCGTTCCACTCGGCAATAAGCGATTCTCTGTCGTACTCGCCTTGCGTAAGTGCCTTTTTTGTGCGCAATATCAGCGAACCGAGATTGGAGTGAACTTTCACTCTTGCCGCAAGCGTTTCTCTGTCCTTGGTCACTTCGGCGACGATTTCGCCGTATTTGCGCAAACGCAAGTTCATTTTGCGCAAGTTTTCGTTCTTTTGCTCGGTTTCCTTTTTGAGCGCAAGTTCTTTGGTTATATCCGTGCCCGAAAGCTCGTACACCGTCTTTCCGTCAAAGTCGTGCACGATACGCTTGTAGCAAGTTGCGCATCCGTCTTTTTGTTCGACGATAACCGAGCCTTCGCTTCGAGTTACGGCGATTCCCTCTTCCGCCTTGCCCTCGCAAAGTGTATTCCAAAAGGCTTTGCCGTCGTACAACGACTCACCCGTGATGAATTTGCACTCTTCGTTTATTTGCTCGTTGAGAAGCAACACTCGCCCCGTTTCGTCATAGAAGCACAGCCCCGACGAAAGCTCGCTCAATGCGTCCTTGACGGACATCGCGGTAAGGCTCGACATGCGCTTTTTCACGACTAGCACAAGCCATAACGAGCCGAGTGCAATGAGCGCAAGTGCGATGAGAACAACGCTCCACAGCGGCATAAAGCACGGCGAGCCTGCGAAATCACTCGGTTTTGCGCCCAAATAGCGTATTCTAATGCCGTCACACAGATAGCAAAACAGCAATACGGACGTCGCGGACACCGCAAGTTCGGGCAAAACGTAGCGTAGTTTCAATTTATATGAAAGGCTCATCGCAAAGCATACTACGCCCACGAACGCCGCAAACAAATATGCGGTCAACGCAATGCAAAACACGGCTTCGTTTGAGTATATGAAAGGAGTCATTCTCTATCCTCCTTTGCAAACGTAAGCGTTGCATACAATGTTTCGTCACTCTCAACAACGGATAGCGTCGCGCCAAGTTTTTCGCACTCTTTTGCACGCCAACCGCTCGGTATCGCCGCCTTTACGTTGTCCAGCGCAATGCGGCAAGACAACTCGCCTTTGCCGTCCGACAATCTGACGAGGCAAGCCGTGAGTTCGGGCAAAGTGCACTCAATGCAGTCCTCGAAAAATTCGTATATAAACTCTATTTGTTCGCTCGAAAATTCTCCGTCGCAGGTTGAGAAAACGGACGAATAGACGTCGCAAAAAGTCAATGCGTCGCAAGACTCGCGCAATGCGTACACAAGTTCGGACAGCGATATTTTGCCGCCGCTTCTCATGAGTGTAAGATTGCTCCTGCGCTTCAAAAACACGCCATATACCACCGCAAGTCGCAACGCGGCGTCCTTTTCCTCGTCCGTCGTTGCCCGTGCAAGCCGTTTGCTTATCTTTTTTAAATGCGGGCGAGCAACGTTGAAAATGTCTTTGTATAAGTTGTTTTGTTCCTCTATTTTGGAGCGTTGCTCTTTGAGCCTGTTTTCCGCGCTTATAAGATCGCTCTCTTCTGCAAGCGTAGCGTTGATTTCGGCAAGGTCGTCGTTGATTTTGTTGATAACCGACGTGTCCTCTGTCCAAAACACCTCTCCGCCCGTGATAGCTTTGGCTTTCAACACCAAATCTTTCGACATTGCGATTTCGCCGTTTTTCGCCGCCTCGACGGCTTGCTCGCGCGTTAATTCGGGTGCGTTTTTGGAGGACAATTCAACGTCGAATTTCTTGTCCGTTATTACCGCGGATACGTCCGCTACGTCAAAAAACTTGGCATGGTCGGTGTTGGACGGTATAAAGCCTATACGGATAAGGCTTTCGCACACGATAACCACGCTGAAAACCACCGTTTCGGGCATCTTTATGAAGAGCGGATTGAATAACTCGCGCAATATGCAAAACACAAGACACAAAACAAACAAAACAAGCGGTATCCATGCTTTTTTGCGGCAATGAGATATGCGACACTTTATAAAAAGCAGTATGCCGTTTGCAAGATAAAGCCCCGCAATCCACGCAAGAATGAGATAATATCCCCACTCCCATTTATATACCGAATTTGCGTTTTCAAGCCCTTGCGCAAAGGAAAAAACTTGCTCGTGAACGTCGTTTGTAAACACCAAAAGTATAAGCAAAACCGCAGGCACAAAAAGCAAATTCCATAGGTTAGATAGCGGTTTTCCGCTCTTTCGCGCCATGCCTAGCGCGGTTTTTAAAAGCACTACGGGAGCAATACATTGCGGTATGTAGTAGGAGTACCAAAAATACCTCTCCGCCGTCCCTTCGTAAACCACGTTGTATTTGACGAGTTTGAGCAAAAGCACCATGCTCATAAGGATAATAGTCGTCGCAAGCCCCGTGCGGATATTCTTGTCCGACACCCTGTTTATCACCGACACCGTCCAATAAGCAAGTATCCCGAAAAAGATACATTGAGCCGCAAGCACCATAAATTTGCTTGTATTCCAATCAGACACGAGATCGTCCGTCTGCTGCAACACGCACGCAACGACGAACAACACCCCCGCAACCGCATAGGGCAATATACTATTCTTTTTTGATTCGCTTATGCCCATCGGTTACGCTCCTTTTGATTTTCGGGAAAAGACTTTGGTCATATTATAACATTACACGGCTCGCAAAAATAGATTTTTGCATTGCTGTCGCATTTTGTTATTCGCTGAACGCAAATAACAGCCGTTCGTTGAAATACGGCGATCGAAAACCCTTGCAAGCAAGTTTTCTCGCTTGTATTATAGCATATTTTATGCTTTTTTCAAGCGCATTCGCCCTGCCGTCAAGATTTTAGAATTTACACACCATCTAGAGAAACAATCGTTTTATTTTTATCTCTCAACTTGTATTTGCAACACAATTTTATGGACATACATATAACAGTAAAATAGGCATGGAAAAAATGTATGAATTGAACGTTTTCGTACACTTTAAATTTATTTTAGGAGGATTCTTTTACCTAAAGATTTTTTAATTTCACCACTTCAAGTGGTGGTTTATTGTCACTAAAGACTACAATGAAAAAACGCCCTCGATTTCGGGGCGTTTTTATTGGTTTTTCGCCGTCTTATTTAAGCAGATTTTCGGCATCGTCGAAGTTTGCTTGCACCGCCTTAAAAATGTCCGAAAGGTGCTTGCCGTCCACAAAGCAATGGTTGACAGTTATGTTCAAAAGCATGACGCATTTGCCGTTTTCCTCGCGATATTTATCCCAGCAAACTCTTGCGCACGAAGAGGATTCGTAGTTGTTGTCGGGAAGCGGATGAGAAAAAGATTCCACGCTTATCCACGGCAAACAAGTGATATAATAATCGTCGAAACCGCTTGCGTCGTTGTATTGATCGTCAAAGGACGTTTGCGATTTTTTCTCCTCGATTATTCTTCGCGTTTCGTTGTAAAAGCCCTGATAATCGTCTATCATTTTGAAGCCGGCATTTGCAAATCTGCCCGAATCCGTCATCACGGTGAAAGTGGGATTTATCACATCGTACAAACGAATTTCGCCTCCAACCTCGCGCATACGCATTTCGGGCACGGAGTTGAGTGCCTTTGTGACGAGATAGAGCGTATTGGCAAAAAAACTCGTCCCGCGTTCCTTTGAAATTCTTACGACTTCGCTTACGTCAACTTTGACGTTCATGCCGTAACACGGATTTGCAAAGGTGCGGAACCATGCATACTGCGACGGATTTTCAAGCTCTTCCACTCTATATGTTTTGTACATATGCCTTTATTTTGTCCTTTTCGTTTATTCCTGCTCGTCGAATCTCAAATACGCTTCTTTGAGAATTTTGGCACAGTTTTCCACTCCGATCGCCGACGTATTGAGTGTGATATGATAGTTTTTGGCATCTCCCCACTCGCTGTCGGTGTAATAGCGATAGTGTCTTGCTCTCATGCGGTCGTTTTCTTTAATCATGCGCTCGGCTTTCTTTTGGTCGTCGGTGCGCTTGAACACTTTTATGACGCGCTCCACTCTCGACGGCATATCCGCGTGGATAAACACGTTGAGGCATTTGCACTTGTCTTTGAGCACGTAATCGGCGCAACGTCCTACGATGACGCATGCGCCTTGTTTTGCGATTTTCTCTATTGCGTCCGCTTCGCATGCGTAAATCTTCGATTCGACGTTTTCGAAGTTGGAGACGAGATTTCCGCCCCACATGCCTGCCGTAAACGCAACGGATGACAAACCTTTCATCTTCTGTTCGTTTTCTTTGATAAACTCTTGCGCAAAGCCCGAATCCTCGGACGCCATCGCAATGATTTCCTTGTCGTAAAAGGGAATACCCAGCTCGTCCGCAAGCAATTTGCCCACAAACCTTCCGCCGCTGCCGTACTCTCTTGATATTGTGATAATCGTGTTCATATGCCCTCCTTCCGAGCGAAAACGCCACGTTTTTCTTTATTTAATTATCCGCCATTTCGATATGTTCGTCAATACGCATTTTTAAAAAAGCGTTTATTTTTGTCCGATTTTCGCAATTTCGGAGGACAAATTTCGATTTTTTGCCCTTGCCCGTCTTTATTGACTTTTGCTTTGCAAAAAACTATAATTGTCACATCAACGTTTCGAGGTGATTTATGCCATACACGGTATATCTCAAAAAAGGCGAGGAAAAACGCGTGCTTCAAGGGCACAGCTGGGTGTACGCAAACGAAGTCGCGCGCATAGACGGCAAGGACAAAAACGGCTCTTTGGCAACCGTTTGCGCGTTCGACGGAAAATTTATCGGCAAAGGATATATAAACCACCTTTCAAAAATTCTCGTCCGCATATTCATTCGCAATGAAAATCAAATCGACGACGAAAACCTCTATATAGAGCGCATAACCAAAGCAAAAGCCTCTCGCACCGCTTTGGGCTACGACAACTGCTATCGTGCGGTATTTGCCGAAGCGGACAACCTGCCTGCGCTGATAGTGGACAAATACGACGATTATCTGGTGTGCCAGTTTTTGTCGCTGGGTATCGACAAACAAAAGGACACAATCGTTGACAGCCTTGTCAAAGTATTTGCCCCCAAAGGTATATACGAACGCAGCGACGTTGCCGTCCGTCAAAAAGAAGGGCTTGAAGAGCGCACGGGCGTTTTGTGCGGCGAAGTTCCCGACAAAATCGTCGCAGACGAAAACGGACTGAAAATGTCCGTCGACGTGAAAAACGGACAAAAAACGGGATATTTTCTCGACCAAAAAGAAAACAGATTTGCCGCGCGCAGATACGCAAAAGGCAGAGTTTTGGACTGTTTTTGCAACAGCGGCGGTTTTTCTCTGAACTGCGCACTGTCTGCAAACGAAGTCGTCGCTTGCGACATCTCGAAAACCGCTCTTTCAAACGTCGAAGAAAACGCGCGCCTCAACGGCATAACCAATATCTCGACAAAGTGCGGCGACGTGTTCGAAGTTTTGCGCGCATACAAAAACGAGGGCGAAAAATTCGATCTCGTCATTCTCGATCCTCCCGCATTTTGCAAGAGCGCAAGCGAAGTCAAGGACGCATACCGAGGATATAAAGACATCAACGTTCTGGGAATGAAACTCGTCAAAAGCGGCGGATATCTCATATCCTCGTCGTGCTCGCATTATATGACCTTCCCTCTATTTGAAAAAATGCTTGTGGAAAGCGCGAAAGAAAGCGGCAAAATCGTACGCACGGTTGAGATAAAATCGCAAGCACCCGACCACCCCTCGCTGCTCTGCGCCGAAGAAACGCAATACTTGAAATTTTTCGTTTTGCAAGTTATGTAAAACGCTTGCGATTTTTAACTTGTATGATTTTCAACTTGTATGATTTTCAACTTGTATGATTTTCAACTTGTATAAAAACAAACGCGCACCGAAACGGCGCGTTTGTTTTTTTTATAATCTTCCGCAACTGCACACTTGTGTGCAATTTCATTTGTGCGATGCGCAAATTTCACTGTCCGCAAGGACATTTTCACGCACGCTTGCGTGCATATCACTGTGCAAAATGCACAATTATGCGACGGCGTCATCGCTTTTTGTCGTTGCGTCGCTGACGACGTGTACGTCGAGTTGGTTGAAAGGTATCGTGATACCGTTTTCGTCAAACGCTTTCTTCACGTTTTCAATCATATCGAAATTGACCGTCCAATAGTCAGCGTTTTTGCACCATACTTTTGCGGAAATATCAATGCTGCTCGAACTTTGTGCCGATACGCGAACGGACGGTTCGGGATCTTTGAGAACAAGCTCGCTGGCATCGCAGACTTTTCTGATTATGGTTTTTGCTTTTTCAAAGTCATCCGAATAGGATATTGAAAATTTGAGGTCAACTCTGCGCAAATCTTTTTCGGAGAAATTTACGACTTCGCTGGTGGAAAGTTTACCGTTTGGCAGATACACGACCTTGTTGTCCGTTGTGCGAAGCCTGGTGTGGCAAATGCGAATATCCTCGACTGTCCCCTCATATCCGCATGCCTGAATGTAGTCGTCGTCCTTGAAAGGTCTTGTAATGAGGATAAGCACGCCGCCCGCAAAGTTTGAGAGTGTGCCGTTGATTGCAAGTCCTACGCCGACGCCCAACGACGCTATCAGTGCTGTGATTGCGCTCGTGTCGATACCCACATAACTTATAAGTCCCAACACAACAAGCACTTTAAGTCCCACTTTTACCACGTAACTGACGGTTTTGTAAATCGTTTTGTCGATTTTTTTGTTTTCCTCAACCTTTTTATCGGCGCGCTTTGCGATTTTTTTGCTCAGCCAATTGATGAGCGCAAACGACACGATCATAATCGCAATCGCAATGAGCAACTTGATCCCTGTGTTTGTGAGCCAGTCCTGCACGGTTTGCCACACTTGTTGCCAATCCATAATGTAAATCTCCTGTATTTTGAAGTTTTCTTTGTATAAACGCAAATAGATTGCGCATCGACAAGTGATTATACCCTCAACCGCCGCTTTTAGCAACACAAAGTTTCAACTTGGCAAAAACAACTCATCAATACATCCGCTTGTTGTCAAAACGCTTGTTTTTCAACACCGATTAAATTATTAAAAAATCCGTACCAACCGGCACGGAATAAGTTAAGAGTGCTTTCTATTGTTCGGGAATCATAACTTCGTCATATCGAGGGCTATACAAAATTTTTATATTTCGATCGACATATTTCTTATAAACCGCATTATATCCGTCGATCTGATATAGAAAAGTATTTTGTTTTTTTGAACCGCATGAATTTCTTCTCATGTTACCCTCCATAATTTCTGATCGTTGTCGCCTCGACTATTATATATCTATTCTTCCCAAAATGGTATAGGCTTTTATTTTTGTAATGCTGCAAAACTTTTGCTTTCCTGTTGTAATATCCGTCTGTTTCCAGTTCAAAATAGTTCCTCCTCTCTAATACTGATTTTATCAATGATATTGCGCAATAGCAAGCAATGAACGCTTGCATTGCGCAAGACATTACATTATCTTCTGAAACATATGGCGAACCTTATCTAAACGGTTGTTTGGACGGCGGGGCTGGATGACCGGCTGGCCGACAGCGGCCTGATACCCTTTTAGCTCTGTAAGGCATACGCTCTGCCCGTTGGTGTAAAAGGCCAGATCAGTACGGTATGCCTGTATACAGCGGGCGGG
>SAMEA104315420__coassemble_1177_pt1 | contig 12503 bp, 8 predicted proteins | sample SAMEA104315420__metabat2_low_PE_009 | metagenome-assembled genome bin SAMEA104315420 (sample SAMEA104315420) | gut metagenome | biome: Monkey gut; feature: monkey-associated habitat; material: faeces | place: China | collected 2013 | reverse complement strand
ACGCCGTTCACCCTTTGTAGAGGAAGAACAAAAGCCCGAAAGGGAAAGAGGGGGCACATCTTTAGGGTACACGCCGTTCACCCCCTTGTAGAGGAAGAACAAAACACGTGAGGAAGGGGAAAAGTTGTATTTGGAGTGTTAAATGATAGCCCTATGTGTCTGTTGCGATTGCGCCTGACGGCTGGATTCCCACGCTACGCTCGGAATGACGGAAAGGGCGGGGCACCCACACCCGATTATGATGAACGGCGGTATACGCGCGACACTCTTGTAGAGGAAGAATAAACACGGTGCAAGCAAGAAACGGTGTTGATTTTGTCTTGCATATAGACGTGTGAGATTTTAATATTTTAATAAATCACCTCGCAACCGACGGTTGCGAGGTTGGGAAAGATTGTTTAAAAAACTTACAAATTTGACAAATAAAGTTGAGAATGTTTGCGAGTTTTGTCAAAAACATCTGATTTTTTGAAAAATCGCTTATACAAATATTTTTATTTTTATGCAAAATTCGATATGTTTTGCATAAAATCAACGGATATTCGCATCAAAATTGTGTCAACCGAGGGTTGCGACAATCGGGCGCACATAAGAAAAAAAACGGCAAATCGCGGCATATTTTGCCAGTTATATATACTATTTATTACATATGTAGGATAAATATCCTTAAATATAAAGAAAATGGTGGAAGGTTGCGGTCGGCTAAAACGCGACAAAATTCGCAAAATCGAGGGGGTGGAAAAATTTGCATAAAAATTAAATTTTTCAAAAAAACAAAAAAAGTTGTTTACATATCGGCAAACTGCACTTATAATGTGAACATCAAAAAAGTTAAAGAAAAATTAAAATCTTGACACTATACAACAAATGCTTGGGCAAAAGCAAGCGAAATCGCAAAAAAGTTGAAACAATTTTGCGGACAAAAAAATATAGATCACAAACAAACCAAATATAAATATAACATGGAGGTAACAAACAATGAAGCAAAGAAAGATATTTGCGATTTTGGCAATGGTTCTGGTTCTCGTGCTTTCAATTGGCGTGTTTGCAGCGTGCAACCCCGATAGCCCTGAAATGCCTGTTAGACATCCTGAGATCGACCAAGAGGCATATCTTGCCAAATCACAGTCAATCTATGATGCACAATTTGGCGAATTCAAAGCAGCATATGCAAAAGCTGTTGTAGAAACAACAAACATCAGCAAGAGATATGCTCTTATGGCAATTGCAGAAGCAAAGTTGATGGAATCCGGCGTATTCCTTCCCTCGACTGCACAAGGCGGTAACTATGCAATCAGCAAAGCCGCTCCCAACACCATCTCCTCTGTTTTGTGGGGCAACGACCGTGAGCGTTTCCACAACGTTATCGTTGCGGACAAGCTTATTACTGCGACTGATAGAGCGGCAATGAAGGCAGAATGGGCGACAATGAAGTCCGAAAACAAACTCGGCTCCGAATACGAATCCTATGTCAGAACTTATCTTACATCGCATGGCTATAGCATAAAGAGAACGTATGATATCGGTTATGTTTCCGATCCTCAAACTTGGGATGCTCTTGCAACGTCCAACTCTGAAGATTCCGAGGCAATCATCAATACTTACGATTCACTGTTGGAATACGATTCTCTCAACAATTTGCGCCCCGCACTTGCACAATCCTATGACGTTTCCGAAGACGGACTCACCTATACGTTCCATCTCCGTGAAGGTTTGACTTGGGTTGACTCGCAAGGCAGAAAGGTTGCAGACCTCAAAGCAGAAGACTTTGTGGCAGGTTTCCAACACATGCTCGACGCAGAAGGCGGTCTTGAATTCCTTGTTCAAGGCGTTGTTAAAAATGCGACAGAATATTGCAATGGAACAGCTACTATTGAAGAAGTCGGCGTCAAAGCAACCGATGATCACACTGTGGTTTACACTCTTACCGAGCCAAAGCCCTACTTCCTTACCATGCTCGGTTACAACATCTTTGCCCCGATGAGCAGAAGTTTTTATGAATCCAAGGGCGGTAAGTTCGGCGCAGACTTCAATGCGGCGGCGGAAGGTTATACCTATGGTAAGACACAAAACGATATCGCATATTGCGGTCCTTACAGAGTTACGTCCTACGCAGCAGAGAATGAAGTCGTGTTCTCTAAGAACGAAAGCTATTGGAACAAAGACGGCATCAATGTTGACAAGATCACATGGCACTACAACGATGGTTCTGTTGCAACAAAAGCATATGATGATGTTATGTCCGGCGTGATCGACGGCGCAGGTCTTACTTCGGCATCTCTCCAAAAAGCCAAAGAAGGCACGGTGTTTGACACATATCACTATGTTGCAACTCCAAACGCAACTTCTTTCGTTAACTTCGTCAACTTGAATCGTACCTATTATGCAAACATGAACGATGAAACGGCGCTTGTTTCCCCCAAGACTCTGGAACAAGCCAATAGAGCAGTTGCCGCAACACAAAACGTTCACTTCCGCAGAGCGCTCGCAATGGGACTTGACAGAGTTACGTACAATGCACAAACCGTTGGCGCAGAACTCGCATCCGTTTCGCTCATCAACAGCTACACGCCGGGCAACTTCGTTGCTTTGACGGAAGATGTCACAGTTGATATCAACGGCAAGGCAACCAAATTCACGGCAGGTACTTTCTACGGCCAAATCATGCAAGCACAAATCGATGCAGACGGTGTGAAGATCAAAGTCTGGGATCCGGCTGCAGATGACGGCGCAGGTGGCAGTACGGGATATGACGGCTGGTACAATGCAGACAATGCGAAAGCAGAACTTGAACTTGCAATTGCAGACCTTGCAAAGCAAGGAATAGAAGTCAGCGCAAAGAACCCGATTTATATCGACTTGCCGTACAACTCCGCAAGCACTGTTTACACGAACAAAGCAAATGCATATAAGCAATCGATTGAACGCAGCCTTGAAGGAAAGGTTATCGTAAACCTTGTTGGAGCATCTAACCAAAATGAATGGTTGTATTCAGGTTATAGAACCAATGCCGGTTACCAAGCAAACTATGACATTTACGATCTCGCAGGTTGGGGCCCTGACTACGGTGATCCGTCGTCCTATCTTGACACCGTTGCAGAAGGCGGTTTCATGTTGAAATGCCTCGGCATTTTCTAATGACTGAATTGCGTTGGTGACGCTTGCGCGTCATGGACGGGATTTATTCGGCAAGGGATGAGTGTGACTCATCCCTTGCTGTAATAAAAACCATGGAGTAAACAATGGCAAAATATCTTGTAAAAAGAATAATACGAGGAATCATCTCCGTCATAATCGTGGTGGGCATCGTGATGTTGCTCATTTTCTCGTTGATGGATAGAGAACTTGTACTTTCAAACGATTCTGTTATCACCAAATTAGGTGGGAATGATTTGACAGTGTATAAGTATCAAGTATGGGAGAACTATGGTTATATAGACTACGTTCCGTATTCAGATTACTTAACAAGCCTTGAAAGTAGCGGTGAAATCGATGCAAATACTCGCAAAACAGCCGCTACGCTCGGTAAAACTGTTTCTTCGGATAATGCAACCACTGCAAAATACGTGAAGAAATTTAGCGAATACTACGAGTCGAAAGGCTATACTGTTACGCGCTTAAAAGGATTTAATTCAAAGGGTGGTAACCCGCAACTTTTCGCATACCAAGACATTCATTTGCTCAAACGTATGTGGAATTACTTCTCAGGAATATTATCCGTTGATTCCATTCATTATGCGGACGAAATAGAAGGTGAAAGAGGACTTTCTTTCACTTGGTACGACCCCGTATACGGCGGAAAGAAGTTTTCTCCCGCCATTATTGGCAACGGCACAAAACATAAATATTTGTTGTATTTTGACAATAAATTTCCGTTTATTCATCAAAATATTGTAAAAATCAATCTCGGCGTTTCTTATTCTGTAAACAAGGGAATCGACATTGCCGATACGATGACCAACAGTCAAGGTGGATTCGAGCAATCGACAATCCATTATCCCACAGGAATAACAGAGGTGAGCGCTGATGATTTGCATTCTGCGAAATATTCGAAAGGCTCAAGGGCTCTTAGCGATTATAACAAAGAGCATTATACGGACGATTACACCGTAATTTCGGTGAAAGGTGCCGCTATGTCAAAAATGGGATTTTCGTTTGCAATCGGCATTTTGTCGGTTATCATGGCGTATATCCTCGGAGTGCCTCTCGGCATCATGATGGCACGCAACAAAGACAAACTGCTTGATAAACTCGGCACGATTTACATCGTCTTCATTATGGCTGTGCCGTCGCTTGCGTACATCTTCATATTTAGTGCAATCGGAAGAGCAATTGGCTTGCCGACAACGTTCAGTGTGTCTGAACCTACAACACTTATGTACATTTTGCCTATTGTGTCGTTGGCACTTCCTTCGGTTGCAAACCTTATGAAGTGGCTAAGACGCTATATGATCGACCAGCAAAACTCTGATTATGTCAAGTTTGCAAGATCGGGCGGTTTGAGCGAGAGAGAGATTTTCAACAAACACATTCTCAAAAACGCAATCATTCCGCTTGTGCACGGAATTCCCGGCAGCGTGCTCGGCGCGCTCACCGGCGCGATTATCACCGAGCGTGTGTACACCGTTCCGGGTGCAGGAAACTTGCTTACGACGGCAATCAATAAATATGACAACTCGGTTATCGTGGGTGTGACATTATTTTATGCCGTGTTGTCGGTTGTTTCGATTATACTCGGCGATATACTGATGTCAATGGTAGATCCGAGAATTTCATTCTCAGATAAGGCGAGGTGACGATATGGAAAATAAAGTTATAGACCTTCAAGAATTCAACATGTCGGACGAAGAGTTGTTCTCTTATGTCGACAACAACAAACTTGAATCCGAAAAAATCACCGCGCCCAGATATTCCTATTGGAAGTCTGTGTTCAGAGTATTTTTTAGAGATAAAATCAATATCATATTGCTATCAGTATTGTTGTTGGTTATCGTGTTTGCATACATTTATCCTATGTGCATAACATATGATCCGACTGCAAATATAAGCGATCTTACAGCGCAACACTTGACGCCGTCGGCAGCTATCGATAAGTTCGGTTTCAGCATCCATTATATTCTCGGTACCGGTGCATCGGGTGAACCGACATTTGATGCAATTTGGACGGGTGCTAGAATATCAATCAGTCTTGCACTTGTTTGCGCTGCAATCAACATGACGGTAGGTATCGTCGTAGGCGCAATCTGGGGCTTCTCCAAGAAAGTCGACAAGTTTATGACCGAAGTGTACAACATCATCGGCAATGTTCCGTCAATATTGTTTATTTCGGTTATGGTCATGATTATGTCGGCAAGTTTCTGGACGCTTGTGTTTGCAATGACGATAACGGGGTGGCTGTTCATAGCCTACTTTATCCGCACGCAAGTCATCATCATTCGCGACAGGGAATACAATCTTGCGTCCAAATGCCTTGGTACGCCGATTTTCCGTATCGCAATGAGAAATATTTTGCCGTTTATGACGTCGATCATCGTTACGCTTGCGGCAACCGAAATCCCGAGTTACATTTCGTCGGAAGTTTTCCTTTCCTACATCGGAATCGGACTTTCGGAGACTTCTCTCGGAAAATTGATACAATCGACAAACAGCACAATGTTCGTTCCCGGATGGGAGCTTGAATTTTGGGCTCCGGTTACGGTTACGGCAATTATCACGATCGTCTTGTACGTCGTCGGACAGAAACTCGGTGACGCTTCCGATCCGAGAACGCATATGTGAGGTGACGTATGGAAGATAAAAAAGTTTTGCTGTCCGTAAAGGATCTCGAAGTCAAATTCCGCGTCAGAGGTAGAATCCTCACCGCAATCCGCGGTATCTCACTCGATATCTACGAAAACGAATCTATCGCAATCGTCGGTGAATCGGGTTCGGGCAAATCCGTCTTTACAAAGACTTTTGCCGGTATGCTCGACTCAAACGGCTTTATCTCGCAAGGCGAACTCGTTTTCAACGACGACGAACTTGCCGATACGGTTGCAACTCCGACAAAATTCGACAAATTCCTCCTCGACGTCGTTTTGAAGCGGCTCAACAAAGCCTCAAAGCTCGAACTCGGCGCGGATATCTATCAAAAAATTCTCGCACTCAAGGCGGAAAAGAAGGAAAAATTCACCCTCAGCGAGCAAGAGCATGAGAAAATGCAGGACGAGATCGACGATCTCAAGTTCAGACGCACCGAGGCGTACAACCTCAAACTCACGCTCAATACGCGCAAGGAAAGAGATAAGGTCAAAGAAACCAACGGCATTATCTCCGATTGCGACAAGAAAATAAAGGCTCTCGAAAAGAAAATCGCTCAAACCGTGCGCGCGCATAAACAAGCGGCAAAGGCGGACGTCGAATTTAACGCTCGCTACGCGCAAGACATGGCGAAGCTCACAGAAGAGTATAAAATCGCGCTGCAAGGCGAAATTTTAGAGGATACCGTGCATCGCAACGAGATTCTCGGCAAGGAAATCTATCTTTCCGTCGGCAGATATTCTCCGCTTGAAAGATTTAAGCTCATCGTTAAACTTATCGTTGCTCTCCGCAAGGCTATGCGCCTCGGAGTAGACCTCACGAGCGACGAACAGCTCAATCAAATTTTCGACCCGATTGCGTTCAGAGTCAAGTTTCTCGACGGCACGACCGAAACGCAACTCCACGGCGTATGCGTGCTCAACCTCGCAAAAATCAAGTATACGAAGGACTGGCAGAAGATCCGCGGCACGCGTATCGCAACCGTGTTCCAAGACCCGATGACGTCGCTCAACCCGATCATCACCATCGGAAAACAAATATCGTCAATCATCATCAAGCATCAGCACTGCTCCGAGGCGGAGGCGAGAAAGAAAGCCATCGAATTGATGAAAAAAGTCGGTATTCCCAATGCGGAAAACCGCTATGACGACTATCCCTTCCAATATTCGGGCGGCATGCGTCAGCGTATAGTCATCGCAATCGCGCTTTCGTGTCAACCCAAGATCCTCATTTGCGACGAGCCTACAACCGCTCTTGACGTTACCATTCAAGCCCAAATCCTCAAACTTATCAAGGATTTGCAAAAAGAATTTAACTACACGATCGTGTTCATCACCCACGACCTCGGCGTTGTCGCAAACGTCGCGGACAGAGTTGCGGTGCTTTATGCGGGACAAATCGTCGAGCTTGGCACCGTGGACGAGGTGTTTTACGATCCTCGCCACCCGTATACGTGGGCGCTTTTGTCGTCGCTGCCGCAACTTGCGGAAAAGAACACAGAATTGTATTCGATTTCCGGTACTCCGCCGTCGCTTTACAACAAGATTATCGGCGATCCGTTTGCGCCGAGAAATCCATATTGTCTGAAAGTGGATACGCTCAAAGAAGCACCTATGTTCCAAGTGAGCGAAACGCACTTCGCAAAAACATGGCTTCTCGACCCCAGAGCGCCTAAAATCGAAAAACCCGAAATCATCAAAGATATTCACGGCAGATTGCTCAAAGCATTCAATATCGAGGAGGTGGAATGATGGACAAAGACAAAATAATCGACGATATCCAAACCTCCGCATTGGATAACTCCACGCCCGTCGAACAAGAACTCGCAGTGGAGCAACAAGAAAATATCGAAAACATCGCAGCCGAACCCGTTGCAGAGCAGGAAACTGCCGTAGAAGAAACGTCCCCGGAGCAAACGTCTTGCGACGAGAGCGACGAAAAAACTGAGAAAAAGTCTGCCGGCAAGGCAATCGGCGACTGGTTTAAAGGCATCGGCGGAAAAATCCAAAGATACTTTAAGGGCGTCGGCGACAACTGGAAAACGCAAATCGACCAATACAAAAATCGCGTGAATACGCTCCCCGAACAAGGTCCGCTTGACGAAAACGGCAGAGAAATTTTGTTGTCCGTCAAGAACGTCGACATCACTTTCGGCAAGGGCGACAAGGCTGTAAAAGCAGTCAAAAACGCGTCTTTCGACATCTATAAAGGCGAAACGTTCTCCCTCGTCGGTGAATCCGGTTCGGGAAAAACCACCATCGGACGCGCAGTCATCAGAGTCAACCCTTGCGCAAAGGGCGAGATTCAATACAAGGGCGTGCGCATTTCGGGCAATATTTCGCATAAACTCGACAGACAGGTCATTAGGAACATCCAAATGGTGTTCCAAGATCCCGCCGCATCTCTCAACGAGCGCGCGACCGTCGACTATATCGTGTCCGAAGGCCTTTACAACTTCCACCTCTTCAAAGACGAAGCGGATAGAGTTGCAAAAGTCGAGCAAATGATAAAAGAAGTCGGTTTGCTCCCCGAACACCTTACGCGTTATCCTCACGAATTTTCGGGCGGACAACGCCAGCGTATAGGCCTTGCAAGAGCTATGATTATGGAGCCGTCCCTCGTCGTTGCGGATGAACCGATTTCCGCTCTCGACGTGTCTATTCGCGCGCAGGTGCTGAATCTTCTCAACAAGTTCCAAAGAGAGAGGGGCACGACGTATCTGTTCATAGCGCACGACTTGTCAATCGTCCGTTTCATTTCGGATAGAATCGGCGTTATTTACAAGGGCGAAATAGTGGAAATTGCGGAAGCGGAAGAATTGTTCGCGTATCCGCTTCACCCGTACACGAGATCTCTTATCTCGGCAATTCCTATCCCCGATCCGAAGCTTGAAAAGAAGAAAAAACTTTTCGTGTACGATCCCTCGCAACACGATTACAGTGAAGATAAGCCCGAAATGGTGTGCATCGGACACAATCACTATATCTTCGGCAACAAGAAAGAAATCGAAGAGTACAAACGTATAAGGGAAGAGGGTGTTCCGCTCAAATCTTCGTCATTCATGACCGAGCAAGAAGCTCTCGAATATGCCGAAAAAGAAGCGGAAGAACCCGTTGAGGCAACCGAGCCCATTCTCGACACACCCGTACACGATACGGGTAGCTCGTGGTTTAAGGTGCTGTCGTTCTTCTTGCCTATTCCCGGCATAATCGCGGCGTATATCTTCAAGAAGTTTAATTACATAAAGAACTTCAAAGCGTTCAAGAAAGGCGCAATCGCAGGATTTATATTCTTGGCGGTACTGTTGGTACTGTTCCTGTTCTTCTTGCTTTTGACGCTCAGATAACAAAACGTAAGGTTTAGCGACGAGCTAAACCTTTTTAAACAAAGGTGATTATGAAAAGATATGCAAAGGATAAAAATCTCCTTACGCCTCCGCCTGTGGAACAGGTCGAAGTGTCAAACAAAAACGTCAAGCTGAGAGTTGTGCTTTTTGTGCTGTTTTTGGTGCTTGCGATTGTTTGTTTTGCCGTTGTTATGGTTGTTTTGTTGAGAGTTGAGGCAGGGTGGTTTGCGATAACCCCCGATACATCCTCAACGAAGAACTGTGGAGGGGAGTTCGTTTTTACCTATTATTTCGATAAAAATCAAGACAAAAAGTATCGTCAAAGCGTAGCGTCCAAGTACACCGAGGCAAGCGAATACGCCTACAAAGTTTTTTACGCAAGCGAAGAAGTCGACGGAATGAACAATTTGTTCTATCTCAATACGCATCCGAACGAAGAAGTGCAGGTTCCTGCGTTGCTGTATCGGTCGCTCAAAGCGTTCGATGACGCGGGAAACAGATTTTTGTATTATGCTCCGATTTATGCGTACTATGAAGAGATGTTTACGTGTATCCACGACAACGATGCCGAAAGGTTTGACCCGACAAAAAACGAAAGCGTAAAGACCTATTTCGACACGCTTATTTCGCTTATAGCGGACGAGAACAACGTAAAATTGGAGTTTTTGGACGGGAACGTCGTTAAACTTGTCGTTTCGGACGAGTATAAAAACGCATTTGGCGAAAACACCCCCGTATATCTCGACTTTTTCTGGACGAAAAACGCTTTTGTAATCGACTATATCGCAAGCACGATGACGGATGCCGGCTACGATAAAGGTATTATATCGAGCTATGACGGCTTCACACGCAATTTAAGCGAGGCTCACGACGAATTGCAAGCAAACGTGTTCGACAAGACGGATGACGGCGCAATCGTCGCTGGCAGGCTTGCGTACAAGCAACAAATATCCGTCGTTATGCTCAAAGATTATGCGATTTCAAAAGACGAGGACGGTTACTACGTCTATGAGGACGGCACGTCGCGCTCTCACTTCGTGAGCGTTGAAAACGGCGAAAACGTAAGCGCAATAAGCACGTACACCGCATATTCCGCAACCAAAACCTGTTCGCAAATCGTGCTTGAGATTTTGCCGCTGTATCTTGCGGATTCCTTCGATACGGATAAGGTCGCAAGCGCAAAGGAGGGCGGAATATTCTCGATTTATTGCAAAGACGGCAAAATCCTTTGCAACGACGAAAATATGACGATCAATCCGATCGAGCGTGAGAGCGGAACGTACGTCGTCGAGCGCATTGCGTAATTCGTTTCGAATTGAAAAATTACAAAAAACTAGCAAAAAAACGCCGTTTTTCAGGCGTTTTTTCGTTGAGAAAAGAACGTATGGCACAGGCACGAGATATTTAAAGAAAAAGGACTCTCAACGGCTTCAAGTGCCGAAATGGTGCCGAAATGTGAGCAATTATATGGACAAAAAGCAAGCAAAGTGCTACCATATACATTGTTTTGAAACGGCGCTCGTTTCAAAGGAGGACTTATGGCAAAGGCAACTATAATCGCAGTCGCAGGAAAGGGCGGCGTCGGCAAAACTTCTCTTGCGGCAAACATCGTTCGCAATTTGGTGGAAGCATATCCCGACAAACGTATTTTGGCAATAGACGCAGATCCTGCCGTAGGACTTTCAACGGCTTTGGGCGTTGAAGTGAAATCCACTATCGACGACATCAGAAAAGATATTATAGAAAATGTCGAGGACGGCAATGCAAAGGGTGCGATCGAGTTGCTCAACGAGGCGCGTTTCCGTATTTTCGACGCTATGGTTGAAAAAGACGGATACGTTTTTATTGCCGTAGGCCGCCCCGAAAGTGCCGGTTGCTATTGCAAAATCAACGCATATCTCAAAGACGTCATCGGTATTTTGTCCGAGGAATTCGACTACGTAGTTATCGACGGAGAGGCAGGCATCGAGCAAATCAACCGCAGAGTTATGGAAAAGGTGACTCATTTGATTCTTGTCACCGACCAATCTAAAAAGGGTAGGGACGTGTGCAAAACCATCAAGAAAGTTGCCGACGATCTCGTCATGTACGACAAGATCGGCATCATCGTCAATCGCGTTTCCGACGAGGACGCAGTGCGTGCTCTCGACTATGACGGAGTGAAACTTTTGGCGGTTATAGGCGACGACAAAAACCTTGCGTCCTTCGACCTTAAAGGTGAAAATGTGTTTGAACTTCCCGAAAACTCAAAAGTCGTTCAGGGCGTCAAAGAGGCACTTAAACAACTTGAAATAATACGATAAAGTGCGGATTTTGCAAAATACGCACAAATAATCATACAAATAATCGACTGGAAAACAGGACTTTAAATGATAGGAATTTTTGACGAAGACATAAGAAAACTGTTCGATTGCATTGCGAAAAACGATGCGAAAGTCTATCCGTACGACAGCGGTAAGGCTTTGCCTACGAACGAGCAAAGCGAACTTATTTTGATGAAAGACACCGCTTTCGAACTCGGCGGCAGCGATATGCCTTGCACGGCGGCAACCGTGCTTACCGACGATATGCCCGTCAAAAACCAAACCATACTTATCGGCAAAGAGCTCAAAGACGTCAAAAAAGATTGCAACTACGCAAAGATCGTCATTATCTCCGTCAATGCCGAATCCGACGACGAGCAAGCCATTTTCGATCTTGCAAAATCTTTGGAATATGCCAAGTACAAGGAAAACGTCAGCGGTTATATGATGCGCACGTCCGTCATCAAACAGCGAGAACAGGTCAGGGTGGCAAAGTCTGCAATCAGGAGAGGGTTGTCGTTCGAAGCACTGGGTGCAACCACAATAAAATCCTATTTGGCAAAAGACGCCGTCAAGGCCGTTACGGTTGTTTTCGTTGCGGACGCTCAAATAGACTTTGCGCCCTTGCAAGAGTTTTCATCTCACACGTCGCAAATATTGTCGGCGTTCAACCACATTCTCGACAACGTGCTTGTCGATTGCGCCCATTGCAACCTGAAAGAAATCTGCGACTCGGTTGAGGGAATGAGAGAACTCCATATGAAGCAAGCAAGATAAATTTGGCTGATTGTGATTTAAGAAAGACCACCGTGTTACCGGTGGTTTTTTTGAGCTTTACAAGATTGTGTGGGGGGGGGTAAATGCAATGTCCCCCTCATCAAGCGTGTGTTATTCCTCTACAAGAGTGTAGGATGGAGAACTCTAAATTGCAATTTCCCCTTTCCTCAGGTGCGTGTTCGTCCTCTACAAGAGTGTAGGGCGTGTACCCTAAATTAGATGTGCCCCCTCTTTCCCTTTCGGGCTTTTGTTCTTCCTCTACAAGGGGTGAATGTTTA
>SAMEA104315420__coassemble_395_pt1 | contig 29721 bp, 27 predicted proteins | sample SAMEA104315420__metabat2_low_PE_009 | metagenome-assembled genome bin SAMEA104315420 (sample SAMEA104315420) | gut metagenome | biome: Monkey gut; feature: monkey-associated habitat; material: faeces | place: China | collected 2013 | reverse complement strand
TTATGATGAACGGCGGTATGGGCAGCGTTAAGCAACACATCCTGTGAATGTGTTGTAGCCAAAGCGAACGAGGCGGATTGCTTTGCAAACGCCGAAGTCCAAACACGTGAGGAAGGGGGATATTGCAATTAAGTTATATTTAGATACTTTTGTCTAGAAATACAATTCTTAACCGCATACTATAAAACTGAACAAAAAAACGCTCCGACCGGTTTATCGGAGCGTTTTGACAATTTAAAGTGCGTTTAGTGCGACAAAACGTACTTTTCCAAATCGCTGAACCAATCGAAAGTCATTTGATTTCCGTCTATTGTCAGCGTAAGGGGATAGTGACAAAAAGCAAACTCTGTGAGAGCTTGTTTTTTATCCGTGTAAATCTTGTTTTCAAATTCAATCTTCATATCAGCAGTTGAGAAGACGCCAAATAGATTTTTTGACGATCATCAAAACGAGGTCTACGAGCCATACGATGTTGAAGCCGAACACCAAGCGGAGAAGTCCCGCAACGATTTTGCCTTCGGAGAATCTTGTGATTGCGCCGAGAATCCAAGAGGTTACGGGGATGATTGCAAGAATGAGACTCACGACATAGCCGAGTCCGAAATAATCGCTTTTACGTTTTGCCATAAAAAATCCTCACATTATTGTTTTTTAGGAGTTATCCTACGTTAAGTATATTAACACATCGATTCAAAAATGTAAATAACGATTGAAAAAAAACGACTGAAATTCTATGATTTACGGGACAAATATTTCCATGTGCAATGGTTGTTGAACGATTGTCGATTATTTGATATGCTATGCAGATTATTTTTTATTCGATATTGAATTTTACATTGCGGTTTGCTATAATTTACGTATCAAGCATAAAGGGGAACATTATGCAGAAAAATGACCTAAACGCAGTCGAAATCACTGATTCGGCAAAAGAGGACGGCAATCTTTTAAGAGAAGACAAACTGTCCAATCGCAACCTGTTTATGTACGCGTTCGGCACGCTGGGCAGAGATTTTTTGTACAATCTGTTCAACGGATATCTCTTGTCGTTTTGCGTGTTTACGAAGAGCCTCAACACAGCGCAGTTTTCAGCAATCACAATCATCATCGTGCTTGCAAGAATCTTTGACGCGTTCAACGATCCGATCATGGGCGGTATAGTCGAAAACACGCGCACAAAATGGGGTAAGTACAAGCCGTGGCAGCTCATAGGATGTCTTACGACGGGCGTTGTTATACTCGTGCTGTTCAACGTACCTGCGCAGGGCTGGGCGTTTATAGGCTTGCTTGCCGCAATGTACTTCCTTTTCTCGATTACGTTCACCATGAACGACATATCCTATTGGGGCATGATGCCCACGCTCACGTCCAACGCGCATGACAGAGACAAACTCATGACCGTCACGCAAATCTCGGTGAGCATAGGCGGAGGACTTGCGGGACTCATCATTCCCACATTCGCAATGGGCGACAATCCGATAGGGGGCAGCTCGACGGCGGCTTTCGGGATAATGTCCGTCGTGGCGGTGGTGCTGATGTGCGGATTCCAACTTTTCACCATACTCGGCGTCAAAGAAAAGCCGTTGCCCAAAAATTTGATGAAAACTCCGCCGATGAAACTCAAAGACATGTTCCGCGTGCTTTTCAAAAACGATCAGCTTATGTGGAGCGCGCTGGTAATGCTCCTGTTTAACATCGGTACAAACGTTGTCGGCGGCGGACTCGGCATGATGTATGTTTACTTCGACAACGCCTACAACGGCACGCTATGGATGGTGTTCGGTTTGGGCTTTGCAGCGGTGTCGGTGATCTTTACGCTGTTCTATCCTGCTCTTTCCAAAAAATACGGGCGCGACAAACTGCTGTATTCTTGCGGTTTTGCCATCATAATCGGCTATGCTCTAATGATGATTCTGGGGCTTACGGTGCCAAAAATCGTACTGTTTGAAGTGCTTGGTATGACGATAACTCTGCGCTTTTTGATGACGTTTTTCGCCTATACGATTGCTGGCTGGGGCAGCGGATTCTATATGATTATGGTTATCAACATGGCAAACACCGTCGAATACAACGAGTATAGGACGGGCAAGCGCGACGAGGGTTTGATTTTCGCACTTCGTCCGTTTACAGCAAAAATGGGCTCTGCGCTTATGCAAGGGTTGGTGTCGCTCGTCTACATCATAGCAGGCGTTCTCACTTACACCAACCGACTCACCGCAATAGACAGAAATCTCAGCACCGAAACGAGAGAGATGGTCATCGCCGACGTGCAGGCAAACGGGCAGAACAGCATAAAAATCCTGCTTGTATGCACGTGCATTATTCCTATCGTATTTATGATTGCGGCAATGCTCATCTACAAGAAAAAATACTTCCTCAACGAGACGAAAATGACTCAAATGCTTGCCGAAATCAACGCTCGTAAAGAAGAAGAAATCTCGCACGAAATCGCTGACGAGCAAGCGGAACTTGCATCCGTCGAAGACGAAATCGCAAAGGGCGACGTAGCAATCGAAGAAGAGAAAGAAGTTTTGTGCGAGGTTGCCGCCGCAAGCGACAATTCGGAACAAATCGAGGACAACGTCGATTGACAAAAACTATACGAGGGCGGCGGTTTGCTATTGCATTCCGCCGTTTTTTGTTTTTATAATAAAAACACCGGAAAAGCGCGTGGGTTTTCTTGTCTTTACAAAAAGCGGATTCGTGTGATACAATTAATAAAAATATAAAAACTATATAAGGATACAAATGAGCAAAGAAAAACAAAAGTTGGGATTGGTTCTCGAAGGCGGCGGCGTGAAGGGCGCATATCAAATAGGCGCGCTTATGGCAGTGAGGGAACTGTTGGTGGAGTTTGACGGCGTTGTGGGCACTTCGATAGGCGCAATCAACGGCGCAATTTATCTCGAGGGCGGATATTCTAAACTTTTCGACGTGTGGAACGAGATACAAACCAACACCGTTTTCGATTTGAGCGACGAGGAAACCGCCGCTCTCAAAGGCTTGGATTTGAAACCCGCGATTTTGCGAGTTATGCTTGAAAAGAAACTTGGCACTTTCAAAATGTTGGAATCTTCCTACGAGAAATCTCAAAAGTTTTTTGAAACTATCGTAAACGAGGAGGATATTCGTGCGTCGGGCAAGGACTACGGACTCGTCACGTTCAACATCTCGGATATGCAACCCGTCGAAAAAATGATGGACGAAATCGACGAGGGAAAACTTGTGGACTACATCATCGCATCTGCGACTTTCCCGATTTTTCCGCCCAAAATCATCGACGACAAGAAGTATATTGACGGCGGAGTTTACGACAATATGCCCATAAATCTGCTTGTGAAAAACGGCTACGACAAGATGCTCGTAATCCGCACGAACGTGGAAAGCAAACAGCCCAAACGCAAAGTGGAGGGCAATCCCGATTTGTTCTTTATAGCTCCCAAAGAGGATTTGGGGCCCGCTATGGCGTTTTCAAGCTCGCGCATACACGCATATATGCAAACGGGCTACGACGACGCGAAAGAACTTATGGACAACGGACTCAGAGAGTTTTTGCTCGCCCGAAAAAGGACAGAATAATCGTATTGACGATATATAGGTGAAATATGGCGCAAAACAAAATATTGCTTTTGGATTCAAACAGTCTTATGCACCGCGCGTATCACGCACTTCCCAATCTCAAATCCTCGAAAGGATTATACACGGGTGCGATATACGGCTTTTTGAGCATACTCTTGAAGATAATCAAGGAGCAAAATCCCACGCATATTGCGGCTGCGTTCGACTTGCACGGCCCGACGTTCCGTCACGAGATGTACAAAGAGTACAAGGCGACGAGAAAGCCTATGGACGAGGAACTCCGTCAGCAAGTAGAGCCTCTCAAAGAGCTTATTACGGCAATGGGAATCAAAATCGTCAGCTTGCAAGGCTATGAAGGCGACGACATTTTGGGCACGCTCTCAAAGCGTTTCGACGACGAATGTATCATAGTCACGGGAGATCGCGACAGCTTCCAGCTTGTAAGCCCTACGACAAAAGTTTTTTGGACAAAAAAAGGCGTCAGCGACATCGAAGTGTACGACGTGGCACGCCTTTTGCAAGACGGATTTACCGTTGAGCAGTTTATAGATTACAAAGCATTGAGAGGAGATACGTCTGACAACGTGCCGGGTATTCCCGGAGTGGGCGAAAAAACGGCGAAGCAACTTTTGGACAAATACGGCTCGCTTGAAAGCATCTTGAAAAACGCAAGCGATATTCCCGGCAAACTGGGACAAAATATTCAAAACAACGAAGAGCTTGCGCTTTTGAGCAAAGAGCTTGTCACTATCAACTGCAACGTTCCCGTCGAGTGCACTCTCGAAGACATTGCTTTTACGCCTGTGTATAGCGGTGAAGTCAGAGCAAAGCTTGGCGAGCTTGAAATCACGTCGCTTGCAAACAGAATGAGTTTCGACTCCGTGCAAGAGGACGTTCCCCAAGCGAAAAAGATTGAAAAAAACATTGTCAAACTTACAAGCGCAAATGAAATAGAAAATGCCGTTAAAGGCGACAAAATCGCAGTCCTTATAGGGCGCGACGTATCGTTTGCGGTGGACGACAAGACGGAATACACCGTGAGTTGCGTCGAAGATTTGTTCAGCGAAGGCATAGGGTTCGACGACGCAATCGCAACGCTCAAAGAAGTGGCAAAAGGCAGAGAACTGATATGTTACGACTATAAAAATTTGAGCAAAACCTACGGGTTCGACCAAGATAAATTTTTCGACGTTATGATTGCCGCCCACCTTGCAAGAGGCAGCGCACCCATAAAGAGTTTAGAGCAAGTTTTGGGTGCGGACGGCTATGAAATCGGCGCGGTGGAATTGCTTACAGAAAGCGAACAATTGCGCGCTCAACTTGCACAACAAGGACTTAACAAGTTGTTTTTTGACATTGAACAGCCGCTTTGCGTCGTTTTGCGCAATATGGAAGAAAGGGGCGTGAGAGTGTCGACGGACGTTTTGAAAGCCCTTGAAAAGAAGTACGGCGAGATTATCGAAGGATTGACGAAAGAGATATATTCGCTTGCAGGCGAAACGTTCAATATTGCTTCTCCCAAGCAACTCGGCGATATACTTTTCGACAAGCTCGGTTTGCCGCACGGCAAAAAAACGAAGACGGGATATTCCGTAAGCGAAGACGTGCTTTCAAACCTTGCGCCTAAACATCCGATAGTAAACGCCGTGCTGGAATATCGCCATTATGCAAAACTCCAATCCACTTACGTCATGGGACTTCAACCGCTTGTTAACAGGGGAAGAATCCACACCGAGTTCAATCAATGCATCACGCAAACGGGAAGACTCAGCTCAACGAATCCCAATCTTCAAAACATTCCTGCAAGGAGCGACGAGGCTAAGGATATCAAGAGTGCGTTTATTCCCGGGGAGAATTGCGTGCTTGTAAGCGCGGACTATTCGCAAATAGAATTGCGCCTGCTTGCGCATATGAGCGGCGACGAGCAACTTATCGAGGCGTTCAATCACGACGACGACATCCACGCCATTACAGCATCGCAGATTTTGGGCATTCCCGTAAGCGAGGTTACGCCTGCGCAAAGACGGGACGCAAAAGCGGTCAATTTCGGCATAATTTACGGCATAAGCGGATACGGACTTGCAGAAAACCTTTCCATTCCGCAATACATGGCAAAGGAGTTTATCGCAAACTATTTCACAATGCATCCCAAAGTGCGCGAGTTTATGGACAAAAACGTCGAGGACGCAAGAGCGAGAGGGTATTCGCTCACGATGTCTGGCAGACGTCGCAATTTGCCCGACCTCAAAGCGTCAAATTATATGGTACGTTCGGCGGCGGAGCGCATGGCAATGAATACGCCCTTGCAAGGCTCGGCGGCAGACATCATCAAGATTGCGATGATAAACGTCGAAAAACGCCTTGAAAACATGAAGTCCAAAATGATACTTCAAATCCACGACGAACTCATCATCGAGGCAACAAAGGACGAAGAAGAGGAAGTAAAAAAGATTCTTTCCTATGAAATGGAACACGCGGTCAAACTGTCGGTACCTCTCGTTGCCGAGGCGACAAGCGCAGACAACTGGGGTGATTTGAAATGAGAATCGCAATTATCGGCGGAATAGGCTCGGGCAAAAGCGAGGTTATGAAAATCGCAAAGGAGCGTGGTTTTTTCTGCATTAGCGCAGACGAAATCAACTCGGAATTGCTCAAAACGTCGTCTTATATTCAAAAAATTCAAACGGCGTTTCCCGCTGCGGTCAGAAACGGAGAAGTGGACAAAAAGACGCTTGCAAGCATAGTCTTTTCAAACGAGAGCGAGCGCAAAAAGCTCAACGCAATCGCTCATCCAGAAATTATGAGGAAGATTGCCGAATATGCGCAAAGTCCGCTTGCGGTCGAATTGCCGCTTTTTATCGAGGGCGGCGACGAGGCTTTCGATGAAATCGTGTATGTCAGAACGCCGCTTTTGAAGCGTATATTGCGCTTGAAAAAGGGTAGAGGAATGAGCGTGGCGCAGGCTATCAAGCGTATTCGCTCGCAAGTGCCGTCATCGATTTTGAGGGCAAAATCAACCAAAATCGTGGACAACAAAGGCACGCTCGATACGCTCAAACGCAACGCAAACAAGATTTTTGACGAGATTTTGGCAAAATAATATGCCGATTTATTCAAAATCGACTAGTAAATATACAGTTTGCGTGATAATATAAGATAGTAAATAAGTTAATCAAAATCCGCGTGGCAATTCGGCGGATAAAAAGGAGAAAATTATGATAAAAGGCAAAAATATCGTCATAACCGGCGCAAACAGCGGTATCGGTCTTGAAACTCTCAAATTGCTCGCAAACGGCGACAACACGATTTTGGCAGTCGACCTGCGTACGGACAGAATCGAGGCTCTCAATTTGAAAAACGTTATCCCGATGGTGTGCGACGTTTCCACAAAAGAAAACGTGGATTTGATTTTCAAAACCGCTGACGAAAAACTCGGCTCGATCGATATCTTCTTTGCAAACGCAGGCTTCCCGTATTATGAAACAATGGATTACGTCAACTGGGAGCGTATAGAGGACATCTTCAAAGTCAACGTGTTTTCGCCCATTTATACATATCAAAAATACGTCGAATATCTCGGCGGCAAGCAAGGTCATATGGCAATCACGGTTTCCGCAATCGGCAAGCTCGCAATGCCCGGCTACACGCTGTACAGCGCAAGCAAGTTTGCAATGCAAGGCTTCCAACAAGGTTTGCGCTACGAGCTTCCCAAAAACGTTGCTCTCACTTGCCTCTATCCCATAGCCACCGACACGGGCTTCTTCAAAAAAGCGGTCGAAGGGCAGGATGGCAAAGTCATTCGCGAGCGGCCGTTCCCCGTCCAAAAACCTCAACACGTTGCAAAATGCATGGTGAAAGGCCTTGAACACAAACGCAAATTTGTCAATCCGTCCAAACTTTTCACGTTTGCGCAATTCCTCTTTGCAATCTGTCCGCCGATCAAGTGGGTGTATCTTAAATTGGAAAAAAACAAGTTGGATAGGTTTGAGGCTCAAAAGGCAAGCAAATAAATATACGATGCGCAGTGTTTGATATTGTTGCCACGCAACAGAAGTGCGATTTTGGCGCAGTGATATTCGCACTTTGTGCGAGTTGTGGAATATTTCAAATAAAAGTCCCGATTTTTTATAAGGCCGGGACTTTTCCATAATTTTTAATTATGGATATGGGGCGGTTTCGGTTGACTTTGGCGGCGGAAGTGATAAAATAGTCTTTCCATACGGATAGAGGGAATCTGACGAGAAATATTTTCAAACGATACGGAAGAAATATGAAGCCAATTCATTTTCATCATCACGGTGCTGCCGCACTCAAAGACATGGATATGACAAGCGGACCGCTGCTCAAAAAGCTCATTGCGGTGTCGTTGCCGCTTGCTTTTTCGGGTATTTTGCAGTTGCTGTTCAATGCGGCGGATTTGATAGTTATAGGTCAGTTTTCGGAAACTAGCACGCAATCGCTTGCGGCGGTTTCCTCAAACGTTGCGCTTATCAATCTGATTATCAACGTCGTTATAGGCTTGTCGATAGGCACAAACGTGGTTATGAGCCAGGCAATCGGCGCAAAGGACGAAAATCGCGCTCAAAACACCGTGCATACGTCCGTGCTTCTTTCGCTCATCAGCGGTGTTGCAGTGGGGCTTATCGGTGTGTTTTGCGCAAGATACTTCCTCGTGTGGATGAAAACCGATCCCGCAATCCTCGACAAAGCCACCGACTATCTGTTTATATACTTCATCGGCACTCCCGCAAACGTGCTTTACAACTTCGGCGCGTCCATTTTGCGGGCGAAAGGGGACACCAAACGTCCGCTTATATACCTCACGGTTGCGGGTATCGTCAACGTTGCGCTGAACCTCATATTCGTCATCGTTGCAAAACTCGACGTCGAAGGCGTTGCGATTGCGACGATCGTCAGCCAATACATTTCGTGCATACTGCTTGTCATCACGCTTATGAAAGAGGACGGATATTGCAAGTTGGTGCTCAAAAAACTGCGTTTCCACAAAAAAGAGCTTGCGCAAATCATCAAAGTCGGATTGCCGAGCGGCATTTTGAGCTCGTTTTTCTCAATCGCCAACGTGCTTATTCAAACCAATCTCAACGGATTCGGATATTCGCTTGTAGCAGGCAGCTCGACGGGAAGCAACCTCGAAGGTTTCGTGTATACGTCTATGAACGCCGTTTCAAACGCAACGGTTACGTTCGCAGGACAAAACTACGGCGCAAAACGCCCCGACCGCATCAAAAAAACCGCTGTGGAAGCCTCTTGCATGATTATTGTCATAAGCCTTTTGTGGACGCTCGTTTTGCTCACGGCAGGGCAGTATATCGCAAGGCTGTACACGCCCGATCCCGTTGTCATCGAGTATGCCTGCAACAGAATGAAAATCATTTTGCCTATCTACTTCGTATGCGGCATAGTTGAGGTTATCGTGGGATGTATGCGCGGAATGGGTTATTCGTTTACGCCGATGATAGCCAACTTTTTCTGCATTTGCGTTTTCCGTATCGTGTGGATTTACACGGCGTGCAAAGCCGTAAATACGCCCGAAATGCTATATTTGAGTTGGCCTATAAGCTGGGTGCTCAACATAATCGTGGACGGAATTATCATGCGTATAATCTACAAGCGCGAAAAGCCTAAAATGGAAATCGCGCAAGACGAGTATTACAGAGATTTGTCCGTTTCATGCGAGCAAAATTGATTTGACTTTTAAGAGAAAAATATTGTCGCAACAAAAAAACGCCTTTCTTTTGAAAGACGTTTTTTTTGTTGTTTGGGTTTTAGCAAAATTATTTTGCGATGTCGCGATCAAAGTTTTCAAGGCACTTGACGGAGATTGCATAGCAATCGGCAAGGCATTCGGGATTGAGATTGTCCGCAGTGTCGCGCATGGTGTGATAGTAGTCTTGAAGGTTGTGGTCGAGAGCGGTGATGCCTGTCGAGCGGAAACCTGCTTTGTTGAAAGCCGCGTTGTCCGTTGCGCCGCCGAAGGGAGGAACCCACGTTTTCGAGCATTTGATGCCGAGCTCGTTTGCAGCGGTAATAAATGAGTCGCTGACTTCTTTGTCCGACTTTACCGTGCCGTTGAGGTCGCGATAGTTGACGCCGAGGAATCTGCTTTCGTGAATCGTGTCGTAGGAATAAATCCAAGTCGGAACGTCGTCGAATTCGCCTTTGTGCGCTTCGCACCAAGCCATTGCGCCGCGAAGTCCGGCTTCCTCGCTGCCCGAAATGATGACGCCGACTTCCGTGTGTTTGAGTTCGATGCCTTGATCTTTCATTGCTTTGAGAATTGCGATGCCCATATAGCACCCCGTGAGGTTGTCGTTTGCGCCGTCGGTGATGGTGTTTTCGTCCCACATAAAGTACATGCCCACAAGGCAGGGAACCATGACGAGAATTGCAATGCCCATCCAGAAAAGAACGGGGCCGTAGAGTGCGACGTAGCCTGCGACGGTGTAGTCAACGACGGGTTGGCACTTTGTTGCGACTGCCGCCGCAATATTCAAACCGAGCACCACAAGTCCGCTTACGACGCTTGTAACAAGGTGCGCAACGTGCGCAGTGCCGCCGAATTTGTTGTTGACCGGCCAGTTCCAAACCGCGTCGGGATGTCCGTTGAAGAAAACTCTGCCTTTCACTTCGCCCGTGCACTTTTTGATTGCGGTGACGCTATGTCCCGTCTTTTTGGGGAAGAATTTGTCAACAAGTTTTTTGTAAAGACCGAATTGAATGAACAAAATCGCAAATCCGAGTCCGGTGATAATCGCGCCGAGAATGGGGAGGAAGAAGAAAAGCACCATGCCGGCAAGCACGAAAGTTATCGTAAAGTAAATCCAACCGAAAAACGCGTTGGGGTGTTCCGTGAAAGTTTCCACGTCCGATCTTTCGCATCCGCAATCGTTTTTGAGGTAGTCCGCCATATACTCGCATGCCATTTTCTCGCCTTCCGAGCCGGGATCGCGTTTTGGCATGTCGTTGCAGATATGCGCGATTTCGTCGCACATAAACTTCGCGCTCTGCGCTTTGTTGTCGATAAGTTTTTGAAGTTTTCCCATAAACCTCTCCCTTGTATTAAGATAATACAATTATACTATACGTTTGTATGACGTTTCAATATGCGATTTGCTCAAAACGCTCGTCAAAAATCGACAATATATCCAATTTGTATGTTTAAATTTTTAAACGGATCGTCTTTTTAGGCAACACGGCGCAAAATTATGCCTCGGTCGTTTTGTTCTGTGGCGTAAAACTCGATTGAAAAGCAACTTTTCCTCTTTTCTAAATAAAAGCGGTATGTTATAATATCTATACAATATATACGAGGCGAAATCATGCAAGAAAAATGTAGTTGCTCAAAAGAGCCTATCGGCACAATCCCTATTATGCGTGTCATCGACAAAATCGACGAGATGTTTGAAAAGGACGATTTGCAAGGCGCAAAACGCGTGCTCGAATACTGGGAACAAGAGGCGAAAGCGCTCGGCGATACAAAAGGATTGCTTGAAATTTTGAGCGAGGAAATAGGTCTTTATCGCAAACTCGGAGAGAAAGAGAAAGGGCTTGAAGCAGTTGACGAAGCCCTTGCGATTTTGGCGTGCAAAGGGGACGCGGAAAGCGTCAACGACGCAACTATATACCTCAACTGCGCAACCACTATGAAAGCGTTTTCAAAGGCGGACGAAGCGATAAAGTACTATGAAATCGCAAAACAACGCTATGAAGAATCCTTGCCCAAAGACGACTATCGCCTTGCAGGACTTTACAATAATTACGCCACCGCGCTGTGCGATTTGCACCGCTACGAAGAGGGTAGAAAGTGCTATGAAAAAGCCATCGAAGTGCTGAAAAACAAAGGCGGTTTTTGCGAGGTCGCAGTGTCCTACGTCAATCTTGCACACCTTGTTTACGACGAGGCGCAAAGCAAGGGAGAAGAGTGCGACGACGAAATTGAAGCGTTGCTTGACAAGGCGTATAAACACCTTGACGACGCAAGTTTAACGCACGACGGAAACTATGCTTTCGTGTGCTCAAAATGCGCGCCTGCTTTTGGATTTTTCGGCTACTTTATGCAAAAAGAAGAGCTTGAAAACCGCGCGAAACAAATTTACGAAAACAACAGAAAATAAGTTTTATTGTGCATATATGCATTGATAAAATATCGATTGTGAACGATGAAAGGAATTGAACTGGCAAAAAAGTTTTATATCGACGAGGGTGCGGATATGATTGCGCGCCTTTTCGGCGACTATGAAAATCGCATTGCCGTCGGGCTTGTCGGGCATGGCTCGGAGTGCTTCGGATTTGACGACGAAGTGTCGCGCGACCACGATTTCGAAGTGGGCTTTTGCATGTGGCTGACAAAAGAGGACGAAGAAAAAATCGGCTTCAAACTTATGCGCGCCTACGACAAACTCAAAGAAGAATATTGTCTGAAAAACGGATTTGCCAAACCTCGTCAAAGCGCAGGCGGAGCAAGCTCGCAGGGAGTTTATCGCATAGACGATTTTTATCGTCGATACACCGGATGCGACGGCGCGCCGCAAACGCTGCAAGAGTGGCTTTATACAAATTCTGTTTTCTTTGCAGAGGCGACGAACGGTGAGGTTTTTAGGGACGATTCGGGCGAGTTTACAAAAATTCGCAACGAGATTTTGCACAGTATGCCCGAGGACGTCAGAGCAAAGAAAATCGGCTCGTGCACACTCAAAGCGGCGCAGTCGGGACAGTATAATTACGCTCGTTGCATAAAGCACGGCGAGGACGGGGCGGCGATGCTTGCGCTTTGCGAATTTGTCAAAAACGCTTGCGAACTTGCTTTTTTGCTTGAAAAGAAACATATGCCGTATTATAAGTGGGCGTTCAGACAAATGCGAACTCTCGATAAGTTTGCCGAGTTGTCCATGCCGCTTGAATTTTTGCTCACCGCCGACAACGATGAAAAGGGAAAAGAACTCAAGCGCGAAATTGTCGAGGACGTGTGCGACGCGTTTGCAAAAGAGATAAACGAGCAATTCGATTTGGGTGTTGAGGGGCGATATTTGGAGCCGTTCGGATATGCCATACAAAAGCGCATAAAGAATGCAGAAATCCGCAATTTACACGTAATTTTGTGAGGGCGATATGAGAGAAAAATCTTGCGGAACGGTGACGTTTACGAAAATTGACGGCGAAATAAAATATTTGCTCACGAGGACGGATTACGGCGTGTACGGATTTGCGAAAGGGCACGTCGAGGACGGCGAGAGCGAAAGGCAAACGGCAGTGCGCGAAACGTGGGAAGAAACTTCTATAAAGCCGAAAATCGTCAACGGATTCAGAAAAACAATCCAATACAAGCTCAAAAACGGCAACGACAAGACGGTGGTGTTCTTTTTGGGATATTTTGAAAATCAAACGCCGAAGCACAATGAAGGCTTTGAAAATATGACTTACGAACTCGTGTCGTACGACGAGGCTATGAAGTTGCTCACTTTCGACAACACGAAAAAGATTTTGAAAAGCGCGCACGCATATCTTGAAAAGCGTAGCGGCAAAAAATAATAAAACTATTATCTTTCAACCAACGCTTCCGCCGTCATCATCAAATCGTAGACGGGTTTTATCGATTCGAATTTATCGCACAAAAAATCTGCGAGTTTATCCGAAAAAAGCAAATCCGCGTCCGTTGAATTTGCAATAAGGCAAATATCCTTTTTTTCAAGCCAGCGACTTAAATCTTCGGGATAATCGGCATAGCGCGGCTTTTTGAAGGTTTCTCCGACCAAAGAAAAATCGGTTTGAGTTTCAAAACATTCTTTTGCTTTTTGAAAAGCGGGGGAGTTTGACAAAATCAGGTTGCGCAAACTTGCCATGCTTTTTGCGTCCGCCATGTAGTAGCCGCAACCGTAGCGGAAATTGTAGGGGGATATTTCGAAAAAGTAGCCGGGCAAACCGCACTCAGCGTTCGTTCCGCGCATAAAAGTGAGCCACATATGATCGCGGTAAAGACTTGTTTTGTCCTTTGCAAAACGCAAGTCTTTATAAAGCCTCGACACTATGCTTTTGGGGTCGGTTACCATCTGCCCGTCGATTTCGAGCATGCGCGGCGACATTTCGCAAACGAGGTCGCGAAAGGGGATAGAGAGGTACTGTTTGAAGTCCTCTTTATGCTCCTGATACCACAGTTTCGAGTTGTATTTGTGATTGAAATACAAAAAGTCAAGCGACCTTTGCGCAAACGGTGTCATCAGTTTTCAAAAAGTGCGGCGAGAGTGTTCTGCACGATGTTGCGCATAGCGTCGTAATCGATGTAGGTGTGATGGTCGTACACGTATTCGTGCGAGAAGGATTGCACGATGTCCATTGCAAAGTGTATGCGTTCGTTGAGGCTGTCCTTTTCTACGCCCAAATCGGCAAACTTTTGCGCAATAGAGAGGGTGATTTCGTCTTCGAGCGCAATAAATTTGTTGTTGACCGCCTCGTCGCTGTGCGACAGAGAGTGCAATGCCTCGTGAATATTTGCGTATTTTTTGTGAATCTCAATCGCACCGTCCAAAACGTGCGCAATCATTTCTCTGAAATTGACGGGAGCGGTGAGGTTTTGAATCATATCAAGCACGGGCGCGAAAGCGGTGTTTACGTAAATTTCCAAAACGTCCAAAAGGATATCTCTTTTATCCTTGAAATATCCGTAAACGATGCCTGTGGATACACCCGCGCGTTTTGCGATTTCCGCAGTGTTGGTGTTGTAGTATCCCGCCTGCGAGAAAAGCTCAAAACCCGCCTGTACGATTCTGTTCTTTTTTTCGATTGATCTTTCTTGTTTTGGTTCTCTTATATCCTGTGCCATATATTCCTACCGTTTCGAGCGCACTATTTGGCGAATAACTGCGTAAGACGCAATTTTTTCACAAGTCATGTACGCCTAGTGCGCTCGTTGTTCGAAAATCGCCTCTTCCTTGTTCTTCATCCGAATATTGCACTCGGCATAAAATTAGTTTTGTTTGCCGCACTATTTGGCGAACGATTGTGCTTGACGAAATTTTTCACAAGTCACGTAAGCGCGATACGTTCGTCGTAAAAAATCAAGCCTTTTTGCGCACTCTATATTGAATATTTATATTATATAACTTGTTTGAAAATAAATCAAGAAGAAAAATGTGAAAATTTTTTCATATTTCTTTGCCAAATCTGTTGACATCAGTATTTTAAAGTTGTACTATTCTAGCGTAAATATGAATAAATGTTCATATTCACATTACAAAACGAATAAAATCGGCAAAGGAGAGAGAAATTATGCCGCTTGTGTTTGCACCCATCGGAAAGGATTTGAGAATCGTCAAGATAATGACGGACGAAAAAACGAAGAAACACCTTGAAAGTTTGGGTATTACCATCGATTCAACAATAAGCATTATTTCCCAGAGCGGAGGAAGCGTCATCTGCCTTATCAAAGACGGGCGTCTTGCTTTGGACAAAGAAATGGCAACAAAAATTTTGGTAGCATAAATAGGAGGACACAATGGAAAAGCTACTCAGTGATTTCATTATAGGTGAACAAGGCGTCATCAAGTCCGTTGCAGGCGACGGCAGAATCAGACGTCGTTTGTTCGACATGGGCGTAACACCCGGCGCAGTAGTTTATCTCAGAAAGAAAGCACCGCTTGGCGACCCGATCGAAGTGACAATCAGAGGTTATGAATTGACGCTTCGCAAAACCGAGGCATCTGCCGTTACAATGGAGGTTGAGAAATAATGAAAAGATTTGCTCTTGCAGGCAACCCCAACTGCGGTAAAACAACTTTGTTTAACTCGTTGACGGGCTCTACCGCACACGTCGGCAACTGGCCGGGCGTCACTGTAGACAAGAAGGAGGGCACATACAAAAAGTGCGCCGAACCCATCTCTATCGTAGACCTTCCCGGCATTTATTCGCTCTCTCCGTATACACCCGAAGAAGTGATTTCGAGAAATTACATTCTTGAAGAAAAACCCGATTGCGTCATCAACATCGTGGACGCAACAAACCTCGAACGTAACCTCTATCTTACGACGCAAATCATGGAAATCGACGTTCCGATGATCATTGCGCTCAACATGATGGACACCGTTGAAAAGAACGGCGACAAGATTGACGCAAAGAGCCTTGAAGAAAAAATCGGTCTTCCCGTCGTTGAAATCTCCGCACTTCGCGAAAAAGGTCTTGACGAACTCATGCAGAGGGCGTATGAAGTTTGCGGGCAACCAAGAAAGGGTAGAACCGTACTCGAAGGCACTCAACTTACGCACCTCATCAACGATTGCAGAATAGCACTCGAAGGCAGCGGAGTGGAGAATTCGCTCTTCCATGCGGTGAAACTTGTCGAACTCGATGAAATCAAGGTCGGTCAACATCCGCAAGCGGCTCAAATGGTCGAAGAGTTCAAAAAGACGTTCAAGGACGACGTTTTCGGAACGGACTTCGAAGCAATCGTTGCAGACGCTCGCTACAAGTACATATCCAAAAACTATTCTTCCGTCGTAACGAAGAAAGAGAAAAACGAAAAAGAAAAACTCAGCGTATCCGACAAAGCGGACAAGGTGCTCACCCACAAGGTCTGGGGTATCCCTATCTTCCTTGTGATTTTGTTCTTGGTGTTCCACCTTACGTTTGCAGAGGACTTCTTGTTCCTCGGCGCAGGCGGTGTGTTCGACAAAGACGTAGTTGCTTACTTGGACGCGTCGGCAACGCAAGCGGCGGACTTTGCGCAAACGCCTTACGATAAAGATACGACGTATTACACCGAAGACGGCTTCAAAGCGGATCTCACTTTCACCGATGACGGCGAACTCGAAGCGGTTGAAGCAAAACCCTACGTATATACGGCCGATCACGAACTTCGTTACGTTGACGAGCTCACCGAAGCCGACCTCGACCAAAAATTCTACGCGGACGAAAAAGGCAAGTGGGAAGTCACCGTTGAAGCAAACGACGATGGCGAACTCGAAGCCTCGTTCGTGAGCGGCATAGACGAGTGGTGCTCGGGCATCAGTGCGGCGACCTTCTTCGGATACGAAGAGAGCGTGTACGGCCCCGGCGTCATCCTTGCAAACATCCTCAACACGTTCACCGAATTCCTCAGCACTTGCGTAAACGAAGGTCTTGCGATGGCGGGCGCGCCCGAATGGTGCATCGGACTTATCGTTGACGGTGTCCTCGGCGGTTTGTTTGCAGTGCTCGGCTTCTTGCCTCAAATCCTCTTGCTGTTCTTGTTCTTCTCAATTTTGGAAGACAGCGGCTATATGGCGCGTGTAGCGTTCATCCTCGACAGAATTTTCAGAAGATTCGGTTTGTCGGGCAGAGCGTTCATGCCGATGATCATGGGCTTCGGTTGCTCCGTCCCCGCGTTCATCAACACTCGTACACTTGCCGACGAGAACGAAAGAATCGCAACGATCAGAGTTATTCCGTTCTTCAGCTGCGGCGCAAAACTCCCGATCCTTACGGCAATCGCAGGCGGCATCGCAACTCAATTCGGATTCTCTCATCCCGACGTCATCACATATATGATGTACGTGCTAGGCGTGGTCGTGGCAATCTGCGCTGTCATCTTGATGCGCGCAACAACGATGAAGGGCGAAGTGCCTCCGTTCATCATGGAGCTTCCCGCATACCATATGCCTCAACCCAAAAACCTGGCTTTGCACCTTTGGGATAAGACGAAGCACTTTGTGAAAAAAGCATTCACAATCATCCTTGCTTCCACAATCCTCATTTGGTTTATCAGCCACTTCAGCTGGACGTGGCAATTCCTTGCGGACGAGCAAATGGATCAATCGATTCTTGCCGGTATCGGAGGACTCATTCAACCTCTGTTCACACCGCTAGGATTCGGTTCGCAACTTAAAGCATTCGGTTGGGTGTTCGCAGTGGCGGCAATCACAGGCCTTATCGCAAAAGAGAACGTTATCGCAACGTTCGGCACATTGGCGGCATGTATCGTCGGCGGTATGATCGACGTAGAAGCAGACGGCGGTATCGCCGCGGCAGGCACAATGATCGCCGCAACAGGCATCGACGTGCCGGGCTTGATTGCATTCATCGCATTCAACATGCTCACGATTCCGTGCTTTGCAGCAGTTGCAACCGCAAAGGCAGAACTTCCCACAAAGAAGTCTTACAAAATGACCTTGCTCTTCTGGGTAGGCACAAGCTACGTCGTGTCCATGATGATTTATCTCATCGGCGCATGGTGGTGGACGGTGTTCATCTTTGCGGCAATTTGGGCGGCAATCATCACGCTCATCGTGCTTGACAACAAGGGTAAGATCGACGTCAAGAAGTTCTTTGGCGACCTCGGCGCAAAACTCAAAATAAAAAAGAACGCATAAGTCGCGCAAAATGCGCAATACGGACTTTGCGTGAAAAGAGCGATATATGACAAACGTAGTTTTCAATTCTATATTGTCGGCAATGCACCCGATCGGAATCGTCACCATCGTCGTGGCGGTTGCGATTGTGGCGGGCGTCATCGTCGCGTCAATCGTGAGAAAAGCAAAGGGTAAGCCTTCGCTCGGAAGCGATTGTGCGGGATGCTCGCACGCAGGGAAGTGCAACGGACATTGTTGCTCGCAAGACAAGGACGTCGATTGGACGGAACTCGTCAAAAAGCGTAAGGCGGAACTCGAAGCCGAGCGCGAAAAAGCCTCGCAACAAAACAATGATTCACAACCCACCGACAACGATTAGTTCAACTTCGCATTGATATTGAATAATGATAACCCAAATTCAATGCAAAATCACAAGATGTGTTGTAGCAATACAACAATCTATATTCTCTCTCAAAAGCAAAGGAAGCGCAATCGCTTCCTTTGCTTTTTACGTTTTTAGCAATCGACGTTCGAGTTTAAGCTGATTGTTGCAATTTCCGCCAATAGATTGACATCGAGGCGATGATACGCTAAAATGCTTATTGACGCTTTGGCGATACGACGCATGCGTCACAAATTGCGTCCGCCCTCGGAGATCCGCTCCGTGTAAAAATCAACGGAAATTTGCGGACATGGCGGAATTGGCAGACGCGCAAGATTCAGGTTCTTGTGAGCACTAGTTCATGCAGGTTCAAGTCCTGTTGTCCGCACCATCGCCTAAAAAAACGAACCTTTCGGATTCGTTTTTTATATTCTCTGTTTTGACAACGGACTTTCGACAATGACGCGCATTGTCGGCAAACGATGTTTGCAACCTGCATTTCATGCAGCTGACGCTTCGCTCACGCAAATAAATTTGCCCACTCCGCTATTACGCTCGTACCTCGCTACAAGTCCTGTTGTCCGCACCAAACAAGAATAAAACGAACCTTGATAAAAAGTCAAAGTTCGTTTTATTCTAGATTCGGTTAAACAGAAATAGATGAGAGTGCTATTAAATGGTTTATCAAAAGATGATGTGGTGCTATATGAAGTATTTAAAAGGTATAATTCAAGTATTAGGAATAAAAAAATATGATGACATTCTGATCTGTAAAAAGGATTTTATTGCCGATATAGAAACATTGTATCATAATGGTTGGGAAGTCATAGATATAACATGGTGGAAACACAAACTAATTAAAGATAATGGTACTGATGATAATGCGGGCGGTGGCGTTAGAGATGATGGAAATTCTGAGTATTATTGGGCGGAGACAATTTATTACAAGAGCTTTAACATGGGGGAGACAATTGATAATATTATCAATTACTATAATATGTGCACAAATGATTGTTTGTTTTACGATCTTATACCTGCAATATCGATACGGCATCAAAAAAAGCATCTAAACTGATTCGTGTAAGGGAAGCAATGAAGATATTTTAGAAGCGGGTATTGACGGATTGTGCGATGGCCAGATGTGGGGCGGAATCTTTGCACTAGGCGGATCGCTTATTAGTAGTGCAGGGGGAAACGGTACATTAATGTCTGGAAAAACATGCTATACTGATTTCCCTCCAAACAACGGCTTTATTTCAGATCCTATACCAACAACTTTAGAAAAAGGTCAAGAATTAATTCGATATGGAGGTGTTTGTTTGTGAATTATTATATGTTCCCAAAGACAATAGTGAGGAATACATTATTATCTAATGCAGAGCAATATAGTATTTCATATGAGGATAATGTCTTTGAAAATCGATTATGTAGGTGATAGTTATGATTTTGTCTGTCGGAGAAATACTTGCCGATATGATCGGGCAAAAGGTGAACGGCGTGACCACGTTCAAGGCATTCTGCGGCGGTGCTCCGTTCAATCTTGCCGTAAACGCAAAGCAAAGCGGTGCAAAGGTCGGCTTTGTCGGACGAGTGGGCAATGACGTCATAGGCAGATTTGTGCTAGGCGAGGCGCAAAAGGCGCATTTGGATAGGTTAGATATCCAAATAGATGCCGAACGCAACACCACGATTGCATTTGTTACGCTCACGGACGGCGAGCGCGATTTTGCTTTCAACCGTCACGATACGGCGGACTTCAATATCGATTTTGACGATATAGATTTTGAAAGTTACGAGAATTTGGAGATTGTGCATCTCGGATCGCTCATGTTGTCCGAACAAAAGGGCAGAGAGTTTGCCGAAAAGATTGCAAACAAGGCGAGCGAACTCGGTGCGAAACTCAGTTTCGATATGAATTTCCGCAAAGATATATATAAGAATTTCGAGGACGCAAAAAGGGCGTATGCGCCGTTTGTCGAGCGCGCGGATATAATCAAATTCTCCGACGACGAACTTACCGACTACACGGGCATAAGCGATATGGACGAGGCGGCAAAATCCGTTTTGAAGAAGGACAAGTTGCTGCTTGTAACTCTCGGCAAGAGCGGAAGCGCATACTATTACAACGATTTGAAAGGAATTGTGCCGAGCATAAGCGGAGTAAAGTGTGTAGACACAACGGGCGCCGGAGATGCGTTTTTCGGCGCGTTTTTGACAAATATAGAGGGCAAAGAACTGACGAAAGAAAACATTGTCTATGCCATGCAACAAGGCAATATAAAAGGCGCAAAAACCACGGAATTTTACGGCGCGATAGAGTTGTAAATAACAAAAATGCGTTCTTTATCGGCGTTTTTCTCGATGCCGAAATACCGTGTGTAAACAAGAATAATCGATATGCAATTCAACGCAAAAGCGACGGCATCGCCGTCGCTTTTGCGTTTGTGATTGTATTTTTGTCGGGGAATTCCGTCGGGTAAATCAATATTTGATTTTCGTCAGAAGATATCACCGGATAAATCAATACTTGAATTGCTCGGTGAAGTAGTCCACGAGGCTGTCGATGGGGATGCGCACTTGAGCCATCGTGTCGCGCTCACGCACCGTTACGCAACCGTCTTCGAGGGTGTCGAAGTCGACGGTGACGCAGTAGGGCGTGCCGATTTCGTCTTGACGACGATATCTCTTGCCGATGGATGCGGACGTGTCGAAGTCGCAAGCGAAGTGCTTTGAAAGTTCGATATAAAGCTCTTCCGCCTTTTCGTTGAGTTGTTTTTGCAAGGGGAGAACAGCCACTTTGACGGGAGCGAGAGCGTGATGGAGGTGAAGCACTACACGGGTGTCGTTTTCACCCACTTGCTCTTCGTCGTATGCGTCGCAGAGGAATGCGAGGAATACGCGGTCTGCGCCCAAAGACGGCTCGACGACGTAGGGAACGTATTTTTCGTTGGTTACGGGGTCGATGTAGGAAAGATCCTTGCCCGATGTTTTCATATGTTGATTGAGGTCGTAGTCGGTGCGATCCGCAACGCCCCAAAGCTCGCCCCAGCCGAACGGGAATTTATATTCGAAGTCGGTTGTTGCCTTGGAGTAGAAGCAAAGCTCTTCTTTTTCGTGGTCGCGGAGTTTGAGATTTTCGTCTCTCATGCCGAGGTTGAGCAACCATTGATGGCAGAAGTTCTTCCAATATGCAAACCATTCGAGATCGGTGCCGGGCTTGCAGAAAAATTCAAGTTCCATTTGTTCAAATTCGCGGATGCGGAAGATGAAGTTGCCGGGCGTGATTTCGTTGCGGAAGCTCTTGCCGATTTGACCGATGCCGAAAGGCACTTTTTTACGGGTTGTGCGTTGCACGTTTTTGAAGTTGACAAAGATGCCTTGCGCGGTTTCGGGGCGGAGATAGACGGTGGATGTCGAATCTTCCGTCACGCCGATAAATGTCTTGAACATGAGGTTGAATTTTCTAACTCCCGTAAAGTTGCTGTTGCCGCAAACGGGGCAGGGGATTTTGTGCTCGATGATATATTGTTCCATCTGCTCGTTGCTCCAACCCGAGATGTTGACGTCAAGGCCGTGTTTGAGGTTGTATTCTTCGATAAGGTCGTCGGCGCGATGACGGGATTTGCAGGATTTGCAATCCATCAGAGGATCGGAAAAACCGCCGATATGTCCGCTTGCTTGCCAAGTGGTGGGGTTCATGATGATTGCGCTGTCAAGACCTACGTTGTAGGGATTTTCGACAACGAATTTTTTCCACCAAGCCTGCTTGATGTTGTTTTTGAGTTGGACGCCGAGAGGGCCGTAGTCCCAAGAGTTTGAAAGACCGCCGTAGATTTCACTGCCGGGGTAGACGAATCCGCGGTTTTTTGCGAGGGCAACGAGTTTGTCCATTGTAAGTTGTGCCATAAAGATAACTCCTTTCGCACTCATCCGGATGATGAGCCGATAATTATTGTGAATTTATAATAAGATATATAGCAAAAAAAGTCAATTTTCAATCGACAATTGCCAAAACAATATAGGGATTTTGCGGTTATTTTCCAAAAATCAAACGCGCCGCTCGATTGAGGGCGCGTTCGATTGCAAAATTGCCGTCCGAGGTTACTTGCAGCAACCGCAGCCGTTGCCTCCGCCGCAAATGCAGGAGAGGATGAGGATGAGCCACACGATGTCGCAACTGCCCAATCCGCCCATATTGCCGCCGCAACCGCAGCAGTTGAGAAGCATCAAGAGCAAAACGATGTCGCACGTGTTGCAGCCGCATCCGTTTGTACCGTTTGTAAAGATTCCGTTCATGTTATGTACCTCCTTGAAGATTCGGATTGCTCCTACATTACCTTACGCAACCTTTGAAATTTGTGTGACAGAGGCATTGAACGGATTTTGTATAAATATATTTTTGTGTGGATCAGTTGAAGAGAATGATAGGACTTGTTGCGGGATTGCTCCTCACGCTTGTGGTGTCCGGCTTATGCTCGGTTTGCTTCAATTTGGACTTAAAGTGGTGGATTGCGCTTTCAAAACCGTCGTTTGTGCTTTCAGGCGGCTGGTTTACGCTGTTCGTCGCAATGAGTTATCTGTCATCGGTGCTTGCAATATCTCGCCTTGTGGAGTTCAAACATATTTTTCCGTCCATGCTGTATTTTGTGATTTTGGGCGGTGCTTGCATCCTTTTCGTATTTGCGTTTTTCACGCTGAAAGATTTGATATTCGCGCTTGTGTGCATGTTCGTCGCGCTTGCAATGTCCTACTTGCTTTTCATCCGCTTTCTCACCAAAGAAGTGAAAATCGCCCTTGAATTTCTGCCGACGTTCCTATTCAACGTCTACGCCTTTTTGTGCACCCTTTGCATATTTATGAACAACTGAAAACGGCATGTAAATGTCAAGAGTAAATGCAAAAATTTATGATGATTCAACAAAATTTGTTATCTTAAAGACGGAAAAAGCCTATGTATCACCGAAATTTCGGTGATACATAGGCAATACAATTATTTCATATCAGAAAAAGTCAAAATCAAAGCATAACAAAATCAAGTCTTTTAGACTTGAATGATAACCACGTTGTTTGACCTCGATGTTTGACCCAGGGCAATCGCCCCGGATGTTTACTCAGATTGTTGGCGCAGCTGTTTAACCGCGCTGTAAATTTGCGACTTCTTTGTCAAATAATTCTTGCGACGTTGCATATCCGAGAACGCCACGCGGATAGTTGTTCAACCAATCTTCAACGGTTTGAATCTCTTTCGCCGAGAATTTGGAAAAATTAGTTCCTTTCGGCAACTTTCTGCGTATTTCCCGATTTATTCTTTCATTAGTTCCGCGTTCATAACTTGAATACGGGTGACAATAATAAATCGAAACACGCTTGCGCTTGCCTTTCCCATAACTTGATTTTTCCATTCCACCGAAATTCGCAAACTCACTTCCGTTATCGACCGTAATTGTCTTAAATACTTTTGTGAACAACTTTCCGAAACGGCGTTCGAGGACGTTCAAACATTGAATTACGCTATCCGCTTTTTGATTTTTCATAGGAAAAATTAATTCTTTACGCGTAAGTCGTTCAGTCAAAACAAGCAAAGTTGTTTTTGTAGATCCGCACACGCAGTCCATTTCCCAATGTCCGAAAGTGTTTCTATCGGCAATCTCTTTCGGGCGTTTTTCGATAGATGTTCCGCGTGGCGGACGACTCGCCACAACTTTGCGCTTATGACGTTTTCGTGGTTTATAAGGTAAATCTTCGAGTGAAAGCGAAAGAAACACGCCGTTTGCGATGTAACTATACAACGTTGCAGGACAAATCGACGTGCCGAATTTGATATTTTTATGCCTAATTTCGCCAAGAACGGCGCACGGGGACATTTTATCTTGTCCGATACGTCTTTCAATGTAATCGGCAAATTCAAAATCCTTGCCAATCTTCAAAGGCGCGCCTTTGCCGGAAAGATTTACAAGGTACTTTTCGTGTGCAATATCTGGACTATACGCCGTGTAATGTTCCCACGTCGCACCGTTCAAACGCTCATATGCACCACGTTTAATTTCACGATAGATTGTAGAATTAGAAACGCCTAAAATCTTACAAATCTCTTTTACAGGTGTTTTTGACTTTAATAACGATTCAAGTTGCAGACGTTGAGCCCACGTCAAATGACAAAATTTCCTTCCCATTATTTAACCCCTTGACGAATTGCCCCTACTGTTGACACAAAAGGCAATAGCGTGTTTTGAATAAAAAGAAAAGGAGGTTAACCGCTATGATACATACCATACTTCAAATTACCCTTGTATCATTGCAAATAATTTTAGTATTAATAAAACTATTTGACGATTAACACTCCCACAAAGAGTGTAACACACTATCACCTTCTATGTCAACAGCCCACAGTACAGCCCCTATCCCAAAGGCAATCAACACAAGGTTAACACCTTGACTGTTTTGGGGATTTCATCCCCAAACCCCGAATATTCGCCATATAGGCAGAGAGTGCAGAAAGTCTTCTGCGCTCTTTTGCAAGATTATAACAAAACACGCTCGGCAGTCAAGGCGCGTGTTTATCTCCCGACAGGCATAAAGCACGCTTACTCCCTTGACAGCCTTGCCAAGAGCCTTGAAACAGCATAGTTGATGAACATTGTATCGGACGAATGAAAGAACGCGGTCGCCCACGCTAAACCGCTGCGTTGGCGCACCGCGTTTATCTTTCATTCAATTTTCCCTTGAAAATCCTAGTAAAATAATGTACAATGATTTCATCAATTTACAAGGGGAACTTTTTATGGATGAATTGAAATGCCCGATTTGTGACGAACCTACCTATTTAGTTTATGGAAAAAATCCAAGAAAAGACAGATTGTGCAAAACACACGGCACAATGGCAAACAAAGGTCTTATTGAACAATGCCCCGATTGCGGAAAATGGCACAAAACGGGTGAGATTTGCGAATGTAAGAAAACAAAACAGCCAGAACATAAACCCGAAAAACAAGAAGATGAATTGACTTGTATTATCTGCGGTCAACCTTCAAAAGGAAAACATTTTTGTTATAAATGTTGGACGGAATACAAAGACAAATCAATAGATATTAGAATTAAGAATTGTTGTGAAGTCGAAATTTTAGACAAATACGGAAATCAACAATACAAATGCGATGACGGAAGAAAAGTTAGAAGTAAATCGGAAAAAATCATAAGTGATTTTTTGTTCAAATATGGCATTAGAACAATTTATGAAAAAACCGTCTATTATTATAAAGATGATGAAACAATAGAACTTCATCCAGATTTTTATTTGCCCGATTATGATATGTACATTGAACACAATGGACTCAACACAAAGTCATACAAACACAACAAATCAAAAACGCAAAAAATGTATGAAGAACTAGGATATAAAGTGATAATAACAACTGAAGAAGACCTTGCGGATATAGATGCAAAGCTAAAACCAATTTTGAAAATCAATTAAAAGACATCGGGCAAATGCCCGATGTCTTTTAATTAAACCAACCCTTAGAATTTCGAAATACAGCTTTTTTCTCATCTTTTGTTAACACTCGCCCTATAAATGACTGATTTTCCGCAACTTGCAAATGGTATAATCTTGATATACCATAAGCAACTTTACCAGTCTTATAGTAAAGTTTCCCATTCCTTTTTGCAAGGCGTTTATGAGCAGATTGACTGCTTACAAAATTAGTTTTATTCATTGCTTTCCTTTTCCCTTATCCCTGGGAGCAAGGTATTATTTATTTTGACCAAGGGCTTTCGCCCCGGTTGGTCACTCAGAAGATTGACGCAGCTTGTAGGCGACGTTTCTTAACCTTGTTTGTTTTTATCAGATTTCAGCATTTTGCACAAATCTTCAAAGAAATACGAATTTTCCTGCAACATTTCGTCGAATGACGCTTTTTCCGTTTTGAACTCAACCAAATCGTCCAAGCCGAAAGTGGATTTAAGCGTTTTTTCCGTAAAGAATTCCGAGAAACAATCCGTGGAAAAACGCTTTGAATATATCTTTTTCGTCGCAAGATAATATTTTTTCATTGCCATTTTCCCGTCTTGTACGCCCGCTTCAAGGGCAATATCGCACGTAATATAACTAAAACGGTTGTAAATGCCCGTATAGTACGAATGTATCTTTGTGCATATAGACTTCAAAACGTACATCGACAAGGTATTGTCACCGCGCAAATAGCGATATTTTTTGTATAGATTTACAAATCTGCTGAACACAAAATCATAAATCAATTCTTCAATCGCAAAGAACGGCATTGCAAGTTTCTTATCGTTACGGGCAACAATATGGACGATTTCGGACAGTTCGCGCGCGTCCGCGCCCCAAGATTCGGGACGTTGTTCGTCCACGAATACCTTTATAAACGGATAGCCGTCAACGGTTGCCGAATGTCGCGCCATTTTAAGCCAGTAATTGAACAAATCATTTTTTTGATTTGCACGCTTATCCGACTTTTTTACATCGGACAATTCAAGGGCGTTCAACCGTTCTTTGCCGATTTCGGTGATAGTAACCACGCCAAACTCAAACATATCGGAGCGTTCGTTTTCTTCGACAAGACGCTTGCCAAGACGTAACATATCGAAATCAAGAATATGCGAATGTCTGCTGAATGCGTCTATAAGTCGCGCGTCGCGCTTGAAGAAGTCTGTATTCCATATCGGAAAGTTTCCGATATCATCAATAACGTTGTCGGTACGCGTTGAAAGATTGCCTATAATAAGCGAAGATTGTACAATGTAGATGAAATACAACTGCGCATAACTTTCGAGAACTTGCCAAATGTCTTTGACGCACAACTCGTCGCAACTCGTAAGACCGTATCTCTCGAAATCGTACATAAAGATTTTCTTTTGAGTTTTGTTTCGTTCCCAATTCTTCTGCTTGCTCCGAACAAATCTTTTGCACGTTGCAAGGTTATAGACTGCGTGCTTTTCCATAGCGTCGCGCAATGCATTCTCAAAGTTTATCCAAGGGAAGTATGGAAATCTCAAATCGTTTTCTAAAAGCAATTCAAAGGCTTTATCCCTAAACATCGCTTCGGTGGACAATCCCATATCGATTTCCATTGTCGTTTTGCCTTTCCCCATAGTGCCGACAATAAAACAAACAATGGAACGCTCATTGATGAATCCGCGATTTTTCATTTCAAAATGATTCAATCGTAAATATGCTATTTTCTTGCGAAGAACGCAAATAACACCATATCCGATAACGAGCCACAACCAAAGCGGAATCTTCGTAAACACAACAGACAAGTCAACGATGAGTTTGTATATCTGCCGATACAGATGAACAAAATCGAACGCCATACAAAAATAGAGGTAGTACGATACAAACTCTATCGCGATCGCGAAGAAGTTGAACGCATACGCAAAAATACACGCCCAAATTATGTAATATGCCTTATGTGCTTTGACGAAGCCGATAAAGCCTTGCACCCAAGCTTTTGCCGGGCGATATGTTTTATCGGACAACTTCTTAAAACGTCGAAGATGTATGGAATCGACGTTGTAATCGTTATTCTGCTTATCCAAAACACGTTTCATAACGTAATACACGACAAAAAGTATCGGAACAAAAAGCAAAATATATGCAAACGTCAAAGACACGTTCCCGACAGATTGCCAAAAATCCGACACAGTTTCCCACGTAAAAAACAAATTCCAATATTGTGACCAATATAATTGAAACTCTTCCCACGTAGTAGGAAAACCGTTTGGCAAATATAAAGGCATATCAGAAATATCGATTACCGTTGCGCGAACGTCGCCAACATTAAATAACTTGCAGAAATAATATGCAATAGACGTTCCGAAGTCCCTAAAACACTCACATATACGCTTAAAAGCATAAGGGAATGCGAAAACCGACATCGCAACAAACACAAGCGTTATGACGACACATATATAATGTCGATAATCAAGACGTTTAAGCCAATTCTTGAATTTCATAGTTTGCCTCCGACAAAAAGCATGTAGCCGAGAAGCAAAACTATGAAAATCCAAGCAAGCAAAATAAGTACGTTTTTAAAAGTTTTCATAAGGTATATCCCACAAATTTTGACTTCGATGTTTGACCCCGGGCATTCGCCCCGGTTGGTCACTCAGATTATTAGCGCAGCACAATGGCTACGTTGAGTAGCCATCAACGCCGATACTTATATTTCGATTCCTTTGAAGTTGGTGCCACCGTTTTTTTTCGTTTTGGCATGGATGTTTTGTCGTTATCGACAACGACGTTAACAATGGGAGCTTTGATAGAATCGTTTTTGCGGTTCTTGACCGCTTTCGAAATCGCTGAAACGACCTTAATCACAAGCGCAAGAATGATTGCCCCGGCAATTATCAATCCGATAATCTTCAAAGCTTTCAAAAAATCACTATCTTTAAGCCAATTCCAAAACTTTTCAATCGCCCCTAAAAAACTATTTACAAGGTGTTCTCCCGGCGTGTATTCCGGATCGGGTGCTTCCACACCCGAAATCACGTCAACAGGCGTATGCATAACCGCAAGCGTATAATAATCTTCTTCGCCCTTAAACGTCATAGTTATGATGTTAAAATCAAAGAAAACCGTTTCTTGCGCTATGTATGAATCAACAACATCTTGATCCACGTCAAGCCGTCCCGGATTTCGTGTAATAGGTCGCGACATATAATCTGAAACAGCAAATCTAAACAAATACGGAACAGCCGAATCGTTGTCATAACTTGAATTGCAAAATGTCTTAAACGAATCAACGTCGTTTTCGTTTATAAGCAAGTCGCTTGCAAGCGTAACAGAATTCAAAGCGTCCTTTGTAATTTCTTCGAACGGCTTCACGTTTGTATGTTGTTCGTCCAAAACTTCGTTTTTCGGATAACTCCAACCATATTGAGTGAGCTTATCCCACCAAGAGCCGTATTCCGAATTCCAAGATTTTAAATCAAAGGTATTTCCAAGATTTGTTCTAACTTTGTTTAATCCGACTTTAATTCCTTTTTCGGCACGTGCCGAATCAATGGCATTTACAAAAAGTTCGGAAGCAAGATTTCGCGACGTATGCCAATCCACGTAAGTGCTTGATTTATAATTTTGAATATAATCACGAATTTGTGAAGACTTTACGTCACCGGCAACAGTCTGCTTGTTTATAACATTAAAAGCACCGCTTTCAGTGTAAGACGGACTATAAAAGACGAAAGGCAAAACATTTGAATAGGAATTTGCAAAACGTTGAATAAACATGTCGCCAGAGGTCATCGAAAACGGTCTTAAATTGTAAGCCCAATCGTAGTGCAATATATTTGAAGACCCCGCAACCGAATCGCTATGTCTACCATACCACAACAAATAATCCACCGATTTGTCATACAAAAGAGATGTTCCGCCTTCTGAATTATCAACGGTTTCATAATGATTG
>SAMEA104315420__coassemble_362_pt1 | contig 32428 bp, 25 predicted proteins | sample SAMEA104315420__metabat2_low_PE_009 | metagenome-assembled genome bin SAMEA104315420 (sample SAMEA104315420) | gut metagenome | biome: Monkey gut; feature: monkey-associated habitat; material: faeces | place: China | collected 2013 | reverse complement strand
TATTGATTGTAAATCGCGCTCCAACTGTAAATGAAGTCAAGCATGCCGTACCAACCTTGTTTGCCTGCGGCAGAATTCGCAAAAAGGTTGTCTTTGATTTTGCCGTCTTCGATGACGCCGTCAATCATATTGAGATATTTTTTGAATTGCAACACCACTTCGTCGGTGTAGAAATTGCCTTTGACGTAGCGAAGGTAGAGCAGGGGAACTCTCGCTTGCGTTGTTTTTGCGTTTATAATCGAGTTTGAAAACGCTTCGCTTTCAAGATAAGTGCTGAGAGACTCTTTAAGTTCGTTCGCAAGAGCGTCGTATCTTTCCCATTTTCCGACTATGGTCATATCTTTTGTCGGAGTCAGTGTGTAATCGAGAAGGTTTTCTCCTTCGTACCAACCGACGAACACGTAACCTTCGCGTTCGGCAGGTGTAGGCAAAGTATAATTCTCGCCTTCCGTGACGGTTGCGACGGTGACATCGCCGTCTAAGTCGATTGTCAGTCTAAATGTCGGTTTCGTCTCTTCTCCGCACGCTGCGAGCGTGAAGAGCAGGACTGCGACTAAGAGTGTGCATACAATAGCTATAATGCGTTTTTTCATTGTTTTTCTCCTTGGCGGTATTTTTGCGGATAAAACCGCGGTTTTTCTCTCGTACCGCCCAAAAAGGTTATCTTTTGCAACAAAAAATGCGCTCATAGAGCGCACAACCGTCTTTTTCGTATAGCACAAGCCCACGCCAAAACGGTTCGCTCCTGCCATAACGATAACCAAAAAATACGGAAGACTTGCTGTTTGACGTATTGCAAAGAGATTAAACTATCGCCGTTTTTCCGTGGCATTTCTGCGACTAAACAAAACAGTCGAAGAGTTTAGAATACGACGATACTATTATCGTTTCGCAATAAGTCAAACACGGCAATGGCGGTTGTTCGGGAATCGAACCCGATGTCTAAATCTACTCAGTTTACAACTTTTCAAACCGTATTTTCATATTCATTTTTTATATACTACCACATTTTGACGTGTCTTTCAACGGTTTGCGCCAATTTGCCCTTCCAAAATGCCGTCTTTGACGAAAGAATAAGAAAGTTAATATAAAATAACGGCGCAGGTCTTTCGATCTACGCCGCAACTTTTGAGAATATCAATTATTGTTTCTTCATTTTTGGAGCAGTTTCCATAACGCTACCGTCTCTGAATAATATACAGTTTCTGCCAATCACATATTCAGGATCTACATCGAATTGGAATTCTCTATAAGAACCAACTCTTTTGTTTGATTCTATTACTTGAGAGATGTTATCTGTCTCAACATATTTTGAAATTTTTCCATTATTATAATCAATATAACTAGTTATAGTAATAGTTTTTTCTGTTGTGTTATACCAAACGATTTCAGTCGTGTTTTCATAATAATAAAAGAAAATTAAGTTGAGAAGATTTTCCAGTCCGTCTTTATGATCGCCATATCTTTCGGTGAGACGTAGCTTATCTTCTTCATCAAAATAATATGCGTAATTTTTAGATTTCTCTCTTTTGGTAAGTTTTCCTTTGTAAAGGAAGTATTTGCTTATTTCCATATCAGGATAGAACATACCATATAAAGCAATTCCACGACTCATAAGCCTTTTGGGACAAACTGAAATAATTTCATCATATTCGTTTAAGCAATCGCTATGTCGATTAGCGATGTCAATCAATCTTGCAAAAACCTTATCATCATATTCTGCCATATTAGTTTAATCCTCCTAATACTTTTTTATAAAATGTGTACAGCGCTTATTATAACACCAAGAAAAGGGGAAATGTAAATCACCTTTTTGTCGGCTATTTAATAACATTATTAAAATAAGCATCTATAAGCGATGGATTGGGAAATAAATCACTGCAAATCTTTATCTTATTAGGAAAACTTCTTGCATTTTTTTTATTATAATAGTAATCAGCTAATTCCAATAGGCTTGAATCATTGCAGTATCTAATACATCTTTCGTATAAAACATCGCTTAATTTGGTATAGGATTCGCCCAAAAGAAATCCGTGTAAACCAAGTGTATACGCAGCTGCAAAACAAACATCTGCCTTTGTATCGTATAAGGTTAATCCTGTGTCAATATATTGTTGCCATTTCTCTTTAAAGAACTGCCACTGATAGTTAATTGGATTTCGATTTACATCTCCCTCAACAAAATAAAACCATGCATTTATTATAAGCGTAGCAACATATTTAGAATCTTCTGAATGTTTTAGCAAAGATTCAGTTCTTAATATTGCAGAAGAAAAATCGAGTTTTTCTTCTGCAATTCTAATATCGTTATCAAAGTAAAATAAGCTCATTTTAACACCTAAAAAAGAAACAACATTTCTATGATAAGGAATACTATAGCCGCTATTAGAAGGCCGAGCCCTATATTGTTGACCATACTTAAATATATTTCATAATCTTCGCCTATATCTTCAGACGGAAAAATCGAGTAAATTTTCCAGCAAAAACTATATAGTTTTTTGGGAGAAATCCACGCAAAAATATGGAATATAAAAAGCAATATGGACAACACAAGAAAAACTATATGAGACTCATCAAGATTTTTAACCTGCTTGTATATAGCAATGCTTAAACCGACTATGTAGATAACGGTTAATATCAATTTCGTAAAAAAAATGATCTTTTGCTTACGATCCATCTTTTTATGCATGATAAGTTCCTTTTCGATTTTTTCGATTAAAAAGATATTTTATCGTTTCTTTATTTCAGAAAACCTTTCCCAAACACTTCCGTCGCTATTCATATTGGTGGCATATATTCTATGCCGCACATTGACAGGATCTATATCAAAACGATATTCATGATAAGATTCTATGCCCTTGCCGTGTTTTAGAGCGGATACAAAATTGTATGATTCAACAAATCTAGTGAGTTTGCCGTTTTCATAATCCATAAATCCTGTTATGCTAACTGCTTTTTGGTCTTGACTATACCATACGATTTCAGTATGATTTTCGTAATAATAAAAGAAAATCAAGTTGAGAAGATCGTCAAGATCGTCTTTATGGTCGTCATATCTTTCTGTGAGACGCAACCTGTCTTGTTCGTCAAAATAATAGGCATAGTGTTTGCGTTTTTCGTTTCTCGTAGGTTTGCTTTTACTAATGATGTATTTGCTCATTTCCATATCAGGCCAATACAATCCATAGAGATCTACACCTCGGCTCAAAAGTCTTTTTGGGCATGCAGTAACAATTTTGTCATAATCGTTTAAACAATCGTTATGCCGATTAGCAATGTCCAATAGTCTTTTACACACATCGTCATCATATTTTGCCATATTATTTTAATTCTCCCTATTTTGCGTATTTATATTTTACTACCAATTTATCTCTATTGTCAATAATGCCTGTGATGTGCTGCAAGAAATCACTTGCATATATCCTGCCTTTTTCAAGTTCGGCTGTAAGTATACTTGCTTTTATATTCACTTGTGCGCTCGATGTCCGCAAATGCCTTGCGCTTGCGTCTCTCTTCGCTTGCGGTCTGCTGCATGGCAGGGTTCGCCACGCAATGCGTGGTTGCAACTATGTTGCAAAAGTCCCGAGACGCAAAAAAAATAACAGCTTTGCTGTTATTTTTGTGGTGCGTCCTCAGGGACTCGAACCCTGGACCCACTGATTAAGAGTCAGTTGCTCTACCAACTGAGCTAAGGACGCATATCTCGGCGACAATTACGCTAATTGCGGTCTTCGTCGCTCCTTAGATATGTCGAACGAACCTTTCGGCTCGTTCTCTTTTCGCTTGCGCGTGGAGCGGGAGACGGTGTAGCCATCTTTGATGGCGACCTTGCGGAACGAACCCGCACGGGTCTGCGCATACTGCGCTCTTCACTCCGTGAAGTCGAATCCCGTCAATATGATTTTCATCATTTCTCAAGTCTTCGTCTTCGATTTCTATTTATGCGCTTTTGTGTGGAGCGGGAGACGGGATTCGGACCCGCGACTTTCACCTTGGCAAGGTGACACTCTACCACTGAGTCACTCCCGCAAGCAACGATTACTATACCAAATAAATTGCCAAAATGCAACAATTTTTAGATATAAAAATCAAAAAATCATCGACTTTTTTCAAAAAGTCGCCTGTTTAGAGAGCCTTCGTGAAAAATTTGTGCTTTACATATTGGCAAATTGTGCTATAATAGTGAAGATTTGTGCGGATGTGGTGGAATTGGCAGACACGCAAGATTTAGGTTCTTGTGCGAGAGCGTGCAGGTTCAAGTCCTGTCATCCGCACCAAACAAGAATAAAACGAACCGTTGAGGTTCGTTTTTTTCTTTATACTGTGGTGACGGACTTGCGACAATGCAAATTGCATTGTCGGCAAACTTTGTTTGCAACCTGCATTTATACAGTAACGCTTCGCTGTAGCGAATAAAATCGCCCGTTTTGCTATTACGTTCGCTTCGCTCTCTACAAGTCCCGTCATATCGCACCACAAAAAGCCACTAAACAGTAGAAGTTTAGCGGTTTTTTATTTTTCGCTACTGCTCGAAAAATCCGCGTTTTGACATCAAAATAAGGAAAATTTGATGTCAAATCTGATGTCAAAAATTAAGGAAAATTTGATGTCAAAATTCGGGATACCAGTCGCCATAAATATCATAGACAAAGAAATTTTTTGTAAAAAATAATACGAACTCGTTTTGTGAGTTCGTATTATTTGTTCTTGGCGTAGCATAAGGGATTCGAACCCCTGACCTTCTGGTCCGTAGCCAGACGCTCTATCCAGCTGGGCTAATGCTACATTGCCTGCTTCGTTAAAAGCATAAATATTATATTGTTATAAAAAAGAAAAGTCAACCGTTTGCGGAAACATCGTTTTCTTTTTTTGGCAACTTTTTTGCGAGGTTGCAAATTTATTTGTTTTCGTAGTCTTTGAGCAAGCCGTTTATACCGTTATAGGAGAGGGTGGCGACGATTTTTGCCATGTCGTCGAGAGAATGTTCCTTCGACGAGTTGAACCAGCGTTGAAACACCGTAAACATGCCCGAAATGACGAAGTCGAGCACGATGTCGAGCGTTGCTTCGTCAAGGACGGAATATTCGGAAATGACCTCTTTGGCACGTGATTTGAGGGATATAAAGAGCTTTGAAACGAGATTTGAGTTGCTTTCGACGGAAATCAAATGTTGATAGAAGTCAAAATCACTGTTGATGATTTTGACAAGCTCGTCAAACATTTTGTTGGGATTGTGCAAAAGTTCGTTGACGTTGTGTTCGCGGATGACTTTCTCAAAACTGTCGATGATTTTGTTCTCGATTTCGCCGGTAAGCTCGTAGATGCCGTCGTAGTAGTTGTAGAACGTTTTGCGATTGATGTCGGCTCTGTCCGCAATATCCTTGATGGTGATGTCGTTGATGTTCTTTTCGGACAGCAACTGCGCAAAAGCGCGGTAGATGGCTTTTTTTGTTTTTGCGATACGTCTGTCGACTTTTTTCTCTTCCATTTTTCGATACTATTTTCGATGTTTTCGAGGAATAATACACAAAGGGTGTGTTGTCATGTGTAATAAGCGGCATTTTTTTGCGATTTTGCCGTCCTCGAAACTATCAAAAAGTCCTTGTGTTTTTTCTTGTCTGTATTATAATACACATATGAGGCATAAGTCAAGATTATTACATAATTTTTTGTGCAATAGTAACGGGAAAATCGTGAGAAAACGATAAAATAGAGGATATAAGTATGAAAGTTGCAATAGTAATCGATATATTTCACGACAAGGGTAACGGCACGTCCATGTCGGCAAGGCATTTGGTTGAAAACCTCGTCGAGCGCGGAATTGGCGTAAAAGTGCTTTGCGACAACGCAGGTCAGCAAAACGAAACGATGCAGGGAGTGGAGTTCGTTACGTTTCCCATACAACAAGTTCCTATCTATCAAAAAGTCATCGAGCAGCAACATGCATGGCTTGCATCTCCGAACGACGCGCGAATCAGAGAGGCGTTGAAGGACGTCGATTTGGTGCATATATACATGCCGTTTGCTTTGGGAACGCATTGCGCGCGTATAGCGCACGAGTTGGGCATACCGGTGCTTGGGTGCTATCACGTGTCTGCCGAAAACATAACTTTCAACGCAAAAATGAAATACGTGCCGGGAGCAACGCCCGCAATGTATCAACTGCTCAAAGTGTATCATTATAAGCCGGAGTGGATAAACAATATTCATTGTCCGTCAAGGTGCATTGCATCGACGCTTATGGGGCATTTGTACAACCAAAATTTGCACGTGATATCCAACGGCTACGACCCTGCGTTCAAGCGTATAGACAACGTGAAAATCCCCGACGGTTGCGAGGATAAAGTCATCGTTACGAGCGTCGGAAGGCTCACCGAGGAGAAACGTCAAGACCTCATAATAAAAGCGGTTGCAAAGAGCAAATACCGCGATAGAATATCGCTTTTCCTTGCCGGCAAAGGTCCGAAGCAAGAGGAATACGAGAAACTTGCAAAAGAACTCAACGTTGATTTGCACATAGTGTTTTTATCTCAAGGAGAGCTTGTCAATTTGCTCAACGCATCCTACCTTTTCGTGCAAGCGAGCGACGTTGAAACCGAATCCATAGCCTGCCTCGAAGCAATAGCGTGCGGCACCGTTCCCGTCATCAGCAACGCAAAAATGTGCGCTACGAAACAATTTGCGCTTACGCCGCAATCAACGTTCGGAAAGGGTAGTGCGTATTCGCTTGCAACGATGATGGATTTTTGGATTGCAAACAAGAAAACGCATGACGAAATGATGCCGAAATACAGCGAATTTGCCCAAAAATTCAGCTTGGACAAGTGTATAAATTATATGCTCGAATTGTATGAGTTTTTGCTCAACGACGACAAGAAAAAATATATCGTCAAAGACTACAACAACCCTATGACGTTTACGCTTGATAGGGATCAACTCGGATTGATTTCGCCAAAGCACAATCAATTCCGTTTGCTTGCCAAACAGAAGCGTTTTATGTCAAAGTGATTCAAGCAAAATCTGCGTCGATTTTGATGAAAAAGCAACCAAAAAGCACACGTCGGTGTGCTTTTTGGTTGCGGTTTCCGCATATCTAATCGGGTGTTTTAATTTGAAAAGGATTATTTGAGTTTGCCGAGTCCTATCGAATATCCTTGCGCTTTTCCAAGCTCTTTCGCACTCTTTTTGTCAAGCAGCTCTACGCAACGGATAAACGTGCAAATTTGCTCGCAAGCAAGGGCGGAGTTGTATTTGTCCATGTGATGATTTTCCGCAATCGAGCAAAGATAATCGGGAGCGGTGACAAGCGCGATTTCGGGAATATGCTTGTTGAAGAGTGGTTGACCTTCGCCGAAGTGGAGCAAATTGTGTCCGCGCAGCGTCATAGTGCGCACGATATCGCGCTCTTTTATTGCTTCGTAATAGACGTCGTCCACGACTTTGTTGCCGGTGTAGACGATTTCAACGTCTATGGGATTGGTCTGTGTGTACACGCCGTTTACATCTTTCCATTCCGTGCATCCGAGATGTTCGACGGCGCAACCCGCAACCGCTTTCAAGCCGCCTTTTTTGCCTTTCCAAACCTGTTTGTTGTCGGCAAGGAAACGGGATGTTGCCTGATCCGTTCCCGTGCGGAAATTTGGGAGGCGGAAGTGTCCCGTGACGAATGCGAACACTAGATTTCTGTTCGTCGGATGTTCTTTGAAATACTCCATCATACGCAAAAGTCCGATTGCGCCGTTTTCTTCGCAGAAGTTGCATCCGTCGGTGTGAGTGTTGATTATTATTGCTTCCTTTGTGTCTTTTTTGCCTTTTATGACGGTGTAGAACGATTGCGTGTTGGCGTCTTCGAGCGTACCCGTGAGTTTGAGAGTTGCGCTCTTTTTCGCTTTTGCGGCTTCGAGCACCGTTTGTCCGTCCTTTTCGTTTACCCAAACCATAGGCACTTTGAGGTAGTGAAGGATAAAGTTGAGCACTTGCCCTTCAACCATTTTGTCCGACATATCTTCCCAAATGCAAATCATACCTTTCATGCCCGACAGTTGCGCAGCCCAGAAGGTGAGCAAAGTTTTGACGAAAGACGTACTGACCGGGCCTCTATAACTCTTTTCGATTTCGAGGTCGCTCGGCAAGGATTTGCGCTTGTCAAAAGCGATTTTACTGCTTATTTTCGAGAGGTTTTTTATGTGACAAACGGCAATTTTGCCCCTTGCTCTTTGGAAGCCGAGAGGGTGATTGCCTACTACGACCAGCTTTCCACTGACGCCGTTTTCACCTGTAAGTCCGCTGTAAGGGAAGGGGGATGATACGTGCACGTCTTTGCCGTCCACGACGAGCGAGCAGTCTTTGCATTGCCAACGCTTGAAAGTGTAGGGTGTGACGTTGACGTCAAGTCCGAGTTGGATGATTTGAGCCTTTATCCATTCGCAGAATTCGTTTTGAGCGTCTGTGCCCGTAAGACGAATTCCGAAGGCGTTCATGGTGTTCATATCTTCGTCAACTTTTTTAGGGTTGAAGTATTTTGTTACGTCCATAGTTTTCTCCTTCATATCCGTTGCCGCCGATATTGTTCAAAACATATCGACTTTTTCAATTGTAACACATTTGTAGGATATGTCAATGCAAGGAGGGATATTATGGCAAAAAAGAAGCGGATGAATTCTCGCCGTTTTTGTGGATAAAAAGAAGTATTTTGGCATTGAAACGCTTGAATAATTGAGCAAATATCGACGGATTTTAGGCACTTTTATTAAAAAATTCGTTGCTTAAAATACAATTCGTGTTACGTCGTTAAATTAAGGTTTTGTCAACGTATGGAAAACGCACAAATGAAAATCTTTACTGTTTAGTAGGCTTTTTGCACCGATTCGTAAAATTTTTGCGGAAGATAAAAAACATTAGTTCGACAAAAATCAAAATTTATGAAAAGTTTTTAATCATTTTTGAAATGGGCATTGTTTTTTCTTTTTAAATATGATAGCATAGTTTAGAAGCAAACGAGGAAATCGTGCATATTATTTAATAAATACTTGCAAAAATCCCGTCTGCTTGCCAAAGACGAATCGTGCTTGCACGGTTAAGAGGGAATATTTGATGGTATGTGACGTACATAACGCCAATGTTGACAAGAACGCATCCGCGATTCTTATCGGCTCCAATCTCATCGCCGAATCGGCTGTGAGATATATGGCGTTTTTGTCCGTGATTTTCGACCGCAACGGTAATTTTAAAACGATTTTCCATTCAGACAACACAACTATGCAAAAAACCTTAATTTTACGTAGGTGTTTTCAGCGTACCGGAAAATGCGTTTTCAAAAATAGCGAACAACGTTTGCAGTCGGTTTTCAACGTATACGGGCTTGACGCTCGATATTCGATTTAAAGGTATATAGGAGATCAAAATGTTCGATAGCTTGTTGCTTCTCAATAAATTAGGTTCTGTGGACATCGGATTTTTCGTTGCCTGCGCCGCGATAATCGTGCTTATCGTTGCGGTGTATTTTTTGATACCCGTATTCAACAAGAAGCAATATCGTGAGCAAAGGGACAATTTGAAAAAGCGCGAGGACGCGTTTAGATCCAATTGGAACGCAAGAGTGATGCAAGAAACCGCATCCGACGGCGACGTTTCGGCAAGCTCCGAGCAAAACGAAGTCGTTGAACAAGACGTTCAACCTACTGAAGTCGACGCCGTTTGCGACGACGCAAACGACAATACCGACGGCGGCGAAGACAAGCAATGAAGAAAGGTCTTGTCATTGCCAACATCATATATTATCTGTTCACGTTCACGATAGGCGTTTTGCTTGCCGTGTTCTTGCCGTATTTTTTGATGCTGTACGGAGAGTCGGTGAGCATAATCGAGAAGTCGCTCGCCGAAAAAAACTATTCGCAAGCGATAGCTATCGTCGGCGGATACTACGACGATCAATACGTTCTGCAACAAGATCTTCAAACGGGCGGGGGAATCGTGCTGTTTAAGGCGGCAACTCTCTATCCCGGTACGGACGAGGACGGCAACAGCGTGCAGGACATGAGAATGCACAAAGCCTATGCCGGCTTTATATATGGAATAAAAGATATATATAAGGTTGCAAAAAACGACAATAACAACGCAAAAATCAACGTGACCGATCTCGACGGAAACGTACACAGGGTTGAGGTGCTAGACACCGACAGCAACGGAGATTCGATAAAGGATACCAATTCGACTTGCGTAAAGAACGGATTTATCTACGTCGATCTCGATCAAGACACGCTCTCGTCAATCGCAAAAATCGAGTTGATAGATTGTGACGGCACGGTGTTTGCGAGCGTCGATGCAAATCTTGACTTCGGCGAAGAGTTTTTTGAGGACTGCGAAGCGTTCGTCACCGAGTATAACGCCGATTTCAAATCGGACAAGCTCAGCGGACTCAACGACGCGCTTCTTGCAAAAAACGAGCATTACAAAATAAGCTCCGACGGCGTGGTGAAGAGCAGCGCGGACAAAAAATCGGCAATCATAGTCGTCGTGTACTTTATCGGAATCTATCTTATCGGCGATTCGCTCATCGGAAAACGATACGTCATCAGATTCTTCAAGTGGGTGTTTGTCAAGGTGTTCAAGATTAAGCCCAAGCAGAAGAAAGTCAAAAACGAAGAGTCTTTCGGCCACGATTACTTCTGCAAACTCACTATGACTTGCGACGTATCCGAGGTCGAGGAATTCGATACGAGCGTGCAAGTGAAGTATTCCAACGAAAGCGGCGAAGCACAATTTACACTGCTAAAAAGCGGCAATTATACCGAAACGAAGCAGGTCAAAGCAGGAGATTACGTCAACCTTCGGGTTGATATAGATCAAAATTATATAACACAAGGACTTCCCGAAACTCTCGAAGTTGAGGGATATCAAAAACAAATAACGTTTAAGATTCTAAAACGTGAGGACAAAAGTGTATGAAGATATCTATCCAACATCTGACCAAAGTATTCCCGTCAAGAGAAAAGAAAGGTAAACCCGTCGTTGCGGTCAACGATATGTCTATTGAAATTCCGTCAGGAAAGCTCGTCGGACTTCTCGGTCCGTCCGGTTGCGGAAAATCTACGACGCTGTTTATGCTTTCGGGCTTGGAATCTCCCACGCAAGGCAACATCTTTTTCGACGAACAAGACGTAACGACGCTCGCTCCCGAAAGAAGAGGTATCGGCTTGGTTTTCCAAAACTACGCTTTGTATCCTCACATGACGGTTGCTCAAAACATCATGTTCCCCTTGCTCAACATGAGAATTCCCAAAGAGCAGGCAAAAGAGAAAGCTCTCGACGCCGCTCGTTTGGTGCAAATCGAAGAGCTGATGGCAAGAAAGCCCTCCGAACTTTCGGGCGGCCAACAACAACGTGTGGCAATCGCTCGCGCGCTCGTTAAGATGCCCAACGTTCTTTTGTTGGACGAACCTCTTTCCAACCTCGACGCGCGCCTCAGACTTCAAACTCGTGAGGAAATCAAGCGTATTCAACGCGAAACGGGCATAACGACGGTTTTCGTTACGCACGACCAGGAAGAAGCTATGTCAATTTGCGACATCATGGTCGTTATGAAGCTCGGTTTGGTGCAACAAATCGGCGAACCGCAATCTATCTACGACAATCCCGCAAACTTGTTTGTCGCAAATTTCTTGGGAACTCCTCCCATCAATATTTTCGACGGCAAAATCGAGGGCGGCAAAGTTTATATCGGTGAAGAAGTCATCATGGACACCGATCTCGAAGATCAAGCGATCAAAGTCGGTATTCGTCCCGAAGGCTTTATCTACGACGAAAACGGCGCGTTGTCGCTCGAAGTCGACCACATCGAAGTTATGGGACGCGACAAATCCATCGTTTCTCGTCACGCAGCTTCCAATAAACCCACCGTTCGCAGCATCATCGATTCCGACGTCAAACTTCCCGAACAGGTCGGTACGTTCAAATTCAATCTCAAACCCAACAAGGTGTTCTTGTTCAATGCAGAAACCGAAGAGAGGATTAAATAATGGCAAAGAAGACTGTTAAAACGACAACCGAACAAGTTTGCGAAGAAAAAACGGAAAACTTGACGGTCGAGTCCGAGCCTACGGTTGACGTCGAACAAATCGTGGAGAGTCAAAACGAGATAAACGACGAGGACATCGAAGACGTCGTCGTTTCGGATGAGATTGCTCCCATCGTTGAAGAAAGCGTCGCAAGCGACGCCGTTGACGCACCCGTTGAAAAGAAATCCGGCTTTTTCTCCGATTTGGGCGGAAAAGTCAAAGGACTGTTCTCAAAAAAGAAGAACTGGCTCGAAGAAGTAGAGGGAGTTGAGATATATCCCTCCACTTACGTATTGTCTACGGGCGAAAAAGTAAAGAGATTTTTCAAATCGCAATCGGGTTGGCTCTTCGTACTCCCGGCAGTGATTTTGATGTGCGTCTTTACGTTTTATCCCATCGTCAACGCCTTTATCGGTGCGTTTAAGCAAAATTACAACGGACTCAACGGCGCGTTTGACGGATGGGGATTTGAAAACTTCGTGCGCGTTTTGAAAGGCGACACCGGTACGGGCGGCGCAAACTTCTTGCAATGCTTGGTCAACACCACCGTGTTTACGTTGATTTCCGTTCCGCTTTCGACGTTGCTTGCATTGCTCATTTCGGTTGCGCTCACGTCGATAAAACCCTTGCAAAAGGCGTATCAAACGGTCTTGTTCTTGCCGTATTTGACAAACGCATTGGCAATGGGCGCGGTTTTTGCCACGTTCTTCACGATTGTCGGCACGAGAAACAACACGGAAACCGTAGGTTTGTTCAATATGGTGCTGGGGTGGTTCGGCATAGATCCCGTCGACTGGATAGGCAAGGCCGGTGGTCCTACGTGGGAAATCGGCAGTCTGACAATTCCATGGCCGAAATACATCGTTATGATTATCTACGAAGTGTGGTCGGGATTGCCGTTCAAAATTTTGATTTTGTTCAGCTCGCTCCAAAGCGTCAACAAGCAATATTACGACGCCGCAAGAATAGACGGCGCGTCCAAAAACACGATTTTGTGGAAGATCACCGCTCCGATGATTTCGCCTATGATCAGTTATCTTATCGTCACCGGAATCATGGGCGGCATGAAGCAATACACGGCCGTCGTGGGTATTTTCGGCGACCAAATGGGCATTGACTACGATATGGGCACCGTCGTCGGATACATATACCAATATATCGACAAAGGTATGACGGGATATGCGTTCGCAGGTTCGCTGTTGTTGTTCTTTATCATCATGATATTTACGGGCATCAACCGATTCGTAAGCAAAAAGAAAGTAAAATTCTGAGGGGTGCGCTATGACCGATATTGAAAACAAAGATTTGTTTGAAAACAACGAAAATACAACACCCGAAACGGAATCCGCAGATCTCGGTGAAGAAAACGTTGTCAAAGACAACGCCGACGAAATGAGCGTTGTCAGCGCAAAAGATTCCGGGCTCGACCAAACCGTGTCCGCGGTTTCTTCCGACGCGGCGATTTTTGAGAGAAACGTAACGGATTTCAACGTCGAAAAAGAGAGAAAAAAACAAAAAGTCGGCAACGTGCTCAAAAACGTGCTCGTTTACACTGTTTTGACGGTTTGCGCGGTGCTTGCGTTCTTGCCGTTCTATTGGATGGTAATTTCTTCGCTCAAAACCGAAATGGAATATCGTCAGTCCGTGCCGACGTTCTTCCCGCACACGTTTATGTGGAAAAACTACGAGGCGGTGTTGAGCCAAACCTCGTCGGGCGGATCGGGATCGTTCGTGCAAATCCTTATCAATACGCTTGTCGTGGGCTTTTTCTCGACGACAATCGGCGTGCTTGTGACGATTATCACGGCATATGCGCTTGCTCGCATGAAATTCAAGGGCAAAAACATTTTGTTCACGCTCATGCTTGCAACGATGATGATTCCGGGCGAAATGTACACGATCACCAACTATCTCACCGTGTCCGCATGGGGTTGGAGAGATACGTTTACGGTCATGATACTGCCGTTCCTCGTGAGCGTGTATTATATCTATTTGCTCAGAAACAACTTTATGCAAATCCCCGATTCGCTCTACAAAGCGGCGAAAGTGGACGGTTTGTCGGACATGGGCTACCTTGTCAAAGTTATGGTGCCGTTGACTGCTCCGACGCTCGTTTCCATCACGCTTTTGAAGTTTATCGGCACGTGGAACTCATACATTTGGCCAAGACTTGTCAACAGCAAGGACTGGCAGATGGTCACCAACTGGGTCACGCGCGGATTTACGGATAGAATCGGAACGATGTCGGGCGCGCTGTACGGCTTGCCCGGATACGGCTCCGAAACGCTTACGACGCTCAAAATGGCTGCCGTATGCATGGTTTCGCTTCCGCTTTTCATCCTCTTCATCACTTGCCGCAAATATATCATGCACGGCGTGTCGAAGAGCGGTACGAAGGGCTGATACAAAAACAGGGCGGTTTGCCCACAAAACTCGAATATCTGCCTTTACGGCAATATTAATATAACAAAAAGGAGAGCAATTATGAAAAAGATTTTGTGTGTTTTGCTCGTAGTCGCGGTTGCAATCACATGCTGTGGTGTATTGCTGACGGCTTGCAACGAAACCTCTACAGACTATTCACATACTATCGTGTTCTATTCTTCCCAAGGAGATAGCTTGCAATCTGCTACGCAAGTTGCAATCAACAACTTTGAAGCGAAATTCCCGGGATGGAAAGTTCAACACGTTCAAGTCGGAGGTTACGACGACGTCAAGGAAAAAGTCATTTCCGACTTCCAAGGTAAACAACAACCCGACTTGGCATACTGCTACGCCGATCACGTTGCGCAATATTTGCAAACCTCAAAGGTCGTTGATATGAGCACTCTTATCAATTCCACCGACAAAGTGAAGGGCGCAAACGACGTTGAATATGCAATCGGTTACACGGCAGAAGAAGTTGCGGACTTTGTCCAAGGTTACTACAAAGAAGGTCTTGCGTCCAACTACGGCGATCATGAAAAATACGGCTACGATGCAAACGCAATGCTCACGCTCCCGTTTGTCAAATCCACCGAATTGATGTACTACAACAAGGACGCTCTTGACGCACTCGGACTCAAACCGGCAACAACGTGGGACGAACTCTGGACACAGGCTTCATACCTCAAAACGAAATATCCCACCGCAACGCCTTTGGGATACGACTCCGAAGCAAACTGGTTCATCACTATGTGCGAACAAAACGGCTGGGGTTACACCAGTGCGGACGCTCCTCACTATCTCTTCAACAACGACAACACCAAAACGTGGCTCAACAAGTTGAACGAGTACTACAACAAGGGCTATATCGCAACTCAAAACGAGTACGGTGCCTACACCTCCGCATTGTTCACAAAGGGCACTGAAGGCGGCGCAATCTACTGCATCGGTTCATCCGGCGGCGCATCTCACCAAAATCCGGGTAGCGCATTCAAATGGGGCATCGCACCCATCCCCGGAAGCGTTCAAGCAGACGGCTCCGTAAATTATTCTGCAATTTCCCAAGGTCCGTCTCTCGTTATGTTCGAGGCAGGCAACGGTGTTGCAAACCTTGACGAAAAGAAGATCATGACTTTCATGTTTGTCAAAGAATTGATGGATCCCACTTTCCAAGCGTCTTTCGCAATCGCATCCGGTTACAATCCTTCTCGTAACTCCGTTTACGAAATCGAAGCATACAAAGAGCATATGAAAGGCACAGACATCACGGCAGTTGCTGCAAACGTAGCGGCTTCAATGTCCGACAGATTCTTCACGTCTCCCGCATTCGTCGGTTCGTCCACGGCACGTACCCAAGTCGGCAACGTCGTTCTTTACACGTTGAAGGGCAGCAAGTCCGCCGAAAAGGCGTTGTCGGACGCAATTACAAACTGCGGCGGAAACAGATAACCATTGCGCAGACTGCAAAAACGCAAACCAGATAAAACAATGAAAAAAGCGATAAGTATTCTTCTTTTGATTGCCGTCGTGCTTACATGCACTCTCGCGTTCGTTGCTTGCAACAAAGAGCCGGAGATTGCAGACAACACAAAGTATTACGACACAGTCACAAAGAAGGCGAAACTCACAAAATCATTTGAAGGCAAATCTTTTATGAACGACGGTATAGGCGTTGCAACTGTCGACGCCTACACCGACGGCGATACCACACGCTTCCGCGCTTGGAATAAGGAAGGAAACGATACGGTTATAATTCGTTATTACTGCGTCGATACTCCCGAATCGACGGGCGGCGTCGAAAAGTGGGGCAAAGCGGCGTCTTTGTTTGTAAAGGACAGACTTTCTCAAGCTACCCAAATCGTGTTGGAATCTTCAACGGGCACTCGTCCGACGCACGATTCCTACGGCACTCGCTATCTCGGATACGTTTGGTATAAGACGGCAAATAGCAACGATTTCAGACTTTTGAACCTCGAACTCATTGAAAACGGGTTCACCGAAAACAAAGCTTTGAACACCGATGCATATCCGTATTACAGCTATATGGACGAGGCAAACAAGTTTGCAAAATCCATAAAGTTGCGTATTTATTCCGAGCTCGAAGATCCTCTTTATTCGACGGATCCCGTTGAAATGACAATCAAGAATTTCTGGGATAACACCGAACAATACTACAATGCGGATGCCGACGCAGGTTCCAAAATCGTTATGACCGCGTATTTGCAAAGCTTGAAAGTGTCTGAAAGCGGAACGTATACGTTTGTTGCGGGACAATACGATCCCGAAACCAACAAAGTGTACACGATCAACGTGTATGCGGCGTATTCGTCAAGCCCGGCAACAAGAATGAAGATAGGTCAGCTCTACAAGATCATCGGCTCGGTGCAAAAATATGGCGGAACATTCCAGATTTCGGGGCTTGTGTACAACAGCCTTTACGGCGAAAGCATAGGCAATTCGAATCCCGGATACGAAGGTTGCCGTTTGGTGCAAGCAAACTACTATCTGACGTTTGATTCGACGGTAGAGTATATTGCTCAATACAGCAAAACTTTGTACACGGACGTGACGGTGAAGAGTTCGTCGATTGAAAACGGCGTGCTTACAATCCTCGGTTCGACTCAAAAATGTACGGACGACGGATTCGAAGACGCGGTTGAATTTACCTATCAAGTGAAAGTTTCGGACAGCTATATAAATCAGTTTGCGGTTGGCAAAAAATTTAGCGTAAGAGGTTATCAACTTGTTGATAAATCAGGAACAATCGTTATTCCGAATATATCGGATATAACCGTAAAATAATAATATTAAAGGAGAAATGGAGATGAAAAGAAATATCATAGCGGTCTTGGCTATAGTTATGGTATTGTGCTGCGTCACGTTGGCTGCTTGCAACGACAAGAACGAAACCAACGTACTTGACAGTTACATTTTCGACATGGACGGCACAACCGTTACCGATGATTTCACTCTTCCCGCAACAATCGGCGGTGAAGCGGCGGAATGGAAATCCGAAGGCACCGCAATCCAATTGGAAAAACGCGAATCCGATTGGCTTGCAAAAGTCACCCTTCCCGAAACGGGCTTGGTTGACGTCAATTTGACAGTAACCGTCAAGAAATCGAGCAAATCCTACACCGTAAGAGTCAAAGCGCTTGACGTTTACGATTTCATGAACAACTACGTGTTCCCCAAGGACAAGGCAACCATCGTCGATAACTTCGATTTGGAAACCGAGTTCACTTACAGAGGCAAAAAAGCAACCATCGCATGGTCGGTTGACGAAGATTACGAACTTTACATCAAGGTCATCGACAACGGCGCAACGTTGCAAGTTACACCTCAAGGCAACCAAACTCCCGTCAAAGTCAAGGCAACTTTCACCTACGGCGGAGTGAGCGCATCTCAATCCTACCGTATGACCGTCTACAAGACGATGGAAGGACTTGAACTTGTCAACTACTGGTACACCAACACCGGCGTTTCCATCGATATGAGCGGTTACGTCGTTTTGATCGGCACGGCTTACAGCTCCGGCTATAAGAACGTCACACTCTACATGGTCAACGACGATTTCACGGCGGGATACTATCTCTTCAGAGTCAAAACCACCGATGAACATGCTGCAAAATTGGCTCCCGGCGTACACATCACCGTCACCGGCACAACCAACACCAACTATAAAGGTTTGGTTGAAACCAACGCAGGCGGCAAACTCGTTGTTGACGACGACGTCGCACCCATCGACGTAAACGAACACGTCAAAGCAATCGATCAAGAAGTCATCGGCAACTTGCCCGCAACAGTTTATAACGAATCACGCCTTGTTTCGCTCACCAACTGGAAAGTTACGAAGGTTGCAGCAGACGCAGACAAGAAAGCAGGTGAAAACTACACCTTGATGACACTCGAAAAGGGTGGCGCAAAAGTTTGTGTGCGTGTCAGCAAATACATGGAAGGCGCATACGCAACGAAAGCAGACGACGCAACCTGGACGGCAATCAATGCATTGACGACAACTTATCCCGTTGACTCTATGGTCAACGTAACCGGTATATTGTCAAGATACATAGATGGGAAGAATACAGTCGGTGATGGTTGGCAAATCATGCCTTTGAGCGCATCCGCAGTGACTGCAAGCGGTCAAGAAGAAGATGCTGCAGACACAGTGTACGCAGGCAAGAAAGTTGCAGCCGCAATCGCAAAAGTCAATGAAAAACTCGTTGCAGACGGCATCAACACAGCAGCGGGCAAAACCGTGCGTATCACAACTCAAAAAGAGTTTGCTCTCGAAACGGCAGTTGACGGCGTTGAAATTTCCTATGAAATCGTCGGCAAATCCAATGCAATCGTCCTCGACGGCGGCAAGATGACTGTAACACCGGGCAACCCCGAAACCGCAACCATCCTTGCAACTTACAAGAGCGGTGAATTCGAGTCCGTTCAATTCCTTTCTGTCGAATCCTTGATCCCGACCGCAGCATCCATGCTCGAAGATCTCGAAGTTCCCGAAAGCATCAAAGCAGTTACGGATCTCCCGACTGTTGAAGGCGCAACAATCGAATGGGAAGTCGAGTCAGGCAAAAATGTGCTTGCAATCAAAAACGGTCAGTTGATCCCGACCTTGACGGAAAACGACGTTCTCACTTCCGTCAAAGCAACTCTCACTTACAATGGCGCAACGAGAAGCAAAAACTACATCGTCACTGTTAAAGCAGGCAAGGGCTCTGTTGAGGTTAAAGCACCGTTTGTCGAAGGACAAGGATATGTGTTGACAGTCGATCAAACCAACCTTGCAAAACAAATTTTTGCTGTCAATGCGATGGACGGATATTACATCAAATCCAATGACAATCCCGAGAAAGTCGAACTTGTCTATGTGGAAAAGGTTGAAGAAGGATATAAACTTTATTTCAAAACCGTAAATAAAGATAAGACCGAAACCAAGACCTACATTGCGTACAAAGTGGCCGACGGACACACGAACATTCTTCTTGACAAAACAGGAAAAGAAACCAATGTTTGGAAGTGGAATGCCGAGAACGAGTGTTTTGTCTGCACTTTGACAAACGATGGTGTCACAAGTGATTATTATCTCGGCGCAAATTATGACAATGCTAAATTTAGATTGAATCAAGTCAAAGAAGGAAAGCCTTACTTCAATGAAAATAACTTCCGTGCATATCTTGGTGAAATCAAATTTGTGCCGCTTAAGGAAAAAAATGTAACTTACTCTGTCAACAACAAAGATAGTGCAACTGTGAAATTGAGTGCCGACAAAGGCTTAGACGGTCAAAAAGTTACGTTTACAGTTGAAATTGCTGAAAATTGGCGTCTTGTCAAAGTAAGAGTTAACGGCGAAGAAGTTACGGCTGTTAACGGAGTGTACACGGCTACAATTGATGGCGCAACCAAGATTTCTGTCAAAACAACATCGACAATAGCACAACCATTTGTTCCTGAAAAGGCAACCGCAATGCAAGCCGGCACATATAAATTCTATATGGACACAACTGCTGAAGGCGGCGGAGTGCTGTATGCTACCGGTGCTGTTGACAGTAAGGGCGCACTTATCACTACAAGTGATCCGACAAAGGCAGCAGATATTGTTGTTGAAGCAGTTGCAGACAAAGAGAATGTTTACACATTGAAAATCGGTGACAAATATCTTGTCGGTTATCTCAATGGCAAATACAACAATATGAAACTTGATGCTACACCTGGTGAATGGACATGGAATACGCAACTTGGAACGTTCACATGCACATTTAAGAACAGCAAAGGCAAAGATACAACATTCTACTTTGGTTCTTATTACAATGCAGGTAATGATTCCGTGGGCAACACAATGGCATTGAGTGACATTACATTTGTTACAGGCAAAAATGCGGCAAACATTGGCAAAACTCAATTTGTCGGGTATGCTTGCACTTTGAAAGCAGCTGAATAATTAGCGTTTGAAATGATACTTTGATTGTTTCAGAGTCAAACAAAAGCCTCGCGTTTGCGAGGCTTTTGCATTTCAAATCCACCTAACAGCGATTGAATCATAGATCCAAGCGCGTGCAACGGACGGTGCCCGTCCCAACAATGCAAGCATTGTTGCCTGCAAATTGTTCAATTTGCAGGGGAAGTTCAAGTTCGGTGTCCGCAGAAAAAGAAAAAACACGAACAAAGTTCGTGCTTATCTTTTTGTGGTGCGGTCACCGAGACTTGAACTCGGACGGTGTAACCATACGCCCCTCAAACGTACGCGTCTGCCTATTCCGCCATGACCGCTTAACATTGCTTATTATATGATTAAAACAAGGGGGTTGTCAAGGAGTTTTGCATCTTATTTTTGCCAAAAGACAACATTTTTTTCAAACTCATATATTTAAAATATGGGCGGACGTTTCGATTTTGGACAGAGTGTATCTCAAACGGCAAAAATATCTTTTGGGGATATTCCGCACGATCCTCTCAAACAAAACGTTTTTGCAAGCGTGCTTGCCGAGGCGTTGTGCAAGGACAAATCGAAAGCGGAGATTGCGGATATGACGCGGTTTTTGCAAATTTTGTGTAGCCTTATGAAATCATATATGATTTGATGCGATTTTTGCCCTTTCGCCCTTGAATCGACGATTGGTTTGTGGTATATTTATTATATTGTTTTGCAGGCGAGCATAAACAATATCAAATCGCTTGCAAAGTTTGCTATGATGACGGACAGTTTTGGCTTCAAGCATAAAAGCGGAATGTTGACGGCGGTCAGTTCGCTGCCGAGCGAGTGGGGAATAGGCACGTTTGGCGCGCCCTGTAAGCGATTTGTAGACTTTTTGAGCGCGACACGCACAAAGTGTTGGCAGATACTGCCGCTCAATCCTACGGCGTACGGTGACAGCCCGTATCAGTCTCCCGCGTCGTTTGCAGGCAACCACTATTACATCGATCCTCAAACGTTGTTTGAAAAAGGCCTTCTCGACGGCGAGGATTTGAAATCCGCCGTTCACGTTTGCGGCAGAACAGACTACGGATGGTTGTTTGAAAACAAAACTGCCTTGCTCAAAAAAGCATATTCGCGCTTTTTGCCCGATTGCGAGTTCGAAACGTTTTGCAAAGACAACGCAAAGTGGCTTGACGATTATGCGTATTTTATGGCACTCAAAGCCGCATTCGGCTACAAGGCGTGGAACGAATGGGAAGACGAATTCCGCTTTTACGACAAGGCGCAAGCACGCAAAGGGGAGTTTGCCTCCGAAATTGCATTTTGGAAGTTCGTTCAGTACGAGTTTTTTGCCGAGTGGAAGGACGTTTTAAATTACGCTCATTCAAAGGATATAACGATTGTAGGCGATATGCCCATTTACGTCGCATACGATTCCGCCGACGTGTGGAGCAATCCGTCTATGTTTTTGCTTGACGAGGATTTGAATCCGACAGTCGTTGCAGGTTGTCCGCCCGACGCTTACGCCGAGGACGGTCAGTTGTGGGGCAATCCCGTCTACGACTACGACAAGATGAAAGCGGACGGCTACGAGTGGTGGATAGAGCGCATCGAGCAAAGTTTCAAACTTTACGATATATTGCGCATAGACCATTTTCGTGGATTTGCAGGGTATTTCGTCATCAAAAACGGCGAAAAAACCGCAAAAGACGGCAAGTGGATGGTCGGCCCCGGAAAATCCCTTTTCGACGAGGTAAACCGCCGTATGCCCGGCGCAAAAATCATTGCCGAGGATTTGGGCTATATCACCGACGACGTGCGTCAATTGCTTGCATACTGCGGCTATCCCGGCATGAAAGTGCTTCAATTTGCCTTCTCAGACGACGACAACGAGTATTTGCCGCGCACGTATAAGGACGAAAACTGCGTTGTATATACAGGCTCCCACGATGCAGATTGCACGACTTCCTGGTGTAAAAAATTAAAAGGCGATACGCTCGCACGGTTCAAAAAAGAGTGTCTGCGTTTCTGCGGTGGCGCAAACCGCACCTACGCCATGATAAACCTTGCGTTTCAATCCGTTGCGAATCTTGCAGTCGTTCCTCTTCAAGATTGGTTGTTGCTCACAAACGAGCAGGGCAGAATGAACACTCCTTCTGTTGCGCAAGGCAATTGGGTTTGGCGCGCTCCGAGCAATTACGACAACCACGAACTTATTGACAGAATAAGAAAAACGAACGAGCGGTTTAAGAGAGAAAATTAAACGGCAAAAAAATGCCGTTTGCAAATGGACGTATATAAAAAACTGAAAACAAACAAAAAATAGAAGCACTCGGCGAGTGCTTCTATTTTTTGTATCAATCGAATTTTACATCTTTGCGATATAAGCCGCAAGCTCGTTGAAGATGACGTCGAGTCCGTGTGCGCCGGCATCGGGATAACCGATTGAACGCTCGCCCACCGTGCCCGCTCTGCCGAGTGTGGCAACGTGAGTTTTGGTCGCTTCCGCGCCTTCATGGGCGGCTTTTGCGCCAAGGTTGAGACCTTCTTGCAATTTCTTTCCGTCCTCGGCTGCTTTTGTGAGAGCCATTGCGCAAGGTTTGAGAGCGTCAACAAGCGTCTTGTCGCCGATTTCCGCGCCTTTGCCGAAGGACTTTTTGCCCGTTTCGTACACGCCGCGATTTGCTTCGGTGAAGAGAAGTGCTATATCCGTGAGGTTGACTTCTTTCTTGCCGAGCATTGCTTTGCCTGCATACTTGAACGCAGAACCCCAAATAGGACCGGATGCTCCGCCGCAGTACTCTTTGATGATTTCGCTGCAACTTACAAGGAATTGACCGATGTCGCCTTTCTTTCTGGTTGCCCAGTCCGCTTTGAGTTGTCTGAAACCTTTTGCGATGGACATACCGAAGTCGCCGTCGCCCATTTTGTCGGCTTCACAGAAGGGAACTTCGTTTTCGATGACGATGTCTGCCATCTTGTCCACGATTTGAACGAAAGCCGCGGTGTTGATGGTTTCGTTTACGACGGGTTTGCCTTCGACTTCGTACACTGCGACTTCTTCGGTTTCCGCTTTTGCCGCTTTCTTTGCGGTTTTTGCTTCGACGTGCTCTTGCGGAACATATCCGAGAGCTCTGCCGATTGCTTGCACTGCTTCCAGAGCCGCTTCTGCCTGTTCGCTCATTGCGGCGCCCCAAGTGAGTGCGGGGGTGTTGACGGGATAGTCGACGAGAGATTTAAGCTCGCTGTCCACTCTCAAAACGGAAATCGACGCACCTGCCATATCGATGGAAGTCATAAAGTTTCCGACGATAGTCTTGTGGATGGTTATGCCGTCTTGATTGAGAGCTTTCGTGACGGAGTTGTTGAGGATGTAGAGCTCTTGAAGGGGAGTTCCGCCGAAACCGTTGATAAGAAGCACGATTTCTTCGCCTTTTTTGAGTTTGAGATCCTCTTCGAGATCGGTGAGGATGCGTCTTGACAAATCGTCGCAGAACGTGCCGGTGGAATAGTCGATTTTCTCGCGGAAACGACCGGGTTCGCCGTGAATACCGACGCCGAATTCCATTTCGTCGTCGCCGATTTCAAACGTGGGATGACCTGCTGCGGGAACGGTGCAGCTCGTGAAAGCGAAACCGAAAGAACGCACGTTGTCGATAACCTTGTTTGCAACCGCTTTGACTTCTTCGAGGCTCTTGCCTTGTTCTGCCGCCGCGCCTGCGCATTTGTGTACGAGAACGGTGCCTGCAACGCCTCTGCGACCGACGGTATAGAGAGAGTCTTTGACTGCGATGTCGTCGTTGACGTACACTGCGTCAACCTTGATGCCGTCCTCTTGAGCGTCGCTCATTGCGTTGTTGAAGTTCATGCAGTCGCCCGAATAGTTTTTGACGATGAGAAGCACGCCTTTGTCCGTTGCGCATTGCTTGATTGCGTTGTAAACCTGAACTTGAGAGGGGGATGCGAAAACGTCGCCGCAAACCGCAGCGTCAAGCATGCCTTTTCCGACAAAACCTGCGTGTGCGGGTTCGTGACCGCTGCCGCCGCCGGAGATAAGGCTGACTTTTGCGTCGTTGATGTCTTTCTTTTTGACGACTTTGTATTTTTCGACAAATTCAAGTTCGGGGTGAGCCGCTGCAAGACCGTGGCACATATCGTACACGAAACTTTGAGCGGTGTTCATAATTTTCTTCATAATATTCTCCTTGTTATCCGCAAAACAAGTCGGCAAACGCGATTTCGTGCGGATTTTTATAAGACACTCCCTTGGCGAGCAAGGGAGTGTCGGTTATTCGTTAAATTAGTGGCAGCATTCGCAGTCGCAGCCGTATCTGAAATCGTGACCGATTTTGTCCGCTGCTTTGATTGCGGCGATAACCATGTCTTCGGTTACGGGGAAGGGCATGTTGTGGATGCTCTCGTCGGGGATGCAAGTCTTTGCGGCGACGATCTTGTATTCTTCTTCGGTGAGTTCTTCTCTGATGACTTCGCCCGTGCGCGGATTTGTCATAAGGTCGTGCAAGCAGACGGGGAGACCGACTTCGTCGCAGAAGTTGAGCACTTCGTAGAGTTCTTCTTCGGGGCTGTTTTCAAGCACGAGTTGGCAGATTGTACCGAATGCGACGATTTCGCCGTGCATGCAGCATGCGTGGATGTCGTGGACTGCGGTCAAACCGTCGTGGATTGCGTGTGCAGCTGCAAGACCGCCGGATTCGAATCCGAGACCGGAGAGAAGGATATTGGTTTCAACGATTTTCTCGAAAGCGGGAGTTACTACGTTGCAGTCGCAAGCGGTTTTCGCTTTTGCACCGTCGCTGATGAGGTTGTGATAGCAAAGCTCTGCAAGTGCCGCAGCGGTGTACGTGCCGTAGCCGAGGAGAGTGCCTTTCTTGCGGTCTGCTCCGCAGGGAAGACCTGCGTTGACGTTGGAAACGCTGTTGACGTTTGCTCTTGCTTCGAAATAAGTGGAGAGTGCGTCGCCCATGCCGCTCACGAGGAAGCGAGAAGGTGCGTTTGCAATGACGTTGAGGTCGATGAGGACGACGGACGGGCTTTGACGGAAGTATGCGTAATCGTCAAATTCGTGATCGTCGGTGTAAAGAACTGCGGAGTGGGACGTAGGTGCGTCGGTTGCCGCGATGGTGGGGCAGATGATGAGAGGATTGCCTGCCGCAACGCACTTCGATGTGTCGATTGCTTTGCCGCCGCCGAGACCGATGGTGCATGCGCACTTGTTTGCTTTTGCAAACTCTTGCAATGCTTTTACAACCGTGCGAGAGCATTCGCCCTTGAAAATGTCGCAGGAAACGAATTCAACGCCGTATTTCTTTTGGGTTGCTTCGAGTTTCTCTTTGACGAGGTTGAGCGCAAACGGGTCTGCGATAAGAAGTGCTTTCTTACCGAAGGTTTTTACAAAATAACCAAGGTTCAACAATTCGTTTTCGCCTTGCACGTACTTTGTGGGACAAATAAATGCTTTTCTCATAACAATCTCCTTTTTGTAAGGTTATTTTTTAAGATAAAGACATTATATATCGAACAAATGAATAATTCAATACCCAAAATGCTAAAAAATGGGAATTTTTGCAAAATTTTTCAAAAAAACGTTGTTTTTGAAGGCTCGCGAGGCAAAATTTCATAAAATTTTAATGTTTTTTTCAAAAAAAGTTGAATATTGCAAAAAACCGATTATAATAAAAAACAACAAAAAACAATAAAAATCTTATCAAATTCAACCAAAAATAAAGGAGGTCGTATGGACGTTCAAACTTCAATTCAAAACCGTGTGGAATGGATAAAAAAAGTCCTTTCCCAATCGGGCGCAAAAGGCATTATTTACGGCAACAGCGGCGGCAAAGATTGCACTCTTGTCGGCGCGCTTTGCAAACTTGCAACCGACAACGTGCTCGGCGTTATCATGCCTTGCCAATCTTCTCAAAACTACGGCAGTGACCGCGACGACGCTTTGAGAGCAGGCAAACATTTCGGCATAGAGCAAATCGAAATCGACCTCACAAAAACAAAAGAGGCTCTCGTGAGCGCACTCGGCGAGCAACTTGAAAAGGACAATGCCGGCGAAACAAATCTCAAAATGGCAAACGTCAACGTCAATCCGCGCCTTCGCATGACCACGCTTTACGCTCTCGGTCAGGCAAGAGGCTATCTCGTTGCAGGCACCGGCAACCTTGACGAAGCAACTCTCGGATATTTCACAAAGTGGGGGGACGGAGCGCACGATTTCAACCCCATTGCAGACCTCACCGTCGGCGAAATATACGAGCATTTGAGATATTTGGGCGCACCTTCCACAATCATCGAAAAAGCACCGTCCGCCGGACTTTATCAAGGCCAAACCGACGAACAGGAAACCGGCATCAAGTACGCCGACGTTGACAAATATCTCCGTGGCGAGCAGATTCCCGACGAAGTCAGACAAAAGATTGAAAAGATGAAATCTAGGGCGGGGCATAAGATGCGCATGCCCTTGAAATTCGGCGAAACCGTCTGATTGAGCGAATAACTGTGTCAGAGCCTCTTTCCCCGAGTAGTCACGTACGTCCATGTACGCTCCTACCCGTTGAAAGAGGCTCTTCCTTGTTCTTCATCTACAAGAGTCGAACGGCGTGAACTCTAATTATAATTTCCCCTTTCCTCACGTGTTTCCCCAACCGCCGTTCCCCCTTGAAAGGGAACCCACGGCGTCCGCTCCGCGTGGGGACACACTCAGCACTCGCATAGATTGCTATCGTTCTCTTTTTATGTCACTCGTTCGCGGACGAAAAGAATCCGAACTCGTCTGCTCACTTGTACTGTACGTCAAGCTCGGCGTTCGCTTTCTCGCCGCCGTTGCGGCTCGTGTTCCGTCTTTGAAGTTGCACATACCGTGTATAAGAACACCTTGAATAAGTGTTCGTTTATCCGCTTGCGTGCTTTGCACGCTCCACCAAGCAGACAATCTTGCGACAATTCACATCATTTCCTTTCCAGGAGATGTTTCGATTTCGCTCAACATGACAATCAGGTGTGGGTGTCCCACCCGTGTCATTCAGAGCGTAAGCGTGGGAATCCAGCCGACAGGCGCACACACCAAGCAGACAATCTTGCGAAATTGCGGCAGGAGTTTTTATCCATGCTTGAATTGATAGCAAAGATTTTCTGCGCGGTAGTGATTGCGAAAACAAGCGAGGTCAGTGGCAATCGCCACTGTGTTTTCGTTTCTATTTAGGGGATTCCCACGTCGCTTTGCTCCTCGGAATGACATTTGAGGCGGTTGCCATAACCTAGGCGCCGTTTGAGCAATGCCTTGCGGCTCGCACCCTGAATATGCACATTCCGTTTATAAGAACGCCCTGAATGAGTATCAGTTCGGGTGGGACACCCACACCCGATTGGCTTATTTACTATTTTTAACCGATAAAAATATATAAATATTGATTTATCTATTGCGAGTGCGCGATTTTTGTGCTAAACTTTTAAAGGTTATCATTATTCAACTACAAAGGAGGGCTTACCATGGCTCATTTAAGCGAAGCGGCGGTTGCTCAAATCAATACGATTTGCGACAGATACGTCGGCGAAAACACCCCTCTCATGATGATTTTGAGCGATATTCAAAAGGAATACGGCTATATTCCTCTCGAAGTGCAAGAAATCGTTTCGGAGAGAACGGGCATCTCGGTTGCTGAAATTTACGGCGTCGTGACTTTTTATTCGTTTTTCTCTTTGACTCCGAAGGGAAAATACGTCATCGGTTGTTGTCTCGGCACTGCTTGCTATGTCAAAGGTGCACAACAAGTCATTGACAAATTCAGCGAACTGCTCGGAATCAAACCCGGCGAAACAACCAAAGACGGTTTGTTTACAATCGACGCATTGCGTTGTATCGGTGCTTGCGGAATCGCTCCTGCTGTTTCAATCAACGGACAGGTGTATCCCAAAGTTTCGGTGAACGCCGTTCCCGGCATCATCGACGAGTACATGGCAAAGGAGAACTGATTATGATAAGAAATTTTGCTGAATTGGACAAAACATGTCAAGATTGCTCTTCTTGCCTCGACGCAAAGTTTACGGGAAGCGACGGCAGACGTCACGTCGTGTTGTGCGGCGGCACTGGTTGTTTGTCCTCTCACTCGGACGAAATCAGAGAAGAGTTTGTCAAACTTATCAACGAGAGAGGATTGCATGACAAAGTCACCGTCAACCAAGTGGGTTGCTTCGGTTTCTGCTCGCAAGGTCCTTTCGTTAAGATTTATCCCGAAGACACTCTTTACAGAATGGTCAAAATCGACGACGTGAGAGAAATCGTCGAAAAAGACCTCGAAAACGGTGAAGTGGTGGACAGACTCCTTTACGTCGATCCCGTCACCAAAGAAAAAATATCCAAACAAGACGACATCACTTTCTACAAAAAACAAGTTCGTATCGCATTGCACGGCTGCGGAAGCATCAACCCCGAAAAAATCGAGGAAGCTCTCGGCGCAGGCGCATTCAAAGGACTTGAAAGAGCGCTTCAAATGGACAGACAAGAAGTCATCAACGAAATCTTGGCTTCCGGTTTGAGAGGAAGAGGCGGCGGCGGATTCCCCACCGGCAGAAAGTGGCAATTTGCATATGCTCAACCCGAAGGCGCAAAGTACGTCGTTTGCAACGGCGACGAAGGCGACCCGGGTGCGTTTATGGACCGTTCCATTCTCGAAGGAAACCCGCTTGCAGTCATCGAAGGTATGATGATTGCAGGTTACGCAATCGGCGCGCAAAACGGTTATTTCTACGTTCGCGCAGAATATCCCATCGCAGTCAACAGACTCCGCATCGCAATCAAACAAGCTGAAGATCTCGGACTTTTGGGCGACAATATTCTCGGAACAAACTTCTCCTTCAGAGTACATATCCGTCTTGGCGCGGGCGCATTCGTTTGCGGTGAAGAAACCGCACTCCTCAACTCCATCGAAGGTAAGAGAGGTATGCCTCGTCCCCGTCCTCCGTTCCCGGCAGTCAAAGGCTTGTGGGATTCTCCGACGATCGTCAACAACGTCGAAACTCTTGCGTGCGTTCCTTACATAATGAGAGAAGGCTATGAGAAGTTCACTTGCTTCGGCACGGAAAGATCAAAGGGCACGAAAGTTTTTGCTCTCGGCGGAAAGGTGAACAACGTCGGGCTTGTGGAAGTTCCTATGGGCACAACCTTGCGTGAACTTATTTACGACATCGGCGGCGGTATTCCCGGCGGAAAGAAATTCAAAGCCATTCAAACGGGCGGACCTTCGGGCGGATGCCTTACGGCAGATGACCTCGACGCACTCATCGACTTCGACAACCTCGTCGCAAAAGGCTCGATGATGGGTTCGGGTGGCGCAATCGTCATGGACGAAGACAACTGTATGGTTGACGTTGCAAAGTTCTATATGGAATTTATTTGCGACGAATCTTGCGGAAAATGCTCTCCTTGCCGTATCGGCACCAAGAGAATGCTCGAAATCCTCACCAAGATCACCAAGGGCAAAGCCACTATGGAAGATCTTGACAAACTCATGGATCTTGCGTCGAACATCAAAAACGACTCTCTCTGCGCACTCGGACAAACTGCGCCGAACCCGATTCTTTCCACGCTTGCGCACTTCAAAGACGAGTATATCGCGCACATCGTGGACAAGAAATGCCCCGCTCACGTGTGCAAGAGCCTCATGAATTATGAAGTCATTGCAGACAAGTGCGTCGGATGCGGACTTTGCGAGAGAAATTGTCCCGTCGGAGCAATCCATACCACCAACTATGTCGCACCCGGACACAAACTTCCGTCCAGAGAAATCAACAAAGACAAGTGCATCAAGTGCGGTATGTGTATTTCTGCTTGCAGACTTAAAGCAATCGAGAAGAAATAAGGAGAGAGGACTATGGCGAAAATCAATATTAAAATCGAAGGCGTGCCTTATCAAGTCGAACAAGGCATGACGATACTCGAAGCGGCAAAGGCTTGCGGATACGAAATTCCCTCTCTTTGCGCATATAATCACGGCGAATGTTCAAGAGGTTCTTGCCGCGTCTGCCTTGTCGAGGCAACCGGCGCAAGAGGACTCGTCGCGTCCTGCGTGTATCCCGTTGCGGAGGGTATGGAAGTCACCATCTCTTCTCCAAAAGCGGTGCAAGCAAGAAGAAACTCCGTTGAACTTTTGCTTTCAAACCACAACAGAAACTGCCAAGAATGTGACAAAAACGGCAAGTGCGAACTTTTGCACGTCGCTCAAATTACGGGCGCAAGGGAAGGTCTTTACGAGGGCGAACAAACTCCCGTAACCATTGACGAAGTCACTCCGTCCATCAAGAGAGATACGTCCAAATGCGTTCTTTGCGGCAGATGTATCGAAAGATGCAAGAGCGCGCACGGACTTTCCGTTCTCGGCTTCGAGAAGAGAGGTTTCAAAACCATCGTCGCTCCCGCTCAAAACAGAAGTTTTGCCGACGTTCCGTGCATCCTTTGCGGTCAATGCGTAAGCGTTTGTCCCACGGGCGCACTCATGGAAGTGAGCGAAATAGACAAGGTTGACGAGGCATTCAGACAAGGCAAATACGTCGTCGTTCAAACCGCTCCCGCAGTGCGCGCCGCACTCGGTGAAGAATTCGATATGCCGATCGGCACTCTCGTAACCGGAAAAATGGTTGCGGCTTTGCGCAGACTCGGATTCAAGAAAGTGTTTGACACCAATTTCGGCGCAGACCTTACGATTATGGAGGAGGCAAACGAACTTCTCGATCGCGTCAAAAACGGCGGCGTGCTTCCCATGATTACGTCCTGTTCTCCCGGCTGGATAAACTATGCGGAGTATTACTATGGCGATCAACTCGATCACCTTTCCTCTTGCAAATCTCCTCACGAAATGTTCGGCGCAATCCTCAAATCCTACTATGCTGAGCGCAACGGCATCAAGCCCGAAGATATGTTTGTCGTGTCCGTCATGCCTTGCACCGCAAAGAAGTTTGAAAAGGACAGAAAAGAACTTGCCGTCAACGGACTCAAAGACGTTGACGCCGTTCTTACGACAAGAGAACTTGCCAAGCTCATCAAGCGCGCAGGCATTCGTTTTGCAAAACTTCCCGATGAGCAATTTGACAACGACATCGTTGGCGAATACACCGGCGCAGGCGTCATCTTCGGCGCAACCGGCGGCGTTATGGAAGCGGCTCTTCGTACGGCGGCGTTTGCACTCACCGGCAAGGAACTCGCACATGTTGAATTGCAAGAAGTGCGCGGCATGCAAGGCATCAAAGAGGCAACCTACAACCTTGGCGGTATGGATGTCAAAGTTGCGGTCGCATCCGGCATGAAGAATGCAAAAGTGCTTCTCGACCAAATCAGAGAGGGCACAAGCCCCTATCACTTCATCGAAATCATGGGATGCCCCGGCGGTTGCGTCGCAGGCGGCGGACAACCTTTTGTCAAGCCCTGCTTCCTTCCCAACGAGGACGACGATATTCTCGACACTTTCCGCGACAAACGCGCCGCAGCTCTTTATCAAGAGGACGAAAGCAAAGAAGTCCGCGTATCCCACAAGAACGAACAAGTCAAGAAACTCTACGACGAGTTTTTGGGTGAACCCAACAGCCACTTGGCGCATGAGTTGTTGCATACGTCTTATTCCTCACGTCAACGCTATAAAACTCTCTGATTGAGCGAATAACTGCGTCAGGCACGGCTTGACCCAAAATCATGTACGCTTTGTACATTGGGTTTTGGTTCAAGCCGTGCCTTTCTTGTTCTTCATCTCAATCAGAGAGTTTTAACAAAAAATTTTTATTAAGCGAATAACTGTGTCATGGCCTCTTTCATCGAGCAGTCACGTACGTTCATGTACGCTCCTACCCGTTGAAAGAGGATCTTTTTTGTTCTTCATCTCAATCAGGGAGTTTTATGATTTAAAATTAGAAAAAACGAAAACTTATGCGGTGCATACTTATACACGGGATATGCCTATTCGAAGACGGAATCGGAGTCGCAAGGCGACGACCGGTCGCTCGAGCGTCATTG
>SAMEA104315420__coassemble_300_pt1 | contig 38216 bp, 34 predicted proteins | sample SAMEA104315420__metabat2_low_PE_009 | metagenome-assembled genome bin SAMEA104315420 (sample SAMEA104315420) | gut metagenome | biome: Monkey gut; feature: monkey-associated habitat; material: faeces | place: China | collected 2013 | reverse complement strand
TCTATGCGAGAGCCGAGTGTGTCCCCACGCGGAGCGGACGCCGTGGGTTCCCTTTCAAGGGGGAACGGCGGTAGGGGAAACTCGTGAGGAAAGGGGAAAATTTCAATTAAAATTATCTCCCCCCCTACACCCATTTTAGAGCGAAAACATAAAACCGTCTGACTGAGATAAAAGACAAGGAAACGCACGTCTGCAACAAAACCCAACGTACGAGGCGCACACGTGTTGACAGTCAAGGGATTTTGACGCAATTATCCGCCAAATAGAGCGGTTTGTTAAAACCGTCTGATTGAGATGAAAGACAAGGAAACGCCCGTCTGAAACAAAACCAAACGTACAAAGCGTACGTGATTTTGGAGCAGACGGGCGTTGACGCAGTATTTCGCTCAATCAGACGGTTTTAGATTGTTTCGAATTTTGTGATTGACACCTCATACGCCACTCTCTCTTCGATAGTGCCGTCGTCGAGAGTTTTTTGATAAATTCTTGACTGAATGCGCCCGACAAGGTGTATTTTATCTCCCACATTGAAAGTCGACGCATAGCGTGCGTTTCTTCCCCACGCTATTGCGGGAATATAGTCGGATTTGTTGTATGCGCGATTTACGGCAATAAGCAAATCGGCAATTTCTCGTTTGAAAGGCGTGGTGCGATAAACGGGCGGTTTGCAAACGTATCCTTCGAGTTCGATGACGTTGGGGGCATTCTCGTCGCACTCGCAAAGCTCTCTTACAAACACTCTGAGCACCAGTTTACTCTTGCCGTCAACAATCTTGTTGTAACTTCTAAACTGTCCGATTAGTCCGATTAGATTGCCGATTTCAAAGTTTTGCCCTTCCATAAGTCTGTCGCTTACGGTGATGGGGATTACGTCGCTTTGTCCGGACAATCTCTCCACCGAAACCGTCGTATCGTAAAACTTTTCGCCCATAATTTCGTGTGAAAATTCAGGCGCGCTTGCGATTTGCCCCGAAAGGTAAACTTGGTTGTTTTGCATTTGTTCGTAACTCATAAATCCTCCTGTACGTCTATGCGTTTTTGTGTTGTATTCCGTTTGAATCTATCGTGTAGCCCTCTCGCAAAACGAGATCGGCAACGCTCACGAACTCAAATCCCTGCCCTCGCAATGCCGTCAAAATCATCGGCAACGCGTCCAGGACGTGATCGCTGTTGTTGTGAAACAGCACTATATCGCCGCTTTTCGCCTTCGGTACAACCCTGTCGTAAATCTGTTTTGCCGACAAGCCTTTCCAATCCAGCGAGTCGATCGACCACTGCACGCCAATCATATTCAGCTCTTCGAGCGACGTCATAAGTTTGTTGTTGTAGTCCCCGAAAGGAGCACGGAAATAAGTCGGTTTTTTGCCGGTCAGCTCTTGCACCCTATCGTTGACGTATTCGATTTCGTTTTTTATCTCGTTTTCGTTAAGTTTGGGCATGTTGAGATGATTTCTGGAGTGATTTCCGATTTCAAATCCCGCATCGGCAATGGCTTTTGTTTCTTTTTCGTACTTGTCTATCCAAAATCCGACGAGGAAAAACGTACCCTTTGCATTGTATTCGCCCATAACGTCGAGAATACCTTGCGTTTTGTCCGCGCCCCACGCAGCGTCAAAGGTGAGCGCAATCACTTTTTTGTCGGTATCTACACCGTATACGGGCAGTTTTCTCGTGGTTTTGCAAAAGTACACGCCTGCGCTGTTTGTTACACCCACCGACGCCGTAAGCACCGCAAACGCAATTAGCAACGACACCGCACCGATAATGCTCGCTTTTTTCACTGTCAAAAACATCGACTACCCCGATTATATCCGCGGCAAGAGTGCAAAATTGAAGAAATTATGTCACGAAAAGTCGATTTTTCTTCTTTTTCGTTTAATTCCTTCCCTCACGCCTAGCATAAGTGTATTTTTACGCGGCGATTTTTAGAACAAAAACGGCAAATCCGACGCCATTTTCAATGGCAAAACAAGATAAAGACAAGATAAGAACAAGATAAGGACAAGATAAAATATGGTAAAAGCAAGACGAAAAATAGCAAAAAACAAACGAAATTTAATAAAAAAACGCAAAATACTTTCAAGGGTAATCCTTTTGCCACAATGCCTAAATCCGACGGTACGCTCGGGAGAAACAAAGATTTCCTCATTTTCTTTGACAAAGAAAAAATGGGGATTTATAATATGCAATATGAAACGCATCGCAACGCAAAAAAACGGATTTTGGAAAAGAGTGGGCATCAATATCCCCTTCGTTCTGATGATAGCGGCAATGGTCGCTTTGTTTTCGGGTTGTCTTTTGATGTGGTTTTATGCAATCGCATCACTTTTCGCATTCAAAAGCTCGATGATATTTCTCATCTTGGCAGGCGCAGGCACGCTTTGTTTAGGTTTGGGGCTTGCCCTAATCCCCGCTTACAAAAAATACTACGATTTCTACAACAAAAAAATGGGATGGGAGTTCCCCGACAAGCCTAAAAAAGAAGAAAAAACCACAGTCGACGACGGCAAAAAGTCTTTCAAAGATTACTTCACACTGTCGAATATTTCGCTTGCGATAATCGCACTCGGCGCAGTGTTTACAATCATATCCGCAGCACTCGGTTGCATCAATCGCGACACCTGGGTTGACGCCACGTCCTCTTTTATGAAAGAAAGCGGATATATGACCGAGCCTACGCATATTCAAAACTTTAAAGACGTGATTCAAGCTCAAAACGCAGGCGACAAAAATATTTCGACAATAAATATCGACTTCAAAGACAAACAAGCCGTGATTATCTACGTCGGCACGGAGTCCCCCGACAAGCTCGGCTTCGTGACATACGACTACTATATCAAATACGAAAATCAAATCGTAAAAACACGCACCAAAGACGGCGTTATAACTCTCACGGAAACTCCTGCGCCGAAGCTCGACGACACGACGATAAAAAAGATCTTCTTTTTTATGTTCAAAGATTTCAACGTTGAAAAACAAGTTCTGATTTACCTTCCCGAAGACACACGCGAAGGCGCGCCGAACGAAATCAAAATCATAGGCGACAACGTCATATACGCAAAACAAGTTGACAAAACCGACAAAGCGGAATAAGGGAAAGTCACAAAAACGCCATTCGACCGCAATAGAAAAATCGCAATTAAAAAGCACCGCAAACGGTGCTTTTTCTGTATTCTAATCGAATAAATCGTCGTCGAAAATAACATTTCACAATCTCGATGCGATTGCTTCAAGGAACTGTTTTGAATTGAGAGGCTTAACTTCAACACCGTCGAGTTTAAAAATTCCCGCAAGGTCTTTTGTCATTTCTCCGCTCTCTATCGTATCGATTGTGGCTTTTTCAAGGCGATTTGCAAAATTCACCAACTCTCGATTGCCGTCAAGCTCTCCCCTCTTTTTGAGTGCGCCCGTCCACGCAAACAAAGTCGCAACGGAGTTTGTGGAAGTTTCCTCACCTGCCTGATACTTTCTGAAATGCCGCGTAACCGTTCCGTGAGCGGCTTCGAACTCATATGCACCGCTCGGAGATACAAGCACCGATGTCATCATTGCCAGCGAACCAAACGCAGTCGCAACCATGTCGCTCATCACGTCGCCGTCATAATTTTTAAGCGCCCAAATGAATCCGCCGTGCGAGCGCATTACGCGCGCGACCGCGTCGTCGATAAGCGTATAGAAATACTCTATACCGGCATCTTCAAAGGCATCTTTAAATTCATTGTCGAAAATTTCTTGAAAAATGTCCTTGAATCTATGATCATACACTTTGGAAATGGTGTCTTTTGTGCTGAACCAAAGATCTTGTTTTTGAGCAAGCGCATATGAAAAACAACTCTTTGCAAAACTTCTTATACTCTTATCGGTATTGTGTTGCGCTTGCACTATTCCGTCTTCACCGCAAAAGTCGAACACCGTTTTTTCCTCGCCGTCACAAGAAACAATCGCCTTACCGCCATGGGCTTTTAGTTCTACGGCTTTATAAACATCGCCGTATGCATGTCTGGCAATGACGATAGGCTTCGTCCACCCCGGCACCAAAGGAGTTATCCCTTTGCAGAGCACTGGCGACCTGAAAACAGTACCGTCCATCATTGCGCGAATTGTTGCGTTAGGGCTCGGGTACATGCGTTTTAAACCGAATTCTTCGACTCGTTGCGAGTTCGGAGTAATTGTAGCACACTTAACGCCGACGCCATATTTTAGGCAGGCATTTGCAGCCTCTACCGTGACTTTATCGTCGGTTGCGTCACGATTCTGTATGGAAAGATCGTAATATTCGGTTTTTAAGTCCACATAAGGACAAATAAGAATATCTTTCACCCACCGCCAAATCACGCGAGTCATCTCATCGCCATCGATTTCAACAATGGGAACGCTCATTTTAATCTTGTTCACACGAGCACCTCAAAACTAAAGAATTATACAATTATTGTAGCATATGGGTGCCATATTCGCAAGAAAATTGTAAAAACGATAACACGACAGAATTGACTATTTGACTAGTTTCCCTCCTCCCGAAAAGTTTTTCAACACGTCGGATTTAAATACGTCGGGTTTGATTTGCCTTGACTTATTTTCAATCGCCTCTTCGATAATATCGCTCAACAGTTGTTCAAACGAAATGCCTACACCCTTAAACAGATAAAACGCCATAGAACCGGGAATTGTGTTTATCTCGTTGACGTAAACCTTGTTTCGCTTTACGTCCGCAAGAAAATCCACTCTGACCACGCCCGATAGTCCGAGTTTTTCGTACAGCGTTTTCGTGTTTGACTTGACGATATCCTCCAACGAGCCGATTTCGGCAGGGATCTTGTGCGCGGACGCACTCATTTTTCCTCCCGTGTATTTGTCCTCGAAAGTGAGAAAATCGCTTGCCGAACACGGTTGTTCGGTGTCGGAAATCACAATTCGACCGTTTTTCGAATATGCGGCGCAGTTGACTTCGACAAAATCTTCGAGTTTGTGTTCGACAACTATTTTTTCGTCGAATTTAGAGGCAACCTGCAAAGCAAAATCAAGCTCTTCTCTGCATTTTGCAACTTCTATGCCGATACTGCTTCCTTGCGACGCCGGTTTGACAATCATCGGATAACGGATAATATCTTCGAGCTTTGCAATAGTTTTGGCTTTTTCCCTATCGAATTCCGTTTTGGACACTACTTCGTATGGCAAAACGTTCAACAGCATACTCTCAAACAATCGCTTTGACCACGCCTTGTCCATACAACTTGCAGAGCGCAACACGTCGCATGACGTGTACGCAATCGAGTTATATTCGAAAAGTGCCTGCAAAACGCCGTTTTCTCCCTCACCGCCGTGGCAGCACAAAAGCACGACGTCGGGTTTAAAATATTTTGCTATCTTGTTTTTACGCAAGGTGTAAAACTCACCTTTTATCAAAACGACCTTTTTGTGTTCGAGCGGATTGAACGGCGCAAACTTTTTTATGGAATCGAACTTGCCCGCATAAAAATCTCCCTCATACGCAAACACGCACTCGACGTCGTATTTCGACTTATCGACGTTTTGAAAAGTTTGCATTGCGGTGATGACGGATATATCCCTTTCAAGCGACCTTGCGCCGAACACGAGCGCAACTTTCTTTTTCATGTTTTCCACCTCGAAAAAATTGTCATGGCATAATATGAACGATGGCGGAATTGTGTGCAATACACCGTACGTCTACAAAAAAAAACCGTAATTTTTACGGATTTTCAAAATTCGATTTTATTATACATATGTCGATTATTTTTGCAAAAGTATTCTATTATTTTGCGTTTTTTAGAATAAATCATTATCGTTTTGATTGTTTTTAATAGTACTTTCAACCAAAATCGACTTATTTCAGGTCATTGTATATGTCAGGCAAATCGTTGAGTATAAGCAGTGTATCGCCAAGTTTTAAGGTGTTTACAAAATCTTTTTCACACATATCGAGCGATGAATATCTTTTGATTTCACCGCCGAACTCACAATCTTTCAGTGCGCGCAAAATGGGTTCCGTTCTCTCGTTTCCGATAAGCAAAACAACGTCGGCAACGTCTGCGATACGCTTGCCCAAAATTCTGTTTTCCTCCCCTTCTCTGCTTCCGAGTTCCACAAGTCCCGGCGTCATAACAACCTTTCGCGTATCGAACATCGCAAGCGTCATGAGTGCAAATTTTGCCCCGTCGGGATTTGAATTGAAACTGTCGTCGATGATGTTTATTCCGTTGCCTTTCAAAAGTTGTTGCCTATGCGCAACAGGTTGCAAATTTTCGATTGCATGCAAAATATACGGCATCTCTACCCCGAGTTTCACGGCCATCGCAACGGCAAGCATGATGTTTTGCACGTTGTGGATTCCGAGTATAGTCGTACGTGCGCGATATATGTCGTCGCCCACAACAACGTCGAATTCGCTTCCGCAGCTGTTTACCGACAAATTTTTGGCATAAATATCCGCGCTTTCGTCAAGTCCCGCATATATGGTTTCGGGAATAACCTTCTTTTTGAGCAACACGTTTTCCGTTATATTTTTAAGTTCCGCATTAATAACGCACGTGCCGTCCCCGACGTCTAGGATACGGCATTTTTCTTGTCGAATATTCTCTTCTGTTTTGAAAGTTTGAAGATGCTGGTCGTTTATCCCCGTAAAAATCGAATACTGTGGATTTACGATTTTCATGAGTTTTTTGACGTCGCCGACACGCCTTGCGCCGAATTCGACAATGAAAACTTCGTGCGTATCGTCAAGCGCATTGACGGTTTTTGCAATTCCCATCGGCGTATTGTAGCTTTGCGGCGTACTCAGAACATTGTATTTTTGCGACAAAATCGTTTCGAGAAAATTCTTTACCGACGTTTTGCCGTAACTTCCCGTAATTGCGATTTTTATCAAACCATCTCTGTTTAGCCTTTTGTGCGCACGCTTTTCGTATCTTGCGTTGTTAAGCCTCTCAAAAACATTGATAATCGCCGTCGAAACGACGAAAATAAGCGGATATACGAGCGGAAAAGCAAAAAACGTCAGATATCTCAAATACATATCGTCAAGTCGCGCTGTTGCAACCGCAAACGCAACCGATACGGCAGCCGTGGAAACGCAAGTGTCGAAAACCAAACATCTCACGGCACGCTTTGTATATTTCAGCGGTTTTTTGCGGTCGGGCAAGTCCTCCATAAAGTACATTGCAAACTCCGCAATAAAGAAAAACAGCGCGATAAGAAATCCCCAAAACGCTTTTGCGTTCAAAAACCAAAAAGTCAGCCAGATTCCCGTAAAAATTGCGACGGTGATTATATCGAGCGCATAAACAAAGCGCAAACGCTTGTTTTTGAATATCTCGCTTATGCGATAATTATCGTTTTGAATGGCATACAGATACGGCCTCGCCATAAAAAAGCTGTCGAGCGCAACCAACAAAATATAAAACCAATCGCCTCTTGCAAGCGTCATACGCACCTTCCTTGTTCCTACCAAGATATGTAAAAGGCATTTTTATGTGAATATTCAAACATACACTCACTGTTTAGACGATTTTTTTGCTAAAAAATGTTTCATGAAACATCGGAAAAATTCAGGACAAAGGAATTTTAGATTTTTTCATCCGTTTCTTCGAAAAATGCAGACAATATCAAGCCGAACGTTACCTTGTCCTCGACAAACGCAAAATGTCCGCCGTTAAGCAAAAACCCTTGTGCTCCGTCGATATTTTTCAAAAAACACTTGTACATATAAAGCGGCGTTTCCTTGTCGTCCTTTCCCCAAAATATCGCGCACGGCACGTCAATCTTGTTCAAAATACGTTTTTGATTGTAATTTACAACCCTTACGAACACTTTTTTCATCTCGTCGCAAAGCGCATTGTAATCGCTTGAACCTTTAAGTCCGCGCTTGCCCAGTTTTTTGAGGATTTTGTGCGCAAACACTTTGAAATAATAACTCGGTTTCCTTTTAGGTTTTATGCCGGCACTGTCGACAAGCACGATTCGTTTTGCGATTTGCGGATAATATACTGCAAGTTCGATTGCCACGCGTCCGCCGAACGAGTGTCCTACGAACGTTGCGGCTTTTATATGCAAAACGTCAAGCAGGCTTGCAACGTCCGCGGCATATTCTTTTACGCCGTAAAAATCCGGCGGATAATCGCTTTGTCCGAACCCTAAAAAATCTATCGCAACAACACGATATTTTGCGCATAGTTGTTTTGCGACAAAGAAAAAGGCGGAAGCGTCCGAGCCCCACCCGTGAAGAAAAACTATATTTTTTTCGCCGTTTCCAAGCGAAAAATACGATACGTTTCTGTTGTTGATTTTTGCAAATTTCCTTTCGAAACCAAAGGGATTCCGAGGATTTTTTTGCGGTTTTTCGCAAATATTTTTGCGATTTTCAGTCAAATTATGCTCGGTTTTCGTGCTTGCTCCTATATTGCGAGCCACATTATGAGTGCGTCGCGAACGTTGTTGTAATACTTCTTTCGCACTCCTTCGACCGTAAAGCCGAAACTTTGGTACAAGCGTATCGCAGGTTCGTTGTTGTCGCGCACTTCGAGTGTCATAAACTTGATACCCAGCAGTTTTGCGCGCGATATCAGCTCGCTCATAAGCAACTTGCCTATACCTTTGCCGCGCTCGGTCGATTTCACCGCAATATTAGTTATATGCGCCTCGTCGAGCACTTTGTGAAAACCGCCGTAACAAATCACTTCATCGCCTCTCACACCCACGAGATAATGTGCGCTCGGATCTTCGACTTCGGGGATAAACATACGCTCGTTCCAAGGCTGATCAAACGCTTCGCGCTCGATTTCCGCCATTTGTCTGAGGTGCTCGTATTTGAGGGATTCAAACTTCATCTTTTTCCCTCTCGGCTTGCGATTTGCGCATATAAAAAGGCTCGAAAACGTTTACGTATTCGCCGTTTTGTGCCTTTTCTTTCACAACTTCCGCAAGTGTTTGTCCGACGTCGTTTAAGGTTGTAAACACTGCGCCCGATATTGTTGCAGCGTCGCTTGCCTCGCAAAAACTCGTTTCCAAAACCTTTCCGTTGCGGCATTTTGCAAGATACAGATTGCCGTGTCCGGCATCTACTGCGGCAAGAATTTCTCCTCTTTGGTGTGCAATAAGGTCAAAACTCGTCACGGCAATACGCTTTGCGCCCGTTGCAAACGCAATCGCGGTCATTGCCGACACGCCTATTCTTATGCCCGTGAAAGAGCCGGGACCGACGTTCACCGCCACTGCGTCGAGATTTTGCACGCTTACACCGTGCGATTTGAGCATATCGTCGATTTTCGGCATAAGCGTTGCGCTGTGTCCCGATTTGCCGATTTCTTTTGTGAAATAGTGGCTTTCTTCGCCTTTGACGAGTGCGATCGAAAGCCCCGTCGACGTTGTATCGATTGCAAGAATGTTCATTTATTATCCCTTTTCTCGACGTCGAAAACTCTCTCGTTTTCGCCTGTCGGAGTGATATTTATGTCTATTATTTCGCCGTCAATATGCTCAAACTTGTTCCATTCGATGACGGTTACGCTGTCGTCGTCAAAACAATCTTCGATGCCGAGCTCGGCAAGTTCGTCCGCGCTTTCCACTCTGTACATATCCAAGTGGTTGAGTTTGAGCCTTCCGTCCTCATAAACGTTGAGTATGGTGAACGTCGGGCTTGTAACCTCGTCGTCTATGCCCAACGCCTTTGCAAGCCCTTTGGTGAAAGTGGTTTTGCCGGCGCCCAAATCGCCGCCAAGCAATATCACTTCGCCGCCTTGCAGAGTGTCTGCGAGTTTCTTTGCAAGCGCATAGGTTTCGTCAACGCTTTTGACTGTGTGCTTGCCGAAAATGCTTTTGGATTTGCGCATACTCGTGCCGTCCCAGTGCAGAATTTTGCTCAAACGCTTGTACAACAAGAACGTCAAAACACTCACTATTGTACATCTAAGTACGTTAAAAGGCAACACTCCGAGCAACAAATAATAGGTGTAAAAATTGTCCGCAGTGACGTTTTCGTAAAGTCCCGACACCATTTTGACAATACCCTCGAATCCGAACAACTTCGAGTATAGCGGAATGGAGATAAATCTGTTGACAACCATTGCCATAGCCGTCAAAAGCAAACTTCCGACCAACAAGCCGATGATTGCGTGCTTTTTGTCCTTGTGAAAATAGTAAATCAAGGACGCAGGCAAAACAAAACATATGCCCAGCAAAATATCGGTTGCCTCCCCCGCAAAGCCCGTCACCGATGGCACGGCTGCAAATTTCAGCAAAACTTTGAGAACGATAATCACGCACGCGCTTACAGGTCCCATCGAAAAGCCCGCCAAAAGCGCAGGCAACTCGCTTATTTGAATGTCCAAAAAGGACGGGAACATAAAAGGTAAATTGAACTTTACGTATGCGTACAATATGAACGCAATCGCCGTCAACATTGCAAGTTTTGCAATGTATGCGGTTGTGAATTTCGGACTTCTAAACCTCTCAAACGTGCGTTTGATGTCCTCTTTTGTAACTTTTGCACTTGGTTGCACCGCAGTGTTTTCGACAGCTGCAATGCTGTCTGTCTTGGATTTTTTGCCCATTTTTCTCCTTTGGCGCACTCTTTTTTGATTTTGCAAAACTGCATAAAAAATGCGCCTTCGAGGGCGCAAACGTATGTTGAAATGCAAAATACGTCGCTTCTTTCGTCCGGACTATACCGTCGGTCAAGGAATTGCACCTTGTCGGCACGCATTGCGTGTTCGCGGACTATACCGCCGGTGAGGATTTGCACCTCGCCCTGAAGCAAATTTATGATATGCCTAATATGCCGCCTTGTCAAGTCCAAAAACAATTTTATGAAAATACGTGATAAAAACGAAAATTTGGCAAATAATCTCGGTATGACAATTTTTGCAGAAACCGCAATTCAATCAACGACGCAACAAAACGTATCCACAGAGCAAAACGTATGCGCTCTGATGCTCGGCGACGAAAACGTCATAGGCGCAAAATGCTTTTTTTATCAAAACAGTTGCCTTGTCGCAATGCTTACGAAACCGTTTTACCTGAAAAGTCAACGGGACGAATTTTTGAAAAATACGCAAGAATTTTTGTCGAAAGAGCTTTCGCTCGACGTTGTTGCGACGCTTGACGTCGATGTTTACAGAAAAATCAAACCCGATATGTCAAACGAACAAAAAGCCGAGATTTTGCAAATCGCGCGGCAACGAATAAAATAAAAGTATTTCAAATCACGTCATACAAAATCGCTTTGAAACTGCCCTCGTTTGCAAAAAATCAACTAATCGATTAGCACACGATTTGATTAATAAAAGCCATAAAATTTAAGTTATAATAATCCAATTTAATATGTTAGAATATCAAAAAAACCTCGAAAACGAGGCTTTTTGTTTTGAAAATACTTATCTTGTTTCGCTATCGCATTTTGCTTTTCAGCCGTTGTATTTGGTGACGTTTTTACCGTCCGCCCAAAGTTTTTCGAGGCAGTAGAACATTCTCGTTTCGTCGTTGAAAATGTGCACAATGACTCCGCCGTAGTCAAGCACCGCCCATTTACCCTCGCCCATACCGTCGGTGTGTGTGGGTTCGATGCCGTTTTCGCTCATTTTTTCTTCCACAAACTCGGCAAGTGCTTTGACTTGTTTGTTGCTCTTTGCGGTGCAAATGACAAAATAATCGGTCATAACCGTCAGATGCGCAACGTCCAAAATCGTGATATCAACGGCTTTGTGCTCGTCAAGTTCGGCACAAATGATGTCTTTCATTTCAATAGGTTCCATAAATCCTCCTGTCGCAAAAAGCGATAGTTCTTCGGTATATTTGTATTTATCGTGTGCAAAAAACGTGTTTTTGCACGTTTTTACAATTTGATTTTAGCATATATGCCATGCAATTTCAACGGTCAAATTTGCAAAAATACAACGATTATCTTTAGTTTCGCATTGCGCCCGTGCTTTTTGCGCATCAACAATTCAACCGAGATAACACTTCACGGCTTCTTGCGTGAGCGGATGCATAGGTTTGCCGCTTGCGCCGACTTTGTCGTAGGTGTATTTCAACACCGCTTTAAATCCTTCGTCGAAATTGCGCATTGCAATCTCACGGATTTTGGGGATTGGCTCGTAATCGCGGTCGAAAGACACGCTGTCTGCTGTATAGACGAGCTTTTCGAGCATAGTCATATTCGCTTTTGCGGTGGTATGATAACGGATTGCGTCAAGCACGTCCTCGTCTTGTATGTCGAAATCACGCCTTGCCTTCTCCGCTCCCAAAAATTGATGCAATACCGGCGTTCCGACTGCGTCGCAAGGCACGTCTAAACCGTCGAGAGAGGGACGCTTTTTCGCATTGTCGTGCAAAAAACACGCAAGAAACACTTTGGTGAAATCCTGCTTCAAGTTGTGCAAAGAGTTGAGCCGCATCGCCGTCAAAACGACCGCTTTGCTGTGTGCGAACAACTCTTCCGTTTGATAGGAACGGAGTTTTTTTGCCATATCTTCATACTCGCAAAACAGACGTTTTTGTCTTATCGCATCCAAAACTCGCTCGTCGATCTCGATTGGAGTTTCGCCCATAAGCAGTTTTGCTCTGACTTCGGAAGACGACACGTCTTTGCCGACGTAATTCAAAAGTATAAACTCCCCTCCGAATTTTTGTTCAAGACGTTTTGCTCTATCCCTAATATCGTCGTATCCCTCGCGCGCACAAACGGCAATCGGACAAACTTGAACGATTTTTTCGGGATGATACCACGTGTCGAAATATTCAAGGCTATCACCGCCGATAAGATATACGATATCACCGTATTTTTCTTTGAGTATAGACAACGTAAGCGCGGAGTAATTGTCTTTTTCTCTTGCGTTTTCAATGTCGTCGATGACAAAATCTACGCCCTCGAAAGCGACTTTGAGCAAATCGCATCTGTCTTGAAAACTCAAAAATCCCGCACTCTTGTGAGGTGGTGTTACAGTCGGAACAAGCACGAGTTTGGATATACCGAGCTCTTGCATCGCGCTTTTGCACATGGCAACGTGCTCTTTATGCACAGGGTCGAAAGCCCCGCCGAAAATCAAAGTTTTTTCCATATTTTTATTATACAACACATATGAAAAACTTTCAAGAAATCAAGGCGTATGCAAAGAATTTTTTAAGCGGCAACACGTTTTTACTACTTGATTTTTGGCAAAAATATTTATATGGCAAAAGCACTCGACTACATTTTTGCAAGCATAATCGTCACCCTGACAACGTTCGTTTGGTCTGCGTTGCTGTTTAAAAACGCGGTGGGAGCAATCGTATTTTCGATTGCGTTTTCAAGCGTGATTCTCGTAAGCGTGCGCTACTTCTCAACGCGAAATCAAAAGCCTTATACATACGACAGACTCGAAACGGAGTTTTGTATAAGAGGCGGCGAATATATTGTAAATTTGATAAAAACTGCTCTAAAAAATCCACAAATCGAGAATGGTTCAAACTATATTTTGCTTGAAAAGAGCATAATAATCGCAAATTTTAAGTTTTCGTCACTTGGCGGAAGCGACGTTGCAAACGTTTGCAAAACGGCAAAAAAGCATGGGAAAAATCACGTTTACCTCATCACCAAATCGATTGACAGACACGCTTGGCAAATTGCAAATCTCGAAGATATAAATATCGAAATCGTAAAAGCGAAACAAGTTTACAAGTTTCTTGCAAAACACAACGCCCTGCCCGTCTTGAAAAAACCTAAACAAAAATTTTCTTTTAAGGCATTGCTTCAAACGATACTTTCTCGGCGCAATTTCAAAAACTACGCATTTTCGGGTGCGGTGCTCGTGCTGGTATCTTTTCTCACTCCCCTCAAAATCTACTATATCGTTTTCGGCACAATACTGCTCGCATTTGCATTGCTCTCTCTCACACCTATCGGCAACGGAACAATAAACTCCCCGAAAGTTTTTGAGGAACTCGAAAAAGAAAACGAGGATGAATACAAACGAGAAGAAAATTGAAACTCAAAAAAATTCTTGCAAAAGCAATTCAATATAATGGACAGATAAAGGACAAGAAAGAATCTCCCGAATGACAACTCTAATGTACAAAAGCGTACATGAGTTGGAAACCAAGGCGCGATTTGTGGCAAAAGATATTGAGCGTTCCAAATCGATGAATAACAAGAAAGAGGCTCCCGAATGACAACCCTAATGTACAAAGCGTACATGAGTTGGCAAGCGGGGGCCTCTGCCGCAGTTAGTCGCGATTTGGGACGCTCAATCCACCCATTCGAATTCAAGGTCGCCGATGGTAACGATATCCCCTTCTTTCATACCTTTCTTTTTGAGCTCTGCGATTACGCCGCGGTCTTTGAGGACTTTTTGGAAGAACGCAAAGGAATCCTGCGATGAAATCGTAACGTTTTGGATGAGGAAGTCCACAAGTCCGCCGTCCACGAAGAACGAGCCGTCCGGCATACGAGACACCGTGAATTTTTGATCGGATTTGGGTTCGAGTTCAAAGTCCTCGTCGCGCTCGATGCGTTGAGGCGGAGGAAGCTCGTCAACCTTTTGCTTCATTGCGGCAAGAAGCTCGTCAAGCCCTTCGTGCGTAACCGACGAAACGACGAAAACCTTTTTGCCGATTGCTTTCTCGAACTTTTCGATTTCAGAGCGATCGGTGAGCAAATCCGCCTTGCCAGCCACCACGATTTGCGGAATCGCGGCAAGTTTTTCACTGTATGTTGCAAGTTCGGCATTGATTTTGTTGTAGTCGTCGATGGGATCTCTGCCCTCGCTGCCGCTTATGTCCACGATATGCACGATAAGGCGCACACGCTCTATATGGCGCAAGAAATAGTGTCCGAGCCCCGCGCCCTCGCTTGCGCCCTCGATAAGTCCGGGGATATCCGCAATGACAAAGCTGTCGTCATACATTTGCACGACGCCAAGATTCGGACTGATCGTCGTGAAATGATAGTTGGCAATCTTTGGTTTTGCGCTTGTCAAAACGGACAAAAGCGTGGATTTTCCGACGTTCGGAAAACCGACGAGTCCGACGTCCGCGATGGTTTTGAGTTCGAGCGTAACCTGATGCTCTTCCGTCGTTTCGCCCAGTTGCGAGAATGACGGCGCCTGACGTCTTGCATGCGCAAAGCGATTGTTGCCCTTGCCGCCTCTGCCGCCTTTTAGCGCAACGAAAGTTTCGCCGTCGTCAAAGAGGTCTGCAATAACCTTTCCGCTCTCCGTGTCGCGAATGACCGTGCCTACGGGCACTTTCACGATGAGATTGGGCGCGGATTTGCCCGTGCAGTTTTTCGCTTCGCCGTCGCCGCCGTTTTGAGCGCGGTAGAATTTTTGGAACTTGAAGTCGATAAGCGTGTTGATTTCCTTGTCGGCAACAAACACGACGTCGCCGCCGTTGCCGCCGTCGCCGCCGTCGGGACCGCCGTTGGGTACAAATTTTTCACGATGGAATGACACTTTGCCGTTGCCGCCGTTGCCCGCTTTTATAAAGATTTTTACGTAGTCTAAAAACATATTTGCCTCTTTGGTATTGTTTTCGTTGTATTTTTATTCTGAAAAAGATTTCAGTATCGCTTGCGCGCTGCGTTTGCCTGCGCCCATTGCGAGAATAACCGTTGCCGCACCAGTCATCGCGTCGCCGCCGGCGTAAAGACGAGGTATATTCGTCAAACCGTTTTCGTCTGCGACTATCGTGCCTTTTTTGGTGGTTTCGAGCGACGGCATACTGCGTTTGATTATGGGATTGGGAGTCGTACCCAGTGCGACTATAACTTCGTCGCAATCCACCGTAAACTCGCTTCCCTCAACGGGAATCGGGCTTCTGCGTCCGCTTGCGTCGGGCTCGCCCAGTTGCATTTCGATACACTTGACCGCCTTGACGTTGCCTTGCTCGTCGCCGATGATTTCAACGGGATTTGCCAGGAGCAAAAACTCTACGCCCTCCTCTTCTGCATGGTTGATTTCCTCTTTTCTTGCAGGCATTTCCTCTCTGCCTCTGCGGTAGACGAGTTTGACGTTCGCCCCCATACGCAAAGCCGTTCTCGCACTATCCATAGCAACGTTGCCTGCGCCCACAACAACCACGTTTTTACCGCGTTTTACGGGGGTTATCGCATCTTTTTTGTAGGCTTTCATGAGATTGATTCGCGTCAAATACTCGTTTGCGGAGTACACTCCGTTGAGGTTTTCGCCCTTGACTTTGAGGAGCATCGGCACGCCTGCGCCCGTGCCTATAAACACCGCGTCGTATTCAAAAAGCAATTCTTCGATAAATATCGTCTTGCCGACGACGACGTTGGTTTCTATATCAACGCCCAGCGCGCGCACTTTGTCGATTTCCTTTTTGACAAGTGCCTTTGGGAGTCTGAATTCGGGAATACCGTACACAAGCACGCCGCCTGCTTCGTGCAACGCTTCGTACATTGTCACGTCAACGCCGCATCTTGCAAGATCCGCCGCGCAAGACAGCGACGCGGGGCCGGAGCCTACCACAGCCACTCTCTTGCCGATTTTGACAATTTGAGGTTTCTCGTCGTATCCGTTTGCAATCGCTTGGTCTGCAACGTATCTTTCGAGATTGCCTATTGCGACGCTTCCGCCCAATTTGTCCTTGCGTACACAATGTTTTTCGCATTGATTTTCTTGCGGACAAACTCTTCCGCAAATTGCCGCAAGATTGTTGTCGTTTTTCAACACGCGATATGCGCCTTGAATATCGCCTTGCTTCACGTTTGCGATAAAATCGGGGATATGCACGCCCACGGGGCAACCGCTCATACACGGTGCGTTTTTGCAATTGAGGCATCTGTCTGCCTCGTCTTTTGCAAGTTTTGCGGTATATCCGAGCGCAACCTCGTCAAAGTTGCGTATCCTTTCGTTTGCTGGCTGAGTCGGCATATGGCGTCTTGGCTCTATCATATATCCCTCCTCAAATTGCAAAGATGATCTTTTTCTTCTTTCAAATAAGTTTTGCTTCTTGCAATCGCCTCGTCGAAATCGACAAGATGTCCGTCGAACTCCGGCCCGTCTATGCAAGCGTACTTCGTTTCGCCGCCGACGCTCAAACGACAGCATGCACACATCCCCGTGCCGTCCACCATCATAGAGTTCATACTGACGACGGTGTGTATGCCGAGCGTTTTCGTGAGATTGCAAACCGCTTTCATCATAGGAAGCGGACCTACGGCGAACACGCAATCGAAATTTTTTCCGCCCTCGACAAGCTGTTTGAGCATATCGGTTACAAATCCTTTTTGACCGCGAGAGCCGTCGTCGGTGACGAGATAAAGATTGTTTGCGTTTTTGTCGAACTCGTCTACGTACATAAGCAAATCCGCGTTTCTTGCGCCCAAAATCACGTCTGCCGCCTTGTTTTGCGCTTTAAGCTGCTTTGCTTGCGGATAGATGACCGCAGAACCGATTCCACCGCCTATAAGGCAAATATTTTCGTACGCGGACAAATCGGTGGCGTTGCCAAGCGGACCTACGAAATCGCAAAGAGCGTCGCCCTCTTGCATCATGGCAAGTTTTGCCGTCGTATATCCGACCTCTTGCACCATAACGGAAACCGTGCCGTCCGCTCTCGAATAATCGCAAATTGTGAACGGAACTCTCTCTCCCTCGGCGTCCACTCGCAGTATGACAAACTGCCCCGCAAGGCAATGTTTTGCAACGAATGGTGCGTAAATCACGTATTCGTTTACGTTTGGCGCAAGGCGTTTTTTTGAGATAATCTCGTACTTTTTCATATCGATTTCGTTTTATTTTTGACCTACGGGCATGCCCGACGTCAGTTTCTTATAGTATTGACAGTACTCTCTCACAAGGCATTTGTCGCACTCGGGACGCTGAGAGTGACAAATGTATCTGCCGTGAAAAATGAGCAAGTGATGAAGATGCGACCAAAGATTTTCGTCAAAAGCCAGCATAAGTTGTTGCTCGGTTTGCTCGGGAGTTTTTGCATGCGCAAGCCCTATGCGGTTTGCCACTCGAAAAACGTGCGTATCCACAGCGATTGCGTTTTCGCCGTATGCAACCGCCGCTACGACGTTTGCCGTTTTGCGCCCTACGCCTTGGAGTTTCATAAGTTCGTCGCGCGATTTAGGCATGCCGCCCATATCCGAAACGCTTTGACTCAAACTCTTTATCGCCTTTGCTTTATTATGGTAAAATCCGCAAGAAAATATATGCCTTTCAAGCTCTTCGACAGGCATTTTTACAAAAGCCTCGGGCGTGTTTGCGATTTTGAAAAGCTCGCTCGTAACTTGATTTACGCGCTTGTCCGTACACTGGGCGGACAGCACCACCGCAACAAGCAATTCAAACGGCGAGTCGAAATTCAGTTCGCAATCGGCATCGTGGTGCATTTCGTCAAGCAAATCGTATATTTTCAAGTTGTCTTTCGTCATATTTTCGATTATCGCATACTTCCTCGTTTTTTGCAAGAAAGCGCAACAAAATATACTTTTTTCTTGATATTTAATTATATTTGCCGCGTATCGCCGTGTTTTTTGTCGTTTTCAAATGTGATTTTTATTCTCGTATGCGCAATCGAGCATTTGCGCATACGAGAATAAAGAGCGGTCACAATCTTATTGCGTTTCCGTTTGCGCCGAAATAATAGAAGCCGATTGCGGATGCGTATCTGCCTCTTTGCAGAATTATTTTTGCCTGTTGCATGTCCTTTGCAAACAGTTTAACCGAAAGCCCGCATCCTACTTTTGCGGACGAGGGCGTATTGATAAGCCTGCTCGATATTCGATAACTTGCAAGCTCTTCATAAAACCGCACGGCTTCGGCGCGCGAGCGGAACGCAACGAAAAATTCTCTCATAATCCCCTCCGAAAATATATGTAACCGCTCTTGATTTTAATATATTGCGCTCGCACATTTTTCGTGCAAAATCGCATAAGTTGCATAGATAAGGACGATATGATTTACCTCGACAATGCCGCAACTTCAAGATTTAAGCCGAAATGCGTGTTGGACGCATTGATTTTTGACGTAACGCACTCGGCAAACAGCGGTCGCGCAGGACACGACGAGGCAATCGACAAAAGCATACGCATACAAAAATGTCGAGAGTATCTCTTGTCAGTGTTCGGAGCAAGCGACGAATACTCTCTGATATTCACAAAAAACTGCACGGAAGCCTTGAATCTTGCGATATTCGGCATTGTCAAAGGCGGCGAAAGAGTGCTTACCGACGTCAACGAACACAATTCGGTTTTGCGCCCTCTCTTCAAGCTCAAACAAGAGGGCAAAATATCCCTCGAAATCGTCAAAACAAATCCTCTCGGTCGCATAGACGTCAAAGATGTCGAAAAACTTGCAACAAATGCCGATATTTTGGTTTTTGGCGGAGCGTGCAACGTCAACGGCGCGATTTGCGATATTCAAAGTATTGCGGATTATTGCAAAAACAACGGCAAAATCCTGATTTTGGACGGGGCGCAAAGCGTTCCTCTTATTCCGCTGACTTTAAAAAACAGCGGCATAAGTATGCTTGCATGCCCCGGACACAAGGGATTGCACGGAGTGCAAGGCACGGGATTTTTGATTGTGCGCAAGGATATAAAACTATCTCCTTTGCTTTACGGCGGTACGGGTACGTTTTCTAGCGACGTAACCCCAATCGTCGAAATGCCCGACTCATTCGAGGCCGGCACGTTGTTTTCAGGCGGTATAGACGCTTTGCGTCAAGGCGCGAAATGGTCTTTCGACAACGTCGATAAAAATAGAAAATATATCGATAGAATAACGAAAAACATTGTTCACGGACTTCACGATATAGGCGCGACACTCTATACGCACGACACGCAAACGGGCGTTGTATGTTTCAACCTCGCAAACGCGGACAGCGGCTATATCGCCGACAAGTTGAACGAATACGGCATATGCGTGCGAGGCGGCTTGCACTGCGCACCCCTCGTACATCGAGAGCAAGGCACGTCCTTTCAAGGCGCAGTTAGAGCAAGCGTCGGTTGCGAAACGAAAGAGGGCGAAATCGCCTACTTTTTGTCCGTTGTCGAACGACTTAAGAAAAGGCTTAAATCTTAAATATTTTCGTGCCATTCAAATTGATAGATGCATTTAGAATTGCGTTTTTTGCTTGAAACGGTGAAATCCTCGCATACTTTTGGCAAAGCAAGCAACACGCGCCGGCAACGTATGGAGCGGCAACCGACGTTCCGCTCATGCTCGAATACGCTCCGCCCGATTGAAGCCCTTTTACGTTTGTGCCGAGTGCGTAAACATCGGGACGCTTTATGCCGTTGTACGAACCTCTCGACGAAAAATTTGCTATTTTGTCTTCGTTATCCACTGCGCCGACGGCAATAACTTCGTTGCTTATCGCAGGCGATTTCAAAGCGTTTGCACCGCTGTTTCCCGATGCCGCAACCACGATAAGTCCGCTTCTTGCAAGCATTTCTGCGCCGATTTTCAGCGGATCGGCATATTCCAGCGGCTCTGCGCCGAAACTCATACACACAACTCTCACGCCGTGCTGCCTGAAATTGTCGAAAAGCCATTGCATGCCGTCCAAAATTTTGAACGTTCCGCTCTCGCCACTCTTTTCTATGACTTTGACGGACAGCACGTTCGCCATTGGCGCAACGCCTTTGATTCCCCTTGCCGACAATATGCCGTTTCCGCACGCAACCCCTGCGACGAAAGTGCCGTGTCCGTTGTCGTCATAGGCATATTTTTCACCGTTTACAAAATCTATTGCGCCGATTATACGATTTTTCGGCACGGACAAATCGATATGCGGAGATACGCCCGTGTCCATAACGCAAAGCGTAACTCCTCTGCCGTCAAGATTGTCGTCAAAAGTCGGTATGGGATAAAACATGCGGTTAGATTGCGCAAAGTCCGCATTTCGAGCTTTGTCTACTCTGCGCAAAACTTCAGCATTGTCGCTGCTATGGTCAACGATTTCATTGTCTGTTTCACAATGCTTTTCATTATGGCTTTCGTCTTTTCCCTTTCCGAGTGCAAAAACTTTGCTTTGAGCGGCAACGTATTCCACCTCGCTCATTCTTTCAAGCCGTATGGCGTCTTCTAGTCCGCATTTTATTCCTATCGAGCGTATGAACGGATAGCTTGCCACAACGTCGAAACTTCTCTCCAAAAAACCTAAATGCAAAGGATTGCGCACTCTTACAATTGCGTCCGCCCTTTCGTCCTCGTTTTCGAGAGTTTTGACAAGCGTATGGCTGACTTTGTTTGAAACTTTGAGTTGATTTATAATTCGCGCGTCGATTTTGTCCATATCCCCTCACGCTTTGAGCATGTCTATAATGCTTCTCATGCGCCGTCTTTGCTCGTCGTTTAGCATTGGATAAGCGTTGTTGTACAAATTTTCGAGAGATTGCGCGTCGAACGTGCCCTGCGCTTTCATACGCCTTGCAACGTCCATAAGGCGTGCGGTCAGCTCCTCTTCGCTCTTTTGCGAGTATTCGGCAAACTTATCCTCAAAAGATTGATTTTTGCTCTCGGTGTCGCAATTCTGTCCCGCAAAATTGCAAGAGTTTTGTTTGCCGTTTCCGTTTTCGGCACTTTGATTGCCATACCCTCTCATTCCGTTGAAATCATAAAAATTCATAAATTCCTCCGCACGTTCAATATATGAGCGCATAAAATGATTGTGACAGGTGGCCTATGAATTTGGATATGAACACGATTTCAATGCTCATGCAACTGCTTACTCAAAAAAACGGCGACAACAAAGCGCAAAACACAGCGCAAGAGCCGCCAAACGAGCAATATACGCACGTGCGCATGCAGGACGACAAATATACCGAAACATCCGCCTTCGCTCGCCAGAACGGAATTGGCGAGAAAACTCGACTTGATTTTTCGAATATCGAACGGCAAAACGACGGGAAATTCGATTTTATAAAAAATATGGCGGCTCAAAACCCGATGTTTGCACTCCTTGGCAATATGCAAAACGGCAAAGCGGACGTATCGTCTATGCTTCCCCTCGTGATGTCAATGATGCAAAAATCAAAAACCGAAAAGAAAAACGACGATTCCGCATCCGAGCGCAACGACGAAAATAATAAATCGGATGCCGCCGATTCAAGCGTAACGGCATCGAAAATCGAAAACGAAAATGCTAGCTTAAAAACAGAAACGCAACGAGAAGTTTTTGCTCCCGTTGCGTTTGCAGGTTACGAAGTTATATCTTATCTTTGTTCGCTTGTCAAAGCGTCACGGCGTCCTTGTAGATAGGATGCGCGTCGCAAAGTGCGATTGCGCGCGCCTTGACGGATTCTATCGCACTCTCGCCACCCTCGACTATATCGGCAATCATATCCGCGATTTTGACCATATCGTCCTCTTTCATGCCTCTTGACGTGACTGCAGGCGTGCCAACTCTCAAACCGCTTGTGAGCGAAGGCGACAACGGCTCGTTTGGCACGGAATTCTTGTTTGCGGTGATATGCGCCATATCGAGCCATGTTTCGAGTTGTTTCCCGTTGACGCCGCTTCCTACAAGGTTTATGAGCATCATATGATTGTCCGTACCGCCGCTTACAAGGCGTAGACCTCTTTTGATAAGTCTGTCCGCCATTGCCTTGGCGTTTTTGAGGATTTGCTCCTGATAAGTCTTAAATTCGGGCGAAAGAGCCTCTTTGAAAGCAACCGCTTTTGCCGCGATTATATGCATAAGCGGACCGCCTTGCGAACCGGGGAAAATCGCCTTGTCAATCTTCTTTGCGATATCTTCGTCGTCGCAAAGGATAAGACCTCCTCTGGGCCCTCTCAACGTCTTGTGCGTGGTGGAAGTGATGACGTGAGCATATCCGACGGGGCTTGGGTGCAGACCGACCGCAACCATACCTGCAACGTGCGCTATATCCGCCATGAGATACGCCCCGACTTCGTCGGCAATCTCGCGGAATTTCTTGTAGTCGATAAATCTCGGATACGCACTTGCACCGGCAACGATGAGTTTGGGTTTACATTCAAGCGCAATCCTACGCACTTCGTCGTAGTTGATAAGCTCGGTTTGCGGGTCTATGCCGTAGCCGACGCAGTTGAAGAGCTTGCCGCTCATATTCACTTTTGCGCCGTGCGTGAGGTGTCCGCCGTCGGCAAGCGTCATGCCGAGAATGGTATCTCCGCTATCGAGCAAGGCGTAATACGCCGCAAAGTTTGCATTTGAGCCGCAGTGCGGTTGCACGTTTGCGTACTTCACTCCGAAAAGTTGCTTTGCACGCTCGATTGCGAGTTTTTCTGCAATGTCTACGTATTCGCAACCGCCGTAATATCTCTTTCCGGGATAACCTTCCGCATACTTGTTGGTGTAAAAAGTACCTGCCGCCGCAAGCACCGCTTCGGAAACGATGTTTTCGCTTGCGATAAGTTCGAGATTGTGTTGTTGACGTTCAAGCTCTTGGAGCATGGACGCGTAAAGTTCGGGATCGACTTGTTTTATGCTTTTGAGATCTATCATCTTTTGTTTTCCTTGTAAATTATGTCAAAACACCGGTTTTGACTTCGTTTTTTATTATGAGCGTCCAATAAATATCAAAGATACTTGTCGAGGACTTGTGCGATTTGCATCTTCAAACGATAGCCGACAAGCACTTCTTTCTTTTCGCCGTCCTTAAAGACGATGAGCGTTGGAATCGACATAATTCCGAAACGAGTTGCAAGTTCTTGACACTCGTCCACGTCCACCTTACCGACAGTGACTTTGCCTTTATATTCCGTTGCGATTTCTTCAACGTTGGGAGCCATCATTTTGCAAGGTCCGCACCACGTTGCCCAAAAATCCACGAGGACAACGCCTTTGGACGTAATTTCGTCAAAATTTTGTTGATTTAAAGTGATATAATCCATGTTTTATCTCCTGATTAAATTTGAATACGTATTATTGTTCCGCAACCGCAACGCAGTTGCGATATCATCCGATTGTTCTTTCTCTACAAAGGTGAACGTCGTGCACTTTTAAATTGCAATGTCTCCCTTCCTCACGTGTTTTGTTCGTCCTCTACAAGAGTTGAACGGCGTGAACTCTAAATTAGATGTGCCCCCTCTTTCCCTCTCGGGCTTTTCTCCCACCACTCAAATAGGGACAATTCTCTACAAGATTATCCGTCGTTCGCGGGGGAGACAGTCGGCACTCGCATAGATAGGGACATTTCACTCATTATGCCACCGTCCTTTGTGCGCCAGCTACGCAACAACACGGCGCAATCGGACGGTACAACCGTCAAGCTCGGCGCTCATATTCTCGCCGCCCTGCGGCTCGCACCCTGAATATGCACATTCCGTTTATAAGTACGCCTTGAATAAGTGTTCGTTCGGGTGTGGGTGTCCCGCCCGCAACTGCAACAAAGTTGCAATATCACTTGCGCAAAGCGCAAATATCACTGTTGCCATAGGCAACAATATCACGCACACTTTGCGTGCATATCACTTACATTGCCGTTGCGGCTCGGAATCCGTCTTCGAACAGGCACATACAGTGTATAAGAACGCTCCGAATAGGCTAAAATCTTCCGCAACTGTCCGAAGGACAATATCGCGTTGAGGATTATTTTTTCAAATAATCTTCAACACTCTCGGGGCAAATTGACTTCATTGTCGGAGTAAAGCCCTTCTTTTTGCGGATGACAAGTCTATCGAGCAATATTGCGATGACAAAGCCCACAACAAGCCCTGCAAGTGCCAAAAGTGCTTGCGCAAGCTCGTTGATGAGCGTGCCTATGCCAATGCCTGCGCCGATAAGCACAAGCGGTATCACGTACACGATTGCCGCCGCCGTAAGCACGTACTTTTCACCCATTTCGACTTCGACGAAATCGCCGACGTTTGCACCCAGCGTATTTTCGACAACGACTTCGACTTTCATACCGTCTTTCGTCGTTGCGCACATATGGCACTTGTCGCACGCGCTACGCCTGTCGAAACGCACCGTCGCTTTATTGCCTTTAATTTTTGCGACTACTCCTCTTTCGGTCATTTTTCAAAATACCTGCAAAGCTCGTCGATACGGCACTCTTCCGTAACCGAATCGCTCATTCTCTTGACGTTTACCGTGCCTTTTTCAATCTCGTCGTCGCCAAGCACGCACACGTATTTTGCACCCGTGCGGTCGGCGTACTTCATTTGCGCTTTAAGGCCTCTGTTCATGATGTCGGTTTCCGCCTTTATGCCTGCGTTGCGCATATCGAACACGAGCTTTCTTGCAAGTTCTTCGGCTTTCTCGCCCATAGGTGCGATATAAACGTCCGTGCACTCTTCTTGCGCTTCGAGATTGTTTGTGTTTTCAAGCACCAAAAGCAATCTTTCAAGCCCCAAACCGAAGCCGACTGCCGGAGTGGGTTTGCCGCCGACTTCTTCAACGAGGTTGTTGTATCTTCCGCCGCCGCAAACCGTGCCTTGCGCGCCTATATCCGTGGATACGAACTCGAACACCGTGCGTGTGTAGTAGTCCAAACCGCGCACTATGCCGGGATTGACTTTAAACTCTATACCCAGCGACGTCAAAATGCGTTGCACCTCTTGAAAGTGCGCTCTGCAATCGTCGCAAAGGTAATCGGTGATTTTGGGTGCGTTTTTGGTTATTTCCTTGCACTTCTCCTCTTTGCAATCGAGGATACGGAGCGGATTCTTCTCGAATCTTGCCTGACATTGTCCGCACATAAGGTGCAAGTTTGCGCCGATGTATTCTTTTAGAGCCTTGTTATATTCCGCTCTGCACTTGGGGCAACCTATGCTGTTGAGATTGAGTTCGAGATTTTTGAGTCCTACTTTTCTCAAAAAGGTCGAGGCAAGCGTTATAACTTCCGCGTCTGCGCTAGGGCTGTCCGAGCCGTAACATTCCACGCCGAACTGATGATGCTCTCTGAGTCTGCCGTTTTGCGGTTTTTCATAGCGGAAAATGCTTGCGATATAGTACGCTTTCATAGGCATAACGCCTTGATGCAATCCGTTTTCGATAAAGCAACGCGCAACGCCCGCCGTACCTTCGGGGCGAAGAGTCATACTTCTGCCGCCCTTGTCGTCAAAGGTGTACATTTCCTTCGTTACGATGTCCGTAGTTTCGCCCACGCCTCTCAAAAAGAGTTCGGTGTGTTCGAACATAGGCGTGCGGATTTCCTTAAAGCCGAAGCAAGCCGCAACTTCTCTTGCGATATTCTCGACGTAGTGCCACTTGTATGCCTCGCTCGGAAGCATATCCTTGGTTCCTTTGGGTATGTTTATCATATTGCCTCTATGTTTTTTAGATTATATATCTGCGCAGATTTCTCTCTTTGAGATTTGTGCTCAAATGTTGCTCGACGTAGGATTTGTCGATATTGATTTCCTTTGTTACGTTGTCGTCCGCCTCGTAAAGCACGTCTTTGAGGAGTGCTTCGAGAACCGCATGCAAGCGACGAGCGCCGAGGTTTTCGCTATTTTCGTTCTCTTCGAAAGCAACTCTTGCAATCTCGTCTATCGCCTCGTCCGTGAAGTTGAGCGACACGCCGTCAACGCCCAAGAGCTCTTTGTATTGTTTAAGCACGGCGTTGTCGGGTTCGGTGAGAATTTTGACGAAATCGTCTTTTGTAAGGTTGTCAAGCTCCACGCGAATGGGGAATCTGCCTTGAAGTTCGGGGATCAAATCCTCCATGCGCGAAATGTGGAACGCTCCCGCGGCGATGAACAAAATAAAGTCCGTACGGATAGAACCGTACTTGGTTTGCACCGTGCTGCCCTCGACGATCGGCAAAATATCTCTTTGCACACCCTCGCGCGATACGTCGTGACCGCCTTGTTGACCTTGATCGTTTGCGGCGATCTTGTCGATTTCGTCAAGGAAAACAACTCCGTCTTGTTCCGCTCTTTGCAACGCTTCTTGCGTGATTGCGTCCTGATCCACCATCTTTTCGGCTTCTTGGTTTACGATGAAGTCCATTGCCTGTTTGACGGTGAGTTTTCTCTTTTTCACTTGCCCTTTGCCCATCATTCCGCCGAAAATGCTTCCGAGGTCGATTTCGTTGCCGGGAGCATTGCCGGGTTGAAGTTGAATGGGCTTGGGTTGTTGACGGATTTCCATCTCGATGGTGATGCCGTCAAGATGTCCGGCGCGGATTTCTTGCAAAAGCTCTTCTTTGAGTTGAGCGTCGCTCTTGTCGGTTGCGCCTGCCGCATTTTTTCGCACGGGCAAAAGAATATCGCAGAGCTTGTTTTCTGCAATTTCGGTTGCTCTGGGCATAACCTCTTTAAACTTTTCGTCTTTGACTAGGCGGATTGCAACTTCCACAAGGTCGCGGATGATGCTTTCCACGTCGCGTCCGACATAGCCGACTTCGGTAAATTTTGTGGCTTCGACTTTGACGAACGGAGCTTTGACCACTTTTGCAAGACGTCTTGCGATTTCCGTTTTACCGACGCCCGTAGGCCCTTTCATAATGATGTTTTTGGGCGTGATTTCCTCTCTCATATCCTCGGAGAGTTTGCTTCTTCTATATCTGTTGCGAAGAGCGATTGCAACGGCGACTTTTGCGTCGTGCTGACCGATGATGTATCTGTCAAGTTCCGCAACTATTTGTTTCGGGGTTAAAACGTTTGAATCCATATTTCACCTCTCAAACCGTTTCGACCGTGATATGGTCGTTTGTATAAACGCAAATCTCGCTTGCGATTTTGAGTGCTTTGTACGCAATTTCCTTTGCGCTCAAATCGGTTGCGTCCGCAAGAGCGCGCGCCGCCGCCAAAGCGTAGTTTCCGCCGCTGCCGATTGCAACGATTCCGTTTTCGGGTTCGATAACTTCTCCCGTGCCGGATATGACGAAAATGCTGTTTGCGTCTGCCGCTATAAGCAACGCTTCAAGACGTCTGCCGCCCTTGTCGTTGCGCCAAAGCTCGGCAAGCTCGACCGCCGCGCGCATAAGATTTCCGCTGTATTTTTGAAGCATTGCTTCAAATTTCTCACTGAGTGCGAAAGCGTCGGACACCGAGCCCGCAAAACCGACCACAACTTTGTCGTTGTAGATGCGTTTCACCTTTACGGCATTGCCTTTCATAATGACGTTTTCGCCCATTGTTACTTGTCCGTCGCCTGCAACGGCAGTTTGTCCGTTACGTCTGACGGCGCATATCGTAGTTCCGCGAAATTCCACCATAAGTGTATTCCTCCAAAATTAAATCGATTTTATGTTTCGGGACTGCTCCCTTATGAGCGTTGCCGCTCGATTGTTTATTATTGTTCGTTCAAAAGCTCTTGCATCGCTTGAAGAGAGCGTCTTGAATACTCCGCTTTTCGCTTGGATTTATCTCTTATTCCCTCGACGGGCGGCAAGATGCCGAAGTTTGCGTTCATGGGTTTGAAGTCTAGAGCGCGCGTTGACACGTATTCGCACAGCGAGCCGATAATCGTAACGTCGCTAGGCACTGCATATTGTTTGCCGTCCAGTTCGTTCGCAAGAGCTTGCGCGGCAATCATACCGCTCATTATGCTTTCGACGTAACCTTCTACGCCCGACAGTTGCCCTGCGATATAAAGCGGTCTGCTTCCCTTTACTCTGAACGTTTTTTCAAGCACGCCGGGAGCGTTTATGTATGTGTTTCTGTGCATAACGCCGTATCTTATAAACTCTGCGTTCTCGAGTGCGGGAATAAGGCTGAACACCCTCTTTTGCTCGCCGTAAGTGAGATTCGTTTGAAATCCCACGAGGTTGTAGCAATCCCCTGCGATATTCTCTTTTCGCAACTGCACCACGGCATACGCTTTTTCGCCCGTCTGCGGATTGCGAAGCCCTATGGGCTTCAACGGGCCGAAACGGATTGTGTCGCTGCCTCGTTTTGCCATCTCTTCTATGGGCATGCACCCGTCGAAAAGCTCGCTCTTTTCAAAGTCGTGAAGCAAGACGGTTTTGGCATTGACAAGCTCGTTGTAAAAACGCTCGTATTCGTCCTTTTGCATGGGCAGGTTGAGATAATCCTCTCCCCCCTTGCCGTATCTGCCGCCAAAGTATGCTTTCTGCATATCTATGCTGTCAAATTCAACGATAGGCGCGATAGCGTCGTAAAAAAACAGCCTGTCTTTTCCCGTCAGTTTGCCCACTTGCTCGGCAAGAGCGTCGCTTGTGAGCGGACCGCTTGCCACGATTGTGGGTATATCCTCGTCGAGCGAGGTCACTTCTTCTCTTATAAGCGTGAAATCGGGATACTTTGCAAGTTCTTTCTCAACCGCTTTCGAAAACTTTTCTCTATCCACGCTCAATGCGCTTCCGCTTGGCACGCCGCACTCTCTTGCTATGGGCAAAAGCGCGCATCCCAGCATATCGAGTTCTTTTTTCAAAAGTCCCGACGCCGTGCAAGGCTCGGTGGATTTGAGCGAGTTGGAGCAAACGAGTTCGGCAAGCGAATCGCCTTTGTGCGCGCCCGTGGTTTTTGTGGGACGCATCTCGTACATTTTGACGGCAAAACCTCTTTTGAGAAGTTGCAACGCACCCTCGCACCCCGCAAGTCCGCCACCGATAATTTTTATTGTCTGTTTGCTCATATTTTTTGCATTATTTTTATCATCGAGAAATAAGATTCTTACTTTCTCAAGTGTGTTTGTTCGTTCTCTACAAGAGTGTAGAGGTAAGTACTTTTATTGCAACATCACCCCTTCCCTTCGGGCTTTCCCCTATTGCTCAAACTTGTGTCATTTCTTTGCAAGATTGAACGTCGTTCGCAAGAGGGGAAGTCGGCACTCGCATAGATAAGTATCATTCTCTCATTATGCCACTGCGCTTTGTGCGCCAGGCGTGGCCATCAACACGGCGCAGTCGCTTGTACTTTCCATCAAGCTCGGCGCTCCAAGGCTCGCCGCCGTTGCGGCTCGTAATTCCGTCTTTGAACAGGCACATGTCGTGTATAAGAACGCTTCGAATAGGCTGAAATCTTCCGCAACCGTAATACATCGGGTGCGGGTGTCCCGCCCAACTTTCACCAAGCAGATAATTTGGCGAAATTGTGGCGGGAGTTTTGCCCTTGTTTGAACTGATAGCACAAATTCTCTGCGCGGTAGAGATTGCGAAAACAAATGCGGTGTTTGTCAATCGCCGAAAGTGTTCTTGTTTCTATTTAGGGGATTCCCCACGTCGTTTCACTTCTCGGAATGACATAAGGCGATTGATTTCACCGCAATGCCGTTTGAGCAATGGCACACATTACTCTTCTTCTTTGACAAGTTCTCTATGTTTGCAGCCGTGATTGGTGCATACGTAGTAGGTTTTGTCGTCGCGCTTCACCACTTTCATCGTAGAGCCGCAATCGGGACAGAAATACGGTGCCGGCACGTCCCAGCTGATGAAATCGCACTTGGGATAATTTGTGCATCCGTAGAACGTCTTGCCTGCCTTCGAAACGCGTTTGCTCACGTCGCCGCCGCACTTGGGGCATTTGCCGACAACCTCCACTATGCGTTTAATATTTTTGCACTTGGGATAGTTGGGACAAGCAAGGAAAGGTCCGTATTTGCCGTGGCGCACAACCATTTTTGCGCCGCACTTGTCGCAAACCACGTCGCTTTCTTCGTCGGGCAAATAGTTTCCGCCGCCCTGTTTTGCGGCACGCTCGACAAACTTCATAAGGCGCGGATAGAACGCTCCGATAAGTTCTTGCCATTGTTGCTTGCCGTCCGCAACCTTATCCAACGCGCCTTCCAGACGAGCGGTAAAGTTGAGGTTCATTATATCGGGGAAATTCTTTTCCATGTATTCGCACACCGCCTCGCCCAGTTGCGTGGGAACGATTGATTTTTGTTGCTTTTCGGTGTACTCGCGCTTTGCGATGACGGAAATTATGCTTGCGTACGTGCTGGGACGTCCGATTCCGTTTTCTTCGAGTGCTTTGACAAGCGTTGCGTCGTTGTATCTCGCCGGGGGCTTTGTAAACTTTTGTTCACATCCCACATCGTCTAGATTAAGATGCTCGCCTTCGTTGAGGTCGGGCATGGTGTCGAGTTCCTTGTCCTCGTCGTTTTCCTCGACGGTTGCCGAGTACACGGCGGTAAAGCCCTTAAATTTGACGCTCTTGCCTTTTACGACAAAACCGAGTTTTTCATCGCCGCTTTCACCGAGAATATGCACTCTCATCGTGTTGAACTGCGCAGGCGTCATTTGCGAAGCCATAAAACGCTCGTACACGAGTTTGTAGAGCCTATACGCGTCTCTGTCCATTTTGCCTTCGAGAGATTGCGGAGTGCGGTTGAGGTCGATGGGACGGATTGCCTCGTGCGCGTCTTGCGCGTTGTCGCTGGTCTTGTAAACGTTTTGCGTTTTAGGAGCGTATTCGCTTCCGTAGTTCTTGGCAATGAAGGACAAAGCGATCTTTGCAAAATCGGGAGAAATACGCACGCTGTCGGTACGGATGTAAGTGATGAGTGCGTGTTGTCCCTCGCCCTCGATGTTGACGCCCTCGTAAAGTTGTTGCGCAACTCTCGACGTGCGTTCTGCCGTCATGTTGAGCTTGTGGCTAGCCTCTTGTTGCATTGTGGACGTGGTAAACGGAGGTGCGGGTTTTGAAAAAGACACGCTCTTTTTCACGTCGTCTACGTGATAGTCGCACTTTCTCATAAGGTCGGCAATCGCATACGCTTCGTCCGCGCAAGAGGGCTTAATTTTCTCGCCGTTCTTGTCGTTGAGCGCGGCAACGAAAAGATTTGCTTTTGTCTTTTTTGCGCCGTCTTTAAGTAGCATTGCGCTTATAGTCCAGTACTCTTCGGGTGTGAAATCGCGGATTTCCTTCTCTCTGTCCACAATCATTTTGAGCGCGGCGGATTGCACGCGTCCCGCAGAAAGACTGGGTTTGAGCTTTCTTGAAAGTATCGGCGAAATTTTGTAACCCACAAGGCGGTCAAGCACACGTCTTGCCTGCTGTGAATTGACCAAATCCATATTGATTTCGCGCGGATTTTCCATAGCGGCGCGCACGGCTTTGGGCGAAATCTCGTTAAACTCGATACGCACTTTGTCGCCTTGCACTCCCAGCGTGTTTTTCAAATGCCAGGATATTGCTTCTCCCTCGCGATCGGGGTCGGTTGCGAGATAAACTTTGTCGTACTTTTTGACTGCCTGAGAGAGTTGTTTTATGGTTGCTTCCTTGTCCGGCGTGACGATATACTGCGGTTTGAAACCGTTGTCCACGTCGATGCCCAAAGAGCGCGTAGGCAAATCGCAAACGTGGCCTTTGGACGCAAGCACCGCGGCGTCGTTACCCAAATATTTTTGGATGGTCTTTGCCTTGTGCGGTGACTCAACGATAATGAGTTGTTTCATTCTATCTCCTAATTGGTTATTAGTTTCGGTTTTCGTTTCATATGGTAAGGGTGAGCAACTTATTTCACGCTTTCCCTTCACAGTGTTTTTTGTTCTTCCTCTACAAGAGTTTGTCGTTGCGTACTCTAAATTAGATGTACCCCCTCTTTCCCTTTCGGGCTTTTGTTCTTCCTTTACAAGAGGTGAATGTTTAGAACACTAAATGCTATGTCCCCTTTCCTCACGTGTCTTATTTTTCTCTACAAGAGTTGAACGGCGTGTACTCTAAAATAGATGTGCCCCCTCTTTCCCTTTCGGGCTTTTCTCCCACCACTCAGTTAGGGGCAATTCTCTACAAGATTATCCGTCGTTCGTGGGGGAGACAGTCGGCACTCGCATAGATAGGGACATTTCTCTTGTTATGCCACTTCGCCTGCGTGGCGGCTACGCAACAGAATGCCACGCATTCTCGTACTATACGTCAAGCTCGGCGCTCCCTTTTCTCCCCGCCGTTGCGGCTCGCACTTCGAATAAGCACATTACGTGTATAAGAACGCTCTGAATGAGTGTTTTGTTCTTCCTCTACAAGAGTTGAACGGCGCGAACTCTAAATTTGATGTGCCCCCTCTTTCCCTTTCGGGCTTTTCTCCCACCACTCAAATAGGGACAATTCTCTACAAGATTATCCGTCGTTCGCGGGGGAGACAGTCGGCACTCGCATAGATAGGGACATTTCTCTACTTATGTCACTTCGCCTGCGTGGCGGCTTCGCAACAGAATGCCACGCATTCTCGTACTATCCGTCAAGCTCGGCGCTCCATGGCTCGCCGCCGCTGCGGCTCGTGTTCCGTCTTCGAATAGGCACATTCGGTGCAATTTCACGCCAAAGCGTAATAGTTTCCCGCAGTCTTTTCAATCAAGCCTTCGATTTCGAGATTGAAAAGCACGTTGGTAAGGTCGGCAACGTTCAGTCCCGTTTCGGCAAGCAATTCTTCAAAATGCTTTTCGCCGTCGTGCAAAGCGTCGATAATCGAGCTTTGAACAAGATCAAGCTGCACGGGCTGTTTTTCGACGACTTCCCTTTGCACGTGAAGCGCGTCGAGAACGTCCTCGGGCGATATTGCAAGCGCATGCGGCATTTCTCTCAACAATTCGTTGCCGCCTGCGTTTTCCTCATCGTAGATGTTGCCGGGCGTTACGAATATCTCTTTGCCCTGCTCGATTGCAAGCCTCATCGTAATGAGCGAGCCGCTCTTCTTTGCCGCTTGCGGAAGAAAAACCGCCTCGGATATTCCGCTGACAATACGATTCCTGTCGGGAAAATGGTATTGAAGCGGTTTTGTTCCGATCGGATATTCGCTCAAAATCAACCCGTCGTTTGCAAGTATGCCGTCCACAAGCCCTCTGTGCTCCGCCGGATACACGACGTCGAGTCCGCTTGCAAAAACGGCGATTGTGGGCGATGCGTTGTCAACGCACGCTTTGTGCGCGATTCCGTCCACGCCTCTTGCAAGTCCGGACGCTATGCAAAGCCCCGCCCTTGCAAACTCTCTTGAAAATTCTTCGGCAACTTTTGCGCCGTATCTCGTAGGCCTACGCGTGCCCACCACTGAAATTATGCGCATTTTCAAAGCGTCTACGTTGCCTTTTGCAAAAAGCGCGATAGGCTTGTCGTACACGTCGCAAAGCGTTTGCGGATATTCGTCATCGAGATAGGTTATCCAATGAATTTGCCTTTTTTGCATATCTTCCAAAATAGAGTCTATTTTGTCGATATTTGCAAAAAACTCGTTTGAACGGTCTCCCAACGTTTTTTCGACTATTCCTCTTGCAAAAGTCTCTTTCAACTCGCACGGTTCGTCGAATTGTTCGAGCAAAGCGGCTTTTTTCTTGTTTGCAAGCTCGTCAACCCATTGAAGCGCGACAAGAGTTTTTGTTGTGTCGTCAAATCTGTCCATCAGCTGTATTTCCTGTCAAGACCTCTATATTGAATCGCCTCCGCAATATGTGCCGGGAGGATGTTTTCGCTGCCTTCTATGTCCGCAATCGTGCGGGCGACTTTGAGTATTCTCGTCGTGCCTCTTGCGCTCAAATTGAGCTTTTCAAAGGCTTTTTTGAGCAATCTTTCGCAGTTTTCGTCGATTTGGCAATACTTTGCAAGTTCTTTCGAGCCCATCTCGGCATTTGTCGAGATGCCGTCGTTTGCAAACCTTTCACGTTGCAACGCACGAACTCTGTTGATGCGCTTTTTGATTTCGGCAGACGATTCGCCCGATTGCTTTGTGCGCAATTCGTCATACGAGATATTATCAACTTCGATTTGCAAATCTATTCTGTCCATAAGCGGACCGCTCAATTTGGACACGTAGTTGTGGATTTGCGCCGGAGTACAACGGCAAATTTGGTTCTTCGAGCCGTAGTTTCCGCAAGGGCACGGGTTCATCGACGCAATAAGCATAAAGTTTGCGGGATATTCGGTTGTTTGTTGCACCCTCGATACCGTGACTTTTCTGTCCTCCAGCGGCTGACGCAATGTTTCAAGCGCACGACGGGAGTATTCGGGCATTTCGTCAAGGAACAACACGCCGTGGTTTGCAAGGCTCACCTCGCCCGGCTTTGCCTTTGCTCCACCGCCCACCAATGCAGGAACGGTCGTGGTGTGATGCGGCGTCCTGAACGGTCTTGTCGTTACAATGCCCACGTCGCTGTCCAATATGCCTGCAACCGAATGGATTTTTGTCACCTCGATCGCTTCTTCGAAAGTCATTTCGGGCATAATCGTAGGCACGCATTTGGCAAGCATGGTTTTGCCTGCGCCGGGAGGACCGATCATAAGAGCGTTGTGTCCGCCCGCAACCGCAATTTCCATTGCGCGCTTTGCAACGCTTTGCCCCTTTACGTCGGCAAAATCCACGCCGTAACCGTGATTTACGCATGCCGATTCGTACGTCGACGACGGCACTTTGTCGTAGTGAACGCCGGAAAGCATTTCCACGACGTCGCGCAAAGTTTCGAGCGCATAAACTTCAATCCCCTCGATAAAACTTGCTTCTCGCGCGTTCGACGCAGGGATTATAAACTTGCGATGTCCCGCTTGCATTGCGGATATGAGCAACGGCATAATGCCGTTGACGTGGCGAAGTTCGCCGTTGAGCGACAGTTCGCCTATGATGACGTATTGTTTGTACGCCTTGTTTTCGAGTTGACCTGTGGCAGCCATGATGCCGAGTGCGACCGCAAGGTCGAACACGGGGCCTTCCTTCTTTGTGTCGGCAGGCGCGAGATTGACGATGATACGCTTTGCGGGATATTGAAAACCGCTGTTTTTCACCGCCGAACGCACGCGCTCTTTGCTCTCCTTGGTAGCCGTCGATGCAAGCCCGACCATATCGTAACCGGGCAAACCGCTGTTGATATCGACCTCAACGTCAACGGCATAACCCGTCAGTCCGTCCAAGGCGTAACTGAGTATCTTTGCGAGCATAACACTCTCCCCTATATATTTATTAGTTTACTTATATTATCATAGCAAGTTCGAAAACGCAATAAAATTTATCGCACCCCAAAACGCAAAGCGTATATGTAAGCGCGATATATTCGGTTAGATACCGTAAAAAAATATTTTTTTGGATTTTTTTCTTAAAATACGATTAAACGAGATCTATTGTTCTTTTTTGTCGTCGCACGACGTGCTTTCGGTTGCCTCTTCCGACAGGTTTTCACCCGTTTTTTCGGCGATATCGTCTTGAATAGTCATGCCGTTTTCACAATTATTCTCGTCTTTCAAACTGTCGAGCAGCTTCAATTTTTCCTCGTCGCTAATATCGTCGAGCGTAAGTTTTTTGTTATCTTTTTTCTTTTCCGTTTCGATTGCGACCTTATCGCGCACAAAGGATGCGATTATCAGCGCGAACACTATGCAAAGCGGAATCACCACCACCGCTACGTAGCCGTACCAATGGGACATAAACCTGCGCAAACCGCCGATAAAAACCGACTTTTTAACGTATTTTGCCTTGACGTTTTCGGGCGCAAGTTCCCACTTGTCCGCCTCTTTTGCGTTGTCGCCCTTCGTTTTGAAATACTTGACGGTGCCGTCTTCGTTTTTGACGATTTCGATTATGCGATGAGTTTCGTTGTAGTTGCCGTTGGGAGCTTTGAAAGTGATGATATCCCCCACTTGCAAAGCGTTTACGTCCTCAACGCTCTTGCACATAATCACGTCGCCCGGCTCTATCGTACCGCTCATGCTGTCCGTCAGAACGTCGTACATGCGATATCCGAAAAGCTCGGTTTCGCCGCCGTTGTTTTTTTGCACCAACATCACCGCTACGACGACAATCATAAATACGAAAATCAACGCCACTATCACGGTTGATACGGCGTTGTAAATTTTCTTGGCTTTTGATTGATTGCTTTTCATAGTTTTCAGGCGCACACCGTGCGGGTATGCGATTTTAATAATAAATATTATTAATTTTCTTCGTCGTCTTTATGTTCGGCCTTTGACGCAACGCTGAACACGTCTCCGAACGGATCGTTCACGTCGCTTCCGTCTTTGAAATGTATTCCGCCAACTCCCACTTTGTTCTCGTCAACCTTGCCGAAAACTTTGTTCTTTCCGCTTGGCGTCGAGTACTTTTGATTGAGCGTCGTATCGCTCAAATCCCACTTGTTTTTGCGCGGTTTTTTGGGCTTTTTGACGGGCGTTTCTTCTGCTTTTTCGGCAGTTTTTTCGTCGATTTTCTCGGATTTTTCTTCCGTTTTTTTCTCGGACTTGTCGGACGTTTCTTCTTTTTGAAGTTCTTTGTCCTCTTGTACAACGTCGTCTTTGATCAAAGCGTTTTGTGCGTTTTCAACCGCGTCTACCGTTTCCGTTGCGTTTTCGCCCTTGTTTTCATCCTCTTTCACGCTTTCAACGGCGTTTTGAGAGGTTTCGGGCTTGTTTTCGTCAACTTGTTCAACGTTTTTGGGTTTGCGCGTATATTTTCGTTTGGGCTTTTGCGTTTCTTCTTCGAGTTTTCCGAGATTTGCGCCCTCGCCCCACGGCGTAACCTTATCTTCGCTCTTGAAACTGATGCCCATACCGGCAGTGTCTTCGATCTTGGTGCCGATGTTTATGCGCAGCTCGGACATGGGTTTCACGTCCTCTGCCGATTCGTCGCTTTGAGCGGAATCTACCGCCTCGGATTGTTCGGTTGCGGATTGCTCTTTTTCAGGCTCTTGCTTTGGCTTACGGTTGTATTTGCGCTTGGGTTTCTTTTCTTCCTCGTGCTCGATTTTGCCGAGTTGGGCATTATCTCCCCACGGCGCAACTTCGTTCTCGTCTTTGACGTGAACGTCACCGACTGCAACTTTGTTTTCGTCAACGGGAGTGAGATTTACGCTCTTGTGAGGCTTCTCTTCCCACGGATTTATATCTTGTTGCTTTGCAAGGCGCAATTTGCCTTTCTTTCCGTGCGTTTCGTCGGCGGCTTGCTCCGCTTGCGTATCGGCAGTTCGAGCGATTGCGACTTCACTATTCTGCTCTTCATCCGTTGCGACGGTTGCGGTTTGACCTTGCGCGTCGAGAGTTTGTTTGGATTTTGCTCTTTGAGCGGGCAAAACTTCTCCTTCGATTGGCATAACGGAATCGATTGCGTCGAGAGCGTGATCGATTTTTGCGTTTCGAACGGCATTTGCCCTGCGAGATTCTTCCATCTCGTCGATGGATTTGTTGATATCGTCGGTGTTTTTATCTTCGAGTTCGAGATTTTCGTGTTTGTCGAACTTGATTGCTTCCTTACGTTTTGCTTCCTCTTCAAGACGTTTCTTTTCTTGAATTTTCGCCTTTTGGAAGCTGAACGGATCCATGCCGAAATATGCGGAATCGTTTGAAGAATCCATATTCTTTTCAAGCTCTTCACGCTGTTTTCTGAACGCTTCGGCACGTTTTTGAATATCTTCTCTCCGACGGCGTATGCGCTCTTGTCTGTCGCGC
>SAMEA104315420__coassemble_261_pt1 | contig 42005 bp, 34 predicted proteins | sample SAMEA104315420__metabat2_low_PE_009 | metagenome-assembled genome bin SAMEA104315420 (sample SAMEA104315420) | gut metagenome | biome: Monkey gut; feature: monkey-associated habitat; material: faeces | place: China | collected 2013 | reverse complement strand
TCACCGGCACGCAAATGGAAGGCGTGATGATGCAACAAGACCAAGTGCCCACCGAAACTTACAACGTCAACGACGTCATCAAAGTTTACGTCAAGAAAATCCGCGACGGTTTGCACGGCGCACAAGTCGTTGTGTCCAGAAGCTCGGCAGGTTTCGTTCGCAGACTTTTCGAACTCGAAGTGCCCGAAATCAAAGCAGGTCTTGTTAAAATCAACAGCATCGTGCGTGAAGCAGGATTCCGCACCAAACTTGCTGTTTCGAGCGAAGATCCCAACGTGGACGCAGTGGGAAGCTGCATCGGAAATAAGGGCGTGAGAGTCAACGCTGTGGTTGCCGAACTCGGCGGCGAAAAGATCGACGTCATCGAATACTGCGACGATCCTATCGAATATATCGCACGCGCGCTTTCACCGGCTCAAGTGCTTATGGTGTCCATCAACGAAGAAGAGAAGAATGCAAAAGTTATCGTCCCCGACGAAAAACTTTCGCTTGCAATCGGCAGAAGCGGTCAAAACGCTCGTCTTGCGGCAAAACTTACCGGCTGGAAGATAGACGTCAAACCGTATTCTACGCTCAAAATGGACGAGCAAGAAACGCAAGGTGAATGATATGTCCAACCCGAAAAACACCCGAAAATGCATCGTGTGCAAGCAACACGCCGACAAGTCGGAGCTCATACGTTTTGTGAAAAACGCAGAGGGAAAAGTGGTGCTTGACCGCACGCAAAAAGCGGACGGCAGAGGCGTTTGGGTGCATAATTGCGAGGACTGCATACAAAAACTTATCAAAAAGAAAACTCTCAACGCCGCATTTAAATGCAACGTCGGCGACGAGATCTACGGAGAGATACATGAGTAAAATAAGCGCATACGTCGGACTTGCGCAACGCTCGGGTTCGGTGCTGTACGGCGAAGATATTATTTGCGAAAAGAAAAATCTCGTAAAAGTCGTGCTTGTGTCCTCGTCCGCAACGGATAAGTATAAAGAAAGGATATTGAAGAAGATGGGGGATTGTCCCGTGTTTATCGTGGACGGTCTTTGCGAGGCTTTGCGCCGTGAGGGTGTCAACGCTATCGCAATAACGAACGACAATCTTGCAAAAGCGGTTGTCGGTGTATTGAGGTGAATATGCCCGAAATCAAAAAAGAAGCAAACGTCGATTCCGTAAAAATGCTCGGAGAGTATAAGGCGACAAAACTTGTCGAACTTTCCGAAAATATCTCTCGCCAAAAATCGAGAGCAGCCGTGCTTATGGCGTCTATCAAGGCAAAACGCGACGAACTCGCTCAAAAAGCAGAGCAAGCAGAAAAAGCCAAAGAAGAAGCCAAAGCGACAGAGCAGGTGACAATCGAAAAAGTCGAGAGCGAAGCTAAAAAGGAATCTGAAAAAATAACCGAAGTTAAGCCCGAAGCTAAACAGGAAAAGGAAGCCGAGCTTAAAAAAGAGGTTAAAGAAGTCAAGGTTGAGCCTACCGTCGAAGTCAAAAAAGAAGAGGTGAAGGCACAACCCAAACAGGAAGTTAAAGCCGAAGTCAAGACGGAAGTTAAGAGTGCTCCTCAAAAAGTCGAAGAAAAGAAAGAGGATGCAAAGAAACCGCATATCACTGTCGTTCCCAAAACTCCGTTCGAGCTTGCTCAAGAGAATCCCGAAATTTTGCCCAACGGCGAGGTGCGCAGAATTTACGTTCCGCCAACGCCGAAGCCGAAGGTGCAAACGAGAGTTTTCGGTCAAGGCGGTTATCAACAACAAAGAGGTCCGAAACCGCAAGGTCAAGGCGGATATCAAGGTCAAAGACCGCAAGGCCAACAAGGTCAAAACAACGGTCAAAGACGTCCGACTTCCTCTCAAAGCGTCGCAAACGCCGCGCAGCAATTTCCTCCTAAACCGGCTGCGCAAAAGGGCAAGGGCGTCAAGCAAAACTCCAACTCCGGTTCAAGCAAGTTTGACGATAAGTCAACTATGAACAAGCGCACTCTCATGAAGAGAGGCTATCTTGTCGACGACAGAATCACTTACGACGAGGACGGCGAGGCAATCGTACGCAACTACAAAGTCAACAAGAACAGAGGCGGTGGAAACAGCGCAACCGTTATCATAGAAAACGCCGTTATCACCACAGACCCCGTTTCAATCAAGACTTTGAGCGAAAAAATCGGTAAATCCGCAGCGGAAATCGTCAAGACGCTTTTCGTGCTCGGTATTATGAAAACTATAAACGACAGCATCGATTTTGCCACTGCGGAACTCGTTGCCGACGAATTCGGAATCAAACTCGAATACAAACCCGACGTAACGCTCGAAGATACGCTCACCGCGCAACTCGAAGTCGACGACGTCGAAGAACTTGAAAATCTCGTTCCTCGTCCTCCTATCGTCACTATTATGGGACACGTCGACCACGGCAAAACGTCACTTCTCGACTACATCAGAAAGTCCAACGTTACGGGCGGCGAAGCGGGCGGCATTACGCAACATATCGGCGCATACACCGTGTCGCTCAAAGGCAATCCAATCACGTTCCTCGATACGCCGGGACACGAAGCGTTTACGTCTATGCGTGCTCGCGGCGCACAAGTTACGGATATTGCAATCCTCGTAGTTGCTGCCGACGACGGCGTTATGCCTCAAACTCTCGAAGCTATCAGCCACGCAAAACAAGCAAACGTGCCTATCATCGTTGCTATGAACAAGATGGACAGAGCCGGCGCAAATCCCGACAGAGTGCTCTCGCAACTTGCAGAAAACGGCGTAACTCCCGAAGAATGGGGCGGCGATACTCCCGTTGTCAGAGTGTCCGCAAAGACAGGTATGGGCGTTGAAGATTTGCTCGAACAAATCCTCGTTCGCGCAGAAGTCGAAGAATTGCGCGCAAATCCCGACAGAAGCGCAAGAGGTACTATTATCGAGGCAAAACTCGACAAAGGCCTCGGCAAAATCGCGACTATCCTCGTTCAAACGGGTACGTTGCACGTGGGCGACAACGTTGTGGCGGGCACTTGCACGGGCAAGATCCGCGCCATGATCGACGACAAGGGCAGAAAAGTCAAGAAGGCAGGTCCTTCCATGCCCGTGTCCGTCACCGGCTGGGACGACGTCCCCGAAGCAGGCGACAGAATCGACGTCGTTGCGGATGAGAAGTTTGCAAGAGAACTTGCCGAAGAGAGAAAACTCAAACTTGCGGCAAATCAAACGGAATCTACTTCCGTGTCCCTCAACGATTTGTTCGACAAGATTTCCAAGGGCGAACTTAAATCCGTCAAACTCATCATCAAGGCGGACGTTCAAGGCTCGGTTGAGGCTGTCAAACAATCGCTTGCAAAACTCGGAAACGAAGAAGTCAACATCGATATCATCCACGCCGCAGTCGGCGGTATCAAAGAAAGCGACGTGTTGCTTGCGGAAACGTCGGGCGCAATTATTATCGGATTCAACGTCCGTCCCGACAGCAACGCAAAACAACTTGCCGCGCAAAAGAAGATCGATATCAGATTCTACAACATCATCTACAATGCCATCGAGGACATCGAAAAGGCTGTCAAAGGTATGCTCGATCCCAAATTCAGAGAAGTTGTACTCGGCTCAGCGGAAGTGCGTGAACTCTTCAAAATCAGCGGCGTCGGCACTATTGCAGGCTGCCACGTCATCGACGGCAAAGTCGTGCGCGGCGCACAAGCAAGACTTATCCGCAACGGCAAAGTCGAATATACCGGTGAAATCGCATCTCTGCGCCACGGCAAAGACGACGTCAAGGAAATGGCAAAGAACTTCGATTGCGGCATAATGCTTGCAAACTTCCAAGACGTGAAAGTCGACGACGTCATCGAAGCGTTCACTATGGAGAGAACAGATGAAAATTAAAATGGAGCGAGTCAATTCCGAACTCGCCAGACAAATCACCAAAATCATTGCCGAAGACGTGAAAGATCCGCGTCTTCACAATGCTATTATCGGGGTTACGAAACTCTATACGACGCCCGATTTGAAGTATGCCAAGGTGTATTTGTCAATATATGCGTCGAGCGAGGAGGAAAGGCAAGAGGCGTATTACACCGTTTGCCGTTCCAAAACGTTCATTCGCAACATGCTCAAAGACAGCGTGCAAATCAGACTTTTGCCCGAACTTTATTTTATAATCGACGATAGCGTGGATTACAGCATAAAAATCGACGAAATCCTCAACAAAATTAAGAAACAAGACGAGCAAAGAGCCACGCAAGAGCAATCGAGCGACGACGAAAACGAGTGATGAACAACGATATCCTTCAAGAAATCGCAAAAAGGATAAATCGCGCAAACGATATTGCGCTTTATTGTCACACCAAGCCCGACGGCGACGCGCTGGGCAGTATGCTTGCGCTGTACGTTGCGCTGAAAAACAAAGGCAAAAGCGTCAGTGTGTATTGCGATTCTGCCGTGCCCGAAAAGTATAAGTGCCTCTATAAGAGCGAAGAAATAACGTTTCCGCAAAAGAGAGTACACGAGCTTGCAATCAGCATCGATTCAAGCTCTATCGACAGGCTCGGACAATGTATGAAATCGTTTTTGTCGGCAAAGGCGCAAATCGCAATCGACCATCACAAATCCTTTGAAAGATTTGCGTCGCTTTGTTACGTCGACGGCAACGCAAGTGCTTGCGCAGAGATTATTTTCGAGCTTTTGAAGGGAATAAAAGCAATTGATGAAAACGTTGCGAAGCTGCTGTTTTGTGGTATCGTTACGGATAGCGGTTGTTTTTCGTATTCCAACGTCACGAAACGAACTCACGAAATCGCTTGCGAGTTGTTGAAATACGATTTCGACGCAAGCGGAACGATTTACGACGTATATCGAAGTGTTTCCCTCGACAAATTCAACCTTAAACGCAGAGCATTGGCAAACGTCAAGTTTTTTGAAAACAATCAAATTGCCATTATGCGATTTATGGCGGATGACTTTGCGGCAACAAATACGACTTGCGACGACACGGAAGGGATCGTTTCCGAGCTTATAGACGTGGATCGAGTCAAAGTTGCATATGCGCTCTCGCAAGTCGGTGAGAGAAATTTCAAGATGAGCATTCGCACAAAAGACCCCGTCGACGCTTGCGATATAGCAATGACTTTCGGCGGTGGCGGACATAAGAACGCCGCAGGTTGCAGGGTGAATGGCTATCTCGAAGATATCGAAGAGAAACTTGTGAAACTTGCAAAAGACAGAATCTAACGATTCGTTTTAAATGAATAACAAACATGAAAGGCTTTGTCAACATCAATAAACCTTCGGGGATGACTTCAAGCGACGTCGTCGTCAAAGTGCGCGGAATTTTGCGCAGAGCGAGCGGCGAAAAGCAAAAAGTCGGACATCTCGGCACGCTCGACCCCATCGGGACGGGAGTTTTGCCGATTGCCGTGGGGAGTGCGACAAGGCTTTTTGATTATATGCAAGAAAAAGTCAAAGTTTACCGTGCGACTTTTGTTTTCGGACAGACGACGGATACACTTGACAATACGGGCAAGATTACAGGCGAGAGCGACGTTTTTCCGACAAGAGAACAAATAGATGTTGCTGTCAGCACAATACACGGTGAAATCGACCAAATTCCGCCGCAATATTCTGCAAAATCGGTGGACGGAGTGAGGGCATACGACCTTGCAAGAAAGGGCATCGAAGTCGATTTGAAGCCGAAAAGAATAACCATATACTATATAAAGACCGTTGATTGCGATCTTGACGGCAATCCTTACAATCTCAATAAAAACGAATATGCTTTTGAGATTGCATGTTCGAGCGGAACGTATATTCGTTCGATTGCACGCGATCTTGCAGGTGCGCTCGGCACTGTTGCTTATATGTCTTCGATTCATCGTATAAAGAGCGGTGATTTTGAAATTCGAGATTCCGTAACGTTGACAGATTTTGAAAAAGAGCAGTTTAGATATCTTAAATCTATTGATTGTGCTTTGAAATCTTTTGACAGAATTACGCTTGACGAGCAACGAAAGTCAAAAGCACTCAACGGCGTGGCAATTAAAATGGATGAACTTTCCGACGGCGATTACGTCGTTGACGACGGCGTTGAAACGCTTGCGATAGGGCACGTTTCGGACGGTATTTTGAGATTGAAAACCAGACTGTAAGGAGGCGTTAAAATTGCAAATTGTACATTTCAATAAAAAATTCGATGCGCCGATTGCGGTCGCTCTGGGTTTTTTCGATTGTATTCATAACGGACACAAGAAACTTGTCGACGGCGCAATAGATTTTTCAAGACGTAACGGGACAAAGAGCGCGCTTTTGACTTTCGTCAACGATCCAAACCTTGCTTTTGGAAAAGATAAACAGATATTTTCATTTGACGACAGAGTTAAAGTGCTTGAAAAATGCGGACTAGACGTTGTTATCGGTGCGGTTTTTGACAGTAATTTTGCCGATATGTTGCCGAGCGAGTTTTTGGATACGTTGATTTCGAATTTCTGTGTCAAAGCAATATTTGTCGGCTCGGATTATACGTTCGGAAAGTTTGCGCAAGGAAACGTTGAGTTGCTGAACGATTATTGCATAGCGCACGGCATCGAGCTTCACGTTCTGCCTTTTGAAACCGTCGATGGCAAAAAACTATCGACTTCTACGCTTAAATCATACGTGAAAAACGGACAAGTCGATTTGCTGAACGAACATCTTGCAATTCCGTATTTTACGAGCGGAGAGGTCGTACACGCGCGCCATAAGGGAACTTCGATTGGATTTCCGACCACGAATATTGCGCCTGATTCGGCAAGACTTGCGCTTGCAAACGGAATATATGCGACGTTTTGCAAGGTTGACGACAAAATTTTCAAGTCAATGACGAACGTCGGCACGAAACCTACGTTTTCGGATAATTCGGTGTCGATTGAAACTTATATTATGGATTTTTCCGGTGACGTTTACGGCAAGAATATAACCGTATATTTCATCAAAAAAATGCGCGATATAGTCAAATTCGACTCTCCGAACGACTTAAAACGTCAGCTTGACAAGGACGAAATTGAAGCAAGAAGCATTCTCGACGCCTCATCGGCAACGAAGAAAAATTTGTAAATACTTATACTGAGGTAAAAATGATAAAGGATCACCAAACGGCACTGTTCGGGCCTTCCGGTCACGACGAACAATTTGCAAAAGACGGTTTGAGCGCAACGCTTCAAATGCCCAAATGGCTCAGCGAAAAGGGCTTGGATTTGTTTGAATATTCTTTCGGCAAAGGCGTCAGAATCAGCGATACAACCGCAGAAGCGATAGGGGATGAGGCCGACAAGTACGGCATTGAAATCAGCGTTCATGCACCGTATTTCATCAATTTTGCATCCGTAGAGCAAGAAAAAGCCGATAATTCAATCAACTATCTGACAAGCTCGCTCAAAGCTCTTCGCCATTTTCACGGTCAAAGATGCGTTTTCCATCCCGGCGCAGAGGGCAAACAACCAAGAAACGAAGCGTTTGCACGTACGCTCGACAATTTTGCGCGCGCTCTTGACGTCATAAAAGAAAACGGTGACGACGATCTCATAGTTTGTCCCGAAACAATGGGCAAACAGGCGCAAATCGGGACAGTGAAGGAGGTTATAGAGCTATGCAAACTCGCTCCAAACGTTTATCCGTGCGTAGACTTCGGCCACGTAAATAGTTTGTGGGGCGGCGCATTGAAGACGGCTGACGATTTCCAACGCATAATCGACGATATGTTTGACGGCATCGGTGAAGAAAAAACAAAAAATATGCACGTGCATTTCAGCAAGATTATGTACGGAGCGAAAGGGGAAATCAAGCATTTGACCTTTGCCGACAACGTTTACGGCCCCGAATTTGAACCGCTGTGCGAAGTTATTGTCAAAAACAAACTCACTCCACACGTTTTGAGTGAATCCGCCGGAACCCAAATGTTCGACTCGCTCTACATGAAAGAGAAGTATGAAAGTATGATGTATAATTAATTCTATTTTTCGAGAACACGTGTCGATATATTTTTTAAAGCTGGTGCAGACTGCATATTGTGTGTGGTCTGCATTTCATTTTCAAAATATGCTGTTTAAAAATTGTTAAGAAATTTTTGTTTGACAAGGAAGAGAATATGCGTTTTATAATATTTAAATGGTTTTAAAACTATTCGTAAAACACGGGGTTCTGCGACATAGTTTTGTAAAGAAACTATTTGCAGATTATTTATTTTGCGAATCAGTTATGAGGCGGGATTTTCGGTTTTAAGGTTTAGTTTTTTCATTGACGATTAATTACAAGGAGTGTTGTTTATGGAAGAAAACAACAAAAATGTAGCAACTAATCGTCAAATTGGTCTTTATCTCGGTGATTTTGAGTACTCGAAAAATGGCAAAAATATTCGCGTAGTCGAAATTCTTGTTTGGTCGGATAGAACTAACAAGGGTATCTCAGATCCGCAGATTATTCGTATTTGGGATTATCAAGGCAATAATATTGCCGTTCCTTTTGATACTGTATACGTTTCGTATGAATATATCGAGGGGTTCAAGGGTATTTACAAAAAATATCTTGATTTTGAAAAATATGAAAAGGGGGTGAAGGCTTAATGAGTGATCTTATTACAACATTGTTTTCGGGATTTACGGAAACAATTAAGGGTTTGGGCTCAGGCATTAAAGAGGCTTTTATGAATGTTCTTTATGTTGATCCGACCGCAACAAATCCCGTGATAAGTGATGTCGCAAAATTCGGTTTCTTGGTCGCAGGTCTTTCTATGGCTGTTGGGCTCGTATATGGCGCGGTTAGACTTATCCGCAGATAACCGTAAAGTGTGCACGGGTTTTGTAGTCCTCCCGTGCACACTTTTATTTTAAGGAGTAATTATGAAAAAAAATATAGATAATGAAAATATTGTTCTTGATGAAGAAATGCAAAATGTTAAGAAACAAAAATCAACCGCAAAACGTATTGTACTGGCGGTTATTTTGATATTGCTTGCGGTTGTGTTTGTGGTTCTCGGTTTTTGCTTGACCTTTGGAACATTTGATAATATCAATAAATGCAATGTTGCGTTTGCTGGTAGCACTGAATCGGTTGATAGCTTGCAGTCGCAAGCTAGCTCCGATTGGTCTCTGTCTAATATTAATTCTTATGATAAGTTCTACGGTGTTTTTTTTAATAGAACTTGGAAACCCACTTATGCAGAATGTGTAGCAAATAAATCTTTGTTTTTTTACGAAGGTGGTGAAAATGAATTTTGTGTGCGTATTAATTCTTCAAGAACTGATATTATTGACGGTTATTGGACGAGGTTTTTTACGTTTTATCCGTTTGTTTTGTCTGTGGATTATGCGCAAGAACTTGGTATTGTTATTAATTCCGATGTATATGCTATTCAATCGGAAATTAGTTTGGATATGTCGGAAGAAACTATTATTGGTGGTATTTTGTTAATTGCTGAAAACGATGATGATATGTCGGCTATTTTAAATTCTGATGTTGCAAGTACTGTTCATTTTACCGATTCTTTTTCCTATTCGATGTTTGATTTTACTAATGTTGGCACTACTCAAATTGGAAGTACCTACGGCGATTGGGTGCTATCTGATTCTACAAACATTAATGATTCTTTTGTTGATTTCTTCGGTGATTTTTTGTATCTTTCTTTGTCAAATATGGGGGGGAATGGTGTATCGGAAGATGATTATAATGCGGTTGTGTCCGAAAACGAAAATTTGCGATTTCAAAATTCAAATTTGCAAGCAATGATTGATAAATATGATGATATGTTTTCATATGTTCCTATTGAATATAAGGTTGTAAACGGTTCTTTGGCTACTCATATAGGTGGGCGTGTGAGATATGATATAAGTAAGTTTTCTAATATATTTATTACAAATGATAGTGTGTTATATTCTTCGTTGATTGATGTTAATACGGGAGCTTTTATAGGTGATATCGAGGGATTGAAAGACGGTTTCACGGCTAATGGCATATGGGGTAGATTGTACACCGAAACCGATACTTATTATAATTTCGCTGTATATTGTCAAATTGCACATTTAACACCCAAAACAACGTCTACTCCCAAGGGGAAATTGTGGTCTTGGGATAGTGCAAATAATACGCTTACTTGTCTATCCGATGTGATTGCTTTTTCAAATGAAACGATTGAAGAAGAGTTTAACGGTTATTATGATAAGGGATTTAACGATGGAAAATTTACCGCTGAAAACGATGTAAAAACTACTACGGACGGTATTATATCGGTTTTAGAATCCCCTATAAACTTTCTTAAAACTGTTTTTAATTTCGAAATCTTCGGTATTAATCTTTCGGCGGTCATATTCTTCGTATTGTCTGTAGTCATTGTTGCTTATGTAATTAAAAAGGTGGTGTAATTATGGCTATGAGTTTATATGAAATATTCAAAACTTATATAATGCCGTTGTTTGTCGATATTACGGCTTATGCAAAGGGTGAAGAGGTGTTTTATTACTGTTTCCTTGGTGTGTCGATTTTCGTTGTATTAACGATTTTTATTGGCTTGCCGTATAAGTTTATTATTTGGATTGCTAACGGTGCAAAATCAAAAAAGGGTAGGTTGTTGAAATGAGTAAGGTTTTGACGTTCGGTCTTGTTGTAGTGCTGTTGTTGTCTTTGCTTTGTTGTTTTACAGCTACAACGTTTAATTTAAAAGCTTATGCAAATAACCTTGATAATTTGCCGTCAAAGCCTGAATTGCCCGATTGGTCGAAAGTGTCAATTTCTTTTGAATCTGTCGAAACAATCAGAGATGCGTTTTCGGCTCTTGGTTCGTTTTTCGTATTTATCGGTGATGCTATATCGTATCCTTTTGAGTTTATCGGTTATATCGGAAAAACGATTTATATATTGTCTAACGGAATGTTGGAAAAGGAGTAAATATGAACGTGTTTGGTATTATAGTACTGTGTGCGTTGGTTATTGCGGTTGTGTTTGTGGTATTGCAAGATTTGCGCTCTACCAAAGTTCCGTCTAAACAATCTATTGTTGCTTGGACGGGTACTCTTGGTAGTGGTAAGACATATCTTGCCGTTCATCACAGCAAGAAAGCATACCGCAAACAAGAGTTAAAGTATAATATATATAGGTGTTTTAAGTGGTTGCCGAAAGCTGATAATATATTCAAAGGGTGGAAATATCCACCTACGATTTTTTCGAATATACCTATTAGAATATCGAAAAATAAACTTTCAACACCGCTTACGAAAGAGATGTTGTTAGAACGTGGGTTGTTGCCCGAAAAGTGTGTAGTTGTGATTGATGAAATCGGTGCTATTGCTAGTCAGTGGGATTTTGATAATCCTTTGGTGTTGGAGCAGTTGGAAAAATTTATACGTTTTTTCCGTCATTGGTTAGACGGTAGAATGTTTGTTACAGATCAAGTCGCAACAAACATTGTTAAGCCTATTCGTTCTCGTCTCGGTATGATTTACGGCTTGCACGATTTTCATCGTTATGGCTTTGTGTTGCCGTTTTATAAGGTTATTACAATCCCGATGTTACTTGTAGAAGATAATAATAATATACAAACTACGACCGATTTAGAAGAAAATTATTTCTTCGGCATACTGCCTTATAGCAAGAAAAACGCTTCTTATAATAGTAGATGTTACAAGCCTATATATCGTTCTTGTGCCGTTCGTTCAATCGACCATTTTGACGATTCTTTGTACACTAAATATCTTATTGATATAAGCGTTTCAAAAGCTGTGTCGAAAGATTACGCAAATAATAAGGATAAGTATAAGAATTATCTTTACACCGATGTTTCATCGGTTAAAGATAATTTGTCCTGTGATAGCGAAAACATTTGCGTTGATGTACCGCAAGAATAGGGGAATGTCTTGGGTGGGCATTTTCGCTTGCGAAAATTTAGCGGTAGCGTAGGGGCAAATGCGCTTGCGCCTTTATTGCATATATGCGCTTGTTTTTCTGTGTGCACTTATTCGGCTTTGCCGTGATGTGAAAAATGTGTGCGTGGGAAATACGGTGGCGGTGGGTGGGAGTATTCCCACCGCCACAAATAACCGCTTTTATATGATTCTCTCTATGTGCTCTCCGTGTCCACATAGAGAGAAAGAGAGAAAGAGAGAGTTTTATTATGAGAACATATGAACATTTTTTAGTTTCTTATCTTCCTACGTTGGAAGATGTGCAAAAGGTATTAGATAATAAGGCAAAACAAATTGTATCGTATGCATATATTATGCACGATAAGGATTTTTATATTGATGATGTTATAGATAAAGATACGGGGGAATGTATACATACCAAAGGTGAAATTAAACCGCCACACATACACATTTATTTACGATTAGTAAATAATCGTGATGTTGGCGAAATTCGACGTTGGTTTGAAAGCTTTGATTCAAACGGTCAAAAAATTAATTGTTTGTCCCGTGTGGTGCGCGATAGGGTATCATGTATAAATTACCTTATACATAACACAAAAGCAAGTAAGGATAAATATCAATATTCCGTTGAAGATGTATTATCATATAACGTTGAACATATTGACGAAGATATGCCCGTTGATAGCACATTTTATATTGTTGAAGATATGTTAAAGGGAATACCAAAAATGGAGCTTTTGAAAAAATACGGGCGCGATTTTCTTTACCATTATCAAAACTATGTGCAATTTGTAAAAGACTTGAACAGTGAACAGTGGGGATATATTGTTAATGATATGAAACCTTTTTGCGATGATATGCCGTTCAAATAAAAAAGTGCGCTTTTGCGCACTTTTTTATTTATCTTCTTTATTTACATTTCGTTTATCAATTATCATTTGCACTTTTTCAAGTATTGCGGTTAGCACGAATAGGGCAAAACAAATTATAATAATTGTTTTCCATATTTCTGACTTAATTTCAAATAATCCGAACCATTTGTCGATATAAGTTGCTATTAGGGTGATAATGGTTAAAAGAGCAAAATCTAGTTTAAGTTGTTTCATTTTTGATTGTTTTCTAACTCCTCAATTATTTATGAGTATGATAGCATATTAATTATTTTAAAGTCAATGAAAAAAAATACGAAAAGGGGGTTGACAAAACAAAATGCGTGTTGTAATATGTGTTTGTCAATGAAAAAACTATTCGCAAAACACGAGCTTTACGCAAAGAAAGTGGTAAAAATATCACTAAATAGAGGTTTTAACAATTATTTTGAAAATTTTGTAAAATTTAGATTTCATATTCTTATTGCGTATTTTACATGAATTTGATTTGGTTTTTATGCTGGTTTTCCGACTCGATTATCGACGGATTTGCTCGCACGGTTTTAGCTTTTGCAGAACTGTCGGTTGTTTCAACGCTGTTATTTCTGCTGATATCGCGTTTGATTATACTGCCGATTCTTCGGTTAGTTTCACCATTATTTTTTTTTGATGCGTTTCCTACCGATTATTCACTTGTTATTACGGTTAATCTGCCAAAACGCTAGTGATTTTGCCGTGAATTTCTTGCTCGTTTTATCGATTGATTTTCCGAAGATTCGGCGGAGTTTTATGGCTACGTTTTGAAATCAATCTGCAGTTATTTGTCAAAATTCAGCGTTTCAAGCGTATGCAAAACCGCCAAATATGCGTGTTCATATGTCAAACCGCCTTGAACGTATACGATATACGGTTCTTTGATCGGCGAATCCGCGCTCAGCTCGATTGACGAGCCCTGAACGAACGCTCCGGCCGCCATAATGACTTGATTTTGATATCCGGGCATATCCCACGGAAGCGGCTTTACGTTGCTGTCAATTGGCGAAATCTCTTGAATTGCGCCGCAAAAATCGATAAGTTTGTCCTCAGAACCGAGTTTTATGCTCGTAACGATGTCATAAGGTTTCATATCGTCACGCGGCAGCGTTTCAAAACCGAGTTTTGAGTAGGTTTTTGCAAACAAAAGCGAGCCTTTGAGCGCGTTTTTGACCGCCGACGGAGCCAAAAACAGACCTTGATAATACGGTAAATAACCATAGGCATACGAGCCTTCTTCCATGCCGAGCGACGGAGCTGTCAAGCGGTAGGAAACTTGCTCGACAAGTGTGGATTTTCCTGCGATATAGCCGCCTGTCGGTGCAATTCCGCCTCCGATATTCTTGATAAGCGAGCCTGCGATGAGGTCTGCGCCGACGTCCGTAGGCTCGATTTTTTCGACGAATTCGCCGTAGCAATTATCGATTAAAACGAGCGTTTCGGGGCTGATTTTTTTGACGAATTTGATGAGTTTTTCGACGTTTTCGACGCTGATTGCTTGTCTAAGACTGTATCCGCGGCTTCTTGCGGCAAAAACAGCCTTGATTTTTTCGGATTTCAGTGCGTTTTCAATGGCGTCATAGTCAAATTCGGGCGTCAAATCCGGGTTCGTTTTGAGGTCAATTTTGTCGAATTTGACGCCAAAATCTCTCAAAGAACCTTTGTTTTCGGCCAAAATTACGTCTGTAAGAGTGTCGTAAGGCATGCCGGAAACCGCCAAAAGTTTGTCGCCCGGGCGCAAAACTCCGAAAAGCATGAGCGTCAAAGCGTGTGTTCCCGATACGATATTTGGAGAAACAATCGCGCTTTCGGCGTGGAAAATGTCGGCATAAAGCTTGCAAAGCGTATCGCGGCCGATGTCGTCGTAGCCGTAGCCCGTTGTGCCGAACATGTGGCGCGCTTGAATCGATTGATTTTTGTATGCGTCAAGCACCTTTTTTTGATTGTAAAGCGCAATGTCTTCAAGACGTGCGTATTGGTCTTTAAGCTCGATTTCGCACTCGGATACTAGATTTTTTGCAGAAATTTTGTCCATTTTTATGCCTTTTTTATGAGAATTTTTGTTTATTTCGATTGATATTTTGGTTTAAATTTGTGCCAAAATATGCGTTTATGCGGTTATGTATTTGGTTTTATCGTTACTGCAATGCGGTTTTTTCGGCTATTTTTTGAGAAATATAATCGATTGCGCCGTCGATGTCGTTTATATCGAACCATTTGACGAAATCGTATTTTCTAAACCAAGTCAGTTGCCGTTTTGCGTAATTGCGCGAGTGCTGTTTGATTTTGTCTTTGATTTGGTCAAGTTCGGCATCGCCGACAACGTATTTGCCGTTTCCCACGCTGAAATTGCAGTTTGCAAACTCCTTGTAGCCGATGGCTTGCATTGATTGATAAGAAAAATCGCCGACGCTCAAAACCTCTTGCACAAGTCCTTCGTCAAACATTTTATCGACTCGTTTATTGATGCGCTCGTACAAAACGTCGCGATCCGTGTTTAGCGCAACCATAATGACGTCGGGCTTTTGGCGTTCGTCCTGGTTTTGTTCGAGCGTTTTGCCCGTGCTCAAAACGATTTCGAGCGCACGAATAACTCGTTTCGTGTCGTTTTCGTGAAGACGATTTGCAGTTTGCGGATCAAGGGATTCGAGTTTTTGATGCATTGCGTGCGCACCGAAATTTTGAAGCTCTTGCTGTAAGCTTTCACGCAAAACGTCGTTTTTGTTGGTGTTTGCAAAGCTCATAGGATAAAGCAATGCTTCGAAATACAGCCCTGTTCCGCCGACGATTATCGGCAGTTTTTCGCTGTTTTGCGCATTTTCGATTTCGATTTTCGCAAGGCGTGCAAACTCGGCAACGGAAAATTCTTCGTTCGGATCGACAACGTCTATGAGCTTATGCGGAATTTTTTCGCGTATCGAAATATCCTCTTTTGCCGTGCCGATATCCAGCGTGCGATAAATCTGCATACTGTCGGCAGATATGATCACGCTGTCAAATTTTGACGCAAGTTTGACGGCCAGCGCGGATTTTCCCGATGCCGTCGGGCCTGCGATATAGATTGGTGGAAGAATTTTACTCATGTTGCTATTTTTGCGCATTATGCGAAATGCGAAACGTCACGCAGTATTGGTACTTATTTTATTTTGTTACTATTTATATATAATAATATTAATCCTTATATATAGCGGCTCAAACAATGCGTTTGAACAACTTTTCAACGTCTTTTGCCGTGAACGCAACAACCGCCGGGCGTCCGTGCGGGCATTTTGTGGGAAGATTGCCGTTTTCGTCCACGTAATATTTGATGACTCGTTCGATTTGTGCGCGCGATAGCGACTGGCCGCCTTTTATTGCCGCCTTGCATGCCTGCTGACAGAGCTTGTCTTTCAAAAGATTTTCAAGCGTCAACTCGTTTTCGCTTTGCATATTTGCAAACAAATCCGAGAAAAATTTTGAAAAATTGACTTGCGCGACGGGCTCCGGCACAGCGTTTATAAGATATGCGCTTCCGCTTTTGCCGATTTCAAATCCAAGATTTTCGAGATTCGGCAAAATCCGCTCGAAGTATTCGCACTCTTCGCCTGTCATGTTAAGTTTGAACGGGATAAGCAACGACTGTTTGTGTTCGACGGTGAAATTTTCAATGATTCTGTCATACAAAATGCGCTCGTGTGCGGCGTGCTGGTCGATGAGATAAACAAGATCGCCTCGTTCGCAAATGATGTACGTGTCGAAGATTTGCCCCACGATTTTGCCGTCGAAAACCGAATAATCTTGTGAATCGCTTGATTGCTCTGTGTTTCCATTTTCTTCTCGATTTTCTTCTATTTGTTGAACATCGCTTTTTGAACTAGGCGTAAAATCAAAATCGAACGGCGTTGAAAAACGGGATTCTTTCAGCTCGGAATTTGAAGATTTCTCACCTTGAAATTCAAATCCGAAATAGTTTTTCGGCGTAGTTTTTCCGCTGAAAAGTTTTGACGTGTCAATGCTTGCTTGAGTAAATTTCGGCTTTGTCGCTTTGCCGTCGTTTTGTTCGATTTTTTTGCCGAAATCCGACTGTTCAGTGACATTTTGGACGTTTTGAGATGCGCTTTGCGACATGTCGAAACCAAACGATACGTTTTGTAAACTTGCGTTTATCGTGTTTTGGATTGCATGATATACCGCACTGAAAACCGCGTGTTTATCTCTGAAACGAACCTCGGTTTTTGACGGATGTACATTGACGTCAACGTCGTCGAACGGCATCAAAACGTCAAGCACGAACATCGGATAATTTCTTTTCATCAAATACTCTGCATACGCCTTTTCGACCGCCGTTTGTATGGTTTGATCCTCAACCGCTCTTCCGTTGACGATAATCGTTTGGTAAGTTCTGTTTGATTTGGTAAAATCAACCTTTGACGTGTAGCCGGAAACTCTGATGTTTCCGTACGAATTGTCAACGATTTCGACGAGATTGTCGGCGGTTTTTGCTCCGTAAACCGAGTAAATTGCATCGATAAGTTCACCGCCTTCGTTTGAAATAACCGTACCCTCTTCGTCCGATAAGGTTATTCTGATGGTCGGATTTGCCAAAATCAGCATTCTAACCGTATCTTTTATATAATTCAGTTCGCTTGCGCCTTTTTTGAGGAATTTAAGTCTTGCCGGCGTGTTGAAAAACAGGTTTTCAACGGTTATAACGGTGCCTTGCGCTCTTGAATCTTCACCCTCGAATGTAACTTTGCCGCCCGAAAGTGCAATTTTTGACGCTACGTCCTGATTTTTGCTTTTTGACGAAAGAGTAACTTCGCTCACCGACGATATGCTTGCAAGAGCCTCGCCTCTGAAACCGAGTGTGGCAAGGCTGTCCAAATCGACGATGTTTTTTAGTTTGCTCGTTGCATGCGGCAAAAACGCCTTGCGCACATCGTCTTTTTCGATTCCGATGCCGTTGTCGCTGACTTGAATTTTGCGGATTCCACCGTCCTCGACGTATATCGACACGTCGGTTGCGCCTGCGTCTATTGAGTTTTCAACAAGTTCTTTGACGACGGACGAAGGTCTTTCAACGACTTCGCCTGCCGATATCATATTGAAAACATTTGGTTCAAGAACGTTAATTTTGCCCATATATTCTCCAAAATCACTCTAAATTTGTCGGTTTTTTGTAAAAGTTTATTCTTCAAGTTGCTTTTTAAGGTCGCAAAGCACGGTCAATGCTTGAAGCGGCGTAAGATTGTTTACGTCTATATCCTTGATTTGTTGTTCGATTTTGCTTGCTTCATTGTCGAACAAACTTACTTGCGCCGTTACGTTTTTCTTTGCCGAGCTCAACAACATTTCGTTCGTATCGCGATTTTTCGAATCTTCTTCAAGAGAGTGCATTATGCTTTTTGCGTGGTCTATAACGGATTTCGTTACGCCTGCAAGCGACGCGACTTCGATACCGAAACTTTGTGACGCGCCTCCCCTTACGATTTTGTGCAAGAACACGATTGTGTCGTTTGCCCTGCTCACGAGAACGCGATAGTTTTTGACGCCTTCGAGGTCTTCAAGCTCGGTAAGCTCGTGGAAGTGCGTTGCAAAAAGCGTCTTTGCTTTGATGTTTTTGGTGATGTATTCGAGCACCGCCCACGCAATCGACAATCCGTCGAACGTTGACGTTCCTCTGCCGATTTCGTCAAGCACGAGCAAGCTGGATGACGTTGCGTAGTTAAGTATGGTTGCAACTTCTATCATTTCAACCATAAACGTACTTTGACCGCCGCTCAAATCGTCGCTTGCGCCGATTCTCGTAAAAATGCGGTCCGTCAAAGCGATTTTTGCTGATTTTGCAGGCACGAAACATCCGATGTGCGCCATAAGCGTGATGATTGCAACCTGTCGCATATACGTGGATTTGCCCGCCATATTCGGCCCCGTTATAATCATCGTTCGATTGTCTGAGTCGTCAAGCAGCGTGTCGTTTGGCACGTATGCTCCTCTGTCGAGCAACGTTTCGACAACGGGATGTCTGCCCTCTTCTATGTCTATACACTTGATTTTTTTGTTGATTTCGGGTTTTACGTACTTGTTTGCCACCGAAACGTTTGCAAGGGACATCAAACAGTCGAGCGCACTCAATGCTTGTGCGTTCGATTGAAGTTTTGCAAGATTGTCACAACACATCGATTTGAGTTCCGCAAAAATCCTGTCTTCGAGCGCAAAAGCGTTGGATTCTGCCGAAAGTATTTTTTCTTCGAGTTGTTTAAGCTCGTCCGTAATGTATCTTTCGCCGTTTACCAACGTTTGCTTGCGCTCGTAGCGATAAGGCACTTTGTCCGCAAAGGATTTGGACACTTCGATATAGTATCCGAAAACTTTGTTGTAGCCGACTTTGAGCGTGCGGATGCCCGTTTCTTCCCTTTCTCTCGCTTCGAGGTTTGCGAGCCATTCTTTTGCGGAGTTTTTGATATCGCGCATTTGGTCGAGAGTTTCGTCGTAGCCCTTTTTGACGTATCCTCCGTTTTTGTAGCTGTTTACGCCCTCTCTATCCAGCGCACTCTGAAGAGTCGCGCATACGGTTTCAAGCGAGTTCAAAGCCTTGTTGATGCCTTTTACGAGTTGGCTCGTTGCGCCCGAAAGAAGCTGTTTGATTTGCGGAATCGCTTCCAAAGTGTCACTTATCGAAAGCAAATCTTTCGGCGATGCGTTGCCGTATGCAAGTCTGCCGTTCAATCTTTCGAGATCGCGCACGGAATAAAACGCTTCGCCGAGTCTTTCGCGCAGGGCTTTGGAGCTCATCAGATCTTCCACTGCATCAAGGCGTTTGTTGATTGAATCTGCGTCTTGAAGCGGTTGTTCTATCCATCGTTTGAGCGTTCTTGCGCCCATAGCGGTTGCGGTTTTGTCAAGAACGGACAACAATGAACCTTGACGTTTGCCGTCGCGCGCTCGTTGAGTCAGTTCGAGATTTCTCCTTGTTGCGTTGTCGAGCATCATAAATGATTTGTCGTGCAAAAAGGATATCTTCGTGAGCTGTCCGAGGCTTCTTTTTTGTGTTTGCGCAAGGTATTCCAAAAGTCCGCCGGCAGCGCAAATCGCACTGTTTTTGTCTTGAAGTTCGAACACTTCCAAGGAGTTCACCTTGAACGCGGACAAAATTTTTCTCGTTGCGGTCGAAACGTTATATGCAAAGTCGTGATAGCAATGCGCGCGCTTTTCGTTGGTCACGAAATACCTTACTTTCTGATATTTAGAAAGGAAATTTTCGTTGCAAATGATTTCGCTCGGAGCAATGCTGCCGAGTATATTCGACAAGCGTTCGAGATAGTCCTCGCCCGTGTATTCGTAAACGTCGAATTCTCCGGTCGATATGTCCGTCCATGCGATGCCGAACGAGTTTGCGTTTGAAAAAATCGAGCAGAGATAGTTGGATTTTTTTTCGTCGAGGATGTCCTCTTCCATGACAGTGCCGCTGGATACGACTCTCACGACGTCCCTGTCGACAAGCCCTTTGGACGTTGCAGGATCGCTGAGTTGTTCGCAAATGGCAACTCGGTATCCGTTTTCGATAAGTCTTCTTATGTAGTTGTCGACCGCGTGATACGGCACGCCGCACATAGGAGCACGTTCTTCGAGTCCGCAATCTCTGCCGGTAAGCGTCAAATCGAGCACTCTCGAAGCAGTGACGGCATCGTCGAAAAACATCTCGTAGAAGTCGCCGAGGCGGAAGAAAAGCAGACAATCGGGATAATTATCTTTTATCTGAAAATATCTCTTCATCATCGGAGAGAGTTTGTCTTTGTCGATATTCATTTTTCCTCCTTATGCCCGAAAAGCGATGCGGATTTCGATTCGGTAATTCTTACGTCGAAGAACTTGCCTATATCCTCTTTGCTACCTTCGAAAGTCACCAAACGGCCGCCGTCCTCTCTGCCGCAAACCATGCCGTCCAGTTTGGGCGCGACGTCCTCGCAAAGCACTCTGTACACGCCGCCGATGTAGGTTTTGGAAATCTCTTTGGTTATGGAATTTTGCAGCTTTATTAGCCTTGCGATACGCGCTTGTTTAATTGCGTACGGAATTTGCTCCATCTTCGCCGCGGGAGTGCCTTTTCTAGTCGAATATATGAAAGTAAAGGCGTTTGAATAGCGCACTTTTTCCACGATTTTCAGCGTATCTTCGAAATCCTCTTCGGTCTCAGTCGGAAATCCGACCATAATATCCGTCGTAATGCCGATGTCGGGCATGCGCTTGCGGAGTTTGTCGATGATTTCGAGATAATGCGCGCTGTCGTAGCGTCTGTTCATATTTGCGAGCACTTTGTCCGAGCCTGCCTGAATTGGCAAATGCAGATTGTGACAAACGTGCTTAGATTCCGCCATAGCATCGATTATATCATCGTTCAAATCCTTGGGGTGCGACGTCATAAAACGTATGCGGAAGTCCCCGTCGATTTTGTCTATTTCGCGCAAAAGATTTGCAAAGGTCACCTTGTCGTCGTCAACGTCGTTGCCGTATGAATTGACGTTTTGACCGAGCAAAGTGATTTCTTTGTATCCCTCGTCAACGCACTTTTTGACTTCGTCGAGCACGTTTTGCATATCGCGCGAAACCTCTCTGCCTCTGACGTAAGGCACTATGCAATAGGTACAAAAGTTGTTGCATCCGTAGATGATATTTACCCATGCGTTCGGAAAACTCGTGCGCGTTTGGGGCGTGTTTTCGTCTATATCGAGATAATCCGCAGGCTGCTCGACGTCGAAGCAACGATACTTTTTGTCGCTGCGTTTTTTGATTTTTTCTCTGCCTTCGACAACCTTTTTTATTTCGTTTTCAAGTGCGGAAATATTGCGCGTACCCAAAACGATGTCCACGTACGGAAATCTTTCTTTAATATTTTCTTTCACGCCGTCTTGTTGAGGCATGCAACCCACGACTGCCAAAATGAGATTCGGATTGCGTTTTTTCTCCGCTTTCGTCACGCCGATATTTCCGAGCGCGCGACGTTCTGCGGTGTCGCGAATACAGCAAGTGTTGAACACGATTACGTCGGCGTTGCAATCGTCGGGACAATCGACGTACCCCATCTTTTCGAGTATGCCTGCGATTTTTTCGCTTTCGTGTACGTTCATTTGGCAACCGTACGTGTTGATTTTGTAATACTTTGTCATTTGTGTCCTTTCTTTTCCGCATTCGATTTTCAACGGAAAAAACTATTCTTATATGCGTATGTGCGCACGTGCATACGTGCACATCTTATTATCAAAAAAATATTATACATAATTTTGAGGGATAAAACAATAATAAATTCGATGAAAAAATCCAAAACCTCAAAAATTCTTACTCCCGAAGAGAAAAAACGCAAAAAGCGAAAACTAGCTATTGTATTATCCTCCGTCATTCTTACGCCGATTGTTTGCGTATCCGTCGCGATAGGCGCGTTCGCGATATGGGCAAGCAATCAAAAACCTAATGCGGATTTGCTTCCGACCGCAACCGCGTCCCCAACCTTTTTCGATATAAACGGCAACGAGCTGGAATATGCCGACGACAATTATATAAATCCCTCCGACGTTCCTGCCGCCATCAAAAACGCTTTCGTCGCGCTTGAAGACAAGAGGTTTTATTCACACAAAGGATACGATCCCGTGCGTATGGCGGGTGCGCTTTTGAGCAATATACAAGCAGGTTCTCTGAAAGAAGGCGCGTCTACGATAACTCAACAGCTTGTCAAAAACACGCATTTGAGCCATGAAAAGACGGTAAGCCGCAAGTTGAAAGAAATCGCAATCGCTTCGAATCTCGAAAGAGAGTATTCAAAAGACGAAATACTTGCAATGTATTTGTCGGTCATTTACTTCGGCAACGGCGCGTACGGAGTGAAACAAGCCGCAAGATTGTATTTTGACAAAAACGTAACGGAGCTCGATTTGTCCGAGTGCGCAACGCTTGCAGGAATCGTGAAAAACCCGAAAAAATACTCTCCTTTTTCAAACGAAACCGATTGTATATCACGAAGAAATCTCGTTTTGACGGTTATGAAAAACGAGGGATATATCGACGAACAAACGTATTCGAATACGATTTCATCGCCGCTAAACTCGACAAAACACGAACGGAAAAACGGCAATCTAAACAGTCAAATTTATTATTTATATATCAAAAACGCAATCGATGAGGTTTGTGAAAAGTTGGATATGACAAAGTATGAATTGTCGAATTCCGCCCTTGAAATCCACTTGAATCTCGACGCGAACTTGCAAAAACAAATCGCGGCTTCGGGGCAAGACAAAAGTATGTATTCTACCGATAGCGTAAACGGGGCAATCATAGCGATTGACAACAAAAATCACGCCGTATCGGCATATTGGTCGAATCTTCCCTACAACGTCAAAAGGCAGCCGGGATCGAGTCTAAAACCTCTTGCCGTTTACGCTCCCGCCATCGATAGAAACGAGGTAACGCTCGCAACTCCCATAACCGACGAAAAAGTTGTGTACGGCGATTTTTCACCGTCGAACTTCGGCGGAATATATTACGGCGATACGACGATAAGGCAGGCAATAAAAAAATCCATGAACAGCATTTCCGTCAAAACTTTAAGTTATATCGGCGTTGATGCTGCCGTCGGTACGCTTGCAAATCTCGGCATACAAACTGAGGATGCCGACAAAAATTATGCCTTATCCCTCGGAGCGTTGACAAACGGAGTTGCCGTAAAAGAAATTGCCGACGCTTACGCGGCGTTTGCAAACGACGGGTATTTTAAAAAGGCGAATTTTGTCAGGTACGTTGTCAAAAACGACAGAAAATTATTATCTTCGGACGAAAACTTGCCTAAAAAGGTATTCAAGTCGTCCACTTGCGATCAACTCAATTCCGCTTTATCGGACACAGTGCAAGACGGCACGGCAATCGCGCTTTCCGCCCTCGATTTCGAGGTTTGCGCAAAAACGGGAACGGCACAGCGCGCGGATAAAATGAACTCCGACGCATGGTGCGCAAGCTACAACAACGATTATACGGTTGTCGTTTGGCACGGCTCGGACAGCGGTATGGATGAAAAAGGCGGAGGATTTGCAACAAGACAATGTCAAAAAACTTGGCGTTATATCGAAAACAAACAACCTATTGCAAAAAAACTGACGACAAGCGAATTCAGCATTGTGTTGGATGTTGATTTATATGCCACAAAACAAAACAAAAGTGTTACGATTGCAAGCGAAAGCACCCCGTTAGAATACAGAAAATCAGAGATTTTTTCAATAGATAATCAATATCGGATGTCGTCGTGTTTCGACAGTGTTGACTTTAATGAGTCGGATGTTGATATTGCAAAAAACGGAAAAGAAATTACGCTTACGCTGAACACAAAAGAAATTTACTCCTATCGGATATATCGCATTGACGCGCTCGGTCGAGAGCAAATTCTGGTATTTGACGCGAAAACCGCAGAAATTACGTCAATATCGGATAAACCGTTGGCATTCGACAGTATCGTAAAATACGAAATCGCGTGTTTTATAACGTCAAATCCGCAAATCTGCCGAACGATTGAAAAAGAAGTCTATGTCGACGGATATTTCACTTGAAGTTTTGGCTTATTCTCCAAAAATAATTATCAAACGTAGTATTAAAACCGAACATCAAATGAAGCATCTAAAACTTAATCGAATTTTGAAAAAAGCGGGAAAATCCCGCTTTTTCGAACTTAATTAAAGTAAATTCGAGTTAAACAATCTCTATGTTTTCAACTGCTTTTTTGACGAGAGCGTCGATATCCATTGCTTTTTCCGCCTCTCTCACCTTTTCGAGTTTCGGATGAATAACGGGATTTTTCGGTAAGAAAATCGTGCAGCAATCCTCAAACGGCTCGATAGAAGTTTCATACGTGCCTATTTTGCGCGCAAGATTCATTGTCTCTTCCTTGTCAAAGGCAATAAGCGGTCTAAAAACTGGAAGCTCGGCGCAATCTTCCGTCGAAGTCATGCTTTCAACGGTTTGCGATGCGACTTGTCCGAGGCTTTCACCGGTGATAAGAGCTTTGCACTCCGCTTGTTTTGCGACAATCGACGCAATGCGCATCATAAATCTGCGCATGATTGTAATCATAAACTCCGCAGGACAAACTCTATGAATTTCCATTTGAATTTCGGTGAACGGCACTATATAGAGTTTTACGTCGGTTGCGTATTTTTCGACGATATTGCGAAGTTCGACAACTTTTTCCTTGGCTTTTTCGGAGGTGTACGGCGGTGAACAAAAATGTATTGCGCAAAGTTTCATACCGCGTTTTGCCATCATATACGCCGCAACGGGTGAGTCGATTCCGCCCGAAAGCAGCATAAGTCCCTTGCTCGAGCAGCCAACCGGCAGACCGCCTGCACCTTGAATCACGTCGCTGTATACGAACGAATAACCGTTTTCGCGCATATCGACGAGGAAATCGTAATCAAAATCCTTCAAATCGACGGTAAAAGACGTGTTTGCAAGCACCACTCCGCCGAGTTTTGCGGCAATCTCGTACGATGCAAGCGGAATACGCTTGTCCGCCCTTTTTACCGTAACTCTGAATTTCGGCGCTTTGAGCAAAGTTTCTTCCTGCGTTTTGAGCGCAAGAGCTTTTATGCAATCTCTTACGTCGCAAAAATCTTCGTTCGCTTTTGTTTCGACTTTGTACGCAATGGAAAACGAGTAAATTCCGAAGACTTTTTTCAGTCTGTCGACAAATTCAGGTTCGTCGTCAACGTCGAAATTTTCAATGAAATATCTGCCTTGCGAGCGTGTAAAGTCAAATTTCAATCCCGAAAGAGCTTGCTTGATGTTTTTTATAAGCAAACTTTCAAAATAATCGCGATTTTTGCCTTTGAGGAATATTTCCCCGTATCTGATGATGATAACTTTTTCCATGTGTACGTCCGTGTTGCTTAATTTATGGTTTTCTTTTATTTAAACTCTCTTGTAGTTTGTCAGTTTTTCAAGGCTTGTTTTTATCGTATTCACGACAAAATCAATATCCTCGACTTTATTTTCATACGACGTGCTGAACCTGATGATCCCGTCTTTATGCCTTTCGTTAAGTCCCAACAGACCTTTGAATCTCGATTCGCGATGTGACGAGCAAGCCGAACCAATGCCGACAAGTATGCCGCAATCCTCTATATCGTGCAACAAAACTTCCCCTCGAACGTCCTTAAACGCGACGGTTAAAATGTTCGGTGCAAAATTTTCACTAGGCGACAATACCACCAAATCTTCAATGCTTTGTGTCAATTTTGTAGCCAACTGTTCTCTAAAATCAAGTTTTTGAGAATAGTCGTTGTCAAAATTGTCAAAACATATCTTCACTGCTTGTTCAAATCCCAAAATCGAGGGAGCGTTTTCCGTGCCCGATCTAAATCCTTTTTCTTGTCCTCCGCCGTAAATAAGCGGTTTTATCGACACGCCTTTTTTGACAAACAACGCACCGATTCCCTTCGGACCGTGAATTTTGTGTGCGGATATAGTGTACAAATCGACGTCGAGTGCTCGCAAATTCACTTTGATTTTTCCGAACGCTTGCACCCCGTCCGAGTGAAAAATCGCTTTCGGTGCGTGTTTTCTTGTTAGTTTGACAAGTTTTTGTATATCGTTCACCGCTCCAGTCTCGTTGCTTACGTGCATAATCGAAACAAGCGAAACGTTTTCGTTGAGCAGTTTTTCAAATTCTTCGACGTTTACGGAACCGTCGTGATTTATAGGAGCAAATTGCACGTCGAAACCTAGCGCAGCAAGTTGATTTGCTCCGCTAATAATTGCGTCGTGTTCACCTTGTCCAACGATGATTCGACTTCCTTTTGCTTTTCTCGTGCAAAAGAGTGCGGTATTGTCCGCTTCCGTTCCGCCCGACAAAAAGTAAAGTTCGCCCTCGGGGGCTTTCAGTGCGGATTTTATGCTTTCTCTTGCGTTTTTAATCTTAACGGATAATGCGACCGACGGTTTGTAGAGTGCGGACGGATTGAAAAAATCTTCTTCGCTTTCTCTTTGAACGGTTTTTGCAACTTCCGGATAAATTCTCGTCGTTGCCGCATTGTCAAGATATATCAACTTTTCCATAATTTTATTTTTCGGTATTCTATTGTTGTTTTTAATTGTATTCAACCATTTGATTGCTCTTTCAGCGTTTCTTTTACAAGTGCGCTCATGTATTCGTCGGGCACAAAAAGCAATCTGCGAGTTTGATTGTCCGCTCTGAATACGATTTGGCACACGCCTACGTCGTACGATTTGTTTGCGCAAAGCAAATCTCTCTTTTCGTCGTACGCACCCGTCATAATCTCAAAGCTTTTTACGTCTTTCCACAAAAGGTCGAGATAAACTCTTTGTCTGTTTACGACGTCTTTCGCGATGATACGAAGTCTTGATCTAGAAAACTCGTACGTGTACTCTTTTGCGGTTTTATTGTAGGAATGCAACAAAACGCCGCCCGCTGTCATAAGCGCGACGAAACCGAATGTGAACCACCAGCTGTAAAATGCCGACAACAGTATAAACCCGAGCGAAGCGAGTATAAGCACGATGCCTGCCCACTGCATATACTTTGCCGCCTTTCCAACTTCCACGTCGATTGATTGAACGTATTGATCGGTCATTTATTTCACCTTGTAGTAGTCGTCTTTTTTGACTTTCGTAGTAAGTTTTCCAAATGCGACCACTGCCTCTCCCCTTTGATTTATAGACGTCAGTTTTCCTTTCTTTTGCAAGGATTTCACAAAGACGTTATCGCCGATTTTAAGCGGAGAATCGTCCTTTACGTCCTCGACAACCGCTTCTTTTTCATAGTCGGCTGTCATATTTTCAAGTTGTTTTTTCAACTTTCTTGCCTCGAACAAATCCTTGTCCTCAACCTGTGGTTTGTTGAGAATTTCTTTTATTTGTTCGAGTATGTCGTTTGCCTCTTCAACGCTGTTTTCGATAAGACGTTTGGTTTCTTTTCGGATGCTTTCGTCGAGTTTTTCGCGCTTTTCTTCGATGCGTTTCTTCTCTATTTCGGCGTCTTTGAGTGCTTTTGCGGCGTTTTCTCTGTCGATTGACGCCTCGCTGACAAGTTCTGCCGCTTTCATGCGAGTTTTTTCGGCAGCGGTCAGAACGTTGTCGAATTGACGTTTTTCAACTGATATTTTACTCTTTGCGTTTTCTATGATTTCGTCTGAAAGTCCGAGTTTTTTTGCGATTGCAAGTGCGTTTGACGAGCCGATAGCTCCCATAACCAGCTTGTAGGTGGGACAGAACGTGTTGCTGTCAAATTCCATGGACGCAGCGACAACGCCTTTGGTTACAAGCGAAAACTCTTTAAGATCGTTAAAGTGCGACGTAATAAAGGACTTTACGCCCACTCTCAAAAGATACTCCGCAATGCTCACTGCAAGTGCCGCGCCTTCACCGGGGTCTGTACCTGCGCCGAGCTCGTCGAAAAGCACCAACGATTTGTCTGTTATGACGTCGAGTATTCCGATTGTGTTTTTAATATGCGACGAGAAGGTCGAAAGGCTTTGTTCTATGCTTTGTTCGTCGCCTATGTCGCTGTAAACGCCGTCGAATATTGACAAATTCGCACTTTTTGCCGGGATAAACAATCCGCTCATAGCCATAAGCGTAAACAATCCCACAAGTTTGAGCGTAACGGTTTTGCCGCCGGTATTCGGACCTGTAATAAGCAACATTTTCTCGTCTTTTTTAAGTGCAAGCGACACGGGAACGACTTTCTTTTGGTCGATAAGCGGATGTCTGCCGGCTCTTATATCGATAACGCCGTCCTCGTTGAGTTCGGGTTTGGTGGCTTTATACTCTCTTGCAAGTTGTGCTTTTGCAAACACCATATCCATATCGACAACGGTGTTGTAGCTGTACGTTATTCCGTCCGCGCACCCTTCGATTTGATTAGAAAAATTGCGCAAAATCTTTTCGATTTCAAGTTGCTCGTTGACAAGCTCGACTTTGAGTTCGTTGTTGAGTTCTACGATTTGCATAGGCTCGACAAAAAGCGTAGATCCCGATGCGGATTGATCGTGCACAAGTCCGGGGATAGTGCCTTTGCAGTCGCTTTTTACGGGAATTACGTATCTGTCGCCCCTGACGGTGATGATGTTGTCTTGAAGATATTTCGAGTACTTAGGCGAAGTGATGAAAAGTTGCAATTTGCTGCGCACGTTGTCGTTGAGCTTGCGTATGCGTATGCGGATTGCTCGAAGCTCGTTCGATGCGTTGTCGGCAACTTCCGTTTCGCTCAAAAACGCGTCGAAAATCTTTTTTTCAAGAGTTTCGTTTTCAAAAAGTCCCATTGCCATATCGGCAAGCAAAGGACAATCTTTCACTTTGTCGATGGTATATTTGAGCCGTCTTGAAACTCGCAAAGACCTTCCGACTTTCATAATATCGGGGATTGCGAGAGTTGCGCCCTTTTTGGCTTTGACGAGAATATCACCTATATCGTCAACAGCAAACGACGGTGAAAGCGAGTATTCGAAAAGCACCCTGTCTGCTTCCGCCGTTTCGTTCAGAGCGTGCAAAGCGTCGGCGATTTTCTCGTACGGGACAAGTTCGCTTGCTTTTTTCTTTCCGCCTTGTGATTGCGCAAAAGTGGCAAGTCGATCGAGAATTTTCGGATATTCGAGCGTGGTTAAACTCTTTTGATCAAACATCTTTCCCTTTTATCGTCAAAATCGAAAACGCCGTTGAAATGTTTTTTTCAACCAATCTATCGATTTTCCGATGTTTTTTTGCTATAAGGCAAACTCACCGTTTGCCTTATAGCGTGATGATTTATCTTATTTTTGCTCCGACTTTGCGTTTGAGCGCAGACAAAATCTTTGCCATTTCGGTTGCGATTTCGTCGTCGGTAAGCGTGCGTTCGAGCGATGAGAAGGTAAAGTTCATTGCAACGCTCTTCTTGTTTTTGCCGATTTGTTCGCTCTTGTATTCGTCAAACACTTTTACGTCTTTGAGGTATTTGATTTTTGCGCCCTTAACCGCGTCTACGATATCTTGCGCAAGAGTGTCGTCCGCTACGACGACCGCAAGGTCTCTGTCGATATTCGGGAATTTTCCGAACGCTTCGCACTTGCTCTTTTCAAGGCAATTCTTGTTGAAGATTGCGTCGATTGAGATTTCCGCAACGTAAATGCGAGTGTTGTCGATGCCGTAATTCTTTTGAACGTCGGGATGCACTTCGCCGAGGAAGCCGACGCTCTTGCCGTCAACGAAAATTTCCGCGCTTCTGCCGGGATGCAGGAACGTCTTGTTTGCGCGAGCGTATTTTGCGTCGATATGCAGGGCTCTGAACACTTGCTCGATTGCGCCTTTAAGTTCGAAATAATCCGCACCGTCGCCGTATTCTCCTATGCAAAGTCTGCACTCTTCGTCGGGCAACTCTTCAAGCGGCAAGCTCTTTGGCAAATATACGTTTGCAACCTCGAAAAGTCTTGCGCTCTTGTTGAAGTGCGTGACGTTGTAAACAAGCGTTTCGATCATGCTGTGCACAAGCGTCGTACGCATCACGCTCAATGCTTCGCCCAGAGGATTTTTGAGACGGATGGCGTCTCTTGCCTTGTCGTTTTCATCGAGGTTCAAAAGCGATGCAAACTTCGGCGAGGTGAAAGAATACGTCACGCTTTCCATAAGTCCGCAAGCCATAAGAGTGTCTTTTACGACGTTGATGAACTTGTTTTTGTCGGGAAGACCGCCCTCTGCAAGCCCTGCAAATTCGAAGAGCGTGGGTTTGATGTGGGAGTAGCCGTACACGCGGATAAATTCCTCTGCGATGTCGTTGACGCCGACGATATCTTCTCTGTCTTCTTTCACGAGTGCGACGAGTTGCTTGCCGTCTTGTTTGACTTGAATACCAAGTCTTGCAAGAATGGAAATAAGTGTGTATTTAGGCACTTTGCAACCGAGGATTTCTTGGATTTTCTTTGTCGTAAACGGGATTTCGCGCAATGATTGATAATCCACTTTAACGTCGATAAGTCCGTCGACGATATCACCCGAACCGCTTTGATACACAAGCGTCAAGGCGCGTTTTATGCCGTACTCTTGCGATGCGAAATCAATGCCCTTTTCAAATCTTGCCGAACTGTCCGAGCGCAAATTGAGCGTGCGAGAAGTGCGGCGCACGTTATCTCTTGCAAATTTTGCCGCTTCGAATACGACTTCGTCCGTATCGTCTTGAATACCGCTGTTTGCGCCGCCCATGATGCCTGCAACCGCAACGGGGCTGTCGCTGTCGCAAATGACGAGCATACTTTCGTTGAGTTTGTTCTCTTTTCCGTCCAAAGTGACGATGTTTTCGCCGTCTTTTGCGTTTCTCACAACGATTTCGCCGCCGGTGAGTTCTCTCTTATCGAAAGAGTGCATCGGTTGACCGATTTCGATAAGCACGTAGTTTGTGATGTCCACGATGTTGTTTATCGGTCGAATCCCCACCGCTCTCAATCTCGATTTGATTTTTTGCGAGGACGGGAAAATCTTGATATTTTTCACGCCTGCCGCCATATATCTGGGGCAAAGTTCTTGATTTCGAACGTCTACGCTCACCATATCCGAAACGTTTACGTCGGGCAAGGTGACTTTATAGTCGATGACGGGTTCTCTGCAATCGGTGTTGAGTGCGACCGCAACTTCTTTTGCCATTTTGTAAATGCTGTTGCAATCGGGACGGTTTGCAGTCACGCTGACGTCGAGGATAACGTCGTCGTAGCCAAGAGCTTTGAGTGCGTTTTGACCGAGAGCAGTACCCTCTGCAAAGCGGATAATATCGCCTGTTTTTTGGTTTTGAACGTCGTCTTCCGTCACGCCCACTTCTTCGAGGCCGCAAAGCATACCTTCGCTCAAAACTCCGCGAAGCTCTCCTCTTTTTATGTCGTGACCGTCTGCAAGATGCGCTCCGTCAAGAGCAACGGCGATAGTTTCGCCGCCTTCGACGGGAACGTTGGTAACCACTTGAATGGTTTTTGTGCCGACGTCGATTTGTGTTACGCGCAAACGATCTGCGTTGGGATGTTTTTCAACCTTGACGATTTTGCCCACGACGACGTTTGTCGCTTGATTTTCCTGATAAATAATATCTTCCACTTCAAAGCCGATTCCCACGAGTTTTTTTGCGAGAGTCGGGATCGAAACGTTGATGTCCACGTAGTCTTTAAGCCATGAAATAGGAACTAACATATCGACGCCTCCTTAATTGAATTGCTTGAGAAAACGAACGTCGTTTTCGTAGAGCATTTTGATGTTGGGAATACCGTATTTTATCATTGCGATACGGTCGATACCGAATCCGAAAGCAAAACCGCTGTATTCCTTGCTGTCGATGCCGCACATATCCAAAACGTGCGGATTTACGATGCCTGCGCCGAGGATTTCAACCCAGCCAGTGCCCTTGCACACTCTGCAACCTTTGCCGTGGCACATCGAGCAAGTGACGTCCACTTCGACGGACGGCTCCGTAAACGGAAAATAGGACGGGCGAAGTCTGACTTTCGTATCTTTGGAGAAAAGTTTTTCCGCAAAAGTTTGCAAGCAGCCTTGCAAGTCGCCCATCGTGATGTGTTTGTCGATTGCGAGTCCTTCGAATTGATTGAAAATCGGGCTGTGTGATGCGTCGTCGTCGCTTCTGTACACTTTGCCCGGTGAGATTATACGTATAGGCGGCGCACCCGCTTGCATAACGCGCGCCTGAACTGCGGAGGTTTGTGTGCGCAGTACTATATTGTCATTGATGTAGAACGTGTCTTGCATATCTCTTGCCGGATGGTCTTTCGGCACGTTGAGAAGTTGAAAGTTATAAAGGTCGCTTTCTATTTCAGGGCCTTCGACAACCGAAAATCCCATACCCGAAAAGATATCCACAAGTTCTCTGGTGATGAGAGTGAGCGGATGCAAAGTGCCGAGATTTTCACGATTCGAGGGCAAAGTAACGTCGATTTCTTCCGCTTTCAGACGAGCAAGTTTTTCTTGTTCTTCCACAAGTTGCGTCTTTTGGTTGAGAACACTCTCCACCGCCGTGCGCAATTCGTTGACAAGTTTGCCCATAACCGGACGTTCCTCTTTGGGTACGTTTGCCATATCTCTCATAAGAAGAGAGATTTCACCGCTTTTGCCGAGATATTTGACTCTTACGTCGTTGAGATCTTGCGACGTTTGAGCTTTCTCGATCATTTCAAGAGCGGCGTTTTTGATAGCGTCCATTTTTTCTTTCATAAAAACTCCTAAAAATACGCGCATGCGTATATACGCGTGCGATAATTATCCTTAAAATAATATCAACATAATATCGATAAGTCAACAAATTGTGCCAAAACGTCGCAAAAAGAGCAAAAAATGCGGTTTTCGGCAGCATTTTTGCAAGATTTAAGCAAATTTTTGCATAGGCATATGACGGACTTCTACGACGTTCAGTCTTTGACAATCACGGTTACGTCAAGAGGTTTCTTTGCCAGCCTTATAAACTTTGTCCCTTCGACTTTGGTGTTTCCTAGATAGATTTTCGTATCATCACCGTCATCACCGCGCATTATATGCATTGTGTGCGTTGTGCCTGCGTTTTCAAAAACGACGTCGGCTTTAAGAATGTTTTTCGGCAAATGCGGACAAATTCGCAAAACGTCGTTTGTAGTCGAAATGCCGAAATTTAGGTTTTCAAATTTGTATATTGGCTCAAAACTATTCTCAAAATCAATAATTTTTGAAATACTTTTGTTTGATTTGTTTTTTTTATCACCGTAAAACACTCTCATAAAGAACTCGGAATTCAACGCGGCGGCAAGCATTGCGATATCTTTTTTATGCGAGATTATGCAAAGCTCTTTATCGAACGAATTGACTTTTTTCACCTTGCTATGCCCTGCCGACGCGCTTTGCATATATTTTTCGACTCTGATGGCATACATAAACTCGTCGAGGTTTTCGTTGTCGCTCAATGCGCTCGCAACACTCAAAAACGCCGATTTTTGATTTTCCGTCGCATTTGAAAAAGACGAGAACTTGTCGTATATTTCAAGCGGCGAATAGTATCTTGAAAAGTCGAAACACAAAACACTCCGTATGCTGTCGATCACTCTTGCATACGTGGTGTAAAGTCCGTCCATTACGCCTTCGAGAGTTCGCTTGTTCGTTTTGTTGTAGTTTGCCTCTATCATGCAAAGTTCCAAAAACAATTTAGACTTTACGAAACTTTTGATTTTTTTGCTGTTTTGCAGCGAGAAACTGTCATTGACATACTTCTTTGCTAATTTGCAAACCTTCGCAATCGTCTTTAAATTTCCAAAAATATAGTACGTTTTTTCGAGGATTGCATACAAAAACGCTTCTTTCATAGTTGACATTTCAACGTAAGTGAGTGTTTTACGCTTGTTTTGTTCGTTGACGAGGATTCTGAATCTGTCCTCGGTAAATATCCATCCGCTTGACGACAGGCAAAGTTTTGCAAGCAAAACCGAGCGCGGCGTTTGGTTTATCGACGGTGCATCGCAAAGGCAAGAAAAATCTATTTTGCAAAGCTGTTCGATTGCTTGTTTGTCTTCGCAAAAATCGGCAAATATCCCCTTGTACTTTTTTTGTTTTAAGAGAAAAATATTCGTTTTTATGTGCCTTTTGAAAAATTTGTCGTTTATTTGACTTGTTTTTTTTGGAATCGGCGTATCCAAAACGAACGCCTTGCATTTTTCAAGGTATTTCTTTTCGTCGAGTGTCGCTTGCCACTCCTCTTTCGGCTTTTTTTTGACGATGAAATATACTATCAAAAATGCCGAAACAACGATTATCGTCAGTGCGTACGCCATATCGGAATTATTGCCAAAAGCGCGAAATTTAGTATCTAAATAAGTAATTGTGCGCACTAATTTGAAAAAACGATTGCATAATTTTGCCGATTGTGATTTAATTTAAACGCGAGTTAGCCGGACGGTCGCATGAAATATTTGAGGAAAGTCCGAGCATCACAGGGCATGGGTGCCGGGTAACTCCCGGTGAAGGCGACTTCAAGGACAGTGCAACAGAAAAAAACCGCCGCATTTGCGGTAAGGATGGAAAGGCGAGGTAAGAGCTCACCCGCAATTTGGCAACAATGCGCGATGTAAACCCCACTCGATGCAAGATCGGGAGCATAAAAAGTGGCCCGCAAGCTCCCCACATCGCTTGAGGCGTGCAGAAATGTACGTCCTAGATAGATGACCGTTCAAGACAGAACTCGGCTTACAGACTAATCTCGCATATGAAAAAGGAAGGCGCAAGAGCCTTCCTTTTTCTATAAAATCATTGATTTGATTGCAAAATTTCATATGAAATTTTGCTCAAGGCGCAAGATTGCAAAGGAAAATCATTTTTTCAACGAATCTTTGTATCTTTGTGCGTTTGCTTTCATTTCCTTTGCGTGCGGCACTGCGTAAATCGAATAATCGTTTCCGCCGATGAGGCGCGCAACTTCGTCCGTGTCGTCTTGAAGCAAGTCCACGTGCGTGAGCGTTTTGCCGTTTTGAGTGGATTTGGAGATAAGATAGTGATTGTCCGCCATTGCTGCAAGCGACGGCATATGCGTGACTGCGATAACTTGCCTTGCACGTGAAATATTGCACATTTTTTCGGATACGACTTGCGATATATTGCCCGAAATTCCGGTGTCTATCTCGTCGAACACCATAGTGCCGATGTCGTCGACGCCTGCGAGAATATTTTTGAATGCAAGCATAAATCTTGACATTTCACCGCCCGAAATTATCTTTGCAAGCGGTTTCAACGGTTCCCCGACATTTGGCGAAATCATAAATTCAACGCTATCCATACCGTTTGCGGATATATCGTCCACGTCCTCGGATTTTTGTATGTCAACTTTGAAAGTCGAACCGCCCATACCCAAGTCGCAAAGTTCTTTCGTGATGTCTTTTTCAAACTTATCCGCAACTTTTCGTCTTTCCTCGGACAGTTTTTTTGCACTGACAAGCAAATCTTTTGCCGCTTTTTCAATCTCTTTTTCAAGCTCTTCGACGCGTTCGGTTGCGTTTGAAAGCATTTGAGCTTCATTCACCGCTTCTTCGTAAAAACGTTGTAAACTCTCGAAACTTCCGCCGTATTTGCGCAAAATATTGCGCACAACTTCGAGTCTTTCTTCGATTTTATCTGCAGAACGCGAATCGAAATCGAGTTTTTGAAGCATATCCGACAGTGTTTCGCTTATGTCGGTAATCTCGACTTTGCACGAATCCAGTCTGTCCGCAATGGGTTCAATGCTTTCGTCGTACGAAGAAATCGTATTGAGCAACGCAACGGAATTCTTAATCGACGCACACACGCTTTGCGAATCGTATCCGTCAAGCAAGTTTTTTGCGCCTTCGAGTGCGGATATGATTTTTTCCATGTTGCGAATACGCTTGCGTGCGGTCAAAAGCTCGTCCTCTTCACCGTCTTTTACGTCCGCTTTTTCGATTTCGTCGATTTGGAAATTCAAAATATCCAGTTTTCTTTCTCTTTCGTCGCTGTTGCCGAAACGTGCAAACTCCCTTTTCAAAGACGTATATTGCTTATATTCGTTTTCGACGTCCTCTTTGAGCTTCGCAATTTTCTTTTCGCCCAATTTATCGAGAAGCGTCACGTGATTTGCGCTCTTCAAAAGCGACTGGTGCTCGTGCTGACCGTGAATATCGACAAGCAATTCCGTAAGACCTTTGAGCGTCGAAAGCGTGGAAATTCTACCGTTTATTCTGCACTCGTTTTTGCCGTCAACGCTCATTTTTCTGCGGAGCACCAGCACGTCTTCGCGCTCTATGCCCAAATCTTCGAGATATGCGTCAACCGCCGGCGTGTCGTAATCTTCAAAAACAGCTTCAACGCTTGCCTTGTCGGTGCCGAAGCGGATGAGAGATTTGTCCGCGCGCTCGCCCAAAACGAAATTGAGCGAGTCTATGATGATAGACTTGCCCGCGCCCGTTTCACCGCTTAAAATGTTCAAACCGTCTTTGAGTTCGAGCGACAGTTTGTCAATGAGCGCAATGTTTTCGATTGAAAGTTGACAAAGCATATTTCACCGCCTTTGATACATAGTATCAAAAAGCACTATAAATTTCAGTTGAAAAGTCTGTTTGCTTCAAGCAAATCTTCAAGACGTCTGCGGATGGTGTCCACGTGATCAAGTCCGTCCACCGCAACGAAAATCGTGTTGTCACCCGCGATAACACCCAAAACTTCGTCATAAGAAAGTTTGTCGATAAGTTCCGCCGCAGGCCCTGCGCTACCCGCTTCCGTTTTGAGCACGATGAGGTTGCCCGAACTCTTTATCGAGATGACGGTGTTTTTGAACATGCTCAAAAATTTGTCCGCAGCGGTTGCTTCTTTGGTTTGTTGAGCGGCGTATTTATAATGTCTGCCGTCGCTTGAAAGGGTTTTTATAATGCCCATTTCCTTGATGTCGCGCGACACGGTTGCTTGCGTAACCGCAAAACCTTCACTGCGGAGATAATCCACAAGTTCTTCTTGCGTGTCGACGTCGTGCTTGGAAATGATGTCCAAAATTTTGAGTTGTCTGTTTGCTCTTGCCATAGTTTTTACCTTATCCTCTGGGATCAACCGATCCCCATCTGTTCATTTTATTGAGGAGTTTTTTGTAGAAATTGTCCTCTTTCACTGCCAAAAATTTGATATATTTGGCGGATTTTTCAATAGTAATGCATTTATCGCCGGATACGTTTGCGATATTTTCACCGTCTGCGCAAAGGGTTGCGATTTCGCTCTTTGCAAGCTGGAGTCGGATTTTCGAATTTGAATTTACGACAAGCGGACGAGAATGAAGCGAGTGTGCGCAAATGGGAATTATGACGATAGCGTCAACGTCGGGAGCGAGCACCGGTCCGCCCGCCGAAAGCGAGTATGCAGTCGAACCCGTCGGAGACGAAACGATTGCGCCGTCGCTGTGATAGGAGTCGACAAACTTTCCGTCAACGTACACGTCGATAAACACCGGGCGAGAAGTTGCACTTTTAAGCACGATTTCGTTCAGAGCCGTATCGTGCAAATCGTCGCAGTCTACTTCGAGCGTCATTCTCTTGTCGAATTTACCGTCTTTTATCGCGTTGAGTATATCTTCGATTGCGCAATCTTTTTCAAATTGAGTCAAAAAGCCAAGATTGCCGCCGTTTATTCCTGTTACGATAACGTCGTCCCCGACGTTTTTCACGGCCTCCAAAACGGTGCCGTCCCCACCGAAAACTATGAGATTTTTGCAATCTTGAGGCAGGTCTTTTCCGCTGTTTACTATGCATACTCCAAAATCGTCGCTTTGCTTTATAGCGGCAACGAACATATCCTTTTCGGGTGAAGATTCAGCTTTTGTAAGAATAGCAATTTTGGTTTTCATAATTATTTGGATTATACAACATACGCAAGGTTTATTCAAGTATAAACACAATTTTTATTAAAATATTGTATAAATCATACGTTTCTATACAATATGCAAAAAAAATTTAGGTTTTGCAATCAAATCATATCAAGCGATATATTATCGGTTTTATCACATTTATTGAAAATATACAGAAATTTTCCAACTAGTTTGTATCTGCCCCAAAACTCAATTTCGGCGTATCGATTGACATATTCGCATTGTTTTGTATAATAAAAATATGATTCAAACCATCCTTGCCATTTCGGAATTTGCAACCAAACTCGTCGCAGGACTTTCCGGCGTCGTTTTCGGCGCGTTGATTTTGGGGCTTGTCGTCGGTGCAAAAAACAAAAAGCCGAAAGATATCAACCCCGAGGAGCTCAAACGAAAAGCAAAAGAGCAACCTGTCGAGGAAGAAAAATCGTCGAAGAAATCTAAAAAATCCAAAGTGGACAAGCAAGACAAAATCGACGGCAAAGATAAGGTCGAAGATGCAACCGAGGCTAACTCAAAGGAACAAAACGACAATCAAAATACAGACAATCAAAATACATCCGAAAATAAATAAAAGACACGCAAAGCGCGTGTTTTTTTATTAAGTCTTTTCGCTTGGTTACAAATTATATATCACGTGAAATTTTGAAAATAAACGACGTTTTACAATTCTTTTTCAGATAATCGAACGTTGATTTTGTTATTCCTCGCAATTTTTAACAGCAAAATGGTTTTTTCAAATAAAGGAGATATTCAACGTTTTTGTTTTCGTATCGTATGGGCGAAATCGAAAGGTCGAGTATCTCGAATCCGACGGATATCGCATAGCTTTTTACGCTCTCCACCGCTCTTTTACGCAATTTTTCATCGGTTACTATACCGCTTTTGGTCAATGCCGACTTGTCGAGCTCGAATTGAGGTTTGACAAGCACCACCGCTTCGCCGCCGTTTTTGAGCAAATCGAACATTGATTGCAACACGTATTTCAACGAAATAAAACTTACGTCGCTGCATAAAAAATCGACTTTTTCAAGGTTTTTTGGCAATTCTCTTGCGTTTGCCTTCAAAAAATCGACTTTACCGCTTTCAAGCAACTTTGAGTCGAGCGCGCAGTCGGCAACGTCAACCGCAAGCACGTGCTTTGCTCCGTGTCTGAGCAAACAATCGGTAAAGCCGCCGTTTGAGCATCCTATATCCGCGCAATTTTTGCCGTTTACGTCAAGTGAAAAATCATCGAATGCTTTTTCGAGTTTATACGCGCCTTGCGAGGCATAGTTTTCGTCGTTGACGATTTCTATATCGTCGTTTTCGCCGACGTCCAAAGAGGATTTCGTCACGACTTTTCCTCTCAAAAGCACACTGCCGGTTTTTATCAAATTTTCGGCATAGGTGCGAGATTTGAGATTAAATTTGTCTTGAATGTATTTGTCTATCCTCATATACTCAACAAAAATCTATCGATTGCAATCAACTATTGGTGTTTACAAAGCGTTATTTCGATTTTTTGTCCTCTTTGAGTTCGTCTTTGTGCTCTTGCGTCTTTGCTTCCTTTTGTTTTTTGCGGATTTTTCTTTCGTCCTTATTGAAGATTGCAAGCACTCTTGCAACAAACATCACAAAGTCTTTGGAGTTGGATATTGCGATTTTTTTCATGAACGCCTTGCCGCCTATCGTCATTGCCGAAACTATTGCCGACACGGCGATTGACAACACGATTTGCCACGTTTGCTCGAGGCTCATTGTGATTTTGACAACCAAAGCCGCCGAACACGCACCCGAAATAATGCTGAAAATATCGCCGACGATATCGTTGCAAACGCTGGATACGGTATCGCTGTTTTTGGTGAGCCAAAGAGCGGTCTTTGCACCGTAAACCTTGCGCGATGCCATGGAAATTATCGGCGTTGTGTCGCAGGAAGTCACCGCAACGCCGATTGCGTCGAACAATATACCCGACAAAATGAGGAACGCAAGCAAAACGATCACCACGACGATTTGTTCGGCATTCGAAACGATTTCGCTCAAATACGAGAAAAAAGCAGACAAAACGAGGGATATAACGGTTGCCTTGATCCACCAAACGTTGCGCTTTTTCTTGGACGATTTTTTCTTTTTGTCGTCCTTTTGAGATTTATCGCAGTGTTTCGAATCGTGGTTTTCGCTCTTTTTATCTTCTTTTTGCGTGAACGTCGAACATGTTACCGTGTCCGGATTTTTGTCGGACGGCAAATTTTCGTTTGTGAGGGTCGGAGTATTAGAAATGCTGTTATTTTGAATATCTAATGAGGTTTTTTGCTCTTCGTTTGCAATGGAAACATCAGCCTTGTCGTTTTCAAACGAAGGATTTTCATCAATATTGTTGTTTGACGGTTGCATATACACCTCAAAAAAGTCTATGTAATGGTGGCAACGCCTCGGGTAAACCTTGCGCCATAGGTTCGGTAGGTTTTCCCTGACTCAAAACTCGTCGTCGCCGTCCGAGAAGTTTCCTATTGCATGAGTCATCTCAAAGAGAAACCGAATCGCCACTTAGAGCACACTATAATCCCCGAGCCGCCTCGCATGAACAGTCTAGAAGATTTCCTTGACAGATTCCGCCCGCCCTTATCTTTTTTTGCAAAGAGGATTTCACAAGGCGATCGCCACTCGTTGTTGCGCAACGCCGAGAAGCGTGGTTCCTTGATCCCTCCAAATCACTCAAAGCAGGCTACACTGTACACAGCGCAGATGCACCGCATATCAGGTTTAACCCCGGTCAGTAAGCGAATGTTACCTCGTCTACCGAATCGGGTCTCCACGGAAATTGGGTCGGGGTTTGCATGCCGTTGCAAGCCGCCCAAAAACCTTAACTCCCAGCAACAGCCCCAATTTGGGCAAAAGAAGCCATCACCAGAAACTTCATCGATATGCCCTTCGGCGATATTTTACCCCCGCCTCCGAGTCGGTGGAATCTGACTAGAATACTGCACCACCATTTATATTTATTATATCACAAAATCAAATTATGTCAAACGCACTGCATGCGTTCAAAATTCGTCGAATAATAATCCCGTTTATTGAGAGAGTAATAACCGATATCAGCTGTTCAACGTAACGCCGTTCAAACCGTTGATAAAATCGTCGATTTTTGCCTTTGACGTTCTCGTAAGTGCCAAAAGCTCGCTTAAAGACAGTGCCGAAAGGTGTTTTTGAGCATATTCTTTGGCGTTTGCAAGGATTTTTGCATTGATTTGCAATGAGAAAATCGGCGTAAGCGAACGTCCGCTCTGTTTTACGCCGAGAAAATCACCCGCACCGCGCATTTGAAAATCCACTTCCGCAAGATACTGTCCGTCATTGGATTTTTCAAGAGTTTCAAGGCGCATCGTTGCGTTCTCGCCTTTGTTTGACGAATGTAAGATGCAGTTTGCCTCGCTGCCGTCTCTTCCGACTCTGCCTCGTAATTGATGCAAGGACGAGAGTCCGAATCTATCGGCGTTCAAAATCAAGATCTCCGTTGCTTTCGTGTCGATGCCGACTTCAATTACGCTCGTAGCAATCAAAAGTTTGGTTTTTCCGCTTGAAAAACCTTCCATAGCCTTTGCTTTTTCGTCGTTTTTGAGCTTTCCGTGTATAACGCAAGTCGGAAAATCTTCAAACAGATTGCCGAAATCTCGCAAAAAACTCTCTATTGAAAGCAAATCGTTGCCCTCTGCGTCAACGATAGACGGACAAACGATAAACGCTTGTTTTCCCTCTTTAAGTTTGTTTGCGATAAACTCGACCGCGGCTTGCAAATCGGAGTACAAACTCGTTTTTACGTTGGTTTGCGCATCTTGTCTTTTTTCGATTCTCGAAATTGCAATATCCTCGTAAAAAGTCAATGCCATAGAGCGCGGA
>SAMEA104315420__coassemble_129_pt1 | contig 83989 bp, 44 predicted proteins | sample SAMEA104315420__metabat2_low_PE_009 | metagenome-assembled genome bin SAMEA104315420 (sample SAMEA104315420) | gut metagenome | biome: Monkey gut; feature: monkey-associated habitat; material: faeces | place: China | collected 2013 | reverse complement strand
GGTGCGGATGGGTACCTATTGGTGGAGCCAAGGGGATTCGAACCCCTGACCTTTTGAATGCCATTCAAACGCGCTACCAACTGCGCCATGACCCCATTGGTATTTTGCTCACTTATATTACATCATTTTTGCGACATAGACAAGCGTTTTTGTGATTTTTGTTTCGTTACTTTTCTTGTCAAGTCGCAATGCAATATCGTCGCACTTTTGCAATGACGACATGAAAGCAAGCGACAAAAGAATATTTTTTTGTGAAAAAAACTTGTCATAAACGCTGGACTTTAAGCAAGCGGCGTGCTAAACTTTGTACATCATCTCGATAGAGGTGCGGATTTTATGATAAGCCGACGGCGCAGACTTCGTCGCGGTGGCAAAGGAAAATCCGCCGAAAGAAAGACTTGTTTGGTCTGAAACGATCTTTCTTGGGACAACGCAGAATATGCGTTGTACTGTCACCTTAAAGGTGGAGCGCTATCAACGTTGAGCGATATTTTATATCCGCAATGTTGTTGGCATTGCGGATTTTTTTGTCCCCGATGCCGCCTACCGTCGATTTGTAAAAATACTTTTCGCAGGAGAAACAACAATGAAAAAGACAGTCAAAATCCTGATTTTGATACTGGTTTTGTCGATTTTGGCAGGCAGTCTTGTCCTTATGACAGCGTGCAACAAGCAAGGCGAATCAACGGACGCCGCCGCAAAAGAAAAACTTGTTGTCGGACTCGAATGTGCCTACATTCCCTTCAACTTCACTCAACAGACAGACCAAAACGGCGCAGTAAAGATCTCGAATGCCGACGGATACGCAAACGGATACGACGTCCTTATTGCAAAACGCATTGCGGACGCACTCGGTAAAGAACTCGTGATCGTAAAAACCGAATGGGATTCTCTCGTCCCCGGCGTTAGCGCAGGCACGCTCGACCTTGTAATTGCAGGCATGAGCCCCACAGCCGAAAGGCGCGAATCAATCGACTTTTCAGAGGCTTACTACGAGAGCAATCTCGTCATTGTCGTAAGAAAGGACGGTAACTATGTCAACGCGCAAAATCTCGACGATTTCAACGGCGCGAAAATCGTTGCGCAACAAGGCACGTTCCACGACAAAGTACTTCAAGAACAAGCGGCGTCTCACGGTATAACGGCAGGCACGCCTATGGCGACCTTCCCCGAAATGACGATTGCGCTCAATGCAAAAACCATCGACGGATACGTTGCGGAAGAGCCGGGCGCGATTGCGGACTGCGCCGCAAACGAAAACCTCACCTACGTCCACCTTTTGAACAACGATACGGGTTTTGACGCAAGCGCAGAGGACACTCAAATCGCAATCGGCATGAGATACGGATTCGAGCATAAAGACGCTATAAACAACATTCTTTTGAATCTTTCAAGCGAAGACAGGCTTGCGATTATGCAAGAAGCGGTCGAATTTTCCACCGACAACACGAGCGTACAATCCACTTTCTTTTCGAGAATCGGAAACATAATCAAAACATATTATCTGTCAATATTGAAAGGCGTAGGCTACACTATACTCGTGGCAATCGTCGGTACGATCGTGGGCTTGTTTATCGGTCTTTTGATTGGCATGTACCGCACTCTCGATACGCCGAAAAACAAGGCGCTCGCAGTGCTTAAAAAAATCGGCGACGTCATTCTTTCGATATATATCGAAGTGTTCCGCGGCACGCCTATGATGGTGCAGGCTATGGTTATTTTCTGGGGCTTTGCGCTAATCAACAATGGCAGCACGATGAACGTAACCTTGGCAGGCTTGATTATCGTTTCCATAAACACGGGCGCATATATGGCGGAAATCGTCAGAGGCGGCATCATCTCAATCGACAAAGGTCAATTCGAGGGCGCGCAGGCAATCGGTATGACGCACTCGCAAACTATGTGGAACATCGTTTTGCCGCAAGTGTTGCGCAACATCATGCCCAGCGTAGCAAACGAATTTGTCATCAACATCAAAGATACGTCGGTGCTGAACGTAATCGGCTTTACCGAGCTGTTCTTCTACGGCAAATCCATAGCCCTCAACACTTACGCGATATTTGAAACCTACCTCGTCGTTGCGGCGATATACTTTGTGCTCACCTTCACCATCACGCGCATACTCCGCCTCATCGAAAAGAAGATGGACGGCAAAAAGGACTATCAAATCATGGGTTCGCAAAATATGGACGCGGAATCCATGTTGCGTGAAAAGCAAGCTATCGGAGGTGGCGAACAATGACGACTACGGATGCGAACACTTCAAGACAGAACGAGGAAAACACGGAGCAAATTATGGAAAACACCGCAATAGATACTCAAAACATAACGAATATAGACAACACTGCGCAACTTGACTCACAAAGCGAATCAATCATCGAAGTGCGCCATCTCGGCAAAATCTTCGGCACTCACGAGGTGCTCAAAGACATCGATTTCGATGTCCAAAAAGGCGACGTAACCTGCATAATCGGCTCGTCGGGCAGCGGAAAATCCACCCTGCTTCGTTGCATTAATCTCTTTGAAACGCCGACTGCCGGCGAAATCTATTTTCACGGCGAAGACGTGACGAAAACCAAAAGCGCGCCCAAATACCGTGAAAAAGTGACGATGGTGTTTCAATCGTTCAACCTTTTCAATAATTTGAGCGTGCTTGCAAACTGCACCATAGGCCCTAGAAAAGTGCTGAAAATGAAAAAGGACGAGGCAAACGCCGTCGCAATGAAATATCTCGAACTCGTAGGTATGAGCGCGTATATCAACGCAAAGCCTCGTCAGCTTTCGGGCGGTCAAAAACAACGCGTGGCAATTGCGCGCGCCCTTGCGATGTCCCCCGAAGTCATCTTGTTTGACGAGCCCACTTCCGCTCTCGATCCCGAAATGGTGGGCGAAGTGCTCGAAGTCATGAAAGAGCTTGCAGAGGCGGGACTTACGATGATCGTCGTAACGCACGAGATGACTTTTGCGCGCGACGTTGCAAACAAAGTCGTATTTATGGACGGCGGCGTTATCGTCGAAGAAGGTGCGCCCGAACAAATATTCACCTCACCGAAAGAAGAGCGTACGAAAGCGTTTTTGTCCCGTATGCTTGCAGAAAAACAAAACGCATAAGTTTTTTTACACGACAAAAACGTTATTCATATCGAAAAAATCGATATTCTATCCGCAAAAAGAAGCGTCCGCACGGCGTTTCTTTTTTTACTCGAGCGGTGCGCTTCGTGTGAAAATTCAATGCTCGGCTATATGAAAAAACGTTCGTTCGATTGTATAATCTTTCTACAAAATTCGCAGCAACCTGCGATTAAATCGCGAAAGGATTGACACAAAATATTGCAAAGACAAAAAAGCTGTGTTACATTTATGTAAAAGAACGCAAAACGGGTTTGAAAGGCACCATGAACAAAAAAATTTTTCTTAAACTTATCATTCTCATTCTGACGATTTGCACGGCAAGTTGTCTGCTTTTTGCGTGCAACGAGACACCGGATACCCCTGCTCCCGAACCTACGCCGACGCCGACACCTACTCCCGAGCCGGAGTTTTACGAGGAAAAAGAGGGATACGCATACGGCGAAAACATCGAAATTACCTATCACTCGAGCGTTACGGACACCGACAGAAAAGCATACGTCACACTGCCTGCAAATTACGACGAAAACAAAAAATATCCCGTGCTTTATCTGCTTCACGGCATGTCGTGCACCTACAAGAGCTGGCTTGAAATGTGCAGTGCAAAATACGTGATTCAAAACTTGCAAATCGAGCGTGATATCAAACCTATGATTCTCGTGTCGGCGGACAGCAATATCACTGCAGGCGAGCAACCGAGCATCTTTTCAAAAGATTACTGCACGATGTTCGACAAAACCGCGGACGAGATTATCACCTCCCTGATGCCATATATCAACCAAAACTACCCCACTCTTACCGATAGAAACAACACCGCAATCGCAGGCTTTTCCATGGGCGGAAGAGAAACCTTGCTCACGGCGTTCAAATATCAGGACTATTTCAACTACGTCGGCGCATTCTCGCCGTCGGGTTTTGGCGAAAAACCCGTGTCTTTTGACACGACCGTGCCCGATTTCAAATATGAAGACGGAAAGAGTTTTGACGTTTTGATGCTTGCAATCGGCAATATGGACACGTCGACAAGCCTGTTTTATCCGCACATCGTCAACAAACTCGCGCAAAACGGAATAGCGTATATCGATCAAAAATATCCCGGCGGACACGACCAAACCGTTTGGCGCAAAGCTCTCTATGACTTTGCAAAAACGATTTTTGTCAAAAACTAAAAACGAGACAGATTTCAACACACTTTTGCAAATTCGCACAATTAAGCAGACACTTGTGTCTGCTTTTCATTTTATCACAAGTTTTGTCCGTTGACTTTAAACGACCTTTTGTATAATATAAAAGCAACAACCAAAGAGGGAAAATACAATGCACAAAAAAATTATACTTGCCGCCGCTATCGCCCTTATCGCGATACTTTCGCTATCCTTTTTCGCAGCGTGCGACGACGAAGAAGTCCAAGCGCGCGCAATCGACCTTGACAACGCGCAGTACAGAATTTTCTTCGACGATTTTGACGGCGAACTCGACACGACCGTCTGGAACACCCTACACGAAAGACGCAAAGGCGGATATTGGGACAAGGATCAAGTGTTGACCGAAAACGGCAATCTGGTGATTCGCACGGTTGAAAAGGACGGGACTTTCTACACGGGCGCAGTCGATTCGATGAACAAAAAAGAGTTGCTTTTCGGCTATTTCGAAGCAAGATGTTATCTCCCCAAAGCAAGCGGAATCTGGTCTGCATTCTGGCTGATGCCGCAAGGAATGATGTATGATTCGCCCACCTCCGACGTAAACGTGTGCGGAGCTGAAATCGACATAATGGAATCGCCCTACTTCAACCCCGTCAACAACTTGCTCTCCAAACAGCTCGTCGAAAACGAAACGTATCAGTGCGCCGTGCATGTGGGAGATTACAAGAAAAACTATATAAAGAAAGAGCAATTTATCAACACGCAAACCGCAAAAACGCAAGTCGATATCTATGACGATTGGCACACTTTCGGACTTGATTGGAGCGAAGATTACTACCGCTTCTATTTTGACAGAAAGCTCGTGTTTGAAATCACGGACAAGAAGTATATATCCACCGTCGAAAAGGATTATCTGTTCCTATCCGTTGAAGTGGGCGGCAAAGACGGCGTCGCGCAAAAGCCCGATTTTTTCTTTGCAAACAGCGTTTTTGAAAATCCGGAAGGCACTTTCCCCGTTGACTTTCTTGTGGATTACGTTGCAGTCTACTCGAAATGTCCGTTCTGAAAGCGACGTCAAACTTGCAAAAAAACCTCGCTTTTGCGAGGTTTTTTCATATCTTTTTTGCAATAATCACAACGTCTCTTTTGCAAGATTTGCCGTTTTAACTTTGTCGTTTCAAGAGTGTATTCTCTCAATAAGCGCGCTGTTGACCTGATACGTCGAGGCGGGAGTTATGCTTGCGTCGTTTGTGTAACCGTAAATTCTCAACGACATTCTTGACAACACGGTTGCCGCAAGAGAAGCGGTGCTTCCGCCCTCCGGCTTTATGTCCGCGGTGTTTATGCAAGAGTAGTTTGCGTTCTGCGAGTTGTATTGCAAATACGTCGGAGCGTTCATTATGCCGTCTTTAAAAGAGATGCCCGAGCAAATAAAAGCGACGTGCATATACGTTTCGCCGCCATATTCGTATTTATAGTTGTCGAAAGCGGAGTTTTCTCTGATCAAATCGTAAACCATCGAGCCTATCATACCGTCAACGTCGGCGTTGCCCGTTTTCAAAAGTCCTGCGTTTTTGATATTCTGCCAGTTGTACGCTTCCAAAAATCCCGTCTGATTTATCACGCAATTTACGCCTGCCGAGTAAAACTCTTCGAGGAAAATCTTTTCGTTTTCGTCAAAATCGTCCGCAAATCTGCCGAGTTTTGAGGATTTCATTGTAAACTTTTCGTACGCAACGCTCATAAGCGAGCCGAGCATGTTCGAGCAAACCACGTTGTTTATGTTGAGATGGCTGTAAAACGGATAAACGGCATCGCCCATATCCGCCATACGTTGCGGTATATACATGCCCACTTGCGTCATATTGCGGATTATGCACCCGTTGACTGTCGCGTCGACGTTGAAAAGCGTTATCGCTTGTTTTGCGTTTTCGAATATACAATATTCGATGCAAACGTCGTTGAGGCGGTTGGTGTCCCAATCGTAGCCGCATATAACTTCGCAAACGGTTGACGTAAAGCCTTCGGTGTCCTCGGCGTCGGTTATCAAACCGTCATCGCCTATGCTGTTTGAACGCATAACCGTGTTTGAAAGCGTAACGCCGCTCCAATTGATACGAATAAGGTGCGTTTCCACTTGCTGTTTAAGCGCGGAAATAATGTGGTTGTTTCCGTACAAATCTCCGTACAAATTCAAGTTGTTCGAGCCGTTGACCGTGACGGGCGTGCCTTCCTCGTTCACCTCGTAAACGATGTTGTCGGCAAGGCAGATCGCATACAAATTGCGTGATCGGGGAGCATCGTAAACTGCGTATCCGACGCCTGCGATTTCTTTTTCGAAAACGTTTTTTCTGCTTTGCAAATTGCCGTCTTTGTGGGCGTATTCTCTTTGATCCTTGGTTGCTTGTCTTGCCTCGGCTATATTTGAACATTGCACACCGAAAACGGCTTTTATCGTCACTTCTTCGGTTGTAAACTTCGTAAATCCTTCGTATTTGGGGTATCTTGCGCTCACTCTTACGACGATACTCTGTTTGCCGGCGCCCTCGAGAGTAGGCAAGAAAATCAGCTTGTTGGCAACTTCGTCGTCAAAACGGGCATATTGCGCACCGCTTACGATTTCAAATTTGTACGCCGCATAAAAATCTTTTAGCAACGCTTGATTTTGCGGCTCGCCTTTTACGATGACGTTGGTGTAATTTGCCGTCTTTTCGTTGCCGAGCGATACGTCCGAGTATCTTTCGGACGCGAACACGGTTTCTTTTGCGATGCCGATTTCAAGTGCGGAATTCGACGTGCGCAACTGTATCGACGCAAGTTTTTTCTGCACGTTCAATTCAACGGATACGCTCGCTTCGCCAACCGTTGCCGTGACGACTACGCTTCCGTCCGATATACCTTTGACAAAACCGTTCTCGTCCACGATTGCGACGTCGGTGTCAGAGGACGTCCAAATTGCATTTTGCGGCGCACTCTCTTCGAGCATATCCGCCCAGGCAAGTTCGAGTTTCAACAAGCTTTCGTCAACCGACAACACAAATCCGCCGTCTTTTGCAAAGAATTGCGCATTTTTTATGATTAAATCGTCCGAAAAACAACTCTCGATAACGAATTGCTTTCCGTTTTTGAGCGAAATCGCGGCTTTGTTTGACTTCATAGAAACAATCCCCGTATCGTCCAAGGTCGCGCCCTCGACACCGACGATATCGCTTGCATCTACGCCTATATCTTCAAGCGTAAACTCCGATTTGCTTGTGGATATCTTTTCAAAGAATTTCGAGCTCGCACCGTTTTTTGAAACAAATATTTCAAAAACGCCTTTCACGTACTCAGTGTTTTCGCTCTTGCAAGATGAGTTGACGCTTGCAAACAAACTTATCGTTGCGCTACCCTCTCCCGTTGCGCTCACCACGCCGTTTTGGTCAACGCTCGCAACGTTTTCGTCCGAGCTTTGCCAAATCGTGTGTTCGACAATGCTGTCGATTGGCGTATATACCGACAAAAGTCTAATGCTTTGTCCCACTTGCAACGTGTTGCCGCTCTTTGACACGACGGAAACCTTTTCTACGTCGTCGCCCGTCACGGACACGTTTAAGGTTTTAAAAACGTTTTCGGCAATCACCCGTACGGTGAAATTGCAATAGGAAGCAACCAGCATCCTTCCGGTGTTGTTCGTTGCAACTTCGTTGTCGCTTGCATCCACAAACGACACGGCGGGGCGCACTTTGGACAACAGCAAATCCGCCATTGCGTTTACGATTTGCGACGAATCCAAAAATTTGCCTCTGACGATATAAAATGCTTCGCGGTGCTTTTCATCCTCGAAAACGCCCGTCGAAACTTCTTCTTCAAGCTGATTAACCAGTGCCGCTCTCTCTTGGAGATATTCGTTGCGGTTGTCTTCGTACTCGACGTCGGTGTATAAAATATCTCCCGAAAGTTCGTATTCGAGCGTATAGTTGTTTGCCCTTTGAGGATAAACGACCACATCTATATAATCCGTGATAGAAAATGTTTTTTGTCTTATAGAATCGAAAGAAAGCGAAATATCATAAACGTCTTCCCCCGTGCTTTTCAGACGAAGGAAAACGTCTTCAACGGATATGTGCGCTTGAAGAGCAACGATGTTGGACACCATTGCCACAACAAGCAACACGATAACCGGAATAAGCGTCAATATACCCAAAAGAACTTTTTTCATATTGATCTAGATGTATTAAACCCTGTTTTTGTCAACTTTGTCGATTTAAGAGTGTATTCTCTCAATAAGCGCGCTGTTGACCTGATATTGCGGAGTGTTGGGATTTATGACTGCCGTATTGTCATAGCCGTAGAGCTTAATCGACATACCGCTGAGCAATTTCGCAGCGGTTTTTGCAAGTCTGCTTCCCTCTTCCTTGAGATTGTGAGTGTCTATGCAGTGGTAGTTCTTGTCGTCCATATCGAGTTCGAGATAAGTCGGCGCATTGGTGATGCCGTCCGAGAACGAAATGCCCGAAACCATAAACGCAACGTGTATATACGTCTTGCCGTCGCCGGCGGTGTACCTGTAGTTGTCGAACGTGGAATTTTCGGATATCAGATTGCCAAGCATACCTCCGATGACGGTGTTGAGACTCTCGTCGCCGGCATCGATAAGTTTTGCGTTGTTGATGTCTTGCCAGTTGTATGCGTCAAGGAATCCCGTTTGCGTGACCACACAGTTTATACCCGCTTTGTAGAAGTTGTCCATAAAATACTTTTCGTTTGCGGCGAGATCGTCTTTGACAAACCTACCGGTTTTGCTGTTGGTCATCGTGAACGATTCGTACGTGATGGACATAAGCGTACCAAGCGTATTTGAACAAATGAAGTTGTTGAGGGACACGTGCGAGAACCACGGACGATATCCGTATTCGTCCTGATAAATCCTTTGCGGAATATACATAGCGCATTGAATCATATTGCGCATAATGCAACCGTCGTATTCGATGTCTGCGTTATACGTGGTTACACCTTGACGTGAGTTTTCGAATATACAATATTCGAAGCGGATGCCTGTGAGTCTGTCGTGTCCGGATTCGACGTCGACGACATCTCCCTTAAACGATTGAGTGTCTTTTGCGTCGGTGATTTCCGCATTGTCTCCGATATCGTTGACTCTCATGACAAGGTTGGACACCTTGACATTGCTCCAATGTATGCCGACAAGATAGTCCTTGACCTGTCCTCTCTTTGCAGAAAGCATATGATTGTTTCCGTATACGTCGCCGTAAAAACGCACAAAATTGTCATAGGTAACGCTTGCCACAATCTCGCCGTTTTCATCGTATCGAGGCGTGTAGGCGCAACTGCTTTCAAACACCGCCGCATAGGTTTGTTTTGACGTCTTTGCATTGCGCACGACGTAGGTGTCGCCGCCGTTTTGAAGTCGCCACACCTCTATTCCGTCGGGATTGACGATGTTGTCCTCCGCCTTTGCGTAGGCTTCCTGATCCTTTGTGGCTTGAATAAGTTCGTCGATATTGTTGACCGCAACGCCGTAGACGACGTTGAGCGTAACCGTTTCGGTCGTAAATCTGGTCATTCCCTCGTATTTGGGATATTTTGCGCTGACCTTGACGACGATTTGTCGTTTGCCAAGACCTTCCATGGCATTTGTAAACACGACTTTGTTTCTTACAACCGTGTCAAGCGAAGCGAATTCTTTGCCCTCAACGATTTCAAAGTTGTATGCCGAATAAAACGCCGCAAGTTGCGCCGCGGTTGCTCCCTCCGGCTGACCTTGAACGGTGATAAGAGTGCTGTTTGCAACCTTGTCGTTGTTGACGCCGACGTTGACGTATTTCTCGCTTGCAAACACGGTTTCGCGCGCGATACCTATTGCAAGAGACGCGTTTGACGTGCGAAGCTGAATTTGCGAAAGTTTGTTTTGTACGTTGATTGTCACGCTGACGGATTTTGCGCCCAATGTAGCGGTGATTGTGACAAGACCGCTTGAAACGCCCTTGACTTCGCCGTTTTCGTCGACGGTAGCGATTTTCGAATCGGAAGAAGTCCAAACCACACCTTGCGGATTGCCTTCTTTGAGCATATCTGTCCAAACCAAATCTAAATCAAGCACGTTTTCGCCGACGGCAAGAACATATCCGCTTTCGTTTTCGTAAAAGCGTATATTTCTAAAAGCAATGTCGCTGTCGGAGCAACTCGTGACAGTGAGTTGCTTGCCGTCTTGCGTTGTGATTACCGCCGTATCCTCGTTCATCGACACAGTTCCGTCCGCATTGACGGTTGCACCTTCAACGCTTGTTATTTCGTCTTTGGCAACGCCGATTTCGGCAAGCGAAAAACTCGACTTGCTTGTGACAAGTTTCTCTCCGAATATCGAACTTGCGCCCTTTTGTTCGACATTCAGCTCAATCGAGCCTTCGACGAATCTGAGCGCGTCCTCCTTTTCGGATGAATAGACGCTCGCTTTGAGCGTTATCGTCGCTCTTCCCTCTTTGAGAGCGGTGACGACGCCGTTTTGGTCAACAGAAATCACGCTTTCGTCCGAGCTTGACCATATCGTCGTGTTGACGATGCTGTCAATGGGGGTGTATGTCGCAAGCAAACGCATGGATTCCCCCACGCCCAGAGTGGCGTCCTCTTCTTCGGAAACGCCGAGCGTAACTCTTTCGACGTCATAGCCCATCACGGACACGGTGATAATTCTAGACACCGTTTCCGCTTGCGCGCGCACCGTGAATTTACAATAGGAACTCACAAGCATTTTGCCCGTTGTGTTCGACTCGATTTCCTTGCCGTTTTCGTCCACAAATGCCGCCGCCGGATACACTTTTTCAAGCAAAATATCCGCCATTTCGGAGATTATAAGGGAGGAATCCTTGTAATACTTGCTTTTTACGACGTTGTATGCGTTTTGTCTTGCCGGCGTCGAAAACGAACCGTTTGCAAGTTCGTTTTCGAGCTCCGCTTTGAGAGAGGACAAATTTGCAAGATATGCGTTTCTGGACACTTCGTAGTTTTCGTCCGTATAGGAAACATCGCCGACGATTTGCCACTCAACCGTTTTGTTGGTTGCCTTTTCGGGATAAACTTTTGCGTCGACGTAGTTGTAAATGTTTATGTTTGCAACCTCGTCGAATGGGATTTGAAGAGTGTAGATCGTCTTGTCGGAATCTTTGTATCTGAGCTGCAAATCCTCAACCGCAATATGCGCGTTGACCGACACGATGACGGACACGAGCGCAACGACAACCAAAACGATTATCGGTATGAGGATCAAGATTCCAATCATTACTTTTTTCATATGTTTTCTCCCGTAATTATTCTGACATTATTTTGTATGCAACCTATCGATAAACGCGTCGTTGACCATATAAGTCGTAGACGGTTGGATGTTTTGTTGATTGTCGTAGCCCCAGATACCTGCCGACGCTTGTTTAAGGAAGGTTTCGCCGATTTTTGCAAGCGGCGAAGTTTGCTCGATTTGCATTTCGTTCGTGTTGAAATAGGACAATCTCTTGTCTTGGATATTTACGTCCGCATATGTGTTTTCGACCGTAAATCCCGTCGTGATACCTGCCGTGACGATAGCAACGTGAATCCAGCACACGTCGTTAGAATCAATTATTCTGCGATTTGCAAACGCAGAGTTGCCTCTTATGATCATATCGCTGAATTTTGCGATAAGGTCGTCCACGTTTATGCCGTTGACGTTACCCACGCTGATGAGCGATGCGCTCGACACGGGTTGCCAGTTGTATGCGTCGAGGAATCCCGTTTGCTTAAAACGGAAATTGATTCCGTTTGCATAAAGGTTTTCCATATACCACTTTTCGTTCTCTTCCGCAGTTGCCGCAAAACGATAATCGGTTGCTTTGTCCGTTGTGGTGACGTGCTCGTAGTTGACGACCATAATAGAACCGATTGTGTTCGAGAACACAAAGTTGTTCATCGTCACATGAGAGTAGTAGGGATAAATCACGTCGCCGTAATCGTTCATGCGCACTTGCGTTGCGAATCCGCAATAACACAGGTTTCTGACTATGCAACCGTCAAAGGTTACATCCGAATTGTTGATATTGAGAGATTCTTTTGCGTTTTCGAATATACAATACTCCACTCTTACATTTTCAAGACGGAATCTGCCCCAGTCCACGTGACTGCCGATGATGCCCAAAATACCCGTAAAGTCTTTTGTATCCTCCGCCGAATCGATTTCGGTGCCCTGCGCTGCGCTGTTTGCGCGGAGAATGAGGTTGGACATAGTCACGTTCGACCAGGAAATGCGCATAAGTTTTGTGTTTGTCGAAAGCTGATTGGTCTCGGTTGACAGCATATGATTGTTGCCGTACACGTCTCCGTAGAAATTGACTCTGTCCTCGGGCCCCACAAGGTCTTTGCCTTGTTCGGCAATCGTATAAGCAACGTTGTTTTCAAAGCAAATCGCATACGTCGTCTTTGAATACGGGTTGGCTTGAACACGATACAACTTGTTGTCGTAATCGTTTGTGATTTCGTACCTTTTTTGCGCTTCGAGGACATTTTCCGACGCTTCTGCGTATGCTCGTTGATATTTTGCAGCCGCTTCAAGCTCCACAACCGAAGATACCGCAACGCCGAATATGGCGTTTAGCATGACTTCCTGTGTGGTGAATTTGGTCATCCCCTCGTACTTGGGATACTTTGCGCTGACTCTGACAACGATTTGTTGTCTGCCCTTGCCTTCAAGTGCTTTGCCCTCGTCTTTGAAGACGAGCATGTTGCGGATCGTATCGTCAAAATACGCATATTCTCCGCCCTTGACTACTTCAAAATCGTATGCCGAATAGAACAGCTCAAGCTCTTCTTTCGTTGCTCCGACCTTTTCGCCCTCAACGACAATGCGGGTGCTGTTGGCAATCTTGCTATCGTCGCTCTTTACGTTGGTCGGATTTGCAAATCTTTGGCTTGCAAATACGGTTTCTCTTGCAAGACCGACGGCAAGCGACGCGTCGGACGTGCGCAATTGCACGGACGCAAGTTTGTTTTGAACGTTTATAGTCACGCTTGCGCTCTTACCGTTTGCGGTGGCGGTGATTGTAACGAGTCCGTTTGACAAACCTTTGACTTCACCGTTTTCGCCGACCGTGGCAACGCTTTGGTTGTTAGACGTCCAAACGACGTTTGAAAGCTCGGTTCGATTGGTCATATCCGTCCAAATCGCCGCAAGTTTGAGAGTATGTTCACCCACGGCAAGCACATAGCCGTCGTCGGTATGCTCGTAGAAATTTTTGTTTTGAATCTCGATTGCGTCCGCGTCGCACTTTTCTATGACGAAAACTTTGCCGTCGACGTTCAGCGTGGCAACATCCTTGGTCACCGTGACAATTCCGTCAACGATTTCACATCCGTCTATTGCCGTTGCGCTCTCGTCGATACCGAGTTCTGTCAGCGTAAGAGAAGATCTGCTTGTCACGATTTTGTTGCCGTAGCGCACGCTTGCGCCCGTTGCGGTTACCGTTACGTCAAAAGAGCCGTAGACTTTTTCGCCCGTGGAAAACACGCTTGCGCCGAGAGTTATCGTTGCGCTGCCTTGTCCGACTGCCGTGACGATACCGTTTTTGTCAACGGTTGCCACCGAATCGTTCGAGCTTGACCACTCGGTTTGATTGACGATGCTGTCGATCGGAGTATAGGACGGAAGCAAACGCACGGACGAGCCGACTTCGAGTGTGTTATTGCCGGTTTGCGCGCGTAAATCCACTCTGGATACGTCGTATCCGACGACTTTGACGCTCAAAGTTTTGCTGACGTTTTCCGCCACGACTTGCACCGTGAACGTGCAGTACGAGCCTATAACCATCTTGCCCGACGTGTTGGACGACGTTTCGTTGCCGTTTTCGTCCACGAATGCCGCCGCCGGCCACACCTTTTCCGTTTGGACGGAACTGTCGAGGTAATCACGATACTTTTTGTAATACTCCTCGTCCGTATAGGTGACGTCGCCGGAAATCTTCCACTCTATCGTGTAGTTGTTTGCCTTTTCGGGGAAAACGGCAACGTCGAGATAGTCTTTGATGTTTACAACTTTGTTTGCCACGCTTTCAAGAGAAAGGGGCAATTCATATATGGTATCTTGCGAATTCTTATACTTTAATTCTATATTTTCAACCGCAATATGCGCTTGTGCCGAAACGATTGTGGAAACCATCGCAACGACGAGAAGAATAATAATCGGTATAAGAATCAATATACCTATCATCACTTTTTTCATAATGCGAATTCCCTTTCAGATCAAGGAACGATCTTTTGATAACGCTTGTTGAGATTGACGAAAAGCCCTGCCAAAGAGCCTGCCAGCAACAACAGCGTGATTACGCTCAAAATGAGGTATATTGCTCTCATGTTTCCTCCGATAACCAAACCTTTGATCGAGAACGGGAAGAAACTGAAAAGCATAGTGAACAAACCGTAAACGATTGCCGTAACTATGCCGACGATAAGCGCAAGAGCGACGTTTTTGTTTGCCGCAACGAGCTCGCCGTCCCCCGACACGTTGAAGGTCGGAGATTTGATGTCCGCAATCATACTGAGGCAAGTGAGGCTCAAAACAAGCATTTCCGCAATGCCGAATATCGCGCCTACGTCAAGCGGAGTGAGAAGATGTCCGCCCGCCTCGCTCGTGTAATAGCCGCCCGAAATCGCGCAAGAGAGCGCAACGGACAACGAACCCGTCAAAGAGTAAAGCAAAAATTTGACGAGAATCTGATTTGTGTAGCTTACGGGAATTATCTTCGTGTGGTAGAAGCAGTTGCCTTCCCTCGAAATGCAAGTCGAAGCGAACGACACGATTATCGTGACGAAAATCACGATGACCATGAGCGTAAGACCGGGCATAATGCTCGCGCCGACGCTTTCGGTACCCATGGACGCTGCAAGTCTGTTGCAGAAAAACACCATGACGGGAGCGGCGCACGCCATTGCAAAGTATTGGAAGGAATAGTTGAAACTTCTCAAAATGAGGTAAAACTCACGTCTGAAAAGCGCGTACCACACCGGACGACGCACGTCTTTGATTTTCTTTTTGAAAGACGCCTTTTGCGTTTCGATGCCGTAAAGGATTGTCTTGTAATACTCTCTTGTCGTCACGAAATACGCTCCTACGCCCAAAGCGCCGTTGATGAGGAACATATAAAGGAAACGAAGCGCATATTGTCCGCCCGAAAGCCCTGCGTACTTTCTGCCGTTGATGATTTCGGCATACCAGTTGAAAGGATATGCGTTTTGAGCAAAATGCTTATATCTTGCAATCATATCCGCAGAGAAAATTGTCTGATTGGAGTTTTTGAGATATTTGAGCACGTTGCTGAGAGACACGAGGTAGAACACGAACACCGCGCAAACCACGATGATGGTGAATATAAGCACCAGCAAAAATTGGTTTTTGACGAGGTTCATAACCTTCATGACGGGCACTGCGATGATATTTGCGATAAAGAAAGGCAAGAACGTGCTCAAAAGCACTATGCCGATATACGCAAAATAATCGCCTACGCTTGCGTGCGTAACTACGCCGAACGAGATGTAGAACGGAAGCATTGTGAGCAAGCAAGTCACGAGATTGTGCAAATAGCAGTAAATGGATTTTGCAACGAGAATCTCTTTGCCGCTGACGGGAAAGCGCAACAACATTTCGTTGTCGCCGTTCTGATATAAGTTTTTAATGACCGTACTCGTAGAAATTATGGTTGCGAGCGCAATGGTAAAGGTTGCGATGATAACCAAAAATTCGATACGCAAGCCCGAACGCGTCACGAACACGTTGCTCAAATAATAGATGCCCACCACAAGCACGGCGTAAACGAGGACAAAAAACAATATGTTGCCGAATTGCGCAAACTTTTTGAGCTTGCCCGCATCGGGCGATATGCCGTATCTCGATTTAAGGTCGAGTCTGAAAAGCGTCCTTACGCTTTGCATGGAAAAGTCGCTTTTTGTCATTTTGATTCCTCCTCGCAAACGACTTCTTCCTCGACGTCGGTTTGAGCAGGCATATCGGGACGCATATCCGCGCTCTCTTGCGCGATATAGTCCTCGAACAATCTTTGCTCGTACGTGCCGGTGACGCGGAAGAAAGTTTCTTCGAGGTTCGCCTTGTTTTTGTCGTTGCCGGCAAGGTCGATGATGTCGATGAGATGACCGTCGTTGACGATTGCGGCTCTGTGGCAAAGTTTCTTGACAAGGTCGAGGTTGTGGCTCGAGAAGAAAACCGTGTTGCCCTTTGCGCAATGCTCGCGCATGTACGATATGATTTCCGCAGTGGATTGCGGATCGAGTCCCATCATCGGCTCGTCGAGCACCCAAAGTTTCGGATCGTGAATGAGAGCCGCAATGATGCATATTTTTTGTTTCATACCGTGCGAGTAGGATTTGATTTGTCTGTCGATTGCGTTTTCGAGCTTGAAAAGTTTTGCGTAGCGGTCTATTCTTTCCGTTCGCACGAGAGCGGGGACTTTGTAGAGGTCGGCAACGTAGTTGACGTATTCCCTGCCCGTAAGACGCTCGTAAACGGAGTGGTTGTCGGGGACGTAGCCCATTTCCATTTTTGCCTTGATAGGCTCTTTGACGATGTCGTGTCCGCAAATGGTTATCGTGCCGCTGTCAAAAGGAAGAATACCCGTAAGGCACTTTATCGTAGTGGATTTGCCCGCGCCGTTTTGTCCGAGAAATCCGAAAATCTCTCCCGGGCGCAATTCAAAAGATATATCGTCAACCGCGACTCTGTCGCTCTTTGGATAGGTTTTTTTCAAATGTTCAACTTTAAGCATAGTTATTCTCCTGAATAAATTTTTTTTGGCGGTTTCGCCTTATATGCGCGTACATACACGCGCGCACGCACGCAGTCGCAAAAGCGATCGCATGCAAAAGTAGACTAAATCATTGCAAACAAACGGGTGAAATGCGCAAATAAGAAGCCGACGCGCTTATGCCGTCGTTGTGGAGCGCATATCCTTTTACGAAGCGCGAATCGCATTTGACATTTCGACGAGCGTTGACGAAATAACGAACGACGTCCGCGTCTGCAATATAGATGGCAACGTAAACGAAAAACAAAAACGTCAAAGCCGTCAGATACGCTATCGTAAAGTTGACAACGGACGCTTTGATCGTGAAAAACGTGAATTGTTGGACTGAATCTCTGAACAATGCGAAAGTTATCACCAAAGTCGCGCAAGCGGAAAAATATCTGCGTATGCGCTTTGGCAAACACCTTGCAAGCATAAATATGATAAGCGCGACCGAGAGCCCCGCAAACGTCTTTGCAAAGCCTACGAGATAGTCCGCAGCTTGTGTCAGAAAAGACAAGAAGTCCAAATTTTCTCCTTGCGCGCACCTTTTATTTGTAGTATATAAGCGCACAATTACGAGTTTATTGTACCAACATATACCATTGTTGTCAAACAAAAACCATATTTTGTGGCTTTGCAGGGATTTTACCACAATTTTTAATTCTTCTTTAATTCTAATCGCTTGACTAACCCACCAAGACCGAGTATAACATTTTCTTGAAAAATCGGACTAAATATACGTTAATACCCACGACGGCGTTCAATCTTCCGATTTTTCAAAAAAATACGCATAAATCATACGATAATAAAGGAAAAAAATGTTCACTCAAACTCTATCCGCAATAGCATATTTCGAAATTTTGCTTCCGCTTGCGCTCATACTTCTTTGCACCAAACTATTTTCCCTTTTGGGCAAGAAAATCGGACTTCCGCAAGTGGTTGGAATGTTGATTGCAGGCATACTTCTCGGCTTCATCAAGTACATTCCGAATCAAAACATATTTACGCAATCCACGATGGAGGGGCTTTCCTTCCTTGCCAAAATCGGCGTCATCCTCATCATGTTCTCGGCAGGACTGGAAACCGACCTCAAACAATTCAAAACAAGCGGACTCCCCTCCGTTTTGATAACGATTTTGGGCGTTCTGTTCCCATTGGGACTTGGATTTTTGGTCGCTTCGGCGTTCAACGGCGGATTTAACGTATCGCAACATCAAATCATAACCAACCTCTTTTACGGCGCGATATTGGCGGCTACGAGCGTCAGTATCACCGTTGCCGCTCTCAAAGAACTCGGAAAGCTCAACACGAAAGTCGGCACTTCCATCGTAGCGGCGGCAATCCTCGATGACATCATCGGCGTCGTGCTTCTTTCCCTCTTCATTTCTCTCGACAAGGGCAACGGGCTTGACGGAATAGGCATTGCAATCGGCAAAATGATAGGCTTCTTCGCGGCGGCAATCGCAGTGGGGTTTGTGGCACACATTATCCTCAAACATTATCTCAAACGTCACCCCGAGCATCACAGACGTATTCCCATCATCGGTTTTGCGATGGCATTTTTCTTTGCGTATGCGGCGGAGGAATGGTTCGGAGTTGCGGACATCACGGGTGCGTACGTTGCCGGCATTATGCTCTCCACCCTCTCGGAATCGGGCTACATCGACAGAAAAGTGGAAGTGAGCAACTACATGATTTTCGCTCCCGTATTTTTTGCAAGCATAGGCATCAACGCGGATTTCGGCGCAATATCACCTGCAATCGTAGGATTCGGTTTTGCGTTCATCGCGGCGGGACTTATCGGCAAGGTGCTGGGATGCGGCATAGGCTCGCTCATCTGCAAATACTCGTTTATGGACAGCTTGCGCGTGGGCATCGGCATGATGGCAAGAGCGGAAGTCGTGCTGGTATGCACGCAAAAAGGCGTGGACAGCGGACTTGTGGACGCGTCGATAATGCCCTTTGTACTTATCCTCATCATCGTGTCCTCCCTGCTCACTCCTCTGCTTTTGAAACTCACCTACAAGCACGACAAAACCAACGATACGCCGCTCAATCCTCCCCTCACGAACGGAGGAACGGAACAATCGGATGTTGCGACGGAACAAAGCGATTCTACGCAAGCAAGCGATATCCTATCGCAAGCCGACCTTCCTAAGACCAACGACTGAAAGCAGACCATTCACCAAAACACCGCAAAAAGCAATCGTCCATTCGGTTGCTTTTTATTTTTCGTTAAATTATACTTTATTTCGACAAAAGGTAACACATGACGACTACACAAGAAAATTTGCAATCATCGAAACTCGGCACTATGCCCGTCGGCAAGCTCATACTTACCATGAGCGGCCCTGCCATACTTTCCATGCTCGTTCAAGCACTCTACAACATCGTAGACAGCGTGTTTATCGGCATGTACGACGCAACCAACGGCGTTTTGGCACTGTCCTACGCAATGCCCATGCAACTGCTTGTAAACGCATTTGCGATAGGTCTTGCGGTGGGCGCGGGCTCGCTTATATCCAGGTTGCTCGGCGAAGGCAGAAACAAGGACGCAAGCCTTGCGGCGCAAACCGGACTTTTGATCTCCTTCATATTCAGCGCGCTGTTTTTGGTGCTGGGATACTTCGTATCCGACGCGTTTATCAAGGCGTACACCGTCGACGCGGGAGCTGCCGCAGGCAGCGAAAACGTGCAAGCCGTGTACGAAATGGGTTCGACATATCTTACGATCTGCATGTGCTGTTCTTTCGGTTTTATGATCGAAACCATGCTCAACCGCATATTGCAAGCGATGGGCAATATGATCGTGCCTATGGTGACGCAACTCGTGGGCGCGATCACCAATATAATCCTCGATCCGATACTCATCAGCGTATGCAAGCTCGGCGCGCCCGGCGCGGCAATCGCAACCGTCATAGGTCAGGTTGTGGCAATGCTCATTCCAATCGTCGTAATTATAAAGGCAAAAGCAAAAAAGCAACTCGACATCGACGTATTTTTCACCAAGGATTTCAAAATCAAAAAGGACATTCTCGTCGACATAATGCGCGTCGGTCTTCCAACCGTCGTCATGAACTCCATAGGCTCGGTTATGTACATGCTCTCAAACGCCGTACTCAACCGTTTTGCAGACGCCGTGTGGGCGTTCGGCGTGTACTTCAAATTGCAATCCTTTGCGTTTATGCCCGTTTTCGGACTCAACCAAGGCTGTATTCCCATTATGGGCTACAACTACGGCGCAAACAAAAAAGACCGCTTTGTCAAAACCTTCAAATATGCCGTACTCATTGCGTTCGTATATATGACATTCGCGCTTATCTTGTTTCACGCGATGCCTGAACAACTGCTCAAACTCTTCTCGGTCGGCGACAACGCAAACCGAATTCAAGTCGGCTCGGAAGCGTTGCGGCTTTGCTCAATTGCGTTTATCCCTGCGTCTTTGGGCGTCATCATGATTGCCATGTTCAACGCGGTCGGACACGGCATCAAAGCCATGCTCATATCCCTTCTTCGCCAACTGTGCATACTCGTGCCCCTCGGCTACGTGCTTGCAATATACACGCCTATGGGGCTGAAAGGCTACTGGGCGGCGTTCCCGATTGCCGAGGCATTGTCGGTTGCGATATTCTTCCCCATTGCCGTAAAGACGATAAAGACGATTTTCGAAAAGAAAGCCGCCCTAACCAACGAGCAAATCGAGCAAGAAGAAATCCGAGAAGAACTCGACGAAAAAGCTCTCGAAGAAGAAAACACGGACACGGTTGCCTGAAAACTTGCAAAAGAGATATAACGCATATCGGTTTTTGCAAAACAAGCGGATTTTAGGCACAAGCAAAGAAAAAGTTTTTTTTACGCTATTCAAACTATAAGTTTGATTGAGTTCCGGTGGCGTAAAAAACCGCTCGCAAAACGCAAATATTAAAAAAAAGTATTGCATTGCCCGATTTTTTCGTCTATAATGTCAGTACAATCCTAAGGAGGACTAAATATGAATAAAGCAGAATTTATCAAAGCAGTGGCAGCAAAAGCCGACCTTTCTATCAAAGACGCAACCGCAGCGGTTGACGCATACGCAGCAGTTATCGCAGAAGCTCTCAAAGCAGGCGACAAAGTTGCAATCGCAAACTTCGCTTCTTACGAAGTAAAAGAAAAAGCGGAAAGACAAGGCTTCAATCCCCTCACCAAACAACCGATCACGATTGCGGCAAGCAAAGCTCCCGTCGTCAAATTCGGCAAAGCGTTCAAGGATTTGTTCAACTAATTGCTTTGATTCAAAAAACCGCATAAAAAACGCCGTCGTCTGACGGCGTTTTTTCTATAATCGAATAATCGGTTTTGATATCATAAAGGCACTCGTTTTCCGCATTTAAGCGGCAATGTTAAAAGCCCGTTTAATTTCGCAAGTCGCGCCCTACCAACTCATCTATCGTAATTCCCAGCGCATCGGCAAGCAACCAGCAATCTTTGACGTTGGGTATATTGACACCGTTTTCCCAATAACTAATCGCGGCATGCGTAACGCCTATCTTTTGCGCAAGCTGTTTTTGAGTATAGTTTTGCGCTATACGATTTACTTTATAGCGATTTCCCTAGCACAGTGCAATTTTAAAGGCAAACCGCAAAGTTTAATCGACGGTTTGCCTTTTATTATGTCATAAAAACTATTTATTGAGCGCATTACTTACGACTGATTATATTGCCTGTACTCGGGTCAATCAGCATCGCCCAGTAGTCCACACCGTCGCCGATAAACGACACGTAATAATAGTAAGACTCACGGTCGGCGGTGATGAGTTTGACGTAGATTTCGCGCTCGGCTTTACCCTCAGAATACTCTTTGTCAATCTTTTCTTTGAGTGCGTCTTTTGCGATATTTATGACGTCGGCGGCAGACAATTTACCGTCCAAAATCGAGTTCAATTCGATGTCCGATTTCACATCGCCGGCTGTTACGCTTATCGTCTTTGGCACAAAATCGAGCGCGATAGAATCCACAAATTCACCGCTTTTGCCGCATTTGATTTCACCCGACAAAGTTTTGCCGTCCGAGCAAATCACGTAGGATACGGATTGATAATCGTTGCTCTTCAACGGAGTGACGGTTATCTCTTGAAAATCGCAAACGTCCCTTGCGATTCCGTCGGCAACGAAGCTCTTTTCGCGTCTGCCCTTTTCGATTGTGACGGCAAATAAATCGCTCTCGCCGGCATAGTACGCCTCGGTGAGCCTCGACACGTTGTCTTTGACGTCTCCGTCGGCTTTTTTATTGCAAGCGCACAATGCAAAAATCGAGGAAATCACGCACAATATTGCAACCAAAATCAAGCATTTTTTTCTTTTCATACTCAAAATATACGGCGAGTAGTTCCCGATTATGCAAAAAACTCGCATAAAAAGCGACTGCGGCACAACTTTTTTCTTGAATAATGAACAAACTGTGATATAATCGTTTATATATGTAAAAAAAAGCGCGCGTGCGCAAAAGGGAGATTATGTCCGAAAATCAAGACAACAACGTCTATATACCCTCGGAAGTTCTGTCCGAGCAGGAACAAAACACCGCCGAGCGTTTTGTCACCGACCTCGAAAAAGGACTGGGGCAAGAGGACGTGAAAAACAGGGTTGCCCAAGGCAAAGTCAACGGCGACACCAACGTCAAGACGAAGAGCGTTGCGCAAATTTTGCGTGAAAACATCGTCACTTTTTTCAATTTCGTATTTATCGCGCTTGCGGCGTTGATATTTTTCTTTGTGGACTCTCACGAAAGCATAGTGTCCATTTTGGGCAACTTCGGTTTTATGTTGCTCATCGTATTCAACGCTCTCGTGGGCATTTTTCAAGAGCTTAGAGCAAAACGCACGATAGACAAACTTTCCCTCATCTCCGCACCAAAAGCCATTGTTTTGCGTGACGGCGAGCAAAAGGAAATCGCAATCAAGGACATCGTGCTCGACGATTTGACCATTCTTTCAAGCGGAAGTCAGATTTGTGCGGACGCAATCGTCGTCGAAGGCTCGATCGAAGTCAACGAAAGCCTTATCACCGGCGAGCCGGACGCAATCCAAAAAAATCCCGGCGACGAAATTATGTCGGGCAGCTTTGTCGTGTCGGGCACGGCAAAGGCGCAAGTGGAACACGTTGGCGCGGACAACTTCGCAACCAAAATAAGTTCGGGCGCAAAATATTTCAAAAAGCCCAACAGCGAAATTTGGCGTTCGCTTATGTTTATCGTCAAAGTGATGGCAAGCATAATCGTTCCGCTTGGCATAGTGCTTTTCTGCGTCAAATATTTCGTGCAAAACAACCCCGAAGACGCTCAAAAGATGATCACCACCCTGCTCGGCTACAAAATAAGTTCTCACCTTTCGACAACCGTTTTGGGCACGATCGCAACCGTCATAGGCATGATTCCGTCTGGACTCGTCGCGCTGTCCTCAACGGTGTTTTGCGTCAGCATAATGCGTCTTTCGCGCCACAAAACGCTTGCGCAAGACCTCTATTGCGTTGAAACCCTTGCGCGCGTCGACGTGCTTTGCCTTGACAAAACCGGCACTATCACCGAAGGCACGATGGAAGTCAACGATTTGTCCCCCGCAAAAGGCAAAAACGCGTCGGATATAATGCAAATCATCAAAAACGTGACGAGTGCGCTCGAAGACGACAACGCAACCATAAACGCCCTTCGCGCCTACGTTGCGGAACTCAACGGTTGCGGCAACGTCGAACAAGTCGTCCCCTTCTCCTCTCAACGCAAGTGGAGCGGCGCAAGAATAGACGGCGTTTCCTACGTCATAGGCGCACCCGAATTCGTGTTCAAAAAGCGCACCAAAGCCATGGAAAACACCATGTCCGAAATGGCGCAAAAGGGATTCAGAGTCATGGTTGTGGCATCGTCGAAAAACCAATTCGGCGACGGCACTCTTCCTAAAACGCTCACCCTGGAAAGTTTCGTTTTCATCACCGACAAGATAAGAAAAGAAGCGCCCGACACGCTCCGCTTTTTCAAACAAGAAGGCGTCACCGTCAAGATTATATCGGGCGACAATCCCCAAACCGTACGCGCGGTCGCAATGCGCGCAGGGCTTGAAGAGTGCGACAACATTGTGGATATGTCCACCCTCGAAACAGAGGAAGAAGTGTACGAGGCGGCAACAAAATACACCATTTTCGGTCGTGTTTTGCCCGACCAAAAACTTATGCTTGTCAAAGCTCTCAAAAAGGCGGGGCACACCGTTGCAATGACGGGCGACGGCGTCAACGACGTGCTTGCGCTCAAAGAAGCGGACTGCTCGGTTGCAATGGCGTCCGGCTCGGACGCAGCGAAAAACGTAAGCTCTCTAGTGCTTTTGGACAGCAATTTCTCGTCCATGCCCAGAGTGGTTGCCGAGGGCAGACGCTCCATAAACAACCTCGAACGTTCGGCTGCGCTGTATATTATGAAAACCATCTACAACACGCTTTTGGCACTGTTGTTTATGATTGTAGTCGATCCTCTTCCCTTCACTCCGCAAAATCTCACGATTATGGGCGCGGTCACGATAGGCATGCCCTCCGTCGTGCTTGCTCTCGAACCGAATGCCGACAGAGTGACGGGCAGATTTTTACCAAAAGTGCTCTCAAACGCCGTACCCGGCGGAATTACGGTGCTACTCGGCGCAATAGCCGTGATAATTTGCAACAGATTTTTCCTCACGGATATCACCGACGCGCAATCGCAAACGGTGTTTATTTGGATAATCACTTTCGTTGGCTTCTTGCTTCTTTTCAAAGTTTCCCTCCCCACAAAGCTGTCTAGTTGGTCTGCTTTTTTCGGCATCAGCGACTTTATGAACGAAAAGGCGAAAGAGGAAGCCAAAGCGCAAAAAATCGATTCGAGTTTGTACGACGGCTGCGTTGACGACAGCGAAAAAGGCTATTCCATCGCAAACGGCGTCGTGATGAAAGTCGTCGAAACGAAGGACGTCAAAGTCAAAAAGGAAAAGAAACCGCGCAAAAAGCACAAAGTCAACAAATCCAATTTGCTCATCGCGCTCAATTTGTTCATGTACTTGCTGATGATATTCATTTTCGTAGGCGTCTATTTCATCTCAATCAACGCTACGATAAAGGGCGAGCAAGTTGACGTAGTACAGTTCTTGCGCACCTTCTTCCGTCTTGACAATCATATCACGTGGGCGATGGGCAAGGCAATGCTTGCGATAGGAGCGATACTCACGTTCTCCTACATCGGTTTGGTTGCGATTATGAATCAAATCAAGCTCGAACACGGCGATGCAATCGAGAAGAAATTTGAACGCCTTGACGCAAAAATGCGCGTAAAAGCACCGAAAATCAAATAAAAAACAATATAATCAGGTGGAAAATGAAACGTAACAACATGTGTCCTTTTTGCTTTATCAAAAGCTTGTTTCAAAAGAAAAAGCCCACAAGCGTAAATCCGCAACTGCCCGACTACGAAAACGGCGTTGCGCTCACTCCCCCTATGGGCTGGTCCAGCTGGAACACGTTCAGAAACCGCATAAACGAAAAACTTATTCTCGACACCGCAAAGGCGATGAAGGACAACGGACTTATCGACGCAGGCTACAAGTACATCAACCTCGACGATTGCTGGCAATCCTCTTTGCGAGACGAAAACGGCGAGCTCGTAGGCGATTACGAAACCTTTCCTAACGGCATAGCAAACCTTGCAAAGCAAGTCAACGCAATGGGCTTGAAACTGGGCGCATACACTTCAAACGGCACTCTCACCTGCGAAGACTTGCCGGCAAGCCTGGGCAGAGAGCAATACGACGCCTACACCCTTGCCAAATGGGGCGTTGAGTATTTCAAATACGACTATTGCCACCATATCCCCATTTCCAGATACGCTCCCCTCGTGTACTCGATAAGCATATCTCAATTCGATTCGCACCCTATGGAGTATTCCGTACACAATGCAGTGCTTTCGGGGCTTGCGAGATTTATGACGGACACAAAACTTCCGAGCGGAAGCTATGTTTCCGGGCTTGACGCAAATCAAGGTCGCATCACCTACAACAATATCGAAGTCGACGAGGACGGCAAATACGTGCTCACCGTCAACATCAAAAAGAAAGGCGCGTACGAAAAATATCTCATCGCAAAAGTCAACGACGGCGAGGAATACGAACTTCTCTTCCCTCCTCAAAAGCACTACAACCTCACCGCAAGATTCCAAGTCATCGTCAATCTTACGGCAGGGAAAAACAAAATCGAACTCTTCAACCCCGTCACGAGCAAAGCCGACAGCGAAATGTATCAATATCGCCGTATGGGCAAAGCTCTCAAAGACGCAACGGCAAGGGTTGCCAAAGAGCGCAAACAAAAAGAAAAACCCATCGTTTTTTCAATCTGCGAATGGGGCTGGGGCAAACCGTACAACTGGGGCGCGAAGGCGGGCAATCTGTGGCGCACTACTCCCGATATTCGCCCGTGGTGGATCTGGATAAAACTTATATACGAGCACACCGTCAAGCTCTATCCGTACGCAAGCAAAGGACACTACAACGATCCCGATATGCTTGAAGTGGGCAACGGCAAACTCACCTACAATCAAAACGTATCGCACTTCTCGCTCTGGTGCATGATGAACGCTCCTCTCATTCTCGGCAACGATTTGCGCAATATGAACGAGCAAGTCAGGAGCATCGTCGCCAACAAGAATATGATCGCAATCAACCAAGACGCCCTTGCAAAGCAAGCCAAACGTGTAAAAAAAGGCATTGTGGACGTGCTTGCAAAACCGCTTGCGGACGGCTCGGTTGCGGTGTGCTTCTTCAACAAAGCCTCACACGGCGCAAGAGCGAAATTCGATCTCAACACGCTTGTCGACGACAAATACGTTGCAATGACCAAGCAAAACGAATATCACGCAAAAGAGCAATGGAGCGGCGAAAATCTCACCACAAACGGCACTCTCACCGTATTGCTTGAAAAGTGTCAAAGCAAAGTTTACATAATCAAATAAACGCTTTATCGCATCGAAAAAGCCGTTTAATCTGCGTATAATTGCAAAACGACGAAAATTTAAAGTCGCAAAACAATCGAAAATTTGCAAAAACCACCGACTATGCTCGGTGGTTTTTCATATGAAAAAGCCACGCTTTTCGCGAGGCTTTTTACCGCCTTTGCGGATTATTCTTCCATATCCTTATCAGGCTCGTCGACTTCGTTCATTTCTTCTTCGAAATGCTCCGCAAGAGCTTCTTCAAACGGCTCTTGAACGCCGTCTTTTCGTGTGTCGCAATCTTTTTCGCACTCGGAGCAATTACCGTCGCACTCTTCTTCAACGATTTGCGCCGCCTCGTTCTCCGCTCTGCGCACCGCAAGTTCTTCGCGCATTTGCGTCTTCGTCTTTTCGTCGATCTTGTAGAAGAACATCAAAAGCGAGCTTGCAAGCATGCAAAGACCGGGGAGCAAGAAATAGATGATCCACGCTTTGTTTTGCATGCCGTCGGTGACGTAACTTGCGATTGCCCGCATATTTTCCGCGCTGCCTTGAACGCCGATGTGCGAAACGTCCGCATATTTTGCCGCGTCGTAACCGATTGCGCCGATAAACAAAATGCCGAGCGAAACGGAAAGCGCGTTTGAAAGTTTGTTGGACATCGACAGGATTGCAAACTGCGTACCCTCGGTACGTTTGCCCGTCTTCCATTCCTGATAGTCCACTATATCCGCCGTCATAACCATTGGCAAATAACCGTTCGGACCGAAAGCGAAGCCGAGGAAGAATTGATAAATCCAGATTGCCCAAATGCTTCTGCCGAAGCTGCCCGTGGGGCTGAGCGTGTAGATGAGCGTTGCGATAAGCGTCACCGCAAATCCGTAGAAACCTGCGGTGATAAAATACTTCTTTTCGCCGAGTTTTTTGTTGATAATCGGGTTCAAAACTATCGTAACCATGGACGAGATTGCCGACGTTATGCCGATTGCCCAGCTGCAAGCGTCGCCGTAAAGCGTGCCCATGCCGATAAAGGAAAGGTCTATGCCGTCGCGAACGAGTATGCACGTTGCCTGCACCGCGATACCGAGGCCGATGTTTCTTCCGAATCCGAGAATGTACGTCCCGAAAACGATGAGCAACATTTTGTTGTTTTTGAGCTCTCTGAACATCTCTTTGAAGCTCATACCGGCAGACGTGTTGGACTTGACGATTTCCTTACACTTGAAGTACATAAGGAGTTGGAATATAAGTCCCAGCCCCGCCATAATCGCCGCAGTGATAAGATATTCCGTTTGTCCTACCGCGCCGTCCGAGCCGGTGAGAATACATACGAAACTTACGAACACGCCGGGAGCGGCAAGCGCGACGGATTTGAGCGTGTTGCCGAGCCCTGCCGCATTGTTGACCTCTTCACTGCTCTTGGAAATGAGCGAAAGCATGCCTTGCGAGGGGATGTCCGCCATCGTCATGGATATATTCCAAAGCACAACGACGAAGATGATGTAAATATATCTGCCTGCGTTTGAAGAAAACGGAATAAACACAAACGAAATCATCGTCAGCACCGCAAGCGGAAACGCCGAAAACAAAATCCACGGACGCATTTTGCCCGCCTTGAAGTTGGCTCTGTCGATGAGGTTACCAATTACAAAGTCCGCAACGATACTTATAAATTTTGCCGCGAGGATGATACCTGCCACCGCCATCAAGTCTGCTTGAAGAATTTTGTTGAAAAACTCCGCCTGATAGCTGTTGATAAGGCCGATACCGAGGTTGATACCCATCAGTCCCAAAGCGTAAATCCACATATTTGCGGTCAATGCGCCGGCCTTTTTCTCCTTTTTGTTTACCAAATCCGTCATAATTTCCCCTTTGCGCAAGCGCGCCAATTTGATATGTATTAATTATATATTAAAATCTATGCGTTTTCAATACCGAATCTTGCAATTGTACGATATTTTTGCAAACGCTTGAAAAATCGGCAAAAATAAGGACGGCCGCTTTGGTCGTCCCTATTTTTTTAAAATTCTTTTTCGCTATTTTGCCAAATACTTTTCGGCAAGCGCGATTCTTATGGCGCACGTAAGCACGTCGATTGCAAAATTCATTTCGTCAAGCGACGGCACGCTGGGCGCAATGCGGATATTCGAATCGTTGTCGTCTATTCTGTACGGGAACGTCGAGCCCGCCGCCGTGAATTTGACTCCCGCATCGGACGCAAGGCTTACGATACGTTTTGCGCATCCCGGCACGTCGAGAGAGATAAAATAGCCGCCTCTCGGCTTTGACCAACTCACGTTTTCGTCATCGCCGAAAGCCTCTTCCATTCTATCCTTGAAAAGGTCGAATTTCGGGCGCAAAATCGCTGCGTGTTGCGCCATGATTTTCTTTATATTGTCAACGCTTTTAAGGTATTCGACGTGAATGACCTGATTGACTTTGTTGGGGTTTATCCTCTTGTAAAACAAGCGTTTGAGCATATCTTGCACGTTGTTTTGCGAGGACGCGAACACCGCCACGCCGCTGCCTGCAAAAGTAATTTTTGCGGTGGATGCGAAGCAGTAAATCATATCCGAAGTGCCTGCCTTTCTTGCCACGTCGAAGATGTTTTTGAGTTTATCGTCTGTGTCGTAGAGCGAGTGCACGCAATATGCGTTGTCCCAAAACACTCTGAAATCTTTTGCCTTCGGTTTGAGGTTTGCCATACGCTCGACAACCTTGTCCGAAAACACGATACCCGTGGGGTTTGAATACTTTGGAACGCACCAAATACCCTTTATGCTTTCGTCGTCGCGAACGAGTTTCTCAACGAGATCCATATCCGGACCGTCCGCAAGCATAGGCACGGTTATCATATCGATGCCGAAGTTTTCGCAAATGGAAAAGTGTCTGTCGTATCCGGGTGCGGGGCAAATAAACTTAACCTTGTCGAGTTTATTCCACGGCGTAGAGCCGAGTACGCCGAATTGCATTGCAAACTGCACCACGTTGTACATGATGTCGAGCGAAGATCCGTCAATGGCGATGACCTCGTCCGCCTTTACGCCCAAAAGGTCGGCAAAAAGCTCTCTTGCCTGCTTCACGCCTGCCGGTTCGCCGTAATTTCTTGCGTCGACGCCGCTCATCATAAAGTCGCATTTTGCGGCGTTTTCAAGCATGGGCATGGATATGTCGAGTTGTTCTTTCGACGGCTTTCCCCTCGTCATATCGACATGTCTGTCTGCTTTTTGGAGTTTTTTGTAGGCTTTTTGTTCTTGTTTGAGCAACTCTTCAAGCTCGCTTTTAGACAATGCTTTGTAGTCCATAAATGCCACCTTTCCTATTTTTACACTATATGCCGCGCGCGCCGTTTGCCGTGAGCGGTATATTCAAGACGTTTTTTCAACGCAAAGACTATACCACCGACTTTTGGGTTTGGCAATTCATTTTTGCGATTTTTTCACAAAGAATTTACGCCGATTTTTTCCAAAAATCCGCAGCTTATTGATCGCCCTCGTTGTTGCCTCTTATCAGCAAGCGTATGGGCGTGCCCGAAAAGTCGAAACTCTTGCGGAGCGCGTTTTCGAGATATCTCTTGTAGCTGAAATGCATGATCGTCGGATCGTTGACTTTGAGCACGAAAGTAGGCGGTGCGACCGACACTTGAGTGACGTAGAATATTTTGAGTTTTTTGCCAAGATAAGACGGTGGCTCGCTTATGCGGATAGCGTCCCCAACCACCTCGTTGAGAAGTCCCGTCGGAATACGCTTTCTCGAATTTGCCACCACTTCTTTGCAAAGAGGAAGCAAATTGTCCAGCCTCTTGCCGCTCAATGCCGAAATATACACGGACTTGAAATAGTCCATATACTTCAAATCCTCTTTGAGCTTCTTTTCAAACTCGTAAATGGTGTGAGTGTTTTTGTCCACCAAATCCCACTTGTTCATCACGATTATAGAGGGTTTGCCTTCCTCGTGCACGAATCCTGCGATTTTGACGTCTTGCTCGGTAAGTCCTTCGGTTGCGTCGCATACGACAAGCACCACGTCCGCGCGGCGCACGGCGAGCAAACTTCTCATAACCGAGTATCTTTCAAGATCCTCGTTGACCACTTTCTTTTTGCGCATACCTGCCGTGTCGATGATGAGATATTTGTCGTCGCCCACGTCAAGTTCGGTGTCGATGGCGTCCCTTGTCGTGCCAGCTATGTCGCTCACGATACAACGGTCGTAACCCAAAAGTCTGTTGGTTATCGAGCTCTTGCCCGCGTTCGGCTTTCCGACGATTGCGATTTTGATGCGTTCGGGATCTTCGTCAACGGAATATTCCGGGATAACTTCGAGGATTGCGTCAAGCAAATCTCCAAGCCCCTTGCCCTGCTCCGCGCTCACGGCATGCGGTTCGCCGAATCCCAGCGCATAAAAGTCGTACACGTTGCTCAAATCGTTGTTGTCTATTTTGTTGACCGCAAGTATAACGGGGAGTTTGGACTTGCGCAAAAACGAGCACACAAGGTTGTCGTCGGTTGTAAGCCCCGTCTTTCCGTCAACGACGTAAAGGATAGCGTCGGCAGTGTCCACTGCGATTTCCACTTGCGTGCGAATGTGATTCCACATCACGTCGTCGCTTTTAAGTTCCAATCCGCCCGTATCGATGAGCGTAAACGCTCTTCCGCACCACTCGCAATCTGCGTAAATTCTGTCGCGCGTAACGCCGGGAGTGTTCTCGACGATAGCGATTCTTTGCCCTGCGAGCCTATTGAACAACGTCGATTTTCCGACATTAGGTCTTCCTACAATTGCCACCAATGGTTTCATATTTTTTCACCGTTTCCGATTTTTATCTATCGTTTTTTGCAATATAAACGCCTTTTTGCGTCAAATTGCATATTTTTCACTTTTCAAAATGCTCTATTATTTTTTGCGCCGTATCGCTTCCTGAGTGCGACACCACGATAAAAGGTGCACCGAGTGCGTCCTCAACTTCTTTGACGGTTTTGTTGTCAAGGAAAGTGTCTGTAAATTCGCGCAGCATATTGTCGGGTATCACAAACGCATCCGTCTTGACGCCTTGAAGCTGCTCTATCATATCCCCTGCCGTAACAAGCCCCGCAACCGTAACGCTCGTGCCGAAAAAGTTGTTGATTATCGCATGCACTTCAACTTGCAAGCCGAGTTTTTGAGCAAGTTTTTTCGAGTACTCTTTGAGCATAGGCGCAAAGGATACGCCCGTCACCATGTCTATTCTCTTGCCGAGGTTCATATCCCCTGCCTCTTGCAAACTATATTCGAAGTTGTCAATCCAATCGGCAATAAGCCCCACGCCGTTTTCAATCTGGTCGAACGCGCCGTAATAAGAACCGTCGGGCACTTTGACGTTGGCTTTGACATAGTATTCGTCGCTGCACCAGCAGAAATTTCCGCCGAATTCCTCGTTCAATCCCTCGACGAGTTTTATCGTATCTCGTGCGTTTTGCTCGTCAACCGCTTTGAGTTTTGCAAGTTGCTCTCTGTGTCCCGTCATACCAACGGGCACGACCGCAACCGTTTCAACGCCTTCGACGGTGTGCAATCCTCGTATGCTGTCTTCTAGCACTTTCCCGTCGTTGACGTCGGGCACGACGACAAGTTGAGTGTGCATTTTTATGCCGTTTGCGCCCAATCTGCGCATTTGATCGGGCAGCTTTCTCGTGTTCGGATTTTTGAGGATATACGTCCTTATATCGTCGTCCCATGCGTGCACCGAGATGTAGAGCGGACTGAGTTTGAGCCTTATAACTCTCTCGATTTCCTCTTCGGTGACGTTTGTCATCGTCACGTACGAACCGCACATAAAACTATACCTGTAATCGTCGTCCTTGACGTAAAGGCTGGGACGCATGTTTTTGGGAAGTTGGTCGACAAAGCAGAAAATGCACTTGTTTTTGCACACGACAGGTTTCATATCGATTGCAAATTCAAGTCCGAGAGATTGTCCCTCTTTTTTGTGGACTTTTATCGTATGTTCTTTTCCGTCACGCAAAATATCCACCGAAAATTTCTTTTCGTTGTCGTAGTAGAGATAATCAAGCTCGTCAACCATTTTATAGCCGCCGATACGCAGCACGTCGTCGCCGAGTTTAAATCCCTGTCTTTTTGCAATTTCGTTTAGTTTGGTTATCTTTGGCATATCTCGATTATAGTTTTTATCCCTCTTGCCGTCAGGCACAATTTCACTGCACCGGCGGTGCAATATCGCTGCTGCAAAACAACAATATCATGCTGCGCAGTCGCAATATCACGCACGCTTTGCGTGTATATCACTGTCCGTAGGACAATCTCAAACGGCGATGTATGCCGTGAGGAAGTTCGCGATATTTTCAAGCGAGCTGAGTTCAACCCATTTTTTGCCGTTTGCCGCAATCCTTTCTCCCGCGTCCGTTTGCAAGATTCTGTACAACAGCGCAACGATTTCAAGGTCGTTTTTTGCAACGAGGCAAAGCTCGTTTTGAGCAAGATAAGATATATCCGCCTGCTCGTGTTCGCTTGCTTTCACAACGATGGACGGCACTCCCAGTTTAAAGCACTTGTAAAGCGTTGCCGCATCGTACTGCGTGATTGCCGCGTCGCAAACGGGCATGCAGTCGTCAACCTGCTCGGGCGATTGCAAAAACACCACTTTAGTTTGAGGAGTTTTCACCGACATGGACGAAAGCGTTTCAAGCATATGAGCGTCCTTGACGTATACTGCGAGATTTGCGATTTCGCCTTGGTCGAGCAACAGTGAAAACACGTTTTCAAGTTGCTTTTTGTCTTGCACGTTGACGTACACGGTTTTGACTTTGGGAAGTCCCATTTCTTGCTTTTTGAGGATAATCTCCTCCCTTGTTTTAGGCGTGATTTCAAAGGGCAATCCCATCACCATAACGTCTTTTGATTTTATGCCTTGTCGCACCAAATCGGCTTTTACGTCCGCATTTTCGACGATAAACACATTGGTTGCGTCGTCATGCACTCTTTTGGGGAGAGTAAATGTTTGCAGCATATAGATGATTTGAGTATGGAATCTTGCCCTGCGCTTCGCCTCCACCGCACAGTGATGAGCGTACGGCGTAACGCACAAAATGTATTCGGGATGAAAACGCTTTATCATGTTGTTGATGCGATTGACGCGTTTTGAAAAACTTTTGAGTTTAAATATGTCGCGCAGCACGCCTTTGTCTTTCTTTTCAAGCAAATATTGATATTCGCTTCCGCTGTCCATAAGTTTGTCGAGCGCGGAAAGTTTGGTTGCCGAGCCGTACTTGTCGTCGCTCATCACAACCGCGTTATGCGTGCCGATTTTGCGGATAGCCTCCGCGATTTTATGCGAGATATCGTCGCTTTCGTCGCGTGAAGTGAGTATCAAAATTATGCGTTTTCTATACATTTTTGCGCCTTCTTTTTTTGCAAATTATGCGTTGATTTTTTTGCTTTTTTTATGCGATTAATCGCATTTTAGCGTATCCGGTTTTGCAATTATTTTACGTTTTTTTTACGGTTTTTCTTGCGTTTTTATCGTGCTTTTTCCGTTTTTTTCGGCAAACTTTTGGCTTGTTTTCGCTCCGATTTTAAATCAGTCCTCGACGATAACGGGGATGATTATTGGGAATTGTCTGTCCTTGTAGAAGAGTTTTCTCACCGCTTTTTTGACCGCTCTTGCAATCTCGTTGACGTCGACTTTGTCGAAGTCCGCCCCGTTTATCGTGTCGATAGTGGCGTTCTTTATGGAGTTTATCACGTCGTCGGTGAGGTTGAATCCTCTTGCAACGATGTCAACGTCGCCCACGACTTTGCCTTGATCCGTATCAACGGCGCAAAGCACCACGAGCATACCGTATTCCGCAAGCGATTTTCTGTCGTTTACGAGCATTTTGCCGTTTTCAAGCACGACACCGTCAACGTACGCGTTGCCTGCCGTTACGTTTGAGTGTTGTCTTATACCCTTGTGATTTACGCCGTAGCACTCGCCGATATTCGGAATAACGATATTTTTTGACGGAACGCCGAGCGTTTTTGCAATCTCTGCATGCTTGTGTTGGTGGCGATATTCGCCGTGCACGGGCATAAAATACTCGGGTTGCACGAGGGTGAGCATAAGTTTGAGTTCTTCCTCGTATGCGTGTCCCGAAACGTGAATATCGTTCATTGCGTCGTAAATTACGTTTGCACCCTTTCTGAACAAGTCGTTGATGACGTCGTACACCGACTTTTCGTTGCCGGGAATAGGCGATGACGAAAGCACGACGAGGTCTTGCGGACCTATGTTGATCTTGTTGAACTCGCCTTTTGACAGCTTGTTGAGCGCGGAAAGCGGCTCGCCCTGCGATCCCGTTGCCAAAATGACCGTTTCGCTTGGCAAAAGTTTGCCTACGCTGTCCACGATTACGCCCTTGGGAACTTGCAATTCTCCGCAAGCGGACGCAACTTCCGCCATACCTTTCATACTTCTGCCTGCAAGCACCACTTTTCTGTGATACTTGTGAGCGAGAGTAAGCACTTGTTGTACGCGGTAGTTTGAGGATGCAAAGCAAGCAATGACGATTCTCTTGTCGAGGTTTGACGCAAAGATGTTTTCAAGCGTTTGACCGACCACTTTTTCGGATGTGGAACTGCCCTTTCTTTCAACGTTTGTGGACTCTCCAAGCATGAGCAAAACGCCCTTTGCGCCTATTTCCGCAATACGTCCTATATCCGTCTTTTTGCCGTCAATCGGGGTGTTGTCGATTTTGAAGTCGCCGGTGACGAACATCGTGCCGACTTGCGTTGTGATTGCAAGCGCGCACGCTCCCGCCATGGAGTGACACACTTTGATAAATTCGACTCTAAAACCGCCCAACGTGACGGTATCGCCTGCCGAAACTACGACGAGATTGCACTTTTTGCCGTTTTTGTCCAGCTTTCTTTTGAGCAATCCGATAGTGAGCGCAGTGCCGTAAATAGGCACGTCTTTGAGGTCGTCCGCATAGTACGGAATCGCGCCGATGTGATCCTCGTGTCCGTGAGTGAGCACGATGCCGCGAAGTTTGGATATATTCTCTTTTACGTAAGTTATGTCGGGGATGATTGCGTCGATACCGGGGGCTTCCTCGCTCGTTGCGAAGGACACGCCGCAATCGACGATAATCATATCGTCGCCGCATTCGATTGCCGTCATATTTTTGCCCACCTCGCCGACACCGCCGAGGAAGGTCACCTTTACTGTTTTTGTATTTTTTTTCATGAATTCTATTTCTCCGAATAAATGCATATTTTTCTAATATAGTATATTACACCAAAACGCGCGCATTAGCAAGAGTTTCGCCCAAAAGCGTCAAAAACCGCTTCCTCGAGCGAAAAAAAATCTTTACAAACTGCGGTTTTGCATTTACGATTATAGTATAATAATCGTCAAAAAACGATGCGATTATGACATATAAGAAGGAGAATTTTATGAGAGTTTACAATTTCTCGGCAGGCCCCAGCATGCTTCCTCTCGAAGTTATAGAAGAGGCCGGCAGAAACATCGCCGACTACAACGGCTCAGGCATGAGCGTAATGGAAATGAGCCACCGCTCCAAGTGGTACGACCAAATCAACACCGAAGCACTCGACCTTATCAGAGAACTTATGCATTTGCCCGACGATTATCACGTCATCATGGTGCAAGGCGGCGCGTCCACGCAGTTCGAGGCAATCCCCCTCAACCTGTTGAAAACGGGAAAAGCTGACTATATAGTTACGGGCAACTTCGCAAAAAAAGCATACAAAGAAGCGCAAAAATACGGTGATATTCGCCTTGTCGCGTCAAGCGAAGACAAGAAGTTTACCTATATTCCCAAAACCACGCGCGACGATTTCAGAAAGGACGCAAGCTACGTGCATATCACCGAAAACAACACCATTTTCGGTTTGAAATACAACACTCTTCCCGACACTGGCGATATTCCTTTGGTTGCGGACTTGTCCTCCTGCATCATGAGTGAGGAAATCGATCCTAAAAAATATTCCATGATTTACGCAGGCGCACAAAAGAACCTTGCTCCCGCAGGCGTTACGCTCGTCATCGTAAAGGAAGATATGCTCGGCGGCGAACTTCCAATTTGCCCCACCATGCTCAAATATCGCACGCAAATCGACGCGAACAGTCTTTACAACACTCCGCCCTGCTGGTCGATTTATATGATGATGCTCAATCTTCGCCACCTCAAAAAACTCGGCGGCGTAAAGGTTATGGAGCAAATCAACAGAGAAAAGGCAAAAATGCTTTACGATTTCATAGACGAGAGCGACTTCTACAACAACTTCGTTGAAAAAGAAAGCCGTTCGCTCATGAACGTGCCCTTCGTGTCCCCCAGCGACGAACTCAACGCAAAGTTTGTCAAAGAAGCCGAGCAAGCAGGTCTTGTCAGCCTCAAAGGGCACAAGCTCGTCGGCGGCATGAGAGCGTCCATTTACAACGCTATGCCCGTCGAAGGCGTGAAAGCACTTATCGATTTCATGAAGAAATTCGAACTCGAAAACAAATAACCCGATAATTCAAAAGGCGAAAGCGTTTTGCAAGCTTTCGCTTTTTTGCAAGCGACAAGCATAATGCCGTGTCGTTTAGAAACGCAGGAGAAAATATGGATATTTTAAAACTCAATTCGATCTCTAAACTTGCAAACCCGGTGCTGGAAGGATACAATCTCACCGACAACTCGCAAAATCCCGTCGGCATACTCGTGCGCTCTTTCAAAATGGACGAATACGAAGTGCCGTCCTCTCTGTTGGCGGTTGCAAGAGCGGGCGCAGGCGTAAACAATATTCCGCATGCCGAATACGCTAAAAAAGGAATTTGCGTTTTCAACACCCCCGGCGCAAACGCAAACGCAGTCAAGGAACTCGTGATTGCCGCGCTCATCATCGGCGCAAGAAATATCAACGAAGCGATAAACTGGGCAAGCACTCTCAAAGGCGACGACGTCGCAAAACAAGTTGAAAAAGGCAAAGGTCAATTTGCAGGCAGCGAAATCGCAGGAAAAACGTTATGCGTTTTGGGACTGGGCGCAATCGGCAGAAAAGTTGCGAGCTCAGCTCACGCACTCGGTATGAATATCGCGGGTTACGATCCGTTTATATCCGAATCGGCAAAAGCGGAAATACCCTTCGTTACGATTTTCGACACAATGCAAGCGGCGTGGTCGGATGCCGACTTTGTGACGCTTCACATGCCCATGACTCCCGAAACCAAAGGACTTGTCAACGCAAGCAGCATATCGACGATGAAAGACGGCGTGATAATCATAAACGCGGCGCGAGGCGAACTTTGCGAAGTAACCGCAATAAAAGACGCGCTCGAAAGCAAAAAAATACGCAAATACGTCGTCGATTTTCCAAACGAAGAGTGTATCGGAGTTGACGGCATCGTTGCAATTCCGCATCTTGGAGCATCGACGGAAGAAGCGGAAGACAACTGTGCGGTTATGGCTGCAACGGAACTTAAAGACTATATCGAAAACGGCAATATCGTAAACTCCGTCAACTTGCCTTGCGTAAAAGCGCAAAAGAGCGCATCGCATCGCTACACGGTCGTTTCGATTGACAACGGCGAAAACAGATTCGGCGGAATAAGCGCAACGAGAAACGGATTGCGCTACACCATAATCGACACCGAAGACGAGCTTACAATCGACGGCGAGGACGTCATCAAGGCAAGAAAAGTCTATTGACAAAATCAAAACTTAAAAACGGGCAGGTCAAACCTGTCCGTTTTTTTATTCCGTTATATAGCCTTTATCGACTTGTATCACGCAAGCAACCGTCATTTTCTCTTTGTTCATATAACACGATATGTGTTTTGTTTTGACATATTACAACACTTTTCGTGCTTTTACATCTTTTGGAAACACTTGTTTTTGCGTGTTTTGGCGTTTTATCACGCATTTTGTCGTATTTTGCAATACTTATCGTATTTTAGTACAATTCCACGACTTTTGCGATTTTTCGCAAAGTGTTGCGCATACCCTCTGAAAATTTTGCGTTTTTGAGTTGTATCTCGCAAGGCTTTTCCTTGATGATTGCGTTTAACAAATCATACTCTTTGTCATCGAACAATCTCACAAGTTCAACCTTGCGCCTTTTGGTGACGTTGTCGATTGCCTGTCCGTCCGTCGCAATCAAATTTTTGCCACCGTCGCTTCCCGAAATAAATCCGGCGACGTCGAAAACGTCCCTATCGTCCCGACTTCCTTCGAGCAGTCTTGCTGCAACGTCGCAAATCTCGCCCCACGCGTCTTTTAGCGGACGCATTCTGAAATTGAAAAGTCCGTCAACGTTGTAATCCATTGATTGCGACAACGTTTTTGCAACGACGTTTTCTTCAAAGTCCGAGTCGAAGTGTAACATAGAGCTTAAAAGCGCGCACTTTGCGTAAGTCAATGGATAAATCGGCAACCTTTCAAGAAAAAACCTAAGCTTCATAAACGACAAAAACACCACCGAAAGCATATCGTATATTTCGTTTTCGATTTTTTGCGCAACGTCGCAATTTGATGCAAGATATAACCACAATCTCGTATTGCTTTCTTCGCTTGCATAGGACAAATCTTTTGCGTTTCGGAGTTTTTGAAGTATATATTCGATTTCTTTGTCGTATTCTTTGCCGATGCTTATCACGTTTGACCACATACAAATATTGTATGCAGGCGCGATATAAAAATTAGTGGAATATTTTGTGCGATTTGCAAAACGGCAAAAGAAAAGACGCGCATTTTTTGCGCGTCGTTTAAATCGTGTTTTGTTTTTATTTGACTTTGATAACTTTGCAGTTGCCGTTTCTCGTGTCAACTTCGATTTTGATTTCAAAGTCGTAGGCTTCGAGTTCGACGATCCAGCTGTAATAGCTGTTTTTTATGTCGCTGCCGCTGTAATTGAATTCTCTGTCCATATCGTCGACGACAAAATCGTCTTTGCTCGTCACTCCTAATATCGACGGCAAACTTCTGTCCGTCACAAACTCATACGCTTTGTCTTTGGCAAGCTCGGCACATTCCACTTTTGAAAACGCAACGGATTTTTTCGCATAGGACGCCGCGGAGCCGAACACGCCACCCAAAATTGCGGCAATCGCCATAAGCACGCCTATGAGCGAACATACGGGAATAACGACGTATTGCCACTTAAACTTTTTCTTTGCTTTCTTTACTTCCTCGACATCCGCTTCTTTGACGGGAGAATCCTCTCTTACGGATTCGCTGTTCAAAAACTCGTTTGCCTTTTCAAGCTGCTGTTTTACGTATTGTTTTTCTTCTTCGGTTGCGACACCGTTTTTGCAGTGTTCGAACGCCTCGTCGAAATTCATAAAGTTGCCTCCAAAAGTTCTTTGAGCTTCAATCTTGCCCTGTAAAGCTGTATCTTGACGTTGTCCGTCGACTGACCGACTATCGACGCGATTTCTTTGACCGACATCGAGTCGAAATAATATAGTCTTACGACCTCTTGATAGTCGTCTTTCAACAGAGAAATCGCCTTGTACAGCGCGCGATATTCTTCTTTTTGAATGACGTCGTCCACAAGCGAGTCGCAAGACGGCATATCGGCGGAAATGGATTCCAACCTCTTGTTTTTCCTCAACGTGTCGAAATAATAGTTTCTGCACACCTTGAAAAGCCAAAATTTAAATCCGTCTTTTTCCTCGTTTATGGAGCGTATCGCCCTCATATACGCCTCTTGCACGACGTCCTCGGCAAGCGCGCGATTGCGGCAAAAGGAATACACGTACAAAAGAGCCTCGTTGTAGTATCTCTTAAACAAGTTTTCCCATGCCGTGCTTTTCATTTGCTCCTCACTATATAAACGCGCTTTGAGCGATTCGGTTACGCTTTGTGCTCGATTCTGTTCTTGAAACACATTTTACATCGTTTACAAAGATTTTTCAACATTAACGATATATCGCAATCGGTCTAGTCCACAACTCCGGTACGCAAATAGTCTTTCGGCGTCATTCCGAACTTCTTTTTGAAACTTTGGATATAATGCGTTTGCGAGCAAAAGCCCAAATAATATCCGATTTCGCCGTATTCCACGCCGCTTGCAAGCAATGATTTGGACGCTTCGAGCTTTTGCGACAACACGTATTCGTGCAAACTTTCGCCAACGTATTTCTTGAAAGACGCCGACAGATAATCCGCACTCACTCCGCACTCATCGGCAACGTCGCAGCACTTCAATCTCTCGTGCAAATGCGCGCTGACGTACTTCATCGCTTTGCGCACGAAGGGCGGATATTCCAGCCTCTGACGATGATTTTTCACAAGTACGGTAAGCTCCGTCGCCTTTGCAACCAAAAATTTTATTATTTCTTCGGGCTTGTCCGTTTTGTCAACGTATTGAATGTAGGAGTCGGAGAGGTTGTACGCCTCGCTTTCCATAAGCCCGCCCTCTACGGCATACCTCGTGGCAAGAGTTATGCAGCTCACCGCAAGATATTTGACTTGGCGCAAATTGTCGTCGCTCATTCGCCCCACAACCAACGCATCTCTAACAAAATTCTCCATATTGCTTTCAAGCCCTTGCAGATCCCCGTTTTTTATACAAGTATAAAACGCAACCTCGCGGCTGTACGGAGTGTGCGCAATTCCGCTTTCGCGCTGTTCGAACCGAGGATTTTGAACGCCTTTTGGCAAAAAGCGCACGTTGAGTTGTGTATCTTTTTCGTTTGTCATATCAAAATTATATCATACTTTTTGTATTTTACAACGGATTTTTGATATTTTGTACGCTTTTATGATATAAATACACTTGCAAATCTAATAAAATGATATCGTTCGGAGGTGGATTATGATAAAGGAAAAACTCGAATGGAAACGCATGGTCGAAGGTAAACTTTACAATGCCACGAGCAAGGATATTTTTTGGCAACACGCAAGGGGCTTGTGGCTCACGCAAAAACTCAACAAGTGCTCCGTTCTCAATCAACCTCGACAAAAACGACTTTTCAACAAGCTCATTCCATCTTCAAAGGGCAAATCCGTGTGGGCTTTTACGCCTTTTTATTGCGAATACGGCGTGAATATTAACGTTGGAAACGGTGTGTTTTTCAATTATGGTTGCACCCTTCTCGATATATCTCCCATCACTTTGGAGGACGGAGTCTGGCTGGGTGCAAACGTCACGATCGCAACGCCGTGTCATCCGCTTTTGGCACACGAGAGGATCAACACGCAATACCCCGACGGTTTTCACGACCTGGAATATTCCAAACCCGTAACCATAAAAAAGAACGCTTGGATTGCGTCGAACGTCACGATTTGCGGCGGAGTCACGATAGGCGAAAACACGGTTGTGGGCGCAGGCAGCGTCGTAACGCGCGACTTGCCGGCAAATTGCATTGCGGTCGGCTCGCCTGCAAGAGTTCTACGCTATCTTGACGAAAAGGACAAAATCGACGTTTGGAATACGTATATCAACGACGAGTTGCCGCTTTCGGTGAGAGAGAAAGAAAAACTTGCAAAATAACGAGCAAAATTCAAATCCGTCTTGCAACCGGAAGAATCAAATTGTATAATGAATTATACTTATCAACACTTTAAGTATATAAATAAAATAAAAAAACATTGTTTTCGGAGGAAAATATGAACGAAAAAGATTACAAGGAGATTTTGGCAAAGCTCACGCTGGATGAAAAAATCACCATGCTTTCGGGCTCAACCAACTGGCTCACTCAGCCCGTCAAACGCGACGATATCGACATCCCGGCAGTGCGTATGAGCGACGGCCCGAGCGGTCTTCGCCGTGAAAAAATCGGTGGCGGCGTCAACATCATGCAAACGCCCGAACCCGCAACTTGCTTCCCCGGCGCAGTCACAACGGCATCGAGCTGGGACGAAAAACTCGTTGAAGAAGTGGGACAAGCAATCGCTGTCGAAGCGCAATCTTTGGGCGTTTCAACCGTGCTCGGCCCCGGCGTCAACATCAAAAGAGGTCCGCTTTGCGGCAGAAACTTCGAGTATTTTTCGGAAGATCCCTTCCTTGCGGGACGCATGGGCGGCGCATGGGTGCACGGCGTGCAAGAAAAGAACGTCGGCACGTCCTTGAAGCACTATCTTGCCAACAACCAAGAATACATAAGAATGACCATCGATTCAATCGTGGACGAGCGTACTTTGCGTGAAATCTATATGCCGGCTTTCGAGCATATCGTCAAAGCAGAAAAACCAACCACGGTTATGTGCTCCTACAACCGCTTGAACGGGACGTATTTGAGCGACAACAAACGCTTCCTCAACGACGTCTTGCGCGACGAATGGGGATATGACGGAATCGTAGTCAGCGACTGGGGCGCAGTGAACGACCGCGCCGAAGGCGTCAAAGCGGGTATGGATCTCGAAATGCCCGGCAGCAAGGGTTGCGGACTCAACGGTGACACCGTATATAAAGCGCTCGAAGCAGGCACTCTCACCGAAGAAGATATCGACAAAGACGTGCTTCGTCTCATCAGATTTGCATACGAAAACACCGTGCGCGAAGTCGAAGGCGTCACGTTTGACGTCGAAAAGCACAACGACATCGCTCGCAGAGCGGCAGAAGGCGGCGCGGTTCTTCTCAAAAACGACGGTATTTTGCCTTTGAATAAAAAACAAAGTATCGCCGTCGTCGGCAGACTCGCAAAACAAATCCGCTATCAAGGCGGTGGTTCGAGCCACATTCTTCCCACAAAACTTACGTCCTTCACCGACGCGCTCGACAAAGTCGGACAAGAATACACCTACTCCGACGGCTACGTTCTCAAAGGCGAAGGCTACAAAAAGAGCTTGATCAAAAAAGCGGTCAAAGCAGCAAAAGGCAAAGATGTCGTGCTTCTCTTCGTCGGACTTACCGATGCGTTTGAATCGGAAGGCTACGATCGTCATCACATCAAGATGCCCTCCTCGCACGTCACTCTCATCAACGAAATTTTGAAAGTCAACAAAAACGTCGTCGTGGTGCTTTCTTGCGGCTCTCCCGTCGAAATCGGCGACTGGGACAAGGACGTCAAAGGCATACTCAACCTTTATCTCGGCGGCCAAGCAGGCGGCGAAGCGGCGTACAATCTTATCTACGGCAAAGTCAATCCCTCGGGCAAACTTGCAGAAACCTTCCCCGTCCACGAGGACGATTATCTCGGCTCGAAATACTTCCGTATGGGACCGAGAACGGTTGAATATCGCGAAGGCGTTTACGTCGGATACCGCTATTACGACAGCGCGAACAAGCGCGTCAAATATCCGTTCGGCTACGGACTTACCTACACTAGCTTCGAATATTCCAATCTCCGTTTGAGCGCAAACGCAATCAACGAAGGAGATCCGTTCACCGTCACTTTCACCGTCAAGAACGTCGGCAAAGTCGCAGGTGCGGAAATCGCTCAACTCTACGTTTCGGACGTTGAAAGCACCCTCTATCGTCCGGCAAAAGAACTCAAAGGTTTCAAAAAAGTTTTCTTGCAACCCGGCGAAGAAAAAGACGTTGAAATCAGCCTCGATTCAAGAGCGTTTGCCTACTACAACGTTGCAATCAACGATTGGCACGTCGAAAGCGGCGACTTCAAGATTCTGGTTGGCGCATCCTCTCGCGACATCAAACTCGAAGGCATCGTAAACGTTGCGTCAAAGAACCCCAACGCGCCTATCCCCGACTACAAAGCGGTCGCTCCTTGCTACTATGACATCGCAAACGCAACCGAAATCCCCGTCGAACAATTCGAGGCCCTATACGGCGCAAAGATGATTGAAAACAAACCCTTTGCCAAGGGCGAATTGCAAGCGTGCAACACTATCGGTCAATGCAACGTGTCACCTTTCGGTAGATTTATGTACAGATTGTGCGTGGGCGTCATCAACCTCGTCGCGCTCTCATCCGAAAACCCCGAAATGCTCACAAACTCCGTCAAAGACATGCCCTACCGCACGATTGCAGCGTGGTCGATGGGCATAATCTCCAAACGCTCGCTCGACGGACTCGTGGATATGCTCAACGGCAGAAAAGGCGGTTTCCGCAGATTCCTCAAAGGATTCCGCAAGGAAAAACCCAAAAAGAAATAATCCATTCGATTTAACGGCGCAAAGCGCACAACAAACGGATAAAGCAGGCAATACGCCTGCTTTATCTTTTGTTTTTGCAAATTTGCTCCAACAAAAGAACGCACTGAATTGAAACATTCAAACCATTTTAGATTTGTAAAGCTACAAAAGAAGAGGCACTCAACGAGTGCCCCTTTTCTTTTGATTGTGTTATCTGTCGTTTCTGTGCAGAACCTCGTATGCCATTTTGGGATTGTCCGTCATGATGCAATCCGCGCCGTTTGCTTGAAGTTTTGCAACGTCGTCGGGGTCGTTTATCGTCCAATATTGCACCGCAATACCGAGGCTGTGGGCAAAGTCGATAAACTCTTTTGTGGACAAATCGAAAAATCCGTTGAATCCCATCGGAATTTGCAAAACCTTGAAGTTGAATTTTGCCTTTGTGTTGCCGTAAAGGAAGGCATAGTAAAAATCAAGCACTTCGGTGATGCCTGCCGAGCGGACGATTTCTTTTTCAAACGCGCCGTTGGCGTTGCACTCGTCAACGTACTTGCTGATTTCGCCCTGGAACGTGCCGAACACCGTTCTGTCGATGATGTCGTACTCGTCCATCATACGATAGAGCTTGTTCATTGCGCGCTTGCCCGGCTCGCCACCGTCCTTGATTTCGATGACGTACTTCATAGACTTGTCGGGGCGAGCGACCTTTTCGACATATTCAAGCACCTCTCTGAGCGTGGAAATGCGCACGTCTTCAAGCTCGGCGTCCGACTTATCACGGTATTTATACTCGCCCTCCACAGTCTTGAAGTTGTGACCGAAATTGTAGGTTTTAAGCTCTGCAAGCGTCTTGTCGCAAATTTTGCCCGAGCCGTTTGATGTGCGATCGATCTCGTGATCATGCATAAGCACAAGCTCGTCGTCCTTTGTAAGATGCAGGTCAAATTCAAGAATATCGACTTTGTAGTTTTCGCGCTCCGCTTCTTCCATACATTGTTTGAACGCCGCCATAGTTTCCTCGGGTTCAAGCACGCCGCCTGCGCGGTGAGCGGACAAATACAAACCGCTTTCGGTGTGGAAAGCGATGTACTTGTTATCCCCCGCATAATTCGTCACACGCGCGACTCTTGCGCATCCGCCCGTGAGCGGCAAAATCACGACATTAAGTACAAACACAAACAACAATGTACCCACAATCGACCATACGATTGCGTTTTTGACTGTTTTCTTGTGCTTTTTGATTTGCTCTTTTACTTCCGGTGATTCCGCAAGCAAAACCTCGACGCCGTTTACGTCGCTTTTGAAAAAACGATTGGATTTGATTCTCATTTTTCACCTTATCGTAATGATTATAATTTAGTATTATATCACACGTTTTCCGTCTCGTAAATACCTCTACGACAATTTTTTAGACATATGTATGCTTGCGCATACATCAATATCGGTATTCTCATTTCAACATATGTGCATATGCACACAAACGGACGCAGGAATATGCTCTTTTTTCCCATATTCTCAAACGATTTGAGCTGATGACGGCAAGCAAAGGAAGAAGAAAGCGCATCGCATTTTCGGATGCCGTGCGCAGCCGACAAGCGCTCCGCACGCTTTAGCACAATGCGTGCATTTCATATCGCAGATATGAAAAAATCCGTGAATGTCACCGTTTTTCTTTTTTTTGAGCTGATGACGGCAAGCATAGGAAGAAGAAAGCGCATCGCATTTTCGGATGCCGTGCGCAGCCGACGAGCGCTCCGCACGCTTTGGCACAATGCGTGCATTTCATATCGCAGATATGAAAAAATCCGTGAACGAATTTCGTTCACGGATTTGGAGCTGATGACCAGACTTGAACTGGTGACCTCATCCTTACCAAGGATGTGCTCTACCACCTGAGCCACATCAGCATATTTTGGCGGAAGCGGAGGGATTCGAACCCCCGTGGGCTTTCACCCAAACGGTTTTCAAGACCGCCTCGTTATGACCGCTTCGATACGCTTCCATAATTGTTAAAGCAAATCGGTTTGACACAAAATGTCAGTCATTCTTGTATCAAGCTTATTTAGTATAGCAAGAGTTTGCGTTTGTGTCAAACATTGCTGTCAAATTTGCAAAAAAACTTATTTGCCGTTTTGTCAAACGAATGTTACTTTGCTCAAATCAACTTGGTCGCAACCGATAAAGGACGTTTCGTCTTTCTTTAAATCGCCGCCTTTTACGTTTACTATCGTTTTGAGATTCGGACAACCGGCAAACGCAAATGCACCAATTGTGCAAACATTTTCGTTTGCAAAATACACGGTTTCGAGATTGGGAAGTCCTGCAAAAGCCGCATCGTCAATCTCTCGCACTGAGGACGGAATGTGAATCATAACAGGCAAATTTTTGAGCGTTGCGTCCGCAAATATGCCGTTGGTGATTCGATAGACTTGATAATCCTTGCCTTCAATCATGATTTTGTCGGGAATGAAAACGTCGGAGAGGTTTAAGCCCGCATCGTCCGTGTAGAAAGTTGTAAGCTCCGCATATTCGTGGTTGTCAACGGTTATTACGTTGCCCTTGAAATACTTTGCCCACACATATGAATTGTCGGGGGTGACAGACGGCGACGCGGTTGACTGTCCACCGCCGATTGTGCCGTCGGGCGACGTCCAAACCGCATAGGAAACCCCCATCGTCGAAACGGCGATGACAAAAAGCACTATGATTGCGACAACAATCGCGATTTTGTTTTTACGGCTTGTAATCATGGCGTCATATGATTGTTTCTTATGCTTGTGCCTGTAGGCAACGTGCTGTGAAGTTCAAACTTGAACGATATTGCCTTTTGAGCTTGCTCAAATGCGTCAAGATAAAGCAACTTTTCATCACATTCCTCGTCGAGTTGGTTGAAATAGATTGTGGCTTGCACATAGTATTCAACGCCGGGTTTGAGGAGCATATAGAGCTTGTACCCCGGATATTTCTCATTTGATGTGTTCGGCTGATTGTAGTACACATCGTTTGCCGTACCTTGCGGCGTTTCGGTGGACGGCAAATCTTCAACGGTTGTCGTAACCGTTTCTCCGTTGACGGTTTTGGTGACTTTGACAAGTTTCATTTCAACGTTGAACGAGGACAAATAGTCCTTGGTTGTATCCTCGCTCGGTGTGTTGTTTCCGTTGCCGTTCTCGGCGGGTTTTGTGCCGAGATAGGCGTGTTGAACCTCAAGATACAGCGACCTTCTTCCGTCAATTGCAACGTTTTGTTCATTCAAATCGGGTGAGCCTTCAAAGCGAACGGGGAAATATATCACCGCGCATTTTGCCGCTTTTTGGACGCCGTTCACGGCATACGTTTCGCCTTTTTTCTCTTTCAAATCCGTTCCATACGGCGCGAACTCGCCTTTTTCGAGGTAGCCGGGAGTTGCAACGGCGGGCCACAACGCCGTGCCATAGTCCGACGCACTACTGTCAATCGTGATGTTGACGCTCTCTTGCAAGAGTGCCGAATCTATGGTGAATCCGCCTGCGTTGCTGCCTGCAAAGTTGCTGAACCACGCCGCCGTCACACTGACTGCGGTGACAACCAAAATAAGTGCCATAACAACGGACGATACGATGAGGGTGCGCTTGGTTTTGTTCATTAGCCTTGTCCCTCCTCTGTCATACCCGTGACGTTGATGACGGCTGAAAACTCAAACGTCGAGCCGGAATAGTCCCTACTCGAATAGAACATCTGATTTTTTAGATTACCGAAAATCTTTTTCAAAGCGTCAGCACTACCTGCACCTTCGTTATTTGTTCCATAAGCCTGCGCCGCCGTATACTTGTCAACGTCGGCTTTGAAGTATTGCATCCAAAACAGCTTTTCGGGCGCAAAAACTATGTAAAAATCGAACATTTGAGATGTTTCGTTGCTGTTAATCTGGTCGGCTGTTTTGAATTTTGTTATATCTTTTTTTGCGTCGGCAGCTGTAATGCTGTACTTGTCTGCATCTATATCTTTTCCATTGACTTTTGAAACGTAAACGTTTTTGACATTTTCACCGTTGACGGTTTCGCTTGTTTCGGCAAACTCAAGTTTTCCGTACGGAGTGTACCAAACCTCGCCGTCTTGCGGATCGGGCTGTTTGAGTTTTTGGATAATTTTGCCTTCGGTGTTTTGGGTTTCGGTATAGTTCTTGGAAATCGTGCCGCTATGCGGTTTGAAGAACCAAGTGAAAGCATATGGAATCTCACTCGGTGGAGTGGGATTTTCGCCTATTCCGTATGTTTTTTTCACTTCAGGGGGTTCGACTAAATCTTTCACCGGTTTGCCGTCTTCGCCTATTTTGATTGTGCCGTCGGGGTTTTTTTGATATTTATATTTTACAATCTTTGCGGTGTCGAACGCCATGTTCATATCAAAAGTATTGCCTGTCGTGTCAAGCGCAATGGTATTGATAAAATAGTAGGGACGATTGCTGATGTCAACGGTGTTTTCGCCTGCAATGGCTTTGGTCATGAGCTTGCCGCCATTGACTTCGTTATCGCAAAATGCGGTTTGCCCGACATACTCCATATTGTCCCAAAGTTGACTGTTTTGCAATTCAAAATTTATTTTGTAGGACTCGGCAGTGGACATCGTGATTTCGGTGACGGTGACCTTGTCGGCATTCGTAAACCACGCAAAAGAAGCACCCACCATAACAACGGTGGTCACCACTATCAAAAGCGGAATCATGATTGACATGATGATTTTGAAAGTTTTGCTTTTGCTTGCTTGGTTTGTCATATTTCCCTTTTGCCGGTTTGCTCGATTGCGGCATAATATACTTTTATATATATTATATATAAACTACAATCGAGCGTAGCGTTTTATTGGCTTTTGTACGTCCTTTTTCCGTCCGAATTTACGCGATTTGCAAACCGACGGATTAGAACGCCGATTTTGCAAAAAATCAATCATGCCAAGGCGGCGTTTGTCGTCTTGGCATTTTGATTACGATTGTTGCACCGAAAGCCATGCCGAAGCGTCGTTTGAATACGCTTCGAACATAGCTTTGTCGCAAGTGATTTTGTATGCGCCTGCGTTTACGCTTCCGTAGAACGCACCCGAGAACGTGCTTGCGATTTCAATCGACACGTTCGCTTTGAGCGTGAACGATGCAAAGCGGAGTTCTCTGAGCAAAGACACGTTTTGCTTGTTGGCAATCGCAATCGGTTTTGCGGTTGTACCGTCAGCCGTGCCGACAAGCCAACTTGACGAGCTTATGGTGTACTTGCCATTATTGACACTCAAAGAATACATCAATAGATATACGGAAACCATATCTCTCAAGCGTTTGCTTTGGCGCGGATTGGCGTTTTGGCCGCTGTCGGCAAACGTTTCATCGATGACGTCGTATGTGCCTAAAACGGACGTGCCGTTTGCATAAAGCGAGTTTGAACCGCCCATCAAATCATTGTAGCCGAAGTTCTTGTCCTTGACGTTGACAAAGCCCGTGCCTCGCTTCCACACAGCATTTGTCATATGCGTGCATTTTTCTCCAACGGTTGCATTGTTTGACGTAAACGCTCCGACCGTACCGCCGTTTGCGGTGATTTGCATCATAGATACAACTTTGGTTAAGTCTGCAGTTGCCGTGCCGACAACACCGCCGACTTTTGCGTTTTCGTTGCTCACGGTGATTGAACCGAGAACGATTGCGTTTTCAACGGCTCTTTCGCTTGTGCCGAACAATCCACCAACGCTTTGATCCGTCGAACCGGTGACGTTGATCGAGCCGTGGAAGGACACGTTTTTCACACTCTTCTCGGTTAAAGCGTCCGCCGCCGCAAGCACTTTGCCCGCGATGCCGCCAACGTATTTTGCATTGCCGTTGATGGTTACGTTTCTCAAATGCAAGTTCTTGACGATGCCGTTTGCGCCTATCACGTCGAACAAGCCGACGTTATCTTTGCCGTAGCCCATAATGTTGAGATACTCTATGACATAGCCGTTGCCGTCAAACGTACTGTCAAAGCCCGTGATAGCGGCCGCTCCCTCAGCCTTTTGAGAGACAAACAAACTGCCGTTGATTGTTGCAACCTTGTCAACCGCCGCCGAAAGCACGTTCTTGAGATAATCGCTGTTTGCACCGCTCCAAGTGTACTTTTTCGTTGTGAATTGTCCGTTGTCATCAGCCGTAGTGACCGTGAAGAACGCGTCAAGCACCTTTATATCGTCTGACGTAAACTTGCCCGATATATCTTTTGTGAGTTTGTAGGAGTTGGGGAGCGCGGTTGGTTGCGAACTATCAGACACATAGCAACCCCAAGCCTTTTCGGTTTCGTTGTAGAACACGGCATAGCCTGCCTCGTTGAGAGCATTGATATATGCGTCCCAAGTCTTAATCGTGTCGTCAACGGTGATTGGAGAGTTTTCGAGATCGGGAGCGAACTCAACTTGGCTGTAATCTTCGCCCTTTACAACCTCAAACCACTTGTAGCCCGACTGCATTATCTGCATAAAGATTTGGTCACCGGGGTTTTGGTGTGCGGTGTAATAGAACGAGGCGATGAGCAAGCGCGCAAGCGTATCGATTTCATAAGTGCCATTGTTCTCGACAATATATGCAATGGTCAACACAGGTTGATTGATCAATCTGAAGTTGAAGTTCATACCTTTATCTTTTGATATGGTTGCCCCAAGCACCGTGCTCTTTTCAGAGCCTCTAATCGTCGTATAGCCGTGGTATTCTCTCTTGGGCTTGGTTGGGTCATTGTCCTCGTACATCCAGTTGTTTACCACATCGATTGTGCCGTCCGCAGCGGTTATATCTTTACTCGTTGCGGTGATAGGTTCCCAATTTGTGTTGTAGGTGTTGTCTGCCTTGGCATAACTTTGATATGCGTTGCCGTAATCGACGCGCACCGATTTGACGGTGATTTCGATTTTGATTTGTTCTGCACCGTTTGCATTTCCGTTTGCTTTGTCATCTGTATCGTACACCGTGACAGTTTGCTTATCGCCTGCCGTGCTGTCTTTCTCGCTATACTTCTTGCCGTCTGTGCCGAGTTTGTTGTACACGTTGAACGTATAGTTTGCCGCATCCGTACCCGTCATTGTGAACACAAGAGTCTTGAAATGCGTGCCTGCCTTCTTCGCCTTGTCAAACGTTCCGTCTGCATTTTTCACAACGTCGTTGACGTAACTCGACAAATCGAACGAATTGCCTGTGCCGTTTCGTGAATCGTCAGCCTCTCTGTATTGAGCAACAACTTTGATTTTGTCCGTGCCAAGCACGCCGCCGACGGTGAAACCTTCACCCGAACGATACACTGTGCTTTTGCCGTCCTTTTCGCCGCTGCTTGCGCCTGCTTGACCGCCGTACCATTCGTTGTTGGTAAACGTCCTTGTCGCTTTGCCACTACGCAACTTGTCGAGCGCAACCTTGATATGTGCCGGCGTGATTTGCCCGACGTTTTGCACGGCTTGCGACGTTGGCGCGCTCGCATCCAATTCATAATTGGTATTTGTTGCCTTAAATGTATATGCGAAATTAATCGTCTTTGTATAGCCGTTGCTTACATTCTTGTTGTCGTAAGACATTATTATGTTAAACAAATCGTCGTTACCGTTTGCGCCACCGTTTGTTGAGTACACTGCAAACGTAAAGTTGTTATCCTTGACATTTTCATTTGCATCGTACACTTTATTTGCCGTACCGCTGTTATAGCGGATGGCGACCTTCGACTTCGCTATGGTAAACGGATCGCTTGTAAACAAGTCGGGCGTATAGTTTCCTACAACCGAATCCACGCCCTCGTTGGTACCGCTTACGGACGAAAGTTTCGCCTTTGTCGTATACGAGCCTGCGTTGACACCGCCGTCCGACAAAGTAAACGTCAGCACGTCATTGCCCAAACCGCTCTTGACGCTATTCGACGTCATTGCGATTGCCGTACCGTTGACAGTAATACTCTTGATTGTTATATTTTGGTTATTACCCGTATATACAAGAGTCGGATAATTCCACTCGATAGCAATCGGACAAGCATCGATCGTATAGTCCGCAGTAGAATTTGAGCTATCAAACTTATAGTTGTTTGACGTATCGGAGCCTGCGCCCGTTCCTTTTGCACGTCTTGCAACGATCTTTCCGTTTGTTCCTCCGACTTTTATTTTGTACGTGCCGGCATTTACCAGCTTACCGCTTTCATATGCCGATCCGCCGTCTTTCTCGATCGAATACGTAAGAGTAAACGTATCGTTCTCATACGTGTACGTACCGTTGCTTCCGGAGATACCGACAATCGTTATCGTTGGCGTAACTGCCGTGCCGTCATATGTTTTGTCGCTACCCAAACTAAATGCGCCCACTTTGACGACATACTGTTCAATCGTCCAACTTAAAGACGACGGAGACAGCGTATAGTTGTTATTGCCCGACAAACTAAAGGATGCCGTATAGGTGTTTGCATCGGCAGTAAATATGTTCGCAGGTTGACTATACTTATTATTGAATGTCAGAGTCTTGGATACACTACCACTTATTTTAATACCGATTGAATCATCAGTGAGCAAGCCTATCTCGTTGCCCTGCGAGCCTTGATTTACCGAAACAGTATCAAGTCCTTGATGTTCGGTATTATATACGTAGTTTGTCTTTCCTGTCGGAAGCTGCGTTTGCGTCACGCTTATCGTAACAGGACGCTTTTTTATCGTATATGTATATGACGGAAGTTTGTCGGGATCATGAGCGCAGTTTGCCTCTTCCGCAACGTGATCTTTGCCTTCGATAAGATCTATAACGTAGCTTCCCGCATCTGCTTGTGTTGTAAAAGTCCACGTTACTGTCTTTTTGACGTCACTGCTCGATGTCGGAATATCCACTTTGGAGAATTTCGCCGTGTCTTTCACAGCAAAGAATCTAGTCAAGAACTCTTCAAAGTTGGAAATACCGCTAAAGCTCGGATCTCCTGCCGCAGAAGCAGTAAACGTCACGGTTATTACGGACGTCTTTTTATTGTAGACTTTTTTGTTATTGGCTGAAGTCAAGTTGCTGGATATACTGATAGTTGTTTTAACGATGTGATACTCGTTCTGTCCTTTGACAAACGACAATTCATAGTTGCCTACTCTATACTTATTCTCACCGACTTTTCCTGCGTTGAATTCGATATAGTAGTCTCCCAACGTTCTTACGGTTGACAAAGTTATTGTGATTGTCTTATTTACGCCATCGGTTTGTGTGGCCTGAACAACCGAGCCGTTTGTAAAGTTGATGTTATTTTTCAATCCGCCGGAATCGTACATGTTCTCGGTTTGTCCGTTTGAATGGAATACAGGATTAAATTGGGCAAGCTGCTTAAAGCCGTCCTCGTATACAAAACCTGTTATTTTCCATACTGCGCCGTGCGTGCTGGTATTATCGAACGCATGCGATCCACCCGACGTTCTTTCAAGCCTCAACTCGGCAGGACTGACAGTAAAGTTACCCGTGGCTTCTTCGTTCTTAATCGTATATCTCGGTTTTGCAACCACATCAGATGTGTTGATCGTCACGGTATACGCTTTTGCTTCGGTAAACACAAGATAACAATTCAACACCTGAGTATTCAATCCGTCGGTTTGTTCTTCGGCAATAAACATCGTATCGCTGTCTTTCATCGCTTCGGACGGTATCATTCCGCTTGAACTCAGTGTTATACCGCTTCCTGCTTTGCTGGGCTTAAATACAGTGCCGTTCCACGTAAATGTCACAACTATATCGTTACCAACCGAAACATCGAGTTTTATCGGGACTTGTTTCCCTCTGTTCGGTGCAATGTTTGAAATTGACACGAACATATCATACTTGTTTTCTCCCTCGGATCCGTTTGAATCTTCGCCGTATTTTCTATTTGTCGCAACTTTAAACGTTGCCGAAAGTTCACGTGCTTTAATTGTCCATTCAAGATCATCGATACCGCCGACAATTCTTGCTTTTCCTTTGCCGTCGAAGAAGTATATCTTAATTGTGGATTTGTACGTGTTCGGATCGGACATCGCCGTCGTTGCAGTCGTACCGTCAACGCTCGTGGACGTGGTGTAGAAATACTTATTCCTGTATGTTTCATCATATACAGTCGTTTCATCGGGCGTTTGTTCGAGAAGTCCGACGCCATCCATACCTACAACCGCATTTCGAGCATAACCGTTGTAAGTCAAATCCGATCCTTTTGTTATTTTTCTGTAGAACACCGCGACGTTTTGTGCTTGACGTTTGTTGCCCGCCGCGTCCTGATCGTTGGTTTTGACGCTTATAAAGTAACCGTTGCGCGTATCGTCAAATTCCACTTGCGGTTTAACCGCCTCATTTGACGTTGCTGTATACATATAGTATTGGCTGTTCACTTCTGCCGCCGTGGCGGTTGCGTAAAGCGTAGACAGTTGCGGAGAACCTCCACCGTAAACTATATTCGATTTAAGATCCGTCTTGTCGAGTCCCTTCTCACGCTCGCTTGCGGTGTATGCGTCGGCAATGCGTTTCCAGTATTGCAAATCGGAATTTGTGGAGTGTGAAGTGTTGATTGTTCCGAGTCCGTTTGCGCCGTCTGCATCGTTTGCATACAGGAAGAACCAGCCGGTTGTTGCTTTGCCGGTTGTGAAGCCGAGTTTGGACAAATCTTTTACATCATACGTTGCTATATCGCTGTTTGCATAACCCTTAACCCAGTACGACGTGCTTGCGTCGGTGTCGGTTTTTGCAAGGCCGATGATACCGCCCACGTTCTTCGAGCCTGTGAATGTGCCTTCTATTGCGTATGCGGAAGTTATGACGGTGCCTATGCCGTCGGTTGCGCCTACGATACCGCCGACGTTTTCGCCGCCCTTGACGGTGGTGTTGTGGGCAAGCATATTGCTTATGTTCACGTTTTCTGCAAGAATAATGCCGACAATGCCACCGACGTTGTTGATGCCATTTGCGGTGACGTTGCCATTTGCGTAGTAGGTATTTTTGTTTTGCTCGGTGCCCCAGCGCACATTCTTACCGATGACGCCAATTGCGCCGCCGACGCCGCCCCAACCTGTTGATTTGTTTGTTGCTGCATTTTTAGCCGCAGAAATCGTATCTGCCGAGGGTTCGACCGTAAGCGTACCGCCTGCCTCGAAGTGCGTGTTTTCTATGACTATGTCTTTTGTGACAAAGCCGTCGTCGAGCGCGGTTTGAAGCGGAGCAGGCATGCCGATAAAGCCGACCGATCCGCCGACCGAATTGACCGCCGCAATTGTGAGCGACGTTGAACTATTGACGAATTGAGCATACGAAACAGGGCCTGCGAGCACGCCGATAGAACCGCCGACGTAGCCCGACGCCTTGACGTCGCCGTCGTTTTGGAATTTTACGGTCGCCGTGGTGCTTACGCCTTGAATCGTACCGAGGAGCAAGCCGATAGAGCCGCCTGCATAGTAGCCGTTTGCAACGACTTTACCTTTGTTGACGAAGAGAGTATCCACGTCTTTTGCGGTGATGACGACGCTGCTGCCGACGTAGCCGAGCGAGCCACCGACGTACTCGTTGCCGCTGACCTGACCGTCGTTTGTGAACGTACCTGCGATTGCGCCCTTGCCCGAATCCTCGGTGCGAAGTGCGGACGGAGAGTCGAGTTTGCCGACCACGCCGCCGACGTAGTCGCCCGTGCCCGTGACGCTACCCGTATTGTTTATTGAAAGGTTCTTGATTTCGTTTTGTTGTTCTTTAGAGAGCGTAACGCCGCCGATTGTCGTGTCTGCCTCACCGCCGCCCGTGGTGAGCAAGCCTTGGTTCAATCCGATGATGCCGCCGACGTAGTTTTTGCCGCTGATCGCGCCGTTTTGGATGATAGTGCCCTTTACGATGTCTATGGTTGCGTAATCGGTTGCGCCGAGCGAACTTGCGCCCTCATTCTTGCCGACGATACCGCCAACGTTGTCGCCCGAACCCGTAACGGATGCGGTGATTGTGATTGTCAGCGTACCCGATTTATACGGCTTTGCGTTTGCGACGTTTGAGCCGATATTGAGCGAGCCGCCCGAGTTGTTGACGCCGATAAAGCCGCCGACCTCGCTCGTACCCTTGATTGTACCGCCGATTGTGATTTCGGTGCCGTTGAGTGCGTCGACAGTTGTATTTTCAAGTTTATCCGTCGTATCTGCGAGAATATAAACCGTGCCGATATTCTTGCCGATGAAACCGCCGACGTTTTCGGCATTTTCGGTTGACATATTGGGAGCGACGTTGAATTTGCCTATAAACGTTGCCTTGTTCGTACGTCCTACAACGCCGCCGACGTTTGCCGCCGCCAGAGTTATGTTGATATTGCCACCGACGGTGACATTCGATCCCGACGCGAAGTTTGCGCCCGAACCCATATCGCCCACGATACCGCCGATACAGCTTATTTTCGCATCGGAATCTTGCGACTTATTCGTAGCCTCAACCGAAACGGTTATTGTTCCGTTGAATGCCGAAGTGCCACTGAACGTGGTTGTAAGCGGACTTGTGTCGTCGTTAGAGTTTTGCGTAAAGCCTACCAAACCGCCGATTGCCGTGCCGTGCTTGGGGCTTTCCTCAACACCGTTGCCACCGACGGCGATACGCTCGATCGTGGTGTATGCTCCGACCGTGCAGGAGTCGATATATCCGCCCTTTGCGTTGGACATACCGCCTGCGATACCGCCAAGGCTATGTTCGCCCTTTACGGACACCGTGCCGCCAACACCGACTTCGCAACCGGTGATAAATGCCGCAACGTATTGAGAACCGTAGCCGAGAATACCGCCGATTTGGCTTGACGTATTTGCACTGTTTGCGGCTTGAATGACCGCCTTATTCACCGAGCACCCCTCGATACGCACGCTATTGCTCTTGCCGCTTGCTCCGCTGCCGCCCTCGACGTAGCCGAGCACACCGCCGATGTTGCTCTTTGATCCGCTTATAATACCGGAATATGTATTATTAGCTGTAGTGATATCAATCGCACAATCCTTGATTGTTCCGACAATACCTGCATTGTATGTGCCGCCCTGTTTTGTATCTGCAAAACCAACGATGCCGCCTGCAAACGTGATGTCGCTTGTGATTGTTGTATTATCGGCCTTGCCGAATGCACCGACTGATGTTTTTCCGCTTATTGCACAATGTTCAACGGTTGAACTTCCCAGCATGCTGCCAACAATACCACCTGCGGACGATATATCTCTTTCATTTGCAGAGAACGACCATATACGACTGTCTCCGCTTACCTCGATATATCCAATATACGCATTTTCGATCTGTCCAAATAGACCTGAATATGCACCACCTGTTGTTTTACCGGTCATGATGCGCAAATTGTTTATAACAGTGTTCGTGCCGTTAAATTGTTCTCCGCTTATACTGCCTTTAAACAATTTGCCGTTTCTGCCTATGGCTATCATATTTTGAACTTTAAATACTGCGGTGTTTGCCATATCGTTGATATAGTTGTAGGCACCGTCGTAATAATATGCTCTCTCTAGCCATAATTTATAGGCATCATTTACGTCCTCGGTTTTGCTATTCTCAACAGAAATGGATGTCATGACAGCCCCACCGTCAGTGGACGGAACTTTTACCGTCAAATCTGTTTTGGCGGCCACGATGAGTGCTGTTCCACAAATCGCACCGTTTGAAAATAAGTGATAGCTTTTACCAGTTTGCGTATAATTGCCTGACGCCCCTTTTGCCTTATAAGCTGTAGTGCTTGAAGACAACTTGGTTGTCTGTGATTCGCTTGTCGGCATATCGATTTCTTTTGAAACAACAGATTTATTCTCTCTATCAAGCGTAATATTGTTTGTGCCGTTTGCAAATTCAATATACTTGCCTTCAAACGAATATCCTGCATCAACCAAAGCCTGAACGCCAAGCAAATCTATACCGTCTCTAATTATATAAGGATAGCTTTCAGATCCTGCATAATCAGCATTCGAATCATATTCGCCATAGATGTTTTTACCAAAGCCGACCGAAGTCATGCTCAATCCGTTGTATGTATCCACTGCAAAAACGGCAAGTTGAGGTAAACAACCGGGCATGTATACATATCCCTCTAGTTTATTAGCATTTGCAACATGTCGCGTACCAAACGCACTGTTTGGTTTTATTGATCCGTCACTATTCATGACGGCAGTAAAATCGGCAAGAGAGTTGAGTGTCGTTCCCCACTCCATATAATCGGCTCTCCAGCCTGTACCAGTATTATATTTATTATACTCGTTGTAGATATACTCTTCTTGTCTACGGGTGTTTCTATATCTTACACAATATCCTACACCAAAGCAGTTTTCTTCGGTAACACGCTCGGAACTGTCTGAGTTGTCACAGTAACCCGATATGGATGCTCCGTATCTAGGATCTGCAGCAGTGAGGTTTGTACCTGCAGTTTCAAGAGTTATATATCCGGCATTATAACAATTTAAAAACTTTACATACTCGCTAGAATTCTTATTTGGCAAAACTTGACCTGTAATACCACCTACACGTGCTTGCCATGTTCCTCTACCGCCTATCAATGAGTGGATTATGACTTCTCCCGTATTATAACAGTAGCTGATTTCGGAGTGTGCAAGACTACCCGCAATACCGCCTGCAACAGTTCCGGAAACTTCCAAACGTCCGGTTGACCAGAACCATGATACTTTTGCAAAAGTACCGCCTGCTTGAACAAGACCTGTATTGTAGCAATAAGAAATTTTTGCAAGAGCACCGTTTTTATGGCGTGTTTCATCGTTTGCACTTGTATTTGCATTTCCGAAAATATAATCACCAATAGAGCCTATAACTCCGCCTACAATACTTCCCCAGCCTGTAACAGTACCTTTGTTATACGAGGCATACATATTGATTGTTCCGTTTTTGGAAGTTTTACCAACAATGCCGCCTGCATAGTTTAACGTTACTTTTCTTGCTGCTTCCGTATCTTCTCCGCCATATTTTTCAGCACCTGAATGCCCCAAAATATTGCCTACGTTTGCACAATTGTTGATTGTAAGGTCACCGTTTGCACGCCCTATAATTCCACCGATATTGTGGCCTCCGGAAATATTACCTGTATTCATACAACTTTCAATTGTTTGAGCCAAATTTGAATTTCCTATTATGCCACCGGTTCCAAAAGTAACGTTTGCATATTTATAATCGGAATCACCGCTTTCGAGTTGATTATCCACCCACGAATACTCGCTTTCGCTTTCAATGTTGATTCCTTCCGAGGTGTAAATATCTCCTTTATTAACACATGAAACTGCATGCACAGAATATTCCGTATATCCTACAAAACCACCTGCGTTGCGCAAACCAGAAACGTTTGTTAGGTTTGTACAATTATAGAAATACACATCGCCAAATGGTTTCCCGACAAAGCCTGCGACATCGTAGCCGGCATTCCATTTTCCTGCATAATCGGTGTCACTTGTTGCAGTATTCGAACGTATTGTGCCTGCAATGGTTAAATTTCTAAATATTGCTCCGGATGCGTTCGGGAACACACTTGCTCTATCTTGCTTTATACCGCTAAATGACACGGTTATAGTGTGTCCGTTGCCATCAAAAACCCCACGGAAATTATTTACATTCGAATCCTTACTCACATCACCTGCAAAGTTGTAGTTACTGTTATTCGCAAAATTCGAATAGCCGCTTCCAACCGTTACATCCACAAGCAATTTGACATATTGTCTATTGCCATTGGCATCAGTATATGTTCTTCCGCTATATACGCTGTACGCAAAATCGTTCCACTCTTTTTGATTGCTTATGGTGTACGGATTTGCTTTGCTTCCTGGTGTAAGTTCGCCTGAATCATATTCGCCGCCCGTTCTGTCACCGTACACGGTTCCACTGCCTATCAGTGCAACTTGACCGTCGTTGTTCCAGTCGAAATAGACGTTCGCTTTTATGCGTGTGACTTGTTGCGTGTTTGCGATATCGAAACTTGCTTGTGTAACTTGCACGTGATATCTGGTTGAATTTGACGGTTTTTTGAACGTATCTGCAACGACTTTCTTTGCAATATCGTCGTTGTCGGTGGTGTTTTTCGGTACGTTGACAAACTCGATATCCACAACACACACTTGCATGCTTGTGCCCGCTTCCATGTCGAGTTTGATTGTCAAAACGTCGTTGTTGTTTTCAAAGCCTTTGAAACTGTCTTTGTTGGACGTTTCGACGTCGCTGCCGCTTGCGTTGTAGAAAGCAAGTTGTCTTTGCGTCGGCACGTTGATTGCAAATTCAAGCACGCCTTTCGTCACGCCTTGTTTGCTTGCAATGCCTGCAAATCCGCAAAGATTTTCAAAAGTCGGGTACGAACTGTCGTTGGCGGTTATCACGCCGTTGTCCACAAGGATATATTCACCGTAGGTGTTTTGGCTTACGGTTGAATACGTTGCACCGGATTTTGCAATATAGAACGTCCAGCTCGAATCTATCGTCGGGTTTGCGCCGTAACCGAGCAAACCGCCCTTCGTATTGGATGTTTTTTCGGGATTGAAGCCTGTGGAAACACTGTTTCTGATGGTTGCGTTGTTCGTCCAGCCCACAAGGCCACCAACGTACTCTTTGCCTTGATACGTGTCGGTGCCCTGCGTGTCGGTGCTTGCCGTGATTGCTCTGCTGCCGCCGTTGGTGACTACGCAGTTTTGGACGTTGCCGCTGCCCATATATCCCACAAGACCGCCCACGCGCGTTGCGCTTTGGTTGTTTGTGTTGAATCTTGCTTTTACAACGATATATTGCAAGTCGTGTTCGAGGTTATCCACGAGGTAGCCTGCAATTCCGCCTGCGTAGCTTCCGTTGATAAAGATGTCGCTGCCGCCGCTGTATATGTTGAGTTTTGAAACGTCTATTGCACTGTCTTGCGGAGTGTTGCGCAATACAAAGCGGACTTTTGCGCCGCTGTAACCTGCAATACCGCCAACATAGCCGTCTGTCACCGAAAGGCTTGCGCTGTTGACAAGTTTGCCTTTTGCTCCGGTGAAATATGCGCTGTCAACTGTCGGAGCGATGCCGAGCGTGGTGTTGGCATTGCCGATTCTTACGCCTTTTGTGAGAACATTGTAAAGAATGGAATTCGTGTCGCTTTCAAAAGTCTGCGCAACGCTTTCGCTTATATCTCCGAGCGCGCCGAAAATACCGCCCGCGTAACTCGTCGCATAGATTGTCGCCGAGTTTACAAGCGATATGCCGTTGCCGAAAATCGTCGTGCCTGTTTCCCAATACACGCCTGCTTGCGAGGACACGTAACCCACGATGCCGCCCACAAAACTGCCAAGCAGTTTTGCCGCCGTGCCGAACGTCTGCTTGTCCGGGACGCTGTGCGTGATGGTGTGCGTACCGCCCGTGAGGAAAGTGCCGTCGTCTTTGAGTTGATATATTGCTTCAATCGTTGCGTTTTTGCCCAAAACGCCTGCAATTCCGCCTATAAACGACGGAGTATAATTGCCCGTATCCAGCGTGACGTTGCTCGTTGTCCAGTCGGTGTTGAAGAGGATGCCAACGCCCTCTGCATAGCCCACAAGTCCGCCCACGACTTTCGCATTGCCGGACGCTGATTTCTCGTTTAACTTTTGCAAAAGGACTTTGACGTTGCCGACTTTAAATTTGTCGCTTGCGTCTTTGTCGATTACGATTGCCGTATATTTGTCGTTTGTTGCGTTTTGGTGATATCCGTTGCCTATAAACGCGCCGAACAATGCTCCGACGTATTCGATACCGCCAACAACGATAAGGTTTTGCTCCTTTCCGTTGTTGTTGAGTTGCGGAGCGTACGAAATCGTCGTTGCGCAAGACGACGTATCCATCCAGCCTGCAATACCGCCCACGTACTTGATGCCCATGACGTCGGTTTGATCTGCCGGCGTGACGTATCTTTGTCCTGCAACGCTTCCGCCGATTTGGCTTTGATTGCTGACGATCCACTTGCCGACGATACCGCCCACGTACGTTTCGCCACCGACGTTTGCCGACGATACGGCTTCGGAACTTTCAATGGTAATTCTTTCGCCATAACCGACGATACCGCCGACGTAGTTTTCGCCGCGCACCCAGCCGCCGTATGCCAAGACTGTATTATATAAAGTGGAATCAACCGCACAACCTGCAATGCCGCCCACGTATTCGATGCCGACGATACCGCGGTTGTCCGTTATGGAAAGTCCGCCATAGCTTGCAACTTTAAGGCTGGTCAGGGTTGCGTCTTTCAAATATCCGAACAAGCCGACGTAGTTCGTTCTCGCGCCGTCAACGTTGTAGAAACTGCCGACGTTGTAAACGTAGGTTATCGTATTGTCGCCGCCGTCAAACGTCGCGCTGAACGGCAATTCCGTTTGATTTTGCGTTGACCTCGTGCCGATGGGCAAGAAGTTGTAAACGCCGTCCGTGCTGATATAACCGCTCATATCGATGTCGACGGTGACAAGGAAATATGCGTCCTTATAATCTCTGCTCGTTGCCTTTGCCGTGGTTTGCGGAGCAATACACACCCCTGCCGTAACGGTATTTTGAATCGAGTTCCACGCCATACCGCCGTTGACGATTTGGCTGAGGCGCAACAAATGTTCGGGTGTGCTTATGACGTACGGATTGTCTTGACTGCCCCAATCCTCATCGCTTGGCGACTTGTCCTTTTTCCAACCGAAATCGCTGAACATCGCAGTGTAATATTTGGTGATATTTCCGCTGAAATTGCCCGTGCCGCTTGCCGTCACGTTGGTGTCTACAACAGGATCGGCTTGACTCACCACGTTCACGAATGTGCCAAACGTATTGTTTGTATCAAGCGTACCCACGGTGTATTCCGTGCCTTGCGTGAGCACGGCAACCGTGCCGTTGTTATACTTGACGTACAGCACGAACTTGTCTGCCGCGTAGTTGTGTTGCGCATACACAAGCACTTTTTGCACGCCGTTTTGCTCCGATTGCAAGGGATAAAAACGCTTATCGGCATAACTTTGGTTGCCGACGTTTACGTTTGCAATGCCTTGATTGCCGACAATCAAGTCCGTCCTTCCGCCAAACCACACGTTGCCGCTATTGATGTTCGTCGCCAAACTATAAGGCACAATCTTCCACGTGTAGGTGACAACAAGCCCGTTTACGCTTATCCCCTTATTCACTGTTGCGTTGCTGCTAGAACCAACGTATGCAGTTGTATTATTAACTTCATAGTTTGTGTTGATAATTGTGACCGTTCGAGAATATTCACCCACGTTTATCGCATTTTGATGTTCGGAAATTGTATAGTCTGTCCCTTGCTTAAACTCAGGTCTTGTGTTATCGGTTGCTTTTTCTGTCAAGAACGTGATCGCATCATTTGTTGTAAGCAAGCCGCGATGCGTTGTATTATACTCAAATGTATATAAATTACTATCTTTGCCGAAATCCTCAGCCACCCATCTATTAAACACAGTGAGCTTGTTTTTACGAATTTTCCACTCGAAAGTAACCGTCGTACCGCTCAAATCGGCATTATTATTGTTTGCATTTTGAAGTTTATAGTTTCTTGTATCTTTAAGCGTATATGTGCGCGTATAGGTTGCGGCATCGGTGTTTATCAAATCATTGCCTGTCACAGCAAACAAAGCGGCGTCGCCAAGATGCGCGCTGACACTACCCAACCCCTGCGCTTTTCCGTTGTAGACAAACTGCACTTTATCTCCGTTCCCTGTGCGGTTATAGAGGTTTGCGTGCAAATTGTCCGTCCACTCCCAACCGACGTTCAATGCTGCTTTGTCCACGGTATACTTTGCGCCCATTTTCTTGCCGACGACAATACCGTCAATCTTAACAAACACGGTTGTGTCGTACGTGCCGACCTCGTTCGGAACTGTTTCAATTCTTCCGTTATAATTGTAAACGTAATCGAACGATATTGAATATACACTGCCGTTTTTCGGTGTCACGTCGCCAAAATCAAAGCCTTGATTTCCACCGTTATAGGTTGTAGACTTATCTGATATTGCTATTTCCTTTACGTCGCAATAATAGTTACCGTTCCTTTCAGATGCATACCATGCCGTCAATTCAAAAGATGTCGCATCGTTTCTGTTTTCGGCATTTGCGATATGGTTGTTTTCAATTCTATCCGGTTTTATATACACGGTGCTTGAAGTACCGTTTGCCGTATGATAGTATTGCGAAGCACCGGGATTTACGGTTGCCTGCACCATAAATCCATTGATATTCGTTGTTAAAATATCTTCCCATGCATATTTGGTGCAAGACGTTATACTATCACCGTTTTTCACAATTACCGCCGGAGCATACGACGTCTTATTCCCGTTATAAACAAAGAATCTTGCATCGTTTTTCGTATCGGGCGTCGACGAATCGCTGTTCATTATAACGTAGCTCGATGAAATAGTTGCGCCGCTATATCCTGCAATGCTATGCGCGGTATTTGTCGTATAACAATAAGACACTCTTACTGAAAGTCTTGTGCTCGAAGTTGCGTTTCCTACGATTCCACCCTCATTAATACCAGAAGTCGATTCTACGTACCCACTGCTGAAACAATATTCAATTACGGCAACATCACTTCGAGTTGTCCCGTTTGCGTACAAATAACCGATAATTCCGCCGACAGTACCGTATTGGCTTGCCCTCTTTGCATATATCGCCGCACTATTATAACAATTTCTAAATACAAGTTTTAAACGCTCGTTTTGTGTAGTTTCAATACGTCCGCCAATTCCGCCGACATTAAGGCTGCCGGTTATGACACCCGTATTTTTGCAGCTTGTCACGGTGATAGAAACCGCCGAGCTGGGATTGTGTCCTACAATACCGGCAACGCCGTTTGCGTTGCTTGCGTTGATAGCCGCATTGTTTTCACATTTTTCGATAACGAGAGTGCCACCGTCGTTCAATCCGCCGACGATACCGCCGACTGCCGCATTGCCTGTTGCCGTAACCGTTCCGCCGGCCTCGTTTTTACAATTTTTGACGGTAACTCCGTTTGTATTGCCTATGATACCGCCGGCTTGCGACGTTGCGCTCACTGCGCCTTTATTGATACAATTTTCAACGCTACCTGCACAAATCTTGCCGACAATACCGCCCACGTTGTCAACGCCGCCAACTTTTGCATTGTTGGTGCAATCTTTTATAGTACTGTTGTCCGTATATCCAATGATACCGGCAACCATGCTTGAGCCTGTAATCTCTCCGTTGTTTTGAGAATTGTAAACGGCAATGGTTCCGTTGACTGTGCCGACGATACCGCCGACGTTTGAACCACCTACAACGCTCGCATTATTTGTAACATTTGAGATGCTAGTTCCGCTTGCATAGCCTGCCACACCGCCGACAGAATCGCCTGCGTGCAATATATCGAATTCTGCAAATTGAATTTGCTGACCATAACTTTTTAGGTATACCCAATAATATCTATATGATTGAGTTGAAGGGAAACCGATTTCATATCTTGTTGTAACCGATGTGCCGATAACTCCCGATTGAGAGTATACCGATGTCCAATAATCCGATAAGCCCTTGCCTGATGGAGTGTTTCCGCTGTTATTCTTTCCTACTGAATCTGGGGGAAATGCTGCGTTGCTATTTGAATTTGAACCCCAGATATAAATTTCCTTTGGTCTTCTATCTGGATACGTATTAGTATCGCCGCCGTTAAAAATAGCAAAACCCCAAGCCGTTATCGGACTCCCCAAATCTATTATAAAACTCAAAGACGTTTTGCTATTGCTAGCACAATACTTTGTTGTATCGTTGTTATCGTTTATTTTATCCCAGCCCTCATTGCTATTGCCTTCTGTGCCGTCTTTTCGTTTGATTGTATACGACACATCGAATGCAGATTGAGACTGGTAGGTGCTGACACTTGCATTGTTGGTGACGTTCTCAATGGTGCTGTTGAGCGCATAGCCGACAACGCCGCCGACATTAGACGAGCCTTTCACCGAGCCGTTCACCGTCAAATTTTTGATAGTCGCGCCACTGACACAGCCAAAAAGGCCGATGTAATTGCCCGACTTATTGATATTCAAACCGCTGATAGCCTTGTAGTTTCCGTCAAAATTGCCTGCAAACGAATGTGTATTTGTCCCGATAGGCGTAATATTGCCAACGTTTGGAATATTGTCGGCAAGCACAAAATAACAGTTTTTATATCCCTCGCCGTTGACAGCTTGCGGATTTGTAATGTATGCCTTATTAGAGCCGGTCATACTGCCAACCAGCCCCGTCCCGTTTTCTATAATTGATGACAGATTTTTCAAATGTTGTAGTTTTTTTATGACATAGGGATTGTTTGACGAACCCCATTTGCCCGTGCCGTTTGCATAATTGCCAAATTCAAAATCGGTTGCCCAAACGACGTTCAAAGTAAATGACACACTCTGCGTTTCGATGCTGTTTTGCAATCTTGTCAGCATTTCTGCTAATGTAGATTTTGCAATCGTAACCGCATCTTGCGCATTTGTCGTATTTGTAAAATAATATGTTTTGCCACTTATTGTGACAGTCCACTTCTCAAAAAACGCATCGTCTTTATGATAAGTATTGGCAGGAAGAATCAAATCGGCATTATTGAAATAGTCGCCAATATCAGCCATTGTCCCGATAGTTGCTCCGTTGCCTGTAAATCGCACAGTATATCCAATCGGCTTCCAAATGGCATAAACGTGGAGTTGTGTTCCATTGTCCTGAGTTTCAATAGTTGCTCCTGCTTTTCCGACCAAACTGCCGTCTTCTCGTGCCCAGCCATCAAAATAATATCCGCTGTAAGTAAAACCGACAAAATCAGTCGGTGCTTTTAGCGTTATGGTTGGAGTGGTGTTGTGATCAACACTTTCAAAGTCTGCAGGCACATTGTCTGCCTGCCCATTATTTTTGTGATATACAACGGCAAAAAGCTCCTGCCATACGGCATAGAGCGTAACTTCGCCTGCAGGATAATCGGCAATATTTTCCGTGATTGTTTGTTCGTCCTTATATCCGCCACTTGGCAAAGAATTCTGTGCTGTCGTATATTGTTGTTTTGACCAACCCAAGAACACATACCCGGGCAAAACGTAATTGTTTTTTCGCAACTTCCCGTTGCCGCTATACACGTCATATTGAAACATGGTGTCTTCCATAACACCCGCAACGGCTATTCCCGTTGCAGCAGTCGGCTTGTTTGAATCATACTTGACTGTATATTTGGGAAACTGATCCGTCAAATCATATGTCGCACTGTTTCCAACGTTGTCCACGACTCTGTATTTATAGCTTTCACTGTAATTGTTTTCAGTAAAATACGCCCGTTTGGTGTTGTTTTCAAATGTTATGTTGTTTGTCGCAATTTCCGTTTCCGTTGAACCGTTGACTCGATAAATCTTGTAAATGCCGGCACTGCTATCTTCAAATGTCACTTTTCTGCGGTCTACAGACTTAAATGTCGGCGCAGTATTATCAACTCTATTAAAATCAACCCACGCTTTGTTGATAGTGGTGTTGATATTATTCAATCCTCTTGTTTCAATATGCAATCTCAACCAAAACTGAACTGAATTTCCGTTGTCTTGTCCTTTAGAAATCTCTATAGGCTCTGTTGCATGAGTATGAGAATTGTTGTTGTTTCCATATTCTTTAGAAGATTGCCCGACTAAATTAGTGTCGTTATAAGCCGAACTCTTGTATACTTTTAGAGTCCTAGGATCTGACTCCCCGTCACAATACGATGTTGTCTTAAAAGTTAGCGTTGTAAATGCATTCCTTTTGTAAGCCGCATACAACTGTCCCGAAATCTTTATATTCCACAAAATTGAACCATCTGCCCCAGTCCATGTACTATATCGCAATTGAATGCCGGTAGTAGTATTGCCACCGCTGTTGTAATAAACCCAATATGCATAATCAATCGGGTTTCCACTATCATCTGTCATTCCGTCAACATAATTGGTCAATTCGTTATAATAATATTGGTTATCGGTGTTTGATAAAGTGCCGTTACCGGATTTTGTAAACTCTGTGTTGCCTGCAGGCGTGTTTGCAGCGCTTGCCACGTTTGATTGGATAATGCCGTTTTGTTGGAGGTCGGATTCAATGCCGAAAGCACCGGAGAGCGTGCCGGCAAAGACAAGGACAAACAACAACGCAAGCAGCAAGCCGCTCGCCGTCCATTTGAGGCAGTTTTTCACTTGTGTTTGTCTGTTGTCCCTTGTGTTTTTCATATTTAACTCTCCGTATATGCGCCCACGACGCAATTATTTTATATATTTTATAATATATATACATTCAAATCAATCGTTTTATTGGACAATCTGCAAAATTAATTCATTTTCGCTTTTTTGCATACTTTCCCTTGACAGTTTTTCGCCAAATGGTTTACCATAAATATACCCCCATAGGGTATATAAAAACACTCCCGTTTGTCATTGCGAGGAGCAAGGCGACGCGGCAATCTCCGGGGACGGAATGAAAACAACAAGGACAATCTACAACATCAAAAGGAATATATCAAAATGGATGACAATCAACAATGCACGGCATGTTGCTCGTGCTGTTCGCATCAAAAGCACACTCCCCGAAGCGAAGAGCAGCTCAAATCTCTCAATTCACGGCTCAACCGCATCATCGGGCAACTTGGCGGCATAAAAAACATGCTTGAGGACAACCGCTATTGCGGCGACATACTCATACAGCTCTCGGCGGTGCAAAGCGCGCTTGAAAGTTTCGGCTACGAAATTCTCGGCGAACACTTGAGAACCTGCGTGGTTGAAAACGTGCAGTCGGGCAATACTCAAATACTGGACGAAGCCCTCGCCCTCATCAAGAAATTGAAATAGTTGTTACGTTTCGCTCCCGCGAGATTGCCACGTCGCAACTCTCGTTGCTCCTCACAATGACAAAATGGAAGATTCTATTTTTTCCTTGTCATTCCGAGGGAACGCAGTGACCGTGGGAATCCGGCCGTCAGGCGCAATCGAATCGAGCGTGGGTGTCCCACCCTTTCCGTCATTCCGTCAATGTCAAGTGAGGCAACTTGCTTGCAAGGATTGACGAACGCAGATATTAACGCAGCAATCGCCTTTTTTAAAGGCGAAAACCGTAGGTTTCTATGCACAAGCATAGTTGTTGCGAGTAACGTAGCGTGGGAATCCGGCCGTCAGGCGCATTTCGCTCCCGCTAGATTGCCACGTCGCAACTCTCGTTGCTCCTCGCAATGACAAAAGGAAAAATTGAAAAACACACAAACAGGTAAAATTTATGGAAAAACAAAAATTCAACGTATCGGGCATGTCGTGTTCGGCGTGCTCGGCAAGAGTGGAAAAGGTCGTGAGCGCGCTTGACGGTGTAAAAAGCGTAAGCGTGAGCCTTCTCACCAACTCTATGGTGGTGGAATACGACGCTCCCCTCACCGCAAAAGACGTATCCAAAGCGGTTGCCGACGCAGGCTACAAAGCGACGCTTGCAAGCGACAAATCCGAAAAAAAGGACAAGATGAATCCCATTCTCGTCATGGTGATTCGCCTTGTGGTATCGATAGTGCTTCTCATACCGCTGATGTACGTATCCATGGGCGCGGTTATGTGGGACTGGCCGTTGCCGACGTCCTTTAAGAACGACCCTATGGCGATCGCGATTTACGAAATGGTGCTTTCGCTTGTGATCATGGTTGTCAACGGCAAGTTTTTTGTCAGCGGAACAAAGAGTCTTCTCCACCGCGCACCCAATATGGACACCCTCGTATCCATGGGCAGTGCAATATCCTTCATATACAGTGTCGCGCTGATGATACAGGCAGGCGTACAACCCGAGCATCTGCATCACCTTGCGCACAACCTCTACTTTGAATCGGCGGCGATGATACTTGCGCTGATCACTCTCGGCAAAACCCTCGAAGCGTACAGCAAGGGCAAAACTACTTCCGCAATCAAAGGACTTATGAACCTTGCCCCAAAAACCGTGCATGCGATTGTTGACGGCGTTGAAAAAGAAATTCCGGTATCCGATCTTCAAGAAAACGACTTGTTTGTCGTACGCCCCGGCGAGAACTTTGCCGCCGACGGCGAAATAGTTTCGGGCGACACTTCGGTCAACGAATCTTCCGTCACGGGCGAGAGCATGCCCGTTGAAAAAGCAATCGGTTCGCAAGTCATATCCGGCACGACAAACATCAACGGATTCGTCACGGTCAAGGCTAAAAAAGTTGGCGAAAACACCACCCTTGCAGGCATCGTAAAACTTGTCGAAGACGCATCGTCATCAAAAGCTCCAATCGCAAAAACGGCAGATAAAGTGTCCGGAATATTCGTACCAACCGTCATTTTGGTTGCATTGCTTGTTTTTGTCGTGTGGATAAGCGTGACGAAAAATATTGAGATTTCACTCAAACACGCCATCAGCGTTTTGGTGATAAGTTGTCCTTGCGCGCTCGGACTTGCAACCCCCGTGGCAATCATGGTCGGCAACGGCAAAGGCGCAAAAGCAGGCATACTTTTCAAAACCGCAACCGCCCTCGAACAAGCCGGAAAAGCAGATATCGTAGTGCTTGACAAAACGGGCACAATCACCAAAGGCACGCCCGTCGTCACCGATGTAAAAACGCTTTCATCATATTCGGAAAACGAACTTGTTTTGCTTGCCGCGCGCTTGGAATCGGGCAGCGAACACCCCATCGCGTCGGCAATCGTAAACCGCGCAAAACAAATATCAAACACCGAAATTTCCCCTGCCGACAGTTTTGAAAACTTGTCGGGACACGGCGTAAAAGGCACTCTCGACGGCATTGACGCTCTCATAGGAAACGCAACTTTAATGCAAAAAAACGGCATGCTTTCAGAAGAAGCGGAAGATGTCGCAAAGGCATTCTCGTCGCAGGGCAAAACGCCTCTTTATTTCGCTTTGGACGGCAAAATCGTTGGTATAATTGCCGTTGCGGACGAGATAAAACCCGACAGTGCGCAAGCGATTTCCGCTCTCAAAAAACAAGGTTTGCGCGTGATTATGCTCACAGGCGACAACGCATTGAGCGCAAAAGCAGTTGCGGAAAAATGCAGTGTCGACGCAGTCATTTCAGACGTTTTGCCAAGCGACAAAGACAACGTTTTGTCTGCCCTCAAAAAGTACGGCAAGGTCATAATGGTGGGCGACGGAATCAATGACGCACCCGCACTCTCTCGCGCCGACATAGGAATTGCGATAGGCGCAGGCACGGACATCGCAATCGACAGTGCGGACATTGTGCTTATGAAGTCATCTCTTTCCGATGTCGCAAAAGCAATCAACCTTTCAAGACGCACCCTTCTCAACATCAAAGAAAACTTGTTCTGGGCATTTATTTACAATGTTATATGCATCCCGATTGCGGCAGGCGCGCTGTCTTTCGATCCTGTCAACATAACGCTCAATCCGATGATAGGAGCGGCGGCTATGAGCTTGTCAAGCGTGTGCGTTGTCCTCAATGCGTTGAGGCTGAATTTGGCGAATCTGAACAAAGAATCCAAACGCAAAAAACCGCCCGTAGACGTGGACGTAGAAGAGGTAAAAGCCGTCATGCAAAATCGCAAAAATCAAAATAAATCCGTAGCAAATTCACCGCAATCAACCCAAACGGAAACCGCAATCGACTTCGCAAATGGCAATTGCTCAACCGACGAAAGCAACCGTCCCGACACGTGCGACGCCGCTCAAATCGAAACGGAAACAGACAAAAATAAAGGAGAATATATTATGAAAAAAACAATTTCAATCGAAGGCATGATGTGCATGCACTGCGTCAAACATGTAAACGAAGCACTCTCAAAAGTGGACGGAGTATCTCTTGTCGAGGTGTCGCTCGAAAACAAAAACGCAGTGGTAACTCTCTCGTCCCCCGTTGACGATTCAATCCTCAAATCCGCCGTTGAAAACGCAGGCTACGACGTGATGGAAATAAGATAATTTTTCAACGACAAGCAAATTTTTCCCAAAAAAAACGACGCCTTCCGCGTCGTTTTTTTTCTTGTTCGAAGCGTACTTATACACGACATGTGCCTATTCGAAAACGGAATTGGAGTCGCAAGGCGACGACCGTAGCGAGCGCCGAGCTTGACGGTTGTACCGTCCGACTGCGCCATGTTGCTGCGTAGCCGGCGCACTAAGGACGGTGGCACGGCTTTCAGCCGATTTGTATTGCCAACAGCCCGTCTGCCGCTCGTTGCGTGCAACGAGCTAGCGATTGTTACGAAGTCAATCGCGTTCGTGTGTCCCCACGCGGAGCAGACGCCGTGGGTTCCCTTTCAAGGGGGAACGGCGGTGGGGGAAACACGTGAGGAAGGGGGAAATTGCAATTCAAAGTGATTTCCCCTACACTCTTGTAGCGGACAAACAATCAGATATCACTACACTCTCAAACGTGCAGTCTTTTTGCGGTGCGAGGGTCAAGCTCGTACACGAAGTTTTTGTCCTCGTCGCCGTGAAAGTCGCTTCCGCCGGTGGGGAGCAATTTATACTTGTTCATGAGTTCGGAGAAGTTTTTTTTGTCTTGCTCGTTGTGAGATGGATAGTTGAGCTCAATTCCGTCAAGGCCGAACTGTTTTAGCCCGCCCAGCAAAATATCCAGCCTCTTGTCCAGCAAGTATTTTTTCGGATGCGCGACGGATGCAAACCCCCCGTACTTTTTGATGAGTTTGACGGCCTCGACGGGCGTAAGTCTTTTAGCCTCGCAATACGCCTTCGCGCCGGGTTTCAGATAGGTGTCGAAAGCGTCGTTTATGTCCTTGCAATACCCTTTTTTCACAAGTTCGCGCGCCATGTTCATACGGCCGAGCCCGTCCGACGCAAAATCGATATCGAGCTTGATTCCGAGGTCTTGCAGTTTTTGTCCGATGAGGACGTTTCTTTCCTTTCGCAAATCCTTAACTTTTTGCAATTCTTGCACAAAATCGTGGTTTTTGTAGTCGATATTGTATCCTAAAATATGGATTTCGCAAATTGAGTAGGTGCTAAACTCAATTCCGCCCACAAATTTTATACCGAGTTTTTTTGCCTCGTCGCGTCCTTCGTCAAGACCCGCGACGCTGTCGTGGTCGGTGATTGCCATTACGTCCAAGCCCTTGTTTTTTGCCCAGCGCACAACCTCTCTCGGAGTGAGAGAGCCGTCGCTTTTGGTGGTATGAACGTGCAAATCAGCCTTCATAAGTTTCGTCCTCGAATGTTATTTCGTCATCGCTCGACGATGCTATAAGTTGCTCCATATCAGGCCCTTTGTCGTCGGAAAGGCTGTTGACTTTGTTGAGCTTTTTGCCGATGATTCTGGTGCGTTCTTCTGCGTTTTCAAGCGACTTTTTCACCGTGTCCAAACGGTCGCCGGTTTGTTTGAGATACTTTGTAAACAGCGCAAAATCGCTCATAAATCCTTGCAAAAGTTTGCCGATTTCGGTGCTGCGTTTTTCGATTGCGACGCTTCTAAATCCCATCTGCAAGCTATTGAGCAACGCCGCGATTGTAGTCGGCCCGCACACCACGATTCTGAACTTGTTTTGTATATCCTCAACAAGTCCTTCCCTTCTGATAATCTCGGCGTAAAGCCCCTCTGTCGGCAAATACATAATCGCAAAATCGGTGGTTTTTGGCGGATTGACGTACTTGTCGCGTATGCTCATAGCCTCGGTTTTCACACGGTTTGCAAGAGCTTTGCTTGCCGCTTCCACTCCGTCGGGATCGCCTTTTTCCGACGCTTCGACAAGGCGAGCATAGTCCTCGACGGGAAACTTTGCGTCGATTGGCAAAAGCACTTCTTCGTCGCCTTTGCCGGGCATACGAATGACGAAATCCACCATGTCTTCACTGCCGCGTTTTATGCGCACCTGCTTTTGATATTGTTCGGGCGCAAGGATTTGTGCAAGCAGATTTTCAAGCGAAACTTCTCCCCACGTACCTCTCGTTTTGACGTTTTTGAAAATACGGTTGAGGTCGTTGACGCCGGTTTGCAAGTTTTGAAGTTCGGAGAATGTCCGATTGATTTCTTCAAGTCTGTCGTTGACGATTTTGAAAGATTGATTGAATCTCGTTTCAAGCGTCGCGCTGAGTTTTTCATCGACGGTTTCGCGCATTTTTTCAAGTTGCTTGGCGTTGTCCTCTTTCATCTCTTTCATGCTTTGAGCGTTCAAAGCGGTGAGCGTTGCGATACTTTGCTCGTTTGCCACACGCAGATTTGCAATGCTTTGAGCGGTTGAAGTTTTGACTTCTTCCAGCCCTCTTTGCGTCGTTTGCATAAATCTGTCCATACGCTCGCCCATTGCTCTGATGTTTTCCGTTTGAGCATTGAGCGTCCCCACAAGCATGGAGTTGTTGATTTTCATTGCGGTGTCGATGTCGTTTTTGAGCTTTTCGTTGTCCTCTTTGACGCTTAAAATTCCCGCGTCGTCGAATTTTTGCTTGTTTTTTCTCAAAAGTTGGACGCACAGCGCAACGCACGCAAGCGCAAGCGCGATGCTTATCGCAACCATAACGTAAAGTCCCGTCATATCATATCCTCCGAAATGTATTTATTTTTGCCTTTCAAACCGCAATCTCTTTTCAATCGCGATTGCCTTTCAATTTGTTTTCGACGTAGTCTATTGCCTTCTCTCTGTCGTTGAGAGCGGGATTCTCGGCAGTGTCGAGCCAAAGTTCTTCGAGAATTTTTCCTCGCGTTTTTTCATCCACGCCCATATTTACCAAATCTTGTCCGCTTATTTTCAAACCTTTCACGCAAAGCGGAGTGCCGTCGTCCTCGATTTCTTTCACGACTCGGCGTATTGCGTCAGACCTCCCCGATTCTCCCTTATGCGCGATAGAGTCGGCGTCCATAAAATCGCAAAGATCGCGTATGACGTCAAAGTTTTCCACGACGAATCTGCGAAGTTTTCCCTTCGGCACGTCTCCCTTTACGTCAGTCATATGCAGCGCAACGATTTTGACAAGTCTTTTCCTTTCGGAATTGGGCAATTTAAAACGCTTGCAAATTCCGTCCGCCAGCTCCGCGCCGATTTGAGCGTGCGAGTGCATATTGCCTGTCGATTTTATAGATTCCGCTTTGCCTATATCGTGCAAAAGTGCGGCGAATCTCAATCTCGGAGGAGCGCACTCAAACGCTTTGACTGTATGCTCGTAAGCGTCGTATATATGGTATTTTTTCGGTTGTTCAAGACCTTTGAGCGAGGCAAGTTCGGGCAAAAGCATATCCACAAGTCCGAGGTCGTCGAGCATTCTCAAACCTCTGACGTGTGCGTCTTTGAGGTTAAGCTCGGGATGCTTTGTGTCCGCAACGAAAATCTTTTCAAGCTCGTCGCGTATTCGTTCGACGGCAATATCTTTGACGCGCCATGCGTTTTTCTTTGCGACTTCGTAGGTGTTTTTTTCGACGTCGAATCCGAGTTCCGCCGCAAATCTGACCATTCTCAAAATGCGCAATCCGTCCGCCTCGAAAACGATTTCCGGCTCGTCGGCGGTTGACACGATTTTGTTTTTGACATCCTCGACGCCGCCGAGCAAATCGACGATTTCACCCGTCAGAACGTCCTTGTAAAGCGCATTGCATTTGAAGTCCCTGCGCTTTGCGTCAAGGTTCATATCCGTTGTGAAACGCACGTCTTTGGGAGTATGCTCGCCGCTTGAAACGTCATAGCTGTCCGTGCGAAAGGTTGTGTATTCGCACACAAAATCACCGCTCGATATATGCACCGTGCCCATACGCAAATTTCTGTCCGAAACGGCAAAATCGGTGTTTGACAATATCTTTTTGACATCGTCAACCACGAGTTGTGCGCAAACGTCCACGTCGAAACAATCTATGCCGAGCAGTTCGTCGCGCACCGCTCCGCCCACTTCGTAAAGCGTTGCGAAGGGCTTAAAGCAATTTGCCAAAGCGATGAGTTTGTCCTTCTTTTCAGCCACCGTAAACCTCGGGAGCAAGCACGCAAACGTCCTTGAAGTTTCTCATCTTCTCGCCGTAGTCCAAACCGTAGCCGACCACAAATTCGTTTTCGATTTCAAATCCGATATAGTCGCCTTTGAAGTCCACTTGTCTTCTTGACGGTTTGTCGAGCAACGAGCAAACTTTGAGCGATTTGGGCGCGCGCGCAAGCAAGAGCTTTTTGAGGTAGCAAAGCGTGATGCCGGTGTCGATGATGTCCTCGACGATGATCACGTTTTTGTCTTTGATAGGCTCGGACAAATCTTTTATCATCTTCACTTCGCCGCTCGATTTCGTGCCTGCGCCGTAGCTGGACACTGCGATAAAATCTATCTCGACGTCGCCCTCGATTTCTCTCACGAGGTCTGCAAAAAAGATGCTTGCGCCTCTCAAAGTGCAAACCAGCGTAACCGATTCGCCCTTGTAATCTTCGCTGATTTGTTTGCCGAGTTCGGCAACTCTTTTTGCGATTTCTTCACGCGATACGAGAATTTTTTTGATTTCTTTGCCGTACATTTTTATATCTCCGTTATATAATTTTTCATGGTGTATTTTCGGTGCATTGCCACAGTTTTTCGCATTTTTCAAATTGTTTTCAATTCAAACGTCGATTTCGTGTCGCAATCCAGTGCAACGCTTTTTGAAATTTCCACGCCGAATATCGCAAAAACTTCGCTCCCCTTTGCGATGACGACAAGGTCGTTTCTTTTGCGAAGAGGCACTTTTTTATCCGTCAAAAAGTCGCCTACGCTCTTTGTTCCGCCGCCGAATTTCTTTATAAAATCACCCTTTTCGACTCTTCTCAAAACGGAGTTTTCGGGCAATTTATCTCCGTCTATATACAGTGTTCTATTGCAATTTTCAGCGCAGTTTTCACGCAATTTTTCTTCGCAAACGCTCTCGATTTTCGTGATTTTCACGCCCAAGTCCGCAAATTCGCCCTCGCAAAACTTCTTTGTTTCGCACTCGTTTTTCTCTTCGTTTTTTGCAAAAACGATATACTCGCCGTCTTTGTGCGCCACAAGGCCGTGAGAAAGCTCGACGCGTTTTCCGTTTTGAGCGTCTTTGAGAGCGAGGACGATTGCAAAGTGTCTTTGCTCTATATCCTGGCAAACGCCCAGCAATTTTGCGGCTTGCAAAACGAGTTCTTTTGCAATCACGCACTCGTCGAAGTATTTGGTGTCCACCTTGACTTCGCCGCCTTCCGAGCTCAAAGTCGGAGTGTTGCTTTTTATATAATCGCAAACCTCGCTCGCATTCGAGCAAAGTCGTGACACCGACGTGCAAAGAGCAGGAAATCTTTGCTTGATTTTTTCAAGTTCCTCGCGCAAAAAGTTGCGTGTATAATCGGTGTCGAAATTGGTTTCGTCGTCAACGTAAGGCAAATGGTTTTTTGCGATAAAATCGTTTATATCCTCTCTGGTGCAATCGAGCAGAGGACGGATATATTTGCCGCTGACCGCGCTCATTCCGCAAAGGCCTCTGACGCCCGTACCGCGAATTATGCGCATAAACACCGTTTCGACCTGGTCGTCCGCATGGTGCGCAAGCGCGATAAAATCGCATTTTCCGTCCGAAAGCACCTTGTCGAAAATATCGTAGCGCAATATTCTCGCGCCCTGCTCCGTAGTGTAACCGTTTTGCTTGCAAAAAGATGGAACGTCAACCGAAAAACTCAAAAGCGGAATATCGTATTTTTTGCAAAATTCTTCGACGAATTTGCTGTCGTTTACACTGCTTTCGCCCCTTATTCCGTGTTCGACGTTGACGGCAATCAAAGAAACGTCCGCCTTTTTGAGTGCATAGGCAAGCGCAACGGAATCCCTGCCGCCGCTTAAAGCCACGCCTATGGTTTTGCCCGCAAAAGACGGATTTGAAATAAACTTATTCAAATTTATTTGAATATCGACTGCCATATCGCAATTATACAGCAACACGGCAAAAAACACAACACATTATGTCACACAAATCTCAGGTCATAAACAATCTCAACGCCAGTACGGTGCAATCGTCGTTCGCTCCGTTTTGGAGTGCCTTTTCAAGCACGACGTCGGCAAGCGTTTGCGGATTTTGCGTATCGGCCTCGTCTATAACCTCGCAAACGCCTTTGGAATCGAGAGCGTCGAAAACTCCGTCGCTCATCATAAGCACCATATCCCCGTCAAACAGCTGATAGCGCGACGTTATGCTGTCAACGTCGTCCACGATACCTATGGGCGCGGCGGTGCAAGTGAGCATTTCGATGTTGTCTTTGCGTATGATAAAACTGCTTGCCGAGCCGAGTTTCACAACGTCAAGTCCGCCCGTTTGCATATCCAAAACCGAAATATCGAGGGTTGAAAACATATCTTCCGCGCCGAGTTTCAACAGTTTGTTGACAAGACTCAAAACGATTCCGGATTCTATGCCGGCACGATAAAAACTCTCAATCATTTTCACGGCGTTTTTGCTTGTTTCGCTTGCTTTGTCACCGTGCCCCATACCGTCGCAAAGCGCAAAAAGTCTGCGTGTTCTCGACGGACAAAGCACGCTCAACGTATCGCCGCATTCGCTCTCTTCGCCGAATTTCTTTTGCGCTATGCCGTAGGCGACTTCGTATATCGGCGCACAGTCCAAAAACACCGCCTTTTGCGTGCCTTTGTCCTGTATTTTGGATATTTCCATTCTCGCTCCCAAACTTTTGGACACAACCCTTGCAAGCACGGCTTTTTGCGCATCGCAATCCCGCACCACAAGCGTTGCGCTCACCGACGAGCCTTCTCCGCACACCACGATTTCGCTTGCCACGACGTTATGTTTCAGAAGTTCCGCTTTCAGAAGTTCCACGTCGTCCGAGGCAAAGTTCACCTGTTCGGCGCAAGAGCATGCAAGAGAATCCAGCACCAACGCAATGCCTGCAAACTGTTCGGACATCAGATTTTTGCAAGACGCAAGACTTTTTGCCGCACTCACTCTCTTCTTGTATGCGTCCGCGCTCAAATTTATCGCAGAAGCAAGCGAGTGCATATTGGAGCATCTGCTCGTGACGAAAGGCGGCATATCGAGGATTGTAACCTTGCCTCTGTTGATTGCCGCGTCCGCCATTGGCAAAATCACGTCCGCCGTGTCCGCACCCAGTGCGGAAAAGCAAATTTCTCTGTCCCTGCATCGTCCGCAAAAATTCTTTGCGACGTCCTTTGCAAGTTTGTCCGGGGAACACTCCGAAGAGTTTTCGGCAAATTTTTCGAGGTTTTTCGACATATCGTAAAACACGTCGGAAGCGGAGGACAATCGGGACGCAAGTTCTCTTCCTCTCCTATTGACCACTCCCGTATAAGCTCTGCGATTATCCCCTTTTGCAAGGCCTTTGATTTTGGTTGTGAATGAGGACGGCACGCACAATGCGCACACTACTCCGACGGCGCACGTAACAAGCGACTGCCACCCTGCGCCCGAATAAGCGTTCAACAGCCATTCGATGCCCTCGATTGCGACAATCGCAAGTGCGGACGACCATTTGGTGAAAGGCGAAAACGCAACCGACGCCGTTGCGAGGGCGACCGCCGCCGCAAGATAGGTCATATCCCACTTTGCAAGGCTTGCGCCCACTCCGAATAATATGCCTGCGAAAAGCGTCGTTTGGGGCTTGAAACACACCGAGCAAAATAACAGGCAAAACGCAAGCACCGCCCCGTATGCGTAAAAGCCGAGTCCGCCCACTCCGCAAAGCGCGTAACCCGTCACCGCCAAAGTTATACCGCCGCAAATAAGCTCGTCAACGGTTGCCTTGTGAAGAACGGAACGCACGAAAACGGCGTAAGCGCATATGCCGAAACAAAAAGTTCCCGCCACGGCAAAGAGCGCGCACAGACCGAACTTCAAATAATCTCCGCAAAGCAAGCATCCGCAAACGACGTATGGAATCATGCCCGCAAGAGCGCAAAGCGCAACCGACCAAAGCGGCACGTTTTTTCGAATCTTGAAAAAAATCGCATACAACGCGATAAGCAAAATTACGGGAGCAATCGCATACAAAAGCGTGCGCCAATCGGGCGAAAACACGACGCTTGCAACCACGAAACACGGCGAAACCGCAAGCACGTTTTGCCTTGCAAAAACAAGCGCGCAGCAAAGAGCGAGGGACAACGCAAAGCCGAAAGACGGTACGCTTGCAAACAAAAATATCGCAAGACCTTCGAATGCGAAAGCGATCGCAGTCTTTGCGCTCATCTTCAAATCGAAAGAGGGAAACGCTTTTCTTTTGACGGTTAAAGAGTGGTTTTTCATACGCCCATTTTACATAACTCAAAGCGAAAAAATTTTCCGTCCGAAAGCGTAAAAAGTCTTTTAAAGTCGAACGCCGTCGAACAAGGTCGAAATCTTTATATCTCGAAACACGGCTTTTAAAGCATATATTTTGCACAATAAAACCCTTTTTGCGTTCGTTTTCAAACGTTCATCGTTTTAAGTTTGACAAAAAGCGATAATGAGCATATAATCAATTCCACAAAAGTTTAGGACTTAAAAATGCAAAACAAAAGACTTTCGGCAATCAAAAACATCACTCTTCTCGCGCTCATGCTTGCGCTGACGATTATCTTTTGTTTCGTTCCCGTCCAGTTTGGCACGATAACTCTCGCACTGATGATTTTGCCGACCATCATACTTTCGCAAGTTGCGTCTTTCAAGACCTCTCTCGCAATGGGCGTCATAATGGGCGTCGTCAACTATATCGCATGGTTTACCACAAAAGCCGCATCACCGGTTGCCCCGATTTTTCAAAACCCGATCGTATGCATAGTGCCGAGAATTTTGATTGCCGTGGTTTGCTATTTCACGCGATACGGACTTCAAAAAATAGTGTATTTTGCAAAAATCAAACGCATATGCAATTATGAATACGTGCGCGAATTTGCATATGAGAATACTCAATTCGTCAACGCCGGCACGGAAAATTCGACAAACTTTGAAAGCGCAAATATCATTGAAAACGGCAACGGCAACGTGCGTTTTTCACACAAAACGGGCAGTGAAAAATCGAGTATTCCGCATCGAAAAAACAATGAAAAATCCAAACTTATTTTGACAAATCAACTCGTTTACGCCCTGTCCGCCGCTCTCGGCGTGGTCACCAACACGTTGTTTGTGGCAATATTTACGCTCATCTTTTTCAACGGCACTTCCATTGCGCAAAATACCGTTGTGACCGTCGAATACGTGCTTGCCTGGTTCGGCGTAAACTTTGCCGTCGAAGTCGTTTCGTTTTCTTTGCTCACACCCCCTATCGTGCTTGCGCTCAAAGCCGCAAAACTTGCGTGATTTTGCATATTTCGCTTTTGCCTTTTCATTTGTTTTCAATGCTTATATCGCAAAATGTTTGCCGTTTATTTGCACGTTTTTTATCGAAATAAGGCGTGTTTTTCAAGCAATAATCCGCAGAAAGCCATACAAAATTCATTGATTGTATTATTTGTTTCGATTATTTAACAAATAGTCTATTTACACTGTTTTTTGTGTGTGTTATACTATATATATCTTATAAATAAGGTGGATTATGGGCAATTACGTTCTCGCCTACGACGTAGGCACAACCGGCATCAAAACTTGTCTTATCGAAATCGACAAAAGCATAAAGATTCTCTCGGCGGCATCCCAAGGCTACGAACTTTACGTTCTCCCCGGCGGAGGAGCGGAGCAAGATCCGAACGAATGGTGGGACGCAATGAAAGCAACCACTCGTCGTATTTTCGAAAATTCCCCTATTAAACCCGAACAAGTCGAAGGCATTTCCTTCTGTTCGCAAGCGCAAGGCCTTGTTCTTGTCGATCGTGACGGCGTGCCCGTTCACCGCGCGTTCAGCTATATGGATCAGCGCGCAACCAAAGAAATCAAGGACGGGCTTAAATTCGGTCTTCAAATCGAAGGAGCGAATATCGCAAGACTTCTCAAATCTCTTGCCATCACGGGCGCAGCTCCCCTTTCCGTCAAAGACCCGCTTTGGAAGTATTTGTGGCTCAAAAACAACGAACCCGAAAACTTTGCGCGCGTCTACAAATGGCTCGACGTCAAAGAATATCTCATCGCACGCATGACGGGCGAATTTGTGCTTACGCACGACTCCGCTTTCGGCACGATGCTTTACGATCTCAAAAACAAGTGCATAAGCAAGTCCATGTGCAAAATGTTCGGCATCAACGTCAAACATATGCCAAGACTTATCGAGTCCACCGAGTGCGCGGGCACGCTCACCGATAATGCCGCAGAGGAACTGGGACTTGTCAAGGGCATCAAAGTGTACGGCGGAGGTATGGACGCAAACCTTATCGGCGTCGGCGCAGGCTCGACGGGGCTCGGAGATACGCATATTTACAGCGGTACTTCGGGTTGGGTGGGAACAATCACCGACAAGCCGACCGTTGACGTATCGTCCATGATTGCGGCAGTCGTTGCGGCTCAACCCGGCAAATACAACTATTTTGCGGAACTTGAAACTTCGGGCAAGTGCTTTGAATGGGTGAAAGACCACATCGCGCTTGACGAGTGCGGCATCTACATTCAAAAGAAACACGTCACCGACGACATCGAACGCAAATATCTATCCCTCTTCTCGTATATGACGTCAATCGTGGACGACATCCCGGCAGGAAGCGGCGGAGTTATCTTCACGCCTTGGCTTCACGGCAACCGTTGCCCGTTTGAAGATCCGAACGCAAGAGGTATGTTTTTCAACATCAGTCTCGAAACAGGCAAGACCGAACTTATCCGTGCGGTGCTCGAAGGCATCTGCTATCACAAACGCTGGATGCTCGAAGCCTCCGCAAAGAAAGTCAAACCCTCCGACGTCATCAGATTTGTCGGCGGAGGCGCACTTTCCGACTTCACTTGTCAAGTGCTTGCGGACATCACGGGACACGTCATCGAAACCGTTGAAAATCCGCAAAACATCGGCGCGGTAGGCGCGGCGGCATGCGTAGGCGTAGGACTGGGCATTATCCCGTCTTTTGACGAGATAAAGAAGTTTATCCCTGCAAAAAAGACGTTCAACCCCAACTTTGAGTTGAAAGAG
>SAMEA104315420__coassemble_123_pt1 | contig 87486 bp, 74 predicted proteins | sample SAMEA104315420__metabat2_low_PE_009 | metagenome-assembled genome bin SAMEA104315420 (sample SAMEA104315420) | gut metagenome | biome: Monkey gut; feature: monkey-associated habitat; material: faeces | place: China | collected 2013 | reverse complement strand
TGTCACTGCGCTTTGTGCGCCAGCTACGCAACAACACGGCGCAGTCGCTTGTACTATCCATCAAGCTCGGCGCTCCAATTTCTCGCCGCCGTTGCGGCTCGCACCCTGAATATGCACATTCCGTGTATAAGAATGCCCTGAATAAGTTTTCGTTTATCCGCTTGCGTGCAACGCACGCACCCACCAAACAGACAATCTTGCGAAATTGTGGCAGGAGTTTTTGTCCCTACTCGAGCTGATAGCAAAGATTTTCTGCGCGGTAGTGATTGCGAGAACAAGTGCGGTCAATGGCAATCGCCACTGTGTCGCGTTTCTATTTAGGGGATTCCCACGTCGCTTCACTCCTCGGAATGACATTCTGGTCGGTTGCCATAATCGCAACGCCGTTTGAGCAATGACGTTGCCTTTGCGCAGATATTCCTCTTGCGTGCGCTGCACGCTCCCAAACAAGCTCTCGCACGGAATTGCGGTTTGGATTTTACCCTTCCCGTTTTGAGAGCGAAGAGGGGTTGTGCGGAGTGGCAAAATAATCTAGCAAGGCTCTCGGCAATACGCATTACTGCGTGTTGCCGTTGCCTATGCGACGATTATTTTGCGTGTTTCGCCGCTTCTTCAAACTCAATCGAAACGATCTTCGTGACACCCTTTTCTTCCATCGTAACACCGAAAATCGTATCTGCGTGGCGCATGGTCGGTTTTCTGTGCGTGATGACGATAAATTGCGTGTAGTCACTGAACTTTTTGAGGAACTCTGCAAACAAGTTGACGTTTGCGTCGTCGAGAGCCGCCTCTATTTCGTCCAGCACACAGAACGGCATCGGTTTGAGTTTGAGGATTGCAAACAAGATCGAGATTGCCGTCAACGCTTGCTCGCCACCGCTCAAAAGGCTGATGTTTTGCAGTTTCTTTCCCGGAGGCTGAGCATAGATGTCAATGCCGGCTTCCAAAACGTCATCGGTGTCTTGCATATTCAAACGCAGCTCGCCTTTACCACCGCCGAAGAGTTGTTGGAAAACGTCCTTAAAGTTTTCGCTGATTTGATCGAATGCGTCAGAAAACTTCGTTTGCATCTCGCCGGTAAGCTCGTTTATGATGGTGACGATGTCGTCGTATGCCTTTTGGATGTCGTCGCGATAGGTCGTTTGCTCTTGCAATCTTTCCTCGGTTTCTTTGAGGGTTTGAAGAGCAAGCGGGTTGACGTCGCCTAGGCGGTTTATCGATTTTTTGAGGTCGGATATAACCGTGATGGCACCGTACGATTTGAATTCCGGATCTTTAAATTCGAGCGCGCTTGCGTAAGTCAAATCATATTCTTCGAGAATATGCTGTTGTTGCGTGCGCATTTCGATATCCACGTTTTCGAGCATGTTTTCGTCACGCACTTTCTTTTCGTTCAACGCCATTCTCTCGTCGGCAATACGAGTTTTGTCTTGGTCGAGCGCGACGAGTTCGTCGGATATGGTACGTTTTCTTGCATTGAGGTCTGCGATTTGCTTTTCGAGCTGTGCGATACGCGCCTCGTCTTCTTTTGAAAACACCGTCTTTTCGGGAGCGTTTGAAATATTGTCGAGATTTTGTTGCTCGCGCTTCAACGAAGCAATGATGTCGAGTTTCTCGTCTTCGAGCGATTCTCTTTCACGTTTGTAACGGAACAGCTCTTGATCGCAGGAGTCCAAAATGCTCTTGTGTCCCGCAAGTTTGACTCTCATTTCGGTCACTTGCTCCGTCATGATTTCTCTTTCGCTCTTTTGCTCGGAGCTTGTGCTCTTGGACGATTCGAGCATAGAGGTATATTCCTCTTTCTTCTCCGCAACAACCTTTTCCAACTCGTCGATAGAGCTTATTTTCTGTTCGAGCTCTTTTATTTGCGCTTTGACGATTTCATACTCTTCGGAGTTCTTTGCGATTTCCTCTTGCAAAGTTTGAGTCGCCTCGTACGCTTGTTTCGACTTGTCCTCGTTCAAACCGTTCTCAATGCGGAGATCGCCGATTTCCTTGTTGAGTTCCTCGATTCTGTCCGACAAATCTTTGAGTTCTTGCTCGCGTTCTGCGCGTTGGTTGTTGATAAGAGCGATATTGTTCTTGATTTTTTCAAGATTGGCTTGTGCTTGCTCGATTTTCTTTTCTTGAGCAAGCAAACCTTGCGTTTGCGATCTTCTCGAACCACCTGTGATTTCGCCGCCGCGCGAAAAGATTTCGCCGTCCAAAGTGACGATTTTTATGGATTGATTGTATTTTTTGAAAATACGGATTGCGTTGTCGATGTTGTTTACGACAACCGTACCGCCCAAAAGCGTTTGTACGAATCCGTCGAATTTCTTGTCGTATTTGATGAGGTCGCTTGCAAGTCCGTAGCAACCCGGCTCGGTGAGTACGCCCCTGTTCTCACTCGTAAGCGGACGAGGACGGCAGGACGTGAGCGGTCTGAACGTAACGCGGCCGTAACCCTTCTGCTTCAAATAATTGATGAGGTCGCTCGCGTCGCGCTCGGTTTCAACAAGCACGTTTTGCATTGCGCCGCCCAAAGCGTATTCGATTGCCGCTTCGAAGTCGGCGGGAACGTTGATGACTTCAGCCAAAACGCCCCAGATTTTAGAGGCAAGCACGGGATCGTGTTTGCTGTCTTGCATAAGGCGTTTGACGGCTTCCTGATAACCCGAATACTCGTTTTTGATGGAAGTGTAAAGATTGAGGTTGCCTTGCGCCAAACCGAGTTTGGAGTTGAGGTTGACGATGTCTTCCTGATAGCTTTGAATAGCCTCCTGATTTTCCAGCTTTGCGAAAAGAGCCTCGTTGTACTCGCTCATTAGCGCACGCATACGCTCCTTTGTAGACTTGACCTTGCCGTCGTAAATCGAGAGGTTCGTAAGCTCCTCGTCAAGACGAGCTTTTTGTTGATTGACAAGGGACAAAAGCGTCTTGGCTCTCTCGTCGTTTATGCCTTTTTCAGCGATAAATCCCGAAAGATTGGATTTGAGCGCGCCCAAGTCTTCGATTGCTTTGACGTAGTCGATATTTCGCGCTTCGAGGTCGGTTTCGGCACCTGCCAAAGATTTTGAAAGAGACGCGTATTTTTGTTGCAACGCCTCCGATTCGCGATTGGTTTGAAGATACGCTTCGAACTCCGCTTCCTTTTTCTCTTCCGTCTTTTGAATGAGTTGAGCGGAAACGGTGAGTTGATTGTCGATGGATTGAAGCTCGCTGTTCAAACGATTGATTTCGCCTTGAATATTCTTGATTCTCTCTTGCAAAACTTCCGCCGCACCTGCGATTGTCGCCGCGTCGACTTTGAGCACGACAAGCTCGTTGTGGCTGTCTTCGTAAACACGATCTATGCCGTCGCTTTCTCTTCTCAAATCATCGTACTTTCTTATGCACTCGGCAAGTTGCATTTCTTTGACTTTGAGGTCCTTTTCGCTTGCCGCCAAACGATCGTAAATCTTTTGCTTGATGCTTTGATTGTTTTCGTAATTGTAGATATACAAATTGACCTCGTTCTTTTTGAGGTCTTCTTTCAAAGCAAAATATTTTTCTGCGGTTTCGGCTTGCTTTTTGAGCGGATTGATTTGCTTTTGAATCTCGTCGATAACCTGGTTTGCGGTTTCGAGATTGAGAGCGGTCTTTTCAAGTTTCCTTTCCGCTTCCGTACGTTGCGCGCGGAACTTTGAAATGCCCGCCGCTTCTTCGAAAATCTGACGACGATCGCCGGGTTTTGCGGACATGATTTCCGCAACTCTGCCCTGTCCGATAATGGAATAGCCTTCTTTGCCGATACCAGTGTCATGGAAAAGAGAAATGATGTCGCGCATACGCACTCGATTGTGGTTTATGTAATACTCGCTCAAACCGCTGCGGTCGAGCTTTCTCGTGATAACCACCTCTTCAAACGGCATCGTCGGAAAGATGTGCTGATCGGAGTTGTTGAAAACAAGGGACACTTCGCAATATGACATGCTTTTGCGCTTTTCCGTGCCGGCAAAAATGACGTCTTGCATGTTTTTGCCGCGCAAAGATTTTGCGCTTTGCTCGCCCAAAGTCCAGCGGATTGCGTCTGCAACGTTTGATTTACCGCACCCGTTCGGGCCGATAATCGCGGTTACACCCTCTTGAAAAGGGATTTCGATTTTATCCGCAAAGGACTTGAAGCCCCTCGCCTCGATTTTGACGAAATTTAACAAAATCGTGCACCTAACCTTATTTTAATACTTTTATATAATATCATAGTAATCAATCATTTTCAAGCGGTTTTCAAAATGTTTCACACAAGTTTCACATGCACCGTGAAACATTATAGATGTTGCAAATATTTTATTAATATTAATCTAGTTAGAATATCGAAAAAGTCGCAAATTCGTATTTGCGACTTTTGTGAAACATAAGATTATATACTGCCGTTATCTTGAAATTTTGTAAATTTTACTTATATACTATTTTTTGAGTAAACCGTCGAGTGCGACTTTCGCCGCGTTTTGCTCGGCTTCTCTCTTGGTTTTTCCTTTGCCCACGCCTGCGGTAAAAGTGTTGATTTTCACTTCGACAACAAAGGTCGGATTGTGCGCGGGACCGGTGCGTTCGACTTCTTCATAATGTACGGAAACATCGTTGCGAGAGGCAAATTCGTTGAGTTTGCTCTTGTAATCGTCCTCGCCGAAATGTTTACATTTTCCGTTGAAAAGGTCTGCAAGTTTTGACAGAATAAACTTCTCGGCAACGTCAATGCTCTTGCTGTCAAGATATATCGCCGCAATCATAGATTCAAACAAATCGGACATGATTTTTGCCTGTGAAGATATATACGCAACGTTTTCGCCCTTGCCGACGATGAGAAAATTCTCGAGTCCAAGCTTTTTGACTTCTTCGGCCAGCGGTTCTCTTGAAACGATTGTCGCGCGTATTCTCGTCAAAGTGCCTTCGTGTGCGTTCGGATTGATTTCCATAAGGCGTTTTGCCACTATAAAATCAAGGATGCTGTCTCCCAAAAACTCCAAAGACTGATAGTTTTCAAGTGCGTTTTTTGAGGCAGAACCGTGCGTAAGCGCACGCTCCAACAGTGCTTTATCGGCAAACGTATAGCCGATTATCCTTTCGACTTTTTTTATATCTTTTTCTTCCATATCAATCGTTTATGTCAGTCGTTCACTTCGGTTTCGAGTTTTGAAAGCACGCTCATACCGTCCGAGATTTTTTCGCAAATTTTGCTTTCCGCAAGTGCTTTTGCTTGCAAAATGCTTGCCGTTATAGATTTAGCCTTGGACGCTCCGTGCGACTTTACGACGACTTTTTTCACGCCGAGGAAGCATGCGCCGCCCTGCGAGTTGTAGTCCATTTTCTTTTTTACACCGGCAAAAACGGGTTTGAGCATTAGCGCTCCGAGTTTGCATTTAAGTCCACCGCCGTACACACCCTCTTTTATGAGCGAAAGCATGGTATTTGCAGTGCCTTCCGCCGATTTAAGCGCGATATTTCCGTTGAAACCGTCGCAGACCACGACGTCGAAATCGCCGCTCAAGATATCTCTCGCCTCACAGTTGCCGACAAAATTGATACCTTCGGTTTTTGAAAGCAAGGTGTACGCTTCTTTTGTGAGTTCGTTGCCCTTGTGTTCCTCGACGCCGTTGTTGAGTAGCCCTACACGAGCATTCTTTACACCCAACATAGCGGTTGCGTATGCACTTGCCATAATGGCAAAATGAACGAGATTTATACTCTTGCAATCCACGTTCGCACCGCAGTCGCATAGCACCACACCGTTGCCTTTGAGCGTTGGAAGTACGGGAGCAAGCGCAGGACGAGTTACGCCTTTAATGCGTCCGACTTTGAGGTATGCGCCCACCAAAACCGCGCCCGTCGAACCGGCAGAAACAAATCCGCCCGCTTCTTCGTCGTGGTTGAGTGCGTCGAACGCTTTGACAAGCGAACTCTCTTTTTTAGTTCTGATTGCGGTTGTGGGAGTATCGTCGTTTGTTATGACGTCCTTTGCGTCGATTATGCTCAATCTGTTCTTGTCATAATCCTTGCAATCGCAAAGACATTGATTTATTGCGCTTTCATCGCCGACAAGAACGACTTGAAGGCTCTTGTCCTGCTTTATGGCGTCTACGGCTCCCAAAACTATTTGCAACGGAGCGTCATCGCCGCCCATAGCGTCAACTATAATTTTCATAAATCACCTTGTATAGTTTTAATAAAGTAGATTATAGCAAATATAAGCGAATATTACAAGAAATATTTCACCGCCCCAACCTATCGTGTTTTACATGTTTTAGCAAATGAATTTTGCAAACGATTTACCGACTGAAAATGAGTTGTCGCAGAAATCTCTAATCATATATTTAAGCTCGCTATTTGGATGAAGAGCGCAAAAAGCCCCTTGCACCGCAACCCTAATGTACTTGAAGTACATAAGTTGACGGACAAGGGGCTTTGACAATGCTATTCGCCAAATAGTGAGCTTAAATTATTTTTCGCTCTTTTTTTGAACAACTTGCTCACCGTCATAGTATCCGCATTTGGGACATACTTGGTGGCTCTTGATCAATTCGTGGCATTGAGGGCACTCGGTGAGACCGGGTGTTTTGAGTTTCCAGTTTGCAAAACGAGAATTCGTCTTGGATTTCGACACTTTATTTTTAGGTACTGCCATCTTCTTACCTCCAATATTTTCGCAACATTTGCTTAAACAGCTTTTTGATTATATAAAATCTAACAAAAGTTGTCAAACGCTTTTATCAAAGTTGCGCTGATTTGATGATATATTTTTTTCATTTTCGGGCAAAGTTGCGTTTTATCATGCAAAATCGCCCGAAAAAGTCGGTTTTTGATTCTTAAAGCGCGAGTGCTTTGGTTTCTCTTGCGATTGACAATTCTTCGTTGGTGGGAAGAATGAGCACTTTGACTTTGCTGTCGGGCTTTGAAATCACTCTCACGCCGTCTTCGTGCTTCTTGTTTGCCTCGAAATCGAAATCGACGCCGAGATATTCCATATCTTCCATAACAAGTCTGCGCATGAGGTCGCTATGCTCGCCGATGCCGCCGGTAAAGACGATTGCGTCCACTCCGTTGAGAGTTGCCGCATAAGAACCGATATACTTTTTGATGCGGTAAGCCGCAACTTCGACTGCAAGTTTTGCCTTTTCGTTGCCTTCGTTGATGCCTTTTTCAAGGTCGCGCATATCCGAGCTCAATTCGCTCACGCCGAGCATGCCGCATTTTTTGTTGAGGTATTGCACAAGCTCTTCGGGAGTCAAACCGAGTTTTGCGCGGATAAATTCGCTTGCGGCAGGATCGATATCGCCCGAACGAGTGCCCATAACAAGACCTTCAAGAGGCGTAAAGCCCATTGACGTGTCCATGCATTTGCCGTCTTTGACTGCGGAAATAGACGAGCCGTTGCCGAGGTGACAAACGATGATTTTGCTGTCTTTTTTGCCGAGAAGTTTGATTGTTTCTTCACTGACAAACTTGTGCGAAGTGCCGTGGAAACCGTACTTTCTGACTTTGTATTGGTCATATACGGAATACGGAATACCGTACATATACGCTTTTGCAGGCATCGTGCTGTGGAACGTGGTGTCGAACACCGCAACCATAGGCACACCGGGCATGACTTCTCTGCAGCTCTTTATGCAAGCGATGTTGCCGGGCATATGGAGCGGGCCGAGTTCCGCATTCTTTTCGCAAATGCGGATGACTTCGTCGTCGATGACGACGGAGGACTCGAAGTCCTCGCCGCTGTGGAGCACTCTGTGTCCTACCGCACTGATTTCGTCCGTGGACTTGATTGCGCCGTAAACGGGATCCACCATCGCTTTGAGCACAAGTTCGATGGCTTGGGTGTGATCCTTCATGTTTTGCTTGATATTGAGCACTCTGCCGTCCGCGGTTTTTTGGGTGAGTTCACCGCCGTCGAACGTGATACGCTCGCAAAGTCCTTTGAGGATTGCTTGCTCGGTTTCCATGTCGATGAGTTGGTATTTGAGCGAAGAACTGCCTGCGTTGATAACGAGAATTTTCATTTTGTATCTCCCTTAAATTAGCCTTTTACCGATTGAAGAGCCGTGATTGCCGCAACAGCCGCGATGTCCTCTGCCACGCAACCTCTGCTCAAATCGTTGACGGGAAGAGCAAGACCTTGCATGATAGGTCCGATTGCCATGCAGTTGCCAAAGCGTTGTGCGATCTTGTAGCCGATGTTGCCTGCATCGAGGTTGGGGAAAACGAGAACGTTTGCCTTGCCTGCAACGGGGCTGCCGGGTGCTTTTTGATTTGCCACGCTGTCAACGAGGGACGCGTCGAGTTGAAGCTCGCCGTCAACGTCGATTTCGGGATGTTCTTCTTTGACTTTTTGATATGCAACGCGCACTTTTTCGACGGATTCATGATTTGCGCTACCCTTTGTAGAGAAGGAAAGCATTGCGATCTTCGGATCCATTTCGCAAATCTTCTTTGCGCTGTCAGCCGCCGCAACGACGATGTCGGAGAGTTGATCGCTGGTGGGATAAGGAATAACCGCGCAATCGGAGAAGATGTACGCAGGATACTTTTTGTATTTGAAATCTTCGGGCGGAACCATTACGAAACAGCTTGAAACCGAGCTGATGCCGGGGGCGGCTTTGATAACTTGGAATGCTGCTCTAGATACGTCTGCGGAGCTGAACACCGCGCCGCCCACAACGCCGTCTACGTCGCCGCGTTTCAACGCTACGCACGCATAGAACATGTTGTTTGTCGTGACGATGTTGAGAGCTTGCTCTTCGGTCATGCCTTTTGCTTTGCGAAGTTCGTAAAGAGTGTTTGCATACTCTGCTCTGTGCTCGCTTGTCTTGGGATCATCAAAGGATACGCCCGTAAAATCGATTTCGGGAAATTTGGTTTTGATTTCCTCTTCGTTGCCGATGAGAACGACTTTGCAAACGTTCTTTTGAGTAAGAATTTCCGCTGCTTTTGCCGCACGCACGTCGGTACCCTCTGCAAGCGCGATCGTTTTGGAGAGTTTGCTTGCTCTGCTCATAAGGTTTTCAACAAATTGCGTCATATAAAACTCCTAAAATGTTGCACATTGATTGCAAATGTTTTATTTTTAGTTATAATTATAAGTACTTAAAAAATAAAAAGCAAACGAAATGAGGACGAATTTTGAAAATAACCGCCGTAATTGCAGAATACAACCCTTTTCACAACGGACATCTCAAACAACTCAAAAAGGCTAAGCGAGAAACGAATGCGGATGCGCTTGTGGTTGTGATGAGTTCGTCTTTCACTCAACACGGCGATTTGTGCATACAAGACCGCTACACTCGCGCTAATTGGGCAATTCAGGCAGGCGCAGACTTGGTGCTCGAACTCCCCACCGTCTACTCGCTCTCAACCGCAAAAGGTTTTGCCGAAGGTGCGCTCAAAACGCTGTCTATGCTGGGAGAATACACTCTCTCTTTCGGCACGGAAAGCGACGAAATCGAAGATTTGAATATGGCGGCAGAGTTTATGAGAAGCGAATCGAAGGACGTGAGCAACCTCCTCAAAGGATATTTGAGCGAAGGCTACTCGGTTGCAAAGTCACGCACTCTCGCTCTCGACAAAATACGTCCCGACGTTTCGAACATGCTCAAATCTCCCAACAATATTTTGGCGGTCGAATATATGAAAGCCGGCGCACAATACGGCGGCAAAGTGCAATATCACTCCATCGAGCGCAAACCCGACGACAACAAAAAATTTATGTCCTCAACGAAAATCCGCAATCTAATCGCACAAAACGAGGATGTTTCAGCTTTCGTTCCGCCATTCGTAGACCTCTCTACGCACGCAAATATCGACAAATACAACGTCATTTCCACGTATGCCATGAAAGCGATGAGCGCATCCGAGCTCAAAGAAATCGCAAACATCAGCGAAGGTATGGAAAATCGCATTTCGCAATCCTCTTTCAACAATATGGACGAATTTCTGGGACTGACGAGCAAACGCTACACGCGCTCGACGATAAAAAGAATCGCCGCTTGCGCAACTTTGGGACTTACAAAAGACTTGATAAACCTTGCAAACGACGAACGTCCCTACTGCACAGTTTTGGCATGCAAACCATCAAAAAAGAAAGCGTTGTTCGCATTGCTTGCCCAATCCGACGGATACTTTTTCTTCAAACACAGCGACTGCGAAAAAGACTGCCCCGTGCGTCCGCTTGTCGACCTTGACGAAAAGGCAGCGAAAATCCAAAAACTTTGCTACTGAATCAAAATCATATATCCGTTTCGTTTTAACGCTAAACGTATATTAAATCGTGCATACACCGCGATTTTAGTTTTAAAACTATATATAAAATGTCCGCAAAGCATATTCGCACCGTTTGAGAATATGCTTTTTATATGCTCAAAACATCGCTCGTCCCTCAAAATAAAATCAATCGAAAAAAAGAGTCGAAAAAGGAAAATTCTTCGGCAAACGGTACATCGAAAAACAATAAATTATATTCAAGAAAAATCAGGTCGAAAAACAATAAATATTCGGCAAAAATCACGTCGGAAAACGCTTCGAAAATCATATCGTGTCTTGCGATAGTTGCGTTTATGGGTTTTATGCTGGCAAAACCCGAATACTATCTGAATTCCGCAAGACGCGGATTGAGCTTGTTTGCGACAAGCGTGCTCCCCTCGTTGTTTCCCTTTTACTTTTGTTCCTTGCTTTTGACGTATATGGGTGCGGTGGGCGCAATATCGAAAGTCGGCGCAAAGAGCGTAAAACTGATGTACAATGCTCCGAAAGAAAGCGCGTACGTGCTGTTTTTGAGTATGCTTTGCGGCTATCCCGTCGGAGCAAGCACGATATACGAACTTTATAGCGCAGGGGTAATATCGCAAAAAGACGCCAAATGTTCATGCTCGTTTTGTTCTACGTCAGGACCGATTTTTATGATTGGCACGATAGGCGGAGCGATATTTCAAAATCAGAAAGTCGGACTCATCGTGCTTGCCGCACATTATCTCGGAGCAATCGTAAACGGTTTTTTGTACAGAAAAAGAAAATCACCCGACGGGGCCTCTGCGTTTTCCGTTCAAAAAGACGTTGACGGAATATTGTCGAGAGCAATATCGAAAGCCACCGTAAACATGCTTTACGTGGGAGGATATATCGTGCTTTGCGGCATGATTATTGATACCCTTGAGCTTTTGGGAATACGAAATTTGCTTGAAAATTTCGGCGCTGCCGGCGAGCCGATTTTGTCGGTGATATACTCCCTTGTTGAGATGACGAGAGCAAGCATAGAATGTTCGAAATGTGGCAATCTTCAACTTGCAACCGCTCTGTGCGCGGGCGCGGTGTCCTTTGGCGGACTGTCTATAACGATGCAAAACTACACCTTTTTGTCAAAATGCGGAGTGGGATTTTTTGAACTTATGCTCAAAAAATTTACACAATGTTGTTTTGCCGTGCTTTTTGCTTTCCTACTCGGATTTGCACTTTGAAGAAAAAATTGTGAAAAAGCTGAAAAAATATGACATAAAATATTGACTTATCGCGATTTCGTCTTGTATTGTGTAGCAAAGGGGAATTTGTTATATTCCACCAGGAGGGAAAAATGAAAAAAAATTGGAGCAACACTGCGCTTGTTGCGTATGCCCTTTTGCCAAAAATCGTAAAAGAGTTGGATTTCGGCATACAAAGTCGCGTAAAATCGAGTTATCAAAGCAAACACTTGAAAATGGGTGTAAGCAACGAGCAATTAATTGGTGAAATCATTGAATTGACCGATGAAAAGCGAAAAATCGTCAACCTCAGGTACATCGTTGGAAAAGCATTGAAACAAATGAAAGATAAATCGCGAGAAATCTTAATAGACCGCATGATATACAAAAAGACGTTCAGCGATATATCGAAGGAAAGAAAAATTGCAATGCGCACGACTTTTAGACGGCTTGAAAACGCCGAAAGCGAATTTGCCAAAACATTATCTTCCCTAGGATTCGGAGAGAGAAAACTGCAAGAAGAATTTGCAAACGACAAATACGTCAAAACAATCCACGACCGAATAGTAAACGACAAATATTTTGTCGCAAAAAATATGTAACCCCGAAAACAATTAAACGGTGAAAACATTCATCCGAGCTCGTCGGCTTTTTTGTCATGCTCGAAACATTAAATTCGACGCTTGAAAACGCGATTTTTTCAATAAGGTGAGGAAATATAATCGTTTTCACCGTTTTGGAATATAATTTTAAAGAATATTTTTTTTGCAAAAAAAAATATAAAATGCCGCCTTGCAGGCGGCATTATTTTGATAATCAAAGCAACGATAAAATTGTTTTTTCGACGCTTTTGAGCGTAAAATCAATAACAGTTTTTGATTGTAATATTCAAAAACGCATCCATGTCGAACAAAGTCCAGGGCGCGACTTCGGGAGGATACACTCTGAACACCATTTCTTTTTGACTGACGGGATGTGCAAAGCGAAGCTCTGTTGCCCACAAGCAAAGCGGATATTTGTTTTGTGCGCCGTTGCCGTATTTTTTGTCACCGACAATGGGATTGCCCATATTTGCGAGCTGAACTCTTATTTGATGTCCGCGTCCAGTGACGAGATTGACCATCACAAGACTAACGTCCGTCTTTTTTGCCAAAACCTTGTAGTCAAGCTCGGCGTATTTTGCGCCCTCCGAGAGCGCGGGAACAACCTTAACGGTGTTGGTGTCCGGGAACTTTTTGAGATAACAGGTGAGCTTGTCCGCACTGTATCTGGGCGCACCGTCAACGATTGCGAGATATCTTTTTTCAACGCTACCGTCGCGGATTGCTTCGCAAAGTCTGGACGCCGCTTTCGAAGTTTTTGCAAACACCATAACGCCGCCCGTCGGTCTGTCGAGTCTGTGCACGAGTCCGAGATACGCTTCACCCGGCTTGTTGTACTTTTCAACGAGATACTGTTTGAGCATGGTGAGCATATCGGGATCGCCGCTCTCGTCCGCTTGCACGGGCACGTCGTAGGGTTTGACGACGACCAAAATATGATTGTCCTCATATACGATTTTGAGATCTTTGTAAGTCATAAATTCTTCCTATATGTGTTGTCGATTTTTGTCTTTGCTGTTTATATTATTTTGCGATTTCGGCATTCTAACGCAATACGTTTAACTTGCAAATTAATCTGTACATCGGTTTGCAAACGTTGCGAACGCAGTGCAACCTTGCGGAAGAACAAGCCCTTCCTCCGTTGCAAGACCGATTTCGTCAGCGTCGATAATCGCGTTTTGGGATAAAGTGAGTTTCAGAATATTTGCCATAACGGTGGGTTGCAATCCCGTCGTGTAAGAATTTAAGCACACAAACAGCGGATTGTCCGAAAGCAGCTTTGCAACAAGCTCGCAAAGCTCGGATATACCCTCTTCTATCTTCCACTTTTCGCCGTTAGGACCTCTGCCGAAGCTGGGCGGATCGAGAATAATCGCATCGTACTTTTTGCCGCGTCTTATCTCTCTTTGGCAAAACTTGAAGCAATCGTCGATGATATATCTCATGCCCGAATTGTCAAGTCCGCTTAATCTCACGTTTTCGCCTGCGCGCTCAACCATCGCTTTTGCACTGTCTACATGGCATACCTTTGCGCCGGCTTTGAGACACGCAACGGACGCCGCGCCCGTATAACCGAAAAGATTGAGCACGGATATTTCTCTGCCCGCTCCGCTTATAAGCTTCATCATTCTGTCCCAGTTGACAGCTTGTTCGGGGAAAAGCCCCGTATGCTTGAAGCCCATAAGTTTGAGAGAAAAGGTCAAATCACGCCACGAAATCGTAAATTCGCTCGGTACGTTGCGGTTGTATTTCCACATTCCGCCACCGGTGCGGGAACGCTCGTACACGGCATCGACGCCCTTGAAACTTGCAAGGGGCGTCTTTGCGTGCCATATGACTTGCGGATCGGGACGAAGCAGGGTTATATCTCCCCACTTCTCGAGCTTTTCGCCGTCGCCCGTGGCAATGACTTTGTATTGTTTCCAATCGGGTGCAATTCTCATCAGATTCTCTTCACCGAAATCGTAACGTTGTCGCCGTTGATGTCGCAATCTTTCGCATAACCGTCGATTGTGGTCGAGATACCGTCGCAAAGTACGTCGGCGAGGAAATCGGCTTTTTTAAAGACTTGAAGAGCAACGCCCTCCGCCTTGTAGCCGACGAGGATATGGTCGGTCACTTCGAAGCCGGCTTCCTTTCTCATAGTTTGAATCTTGGACACGATTTCACGCTCCGCACCCTCGAAAATGAGGTCGTCTGTGAGTTGAGTGTCCAAAACGACAGTGGTTTCGCCGTCGCTTTCGCTGGAATAACCTTCCTTGTTCTTCATGCTGATGAGCAAGTCATCGTTTGAAAGTTCGACTTCTCTGCCGTCAACGTCCGCTCTGAACAAGCCGCACGACTTGATTGCCGACACGATTTCGTTGGCTCTCGATTGCAAAACTTCTCTGATTTTGCCGAGCAATGCGCCGTATTTCGGGCCGAGAGTGCGAAGTTGCGGTTTCAAATCGTAGCTGACAAATACGTTGTTGTCGCCCGACACTTCCACCGATTTGACGTTAAGTTCGTTTTCGACAAGCTCCTTGAGGTCGTCGGAAAGCTCGTATCTTCCGTTGTAGAAAAGTTTTGCAAGCGGTTGTCTGTTTTTGAGGTTGGACGCGTTTCTTGCCGCTCTTCCGAGCACGACGAGTTTGAGCACGTCGCCCATGCCGTCTTCGAGGTTTTTGTCGATATATCTTTCGTCCGCAACCGGGAATGAGCAAAGATGCACGCTTTCGGGAGCGTCTTTGTCAAAGTTGCAAACTAGGTTGCGATACATACTCTCTGCCATAAACGGAGTGTACGGCGCAAGAATCTTGGAGAGCGTGGAAAGAACGGTGTAAAGCGTTGTGTATGCCGCTTCTTTGCTCTTTGACATCTCGCTGCCCCAGAAACGCTCGCGTGAACGACGTACGTACCAGTTGGAAAGATTGTCCACAAACTCGCCTATCGCACGAGAAGTTTCGGTGATCTTGTATTGATCGAGCCCATCGTCAACCGTCTTGATAAGAGAGTTGAGGCAAGACAAAATCCATCTGTCCATGATGGTGAGCTTTTGATCTTCGAGCCTATGCTCCGTGGGATTGAATTTGTCGATTTCGGCATAGAGGACGAAAAACGCATAGGTGTTCCAAAGCGTGCCCATGAACTTGCGTTGAGATTCGCTCACGGCGTCCGCATGGAATCTGGAAGGAAGCCACGGCGCGCTGGTGGTGTAGAAATACCATCTTGTAGCGTCCGCACCTTGTTTGTCGAGAACCGTCCACGGATCGACGACGTTGCCCTTGTGTTTGGACATCTTGATACCGTCCTTGTCGTTGACGTGTCCCAAAACTATGCAGTTTTTGAAGGGCGCGCGTCCGAAAAGCACCGTGCTGACCGCCAAAAGCGTGTAGAACCAGCCTCTCGTTTGGTCGACAGCCTCGGAAATGAAGTCCGCAGGAAAAACTTTTTCGAAAACTTCCTTGTTTTCAAACGGATAATGCCATTGAGCAAAAGGCATGGAACCGGAATCGAACCAGCAGTCCAAAACTTCGGGCGTACGCACCATTTCGCCGCCGCACTCGCACTCCCACTTTACGTCGTCGATGTATGGACGATGCAATTCGACGTCGTGGTCGAGATGCGCTTTTTCACGCAGTTCTTCTCTCGAGCCGATTACATGCACTTTTCCGCACTTGTTGCACACCCAGATAGGAAGCGGTGTGCCCCAATACCTTTCGCGAGAAATGCCCCAGTCGATGACGTTTTCAAGGAAATTGCCCATTCTGCCCTTTTTGATGGTGTCGGGCATCCAGTTGACCGAATCGTTGGAAGCAAGAAGTTGCTCCTTGACAGCAGTCATCTTCACAAACCAGCTCGAACGTGCATAGTAAAGAAGCGGAGTGTCGCATCTCCAACAGAACGGATAACTGTGAGTGAACTTCAAAGTTTTGAAAAGTTTGTTTTCGCCTTTAAGTTTCTCGATGATATATTTGTCGGCGTCTTTGCAGAACAATCCTTTAAAATCGTAAACGGCGTCTTTAAATCTGCCTCTGTCGTCAACCATTTGCACGAAAGGAAGATTGTATTTTTTGCCGACTTTGCTGTCGTCCTCGCCGAATGCGGGCGCGATATGGACTATACCCGTGCCGTCGGTGAGAGTAACGTAAGAGTCGTTTGTGACATAATAACCCTTTTCCTTTGCACCGGTTTCGTAGTCGAAAAGCGGTTCGTATTCTACGTATTCGTACTCGCTGCCCTTCTTGGTGTCAATCTTGACGTATTCCGCTTCGTCTTTGAAAAGGGACGGAATAAGCGCGTCGGCAAGAATATAGAACTCGTCACCGACTTGAATTTTGGTGTAGTCCTCTTTTGCGTTCATGCAAAGCGCGACGTTGGACGGGAGCGTCCAAGGTGTCGTCGTCCAGGCAAGAAAATAGGTGTTGTCGACGCCTTTGAGCTTGAATTTGACAAATACGGAAGTTTCCTCGACGTCTTTGTAGCCTTGCGCGACTTCGTGCGAAGAGAGCGCGGTTCCGCAACGAGGGCAATAAGGCACGATTTTGTAGCCTTTGTAGATAAGCCCCTTGTCTGCCATCTGTTTGATTGCCCACCACACCGACTCGATGTAATTGTTGTCATAGGTGATATACGGGTTTTTCATGTCCGCCCAGTAGCCGATGCGGTCGGACATCTTTTGCCACTCGTCGGTGTATTTCCAAACGGACTCCTTGCACTTTTTGATAAAAGGCTCGATTCCGTATTTTTCGATTTCTTGCTTGCCGTCAATGCCGAGTTGTTTTTCGACTTCAAGTTCGACGGGCAAACCGTGAGTGTCCCAACCCGCTTTGCGCAAGACGTGATATCCCTTCATGGTTTTGTAACGAGGGATAATATCCTTCATGACACGGGTGAGAATGTGACCGATGTGCGGTTTTCCGTTTGCGGTCGGTGGTCCGTCATAAAAACTAAATTCAGGATTGCCTTCGTTTTTCTTTACGCTCTTTTCGAAAATGTTCTCTTCTTTCCAAAAAGCGAGAACTTCTTTTTCGCGGTCGACGAAATTCAAATTTGTTTCAACGGGTTTATACATATTGTCCTCTAATGTATTTTTCTAATAGATTTTAATTATACTTTGTTAGGTCGCAAAATGCAACCGATTGAGTCAAACTCGATAAAATGTTTGACAAAATCTTTGTGCGTGATACAATCAAAAAGTAATCGTTTTGCGGGCGTAGTTTAATGGCAAAACGAAAGCTTCCCAAGCTTTAGTCGTGAGTTCGATTCTCATCGCCCGCTCCACATGGCACGCTTCGGCGTGCTTTTCCTTTTAAGATTTTTATGTTTCAAATTTCAATCAATAACACGATATGTGTTTGATAAATGTATTTTTTTACGATTTTTTATTAAAACAAGCCCGTTTTAGCGGTTTTGAATGTATCTTTGTACACTTATCGTATTGTCGTTAGTTGATACACGATACGTGTATATAGCAAGACAAACTTTAAATACGAATTAATATTTGTCTTTAAATCGAAATAAATGGACACGTGTGTATTTTGTGGTATAATCGAACTATCAAAATAAAAGGAGTAAAGTTTTGTTATGAACGTATTCGAAACGTCACATTTGACAAAGAAGTACGGGAAGAACAAAGTCGTATTGGACGACGTAAATCTGACCGTGCGCGAAGGCGACATATACGGATTGGTCGGAAGAAACGGAGCGGGAAAAACTACGCTCATCCGCATACTTTCGGGGCTTGCGACTCAAACGAGCGGCGAAGTCAAAATCAACGGCGCAACGACCGCCGACGCTCTTTCGTACGAGCGCAGAAAAATCGGTTCTATCATTGACTCCCCCGCTCTTTCCTCTCACCTCACGGCAATAGAAAACATGAAATCTATGGGCTACGCAATCGGAGTTACCAACGAAGAAAAGCTAAAAGACATTTTGCATAAAGTCGGTCTTGATCCAAACAACCCGACAAAAGTCAAAAACTATTCCCTGGGTATGAAACAACGCCTTGCAATCGCTATTGCTCTAATAGGCGATCCGAGCATACTCATTTTGGACGAACCCGTAAACGGACTCGATCCCACCGGAATTTTCGAGGTAAGAGAACTTTTGCAAAGATTGAATCGCGACGGCGTTACCATCCTTATCTCGTCGCATTTGCTTGCAGAACTTCAAAAACTCGCAACTTGCTACGGCATCATCGAAGGCGGAAAACTCGTCAAGGAATTGCGTCAAAGCGATCTCGAAGAACTTTGCAGACCTTATATCAAAGTCGTGGTGGACGATTTGAAAATCGCGCTTAACGTGGTTGTGGAAAACTATCACGCGCACGACTTCGAGATACTCCCCTACAACACTCTTGCGCTTTACGACTTGTCTAAAGACGTCCCGACCGTCGCAAAAATGTTTTCCGACGCAAACGTTTCGGTTTTGAGCATATCCGAGTGTCAGGGCGACCTCGAATCCACGTTTATTTCGCTTATGGGAGGTATCAAAAATGAACAATAATTCATTCTCTTTGGCTTTCACGAGTGACGTTTACAGAATGAGAAAACTCAAAAGCGTTTGGGTTTCGCTTATAATTATGTTTTTGGCTATCTTTTTGACCTTTGCCGTCTATTGGATCGGAATGAAGATAATCGAAAACACTCCCCCCGAACAAGCTCCGGATGCAGACGGCACAATGCAGATTTTCGATTTGTTGATAGTAAATCTGCTATATGGTTCGTCATCGATTGCTTGCATAGAATTTTTGATCGCAATCGTCGCATGTATATTTATCGGCAAAGACTTTTCAAACGGATACGTTGCGCTGACAACGGCACGGGGTGCAAAGCGAGCGGACACCTACTTCTCGAAATGGTTGTCAATGGTGTGCCTGTTCTTCTTCTACATGTGCTTTGCGCTTGTTGTGAGCGGAATCTTTTACGCAATCAGCGGTAGTCCGGGCGGTTTTACAAGCGCAAAATTCGGCATACTCATGCGCAACTTTGCACTTCAATTCCTTGCCGGCGTGGCAAGCGTGTCAATTTTTGTGATGGTGAATTTCCTTTGCAGATCCACGGGAACGTCTATTGCAACATGTATTGCGACATACTTGCTTTTGAGCGTAATCGTGAGCGTCATCTCAACCGTCATTGCCACAAACGACGTCACCGGAACGAAACTCGATTGGACAATATTCCTTCCATTGCAACAAATGGGTATCGCGACGACCGCTGAAAAACTGGCGAATGAACAAATCGTTGCGGCAACCGTTATGCCCGTCGTTTATACCGTGATAAGCACGCTTATTGGCTATTTTACATTTAAAAAACGCGATATAAAATAATCGGAAACAACAATTTTAACTTAAAAAATCGTCGAATATCGGCGATTTTTTCTTATGTACCGACGGTTTTTGACAAGATAATCCTAAAAATACGTGCGGCGATTTTTCATGGGAAATTCAATAAATATTATTGTTGCAAAAATCAAATCTTAATGCTATAATAATCACACTGTGCTAGACGGGGAGCTTGCGGTGCCCTGTAAACTACAATCCGCAACAGTAGTGTCGAACGCCGTCCGAGGTCTTTGATATGGTTGGCTGCACGGTGCAAGGAATGTTGATAGCAAGGTCCCGTGCAATGTCATACTGCGAACCGTGTCAGAGCTTGACCGCAGCAGCACTAAACAGGCGTTGGCGTGTGCCACGGGGAAACTTTGGAGGAGTCACCTACACCGTTTCCGCTTCGGTATCGATTATCGAAGACGGTGCACAGTTTTTTTGTACAAAATCCACCGACACTTTGATCGGTGGATTTTTTGTCCCAAAAAAATTCAATGAGATGAATACCTATTTGATGAAATGACGCCGAAATTTTAATGAAAAACAAGGAAGAGCCTGCAACATAAACAGGAGCGTACTTATTCGCTCAATCTGCCTATTCCAAGTGCGAGCCGCAAGGCGGCGAGAATATGAGCGCCGAGCTTGACGGTTGTACCGTCCGACTGCGCCGTGTTGTTGCGTAGCCGGCGCACAAAGGACGGTGGCATAATGTGAGAAATGCCCTTATCTATGCGAGTGCCGACTGTCTCCCCCGCGAACGACGAATAATCTTGTAGAGAATTGCACTTATTTGAGTGGCGGGAGAAAAGCCCGTTAGGGAAAGAGGGGGCGCATCTAATTTAGAGTACACGCCGCTCAACTATTGTAGAGGAAGAAATCACACTCATTCAAGTCATAACTCAAATCTAGATATTTAGATGAAGAGCGCACCGATTGGGATATATATTTGATGAAATGACGCCGATATTTAGATGAAGAACAAGAAAGAGCCTGCCGCATAGACAGGAGTGTACTTGTCGTACATGACTGTTTATGGAGCAGGCTCTGACACAGTTATTCGCTAAATAGCGGCGTCATTTCTTTGCGGATTCTTCTTCGCGCTTCTTCGCATCCGCAATAATCTTGTCGTTGTTCATTGCAGGCACTTCTTCATAGCGCACGACATGCATTTCGAACTTACCGCGACCTTGAGTCATGGAACGAAGGTCGGTTGCATAGCGGAACATTTCGGCTTGAGGAACTTCGGCGGTGATGATTTGTTTGCCGTTTGCCATATCCGTGCCGAGAATGCGTCCGCGACGTTTGTTCATGTCGCCGAGGATATCGCCGAGATACTCGTCGGGAACAACGACCTTTGCTTCGACGATAGGTTCAAGGAAGCACGGACCTGCCGCTGCGATACCGTCTGCATAAGAAAGTTTTGCCGCAGTGACGAATGCGATTTCCTTGCTGTCAACGGGGTGATATTTGCCGTCGTAAAGCGTTGCTTTGAGGTTGACGAGCGGATATCCTGCCAAAACGCCGTGCTTGATTGCTTCACGCAAACCTTTTTCGACTGCGGGAATAAACTGACGAGGAACGGCACCGCCGACAACTGCGTCGACAAATTCAAATTGACCGTCTTCCGCGCCCGGCTCGTACTTGATGAAAACGTCGCCGTATTGACCTGCGCCGCCCGATTGCTTTTTGTGCTTGCCTTCCGCTTGAGAAGTCTTGCGGATGGTTTCACGATATGCGACTCTGGGTTCTTGCCAGGTGATGTCGATGCCGAGTTTCGATTTGACGCGTTTGCACATGATGTCAAGTTGCGCTTCGCCCAGACCGCTGATAAGCACGTCGCCTGTTTCGATGTTCTTTTCGACTTTGAATGTCGCGTCTTCTTCCTGCATTTTGATAAGGCCTTGAATTGCCTTTTCTTCGTCTTTAAGGGCCTTTACGGCATAAGAGATGACGGGCTTGGGGAATTCGATTTTCTCAAATTCGATCTTGCTGTCGGCAGAAGCAACGAGAGTGTCGTTGGTGTTGGTGTAAACGAGTTTTGCGACAGCGCCGATATCGCCTGCGTTGAGGCAATCGACAGGTTCTTGCTTTTTGCCTTTGAGCACGTAAAGCGTACCGATTTTTTCGGGTTTTTCCACGCTTGCGTTGAATACGTTGTCGCCGCTTGAAAGTTTGCCGCCCAGAACTTTGAAGATGAGAAGTTTTCCGACGTAAGGGTCAACAACGGATTTGATGACTTGCGCACAGAACGGAGCGGACGGATCGACGCCGACTTCGGTTTCCTTGCCGTCGACGATTGCTTTGATCTTGTGCGCTCTTTGCGGATGCGGCATAAGATCGACAAGTTTGTCCATAAGGCGTTTGACGCCCTTCGATGTTTGTGCGTTGCCTGCAACGAGCGGAACGAAAATGTCGTCGGCGATTGCAGCGTGCAAACCTTTTTGGATTTCCTCTTCGGTGAATGCTTCGCCGTCAAAGAATTTCATCATAAGTTCTTCGTCGGTTTCGGCAATGAGTTCCATAAGTTTGCCGTTGAAATCTTCGACTTCGCCTTGCAAATTTTGCGGAGTTGCGATTTCTTTACCTTGCAAATCGAATGCCTTGCCGGTGAGAACGTCTACGCAACCGACCATCTTGCCGCCTTCCATAATAGGAAGCTCGATGGGGATGACGCTTTTATACTTTGCCATAATCGCTCTTGCAGTGCCCATAAAGTCACTGTTGTCTTTGTCAACCGCGTTGACGAAAATGAGAGCCGCGACTTTCTTTTCTTGGCAAAGTTCGAGAGCTTTCTCCGTGCCGACGGTGATAGAGCCGGTTGCACTTGTGACGACAACCGCGCTGTCTGCCGCATGAAGAGCCGCGATCATTTCGCCTTCGAAGTCGAAGAAACCGGGAGCGTCGAGAATATTGATTTTGGTGTTGCGATAAATTGCATAGCCAAGCGACAATGAAATTGATATTTTGCGTTTGATTTCTTCGTCGTCATAGTCCATTGTAGATGAACCGTCGTCGACTTTGCCTAAACGGTCAATAGTCTTGGCTTCGAACATCATAGCTTCTGCGAGGGACGTTTTGCCCTCGCCGGAGTGGCCGATGAGAGCCACGTTGCGGATTGAGTCGGTATCAAAAATCTTCATAATTTACCTCTTTTGAAGTGGATATTATAATTATATAATAAATTTTGTACATTTTCAACCACAAATTTTGCTCAAAAACCATCGTAAAAAGCATATATGCCAATAAAGTCCGTTAGAATACGGGAAAAATTTTTATCGCGAAAAATTACAAATTGCAAGGAAAATCAAATCCGATGTGTTAGATACCCTGTTTTTTCAATTCATATTAATCCGACAAATTAAGTTATGCTGTCAAAAACGCAATTCTTTGCATATATAAAAGCATATGGCAACAATCGGCGTGTACGACAGCGGAATCGGAGGACTTACCACCCTCAAATTATTGACGGAAAATTTCGGAGGCAACGATTTTTTGTACTTTGCCGACAATTTGGCACACCCTTTCGGAACAAAAAACGAACGTGAACTTGAAAATATCGTCAATTCGGGCGTCGAAAAACTTAAAAACAAATGCGACTTGGTTGTGCTTGCGTGCAACACTGCATCTACGATATACAAACAAAACGACGCAATCAAACTTCTTCCGCAAATACCGAATGATACAAAAAACTGTCTGTTGCTTGCAACGGAGTTTACAATCGAGCATACAAAAACAAAAAACGTAAAAATCGCCGACACGTCCGAGCTTGCCTCTCTCGTTGAAATTCAAGCGTCGATAAACTGTAAAAAAGGCAATTTGGATATGAGTGCGCTACTGCCCTATATCGCAGAAAGACTTTTTAAATTCAAAGGCGTCGAAACGGTGATTCTGGGTTGTTCGCATTATCCGTATTGTAAAAATGAAATATCGAAAATTCTCGGAAACGTGAGGTATGTCGACGGCAACGAAACACTCGTGAAAGACCTTGAAAAACGTATAAACAAAAACAAGGGACAAAGCATCGTAAAGTTTGCTTTCAGCGGATTCAACGAAGAGAAAAAGTATCAAAAAATACTTTCGATTTTGCAAAACGTAAAATTGTAAAAAATCTAATAATACCTTGTTAGAATGTCGATTTATAAGTCGAAAGCAATGTTTATCGCATTTGCGAGAATACTCGAAGCAACGTTTACGACAAGGTCGATATCTCTGGGTGCCACAATCAAATCGGCAAGGGCGCAATCGGCAAGTTTTTTGCGCAAATTATACTCATTGGTTTGCAAGTTTTCTTCCTTTGCGAAATCTTTGACAAACGCATAGATTCCCGTCCTTAACGATAGCAACAGCGGCACGCCTATCGAAAAAAGTCGGCACTGACAAGATCGATTTGTCTATTCGTTCCTTATCCTGTCCCACGCCGCTTCCCGGGGATATTCCGCAACTAGAAATTTGAAAAGATTTTCCGAGCCTTGAAACCGCGCCGGTTGCAAGCGAATCTATCAGAATTACGCACGACGGCTTGATTTTCTCAACTACCCCCGCGACGAGTTCGGCGGATTGAATCCCGGTCATACCCAATACGCCGGTTGCGAAAGCGCATACGCTTTGTTTTTTGCCGCTTTGAATAAATCTCGAAACTTTTATTCTTTCCACGCTTCTCTGTCCCAGCGAATCGGCAACGATATGCCTATTGCCAAGCCCGACGACAAGTACGGGCGAAGATTTTTTCAAAATTCCTATAAGTTCTGCAAGCGAACGGGCGATTTGTCGCGTCAGAAAGCTCAATGCATTCCTGTTTGTAAAAACACTGCTTTTGCAATCGAAAGTGATGTAAACGCCTCTTTCTCTTCCTATGCGTTTTGACTCTTCCTGCGTTTTCACCCTCAGCGTGCGTTTTTGTATGCCGTATGAAAGTTCTATCCCCTCGACGCTTTGCCCCAGTCCCGTCGCTTCTGCGCTTTCAAGCGCAATATCCGTGATAAATCCGTAACTTTTTGAAATATTCATAACTTTATTGTGCATAATCGCAAAAAATCCATTCAAAACGGTTGCAACTTTGCTTTTAATATGCTAATATGTCAAAGATATTTAGTCAGTACAAAAGTACGAGGAGAAAAATATGCCAAATATTAAGTCAGCAAAAAAGAGAGTTATCACTTCCGATAAGAGAAACGAAATCAACACCGCAAAGAAAGCGCGCGTTAAAACCGCTATCAAAAAATACAACGCAGCTATCGAAGCAGGCGACGTCGCTCTTGCAGAACAACTCCTTCCCGAAACCGTTTCCGTCATCGACTGCGCTTTCAAGGACGGTATCTACAAAAAGAACACGGTTGCAAGAAAGAAATCCACTCTCTGCCGCGCTTTGGACGCACTCAAAGCAAACAAGTAAAAAACGTTTTATCGCAACATTTTAAAAGACTGTTTGAAAACAGTCTTTTTTTCGTTGAACGGAATTTGCGGATTTTGTCGTATGCAAGTCAGTTGTTGCCGCTTCTCTTCTTCTTGACAAGGATTGTCGCAACAACGCAAACAAGGCAAACGCCAAGCGCACACATTGCCGAAATAGACGCAATCGCAAGCACTCCAGCATCGTCATTCTCGTTTTCTACGACTTTGAAAGTCGTTGCGGACGTAAAATCCCCGCCGATTTTTGCCTTTACGAAATGAACTCCCTCGCTCTCGAATTTATATGACAAGTTTGCGCCGCTTGCAACGTACGCGCCGTCTACGTACCACATAACTATCGTGTCCGGAGATACGCTCGAAAGCAACGACTTATCGATTGAAAATTCTATCGTTTTTCCGCTTTCGACCCGAATTGCCGTTTCGCCGTCCGCAGCCGACAAATTAATACCGCCCGACACCGCGTTAATTTTGATTTGTGCGGTTTCGCTGCTGCTGTATTCGAGATACTTCACTTCAACGCTACACTCGGCATATACGGTTATTTTCTCGCAAGTCCACTCGGCTGAAATCTTTACGCTTCCTATTTTGTTTTCGGGAGTATATTCAAACTCGAATTCATCGCCGGAGGGGTTTTCAACGCTCTTTCCGTCAACTTTCCACTCAACCGATCCTTGCTCGGTATAAACGCTCGGAAAAATTTCAAGACGCAATTTTACGCTTTTTACATCGTTTAAATTTTGCACAAGACTGCCGCCGTCCTCTTTGGCAAGGATTCTTGCTTTCACCTCATCGCTCAAAAGAGATTTAAAGTCGAACACACCGAGAGAAAAATTGCGAGAACTCGTAAGAGTCTTTACTGTTTTGACGATTTGCTCGTCGAAGGAACTTTTGACGTATCCGGCAACCTCTTCATACGATTTGGGCAAATCGTTCGTTGCCGAGCAAAAAGCTCGGTCCTTGACAATCATCAGCGCACTTGCAAATGCTACGATAGGTGTTGCCATACTTGTGCCCGTCAAGGATTTGTAGCTTTCGTTGCTTTTTCCGTCCGCACTGAAAATCGCGTTGCCGGGAGCACAAATATCGTAGACGTCGCCGAAGTTCGAAGACGACACAAGGGATTTTTTGCCATTTTCTTCCGCATAGTTCATCACGCCTATCACGTGCTTGTTTGCGGCGGGATAATACCATTTTCCTTTTGCAGAACCGACTGTTGACGATGCGGTCGAATTGTTGCCTGCCGCCGCAACGAAAACGGCTTTTTGAGCATCCTCTTTGGTCACCATATCGAAATCCGTGCTTGTGCCGGGATCTGCGCCTTTGTCGGATATAGACATATTGATAACGTCTGCGCCGTTTTCGATCGCAAAGTCAATCGCAGCCCTCACAGCCGTACTTTTGAAGTTTGTTTCGCCCCACGAATTGTATGAAGCTTTAATCGGCATGATTTTGACGTATTTTTCAAGATCAAGTTCGTGAATAAGCGTGGCAATTATGCCGGCAACGTGCGTGCCGTGGCGATTGTTTGAATCGTCCGTTGCATCTTTTGAGGAACTTGCGGTGTTTGTCGAAATCACTTTGCCGTCTTTGTCACGGTACAAAACGTCGTATTCGCCAATGCCTTCATCGTCGGTTTTCACTCCGTTTTGGTCATACTTGCCGGTGAAGATCTCGTGATTGAAGTTTATGCCGGTGTCGATAACGGCAATTACGACGGGCTGTTTTTCAAGATCGGCAAAACTGTAATGTTTGTTTTTCATCCAATCCCCAACGGTTGCTTTGACATAATCGAGATTCAGGTTAGAGATTCCGTTTTGCCAATCGAGATTTTTGTCCTTAACTTCACTCACGTAGCCGTCGGGACAGATTGCGTCTGCCGTTGACGGAGCGAAAATAACACATAAAAACAAAACGAGGACGACCGCGCTCACGACAAATCGCAATGCGGATGACCTCGTATTTAGTGTGTTTTTCGCGATTTTTCTCATTTTCCTCACGTCACCGAGTAAAAGGAAAACTTAAATCCAAGTGATTTTACCCTCGGTGGTGATAGTCCCCCATTTTCCGTCTTTTTTGACCTTGGCTTCGCCGTTTTCAAAAGGCGTTGCCGCATCGAATTCGAAAGGAATGACAACTTCGTTATTTTTATTGATATAACCGCACTTTTCCCCTCTGCAAACCATTGCAAGACCTTCGGAAAAGCTCATAGCAGTGTCGTAATCAAGCGGTATAACGACGTTGTTTTGCTCGTCGATATAGCCGCATTTTTCGTCGATTTCGACGGATGCAAGCCCTTCTTTGAACGCAAAAATTTCGTCGTACATTGTCGGAATGACGATTTTAAAACCGTCGGAGTATCCCCATTTGCCACCTTTGAGCACTTTGCGCCATTGTCCCTGTTTCAAAGGTTCGGTGAGTTTTTCGGACTTTTGAGATTTTTTGTCGTTTTGCTTTACGTTTTGATTTTGCTTGCTTTGCGGCTTCGAGCTTGCTCTGTCCGAAAGCCCGAATTTCGACGTGCGTTCGGCTTTTGCGTTTGTATCATCGTTTGTGCGACGATCGAGTTTTTCGGATTTTTGAGAATTTTGCTTTTTATCGTTTTTGCGTTTCTGATCGGCGTTGACGTCCGCACTTTGCTCTTTTTGTACGTTTTGCGGAGTTTTGGCGTTTTGCACATTGTCCGTTTTAGGCTTTTGAGGTTCGGGACGCAGGCTCATATCTTTTGCTTTGAGCGCGTCTTTCACTTCAAAAAGAATCTTTTTGTTGAGACCTTGCACCTTATACATATCTTTTTCGGTGCGTTTGACAAGGTCCGCGGCGGTCAATATGCGATTTTTTGCAAGCAACTCGCGAGTTGCTTCGCTTATACCCAAATCCTCGGTGGAAAGCGCAAGTTGCTCTTGCGAGAATTTTGCCGTTTGCTCTATGACGCTCTCTTGATTTTGTTTCTTGGAGCGATTGTTGTAATAACGTTTTTTGTTTGCCATATAAATACCTTTTATAAAATATTATCATACGCGCACGAATATTTCAAGCAATAAACTTATTATCTTGACTTAAAGTTGCAATTTGATTATACTTATACTTATGAAAAAGTCGGTAAAATTCACAAAAAACTCGTTGATAATTCTCGTTTTGCTCGCCGCGTTCTTGGCGGTATTTTCCATTGCTTTGACAAACTGCAAATCCTCTATCGCAAGCGCACAAGGCGACAATTTCACAAGAGTTTTTCCGACAAACAACTATTTTCAATCGGCAAATCCGACTATGGTGAGCGCAAACGACGGCTACCTTATCATCTACGACAAGGATGCGAAAACTCTGTTCGTACGCCCAAACGACGCTTCGGACACATACGCTTACGCCGTGGATTTTGAAGAAGTGAGCAATCTTTTCATTCTCACGGACGTAGCGTTTTTGCAAGCGGACGGCAAATACTTTACAATCGACCTTACCGACAAAAACTCAACGGCAACGGAGCGTACGCTCACATCCCCGGAAAGAATATCCTCTCTTGCAAGCGACGGTACGTATCTTTACGCCCATTATCTTGCCGGCGATTTGACCATTTACGACAAAAATCTCGACGTGGCGTTCGGCGTTGACAACGTAAACTCTTCCGATCTCGTGGGTAAAATCGTCATTGCGGGCGAAAAAGACTGCTTGTACGCATTTCCGTTTGCATACGGCAACGCGTTTTTCGTCAGATACGACGCAACGAATAAAACAAGCGAATCTCACTCCATAACTCAAAACATAACGCAAGCCTACGTTGGCGACGTGGTGTACGCGCTTGCGCTCATTCCTCAAACCAATCAAAAAAACGTCGTATGCCTCGACAAGCAAACGGGCGAGTTGCTCGTTCAAACGGACATTTATCCCGAAACCTACTTTGCATACGGCAACAGACTGTTTACAATCGAGGATAAAAGCGTTGTCGTTTACACTCTTTCAAGCGATAAGACGGCACTTTCAAGAACGACGTCTATCACGATGACGGGCAGCGACGCTTTCCACCTTGACCCCCCCGCCGATTTGTGCGTAACCGACAAAGGAGTCAGCGTTGCCGACAGCGGCAACAAACGCATCGCAAACATAGACAAATACGGCGTAATGACGGATCTTGTCTTTGAGGAAACTCCTATAAAAGTCACATCGTCCGAGCGTGAACTGTACTGCGCCTTCCCAAACGAAGTTTCGAGAATAAGCGGCGGACAAATCACAAAATCTTATTCTATCGAAAACGTCGTTGATATCGTATATCTCGACAAACTCTACGTGCTTTCTCAAGACGGCGTGTACACCGCAATCGGCAATTCTCTCATCAAAATTTTCGACGTCGAAAACGCAAAACGCATAACCTGTGCAAAAGACGGAACAAACGTATATTTGCTCACAAGTCAAAGCGTGATTTGCATCGACCGCAACGGCAACAAACTTACGGACGCGGCAAGCGGCGACTTTTCGGACGCAATCGACCTTGCAATAGATTATCAGGGCAAAGCGTACGTTACGTTCAAAGACAAAATCACCGTATTGTATAAAGGCGAAAGCAAAACGCTTTATCCGACGTCGTCGTCCATGAAAGCAACCTTGACAAGCGCATGTCTTGACGGCGAAAATCTTATCTTCACCGCAGAGGAAAGTTTTGTGGGAGCAATGAACGTAGGCGCAACCACAAAACAAAGTTATACGTACAATCAACCCGACGTTTCGATTTGCAATTTTTATTTTGCAACCGCAAACGACGACGCGCTCAACTATTCCTTTGACGGAAGATTTGAAAACACTTCGCTTGCGTCCGATGCAACGTATCTTGTTCTCGACAAAACAATCGAAGGCGACGAGGACGATATTTATCGCTATGCTTACGTCGAGGATAAACTCGTGATAATCGCCAAAAACGATTTTAACAAAGTGGAACCGAGCGCATTAACCGGCGAATACGTCGCGACGAAAGATACCGCACTCTACTCTATCCCCTATCTTTCAACAGACACGACAGAGCTTAAACAAGGTCAAATCGTCACGAGAATAAGCGACGTTGCAGGATACGACAACTCGAAGTGGACCATCGTAAAACACGGCGATAACACTTATTTCGTCAAATCGTCGGACATCGAAGAATACGTTGTGATTGTTCCCGAAAAGGACAGAGTTTACGGCAAAGCAAACGCCGACCGCGTTGGCGGACTCGTCAACGTCTATGCCTCCCCCGGCAAAAACTCGCAACTCGTCACGAAAATAGTTGACGGAAGCAAGGTTGAAATCCTGGAAACTCTCGATGATTTCTATCTCGTCAAATTCGAAGATTGCGTCGGTTACGTGGAAAAATCACATATCAAAATAGACGGTTTGACAACGGTGCAAATCGTGGCAATCGTCCTTGCAATCATCGTTGCACTTGCAGGCTCGGCAATCTTTGCATCGATATATCTCACTCGCAAAAATGCCGAAAGCAAGAAAAACGACGATAAGCTCAAAAAGAGATTTTGAGTTTTAAGTAGAAAATCTCCCCCCTTAAACATAGCAAAAGCACCGAAAAATCGGTGCTTTTCTAATGTATGGTTTTCAAAAATTCAATACGTTTCAAAACTCAAATAAATAAGCAATAGAATTTGATTTTTTACACGTCGATTTCAAAGGTTAAGCTTTGCGTGCTTCCCTCGTTTTGCCCATAAAGAACACTGCCAAAGCATTGTACCCCGCACAACCGGAAACAAGACGGTTGATATAGCCGTATTTTACGGGAATACCGCCCGATATTTGCTCGATTTGAGCACCGAAAGCGTGAGCTTCTTCGGGGCAATTTGTGTGTCCGATAAGAATAAAATCGTTGTCGTCGGCAATGTAGTTTTGTTTGAAAAACTTGACCATTTCGGCAATGGATTTCTTTCTGCCGATAGACTTTGTGACGATGCCGATTTTGCCTTGCGTGGTGAGTTCGAGAACGGGATTGATGTGCACGATCATGCCGAAAAGCGCGGCAAGCGTGGAAATTCTGCCGCTGTTGCGCAAATTGATAAGGTCGCTGACAATGAAGCAATGGTGAGCGTTGAGCTTGTTGTCTTCAAGCCACTTTGCAATCTCTTCCATGCTTTTGCCATCTTGCTGCATCTTCTTTGCATAGTAGACGAGCAAACCTTCACCGCCTGCGCCTGCAAGCGTATCGATCACGACGATTTTTCTTTCGGGATATTTGATGCGCAAGCCTTTTGCGATGTACGATATGTTGTCGAAGCTGCCGCTCATACCCGACGAAAAACCGATGTAAAGCACGTCTTTGCCCTCCGACAAAACTTGCTCGAACATCACTTCCGCATCGTGCGGATTGATTTGAGAAGTTTTGACGAGTTTGCCTGCCTTCAATTTTTCGTAAAAAAGCTCGATCGGATACTCGTCGTCTTTTTCGTAAAAACGATCTTCGAGCGTAAATGAAAACGGAAGGCGACGTGTCGGATTTTGTTCGTAATAACCTTCAAAAAGGTCGGCGGTGTTGTCTGTTACGATTTCAAACATAATTTACTCCTTAATATTGTTATCTTATCACAAGGCTTTCGATTTGTCCATAGTGCCGATTGTATGGAATCAAAAATTTTTCAGAAGATTCACAATTGTAGCAAAAAGTGTAGATTTACTTGCGTTTTGTTTTTTAGGCGAGCATAATATGCACGTTGCAAAAGAGGAAATATGGCACTTCAACTTTCTGTCTTTATAATATGCGCGTTGGGCATACTCGTTTCGACGCTCTTCAATCTCCGATTGAGGATAGGAAAAGTCGGCTTTGGTTTGTACTGGCTCATTCCTTTGGTATGCGCCGCAATTCTTTTGGCAAGCGGAGGCGTGGGCGCAAAAGCAGTTTGGCAATCATTCACTTCAAACTATGAGGTGAATCCTCTCAAAATCCTCGTGTTGTTCTTGTCCATGAGTGCGTTGAGCGTTTATCTGGACGAAATCGGATTTTTCAAATGGCTTGCAAACGCCGTTTTGAAAAAAGCCGGTGCAAGTCAGAAAAAGCTGTTTTTCTTTTTGTATATCACAACATCGATTTTGACTGTTTTCACCTCAAACGATGTGATTATCCTCACGTTTACGCCGTTTATCTGCTATTTCGCGAGAAACTGCGACATAGACCCCGTTCCTTTTATATTCACCGAATTCGTAGCGGCAAACACGTGGAGCATGTTTTTGATCATCGGCAATCCCACCAACATATACCTTGCAACGTCAATGGGAATCACGTTCGGAGAGTACGTTGCGGTTATGGCGTTGCCAACGGTGTTTGCAGGGCTTTGCTCGCTTGCAATACTCTATCTGATGTTCAGAAAAAAGCTGTCTGCGCCGATGAACGCACACGAGTGCGAAATCCAAATAGACAACAAACCTTGCCTGATTATCGGCATATGCGTGCTGTGCGCAGCAACCGTTTTGCTTGCGATATCCTCTTACATCGGCATCGAAATGTGGATTGTATCTTTGTCCGCTTGCGGCATATTGCTTGTTGCAAGCACGATCGCAACGCTTGCGCAAAAGAAATCTATGAAACCCATAGGAAAAACGCTTGCAAGACTGCCTTGGCAACTCGTGCCGTTTTTGCTTTCGATGTTCGTAATCGTGCTTTCGCTCAATCAATGCGGCGTCACAGGATACCTTGCCTCTTCACTGCAAAAAGCAGACTGCGCATTGACCTTCGGCACGACTTCCGCACTGTTTGCAAACCTTATGAACAACATACCGATGTCGGTGCTGTATTCGCAGATTCTTCAAAGCGTTGCCGCTCAAAACCTCAAGGGCGCGATTTATGCTTCGATTATCGGCTCCAATCTCGGCGCATTGCTCACGCCGATCGGCGCACTTGCGGCAATAATGTGGAGTTCGATTTTGAAAACTCAAAACGTCAAATTCTCTTTCCTCGATTTTGTAAAGCGGGGTATGCTTGTCGGCATACCTTCACTGCTTTGCGCTATAGGCGGACTTGAAATCATACTTCTGATCTGATTTGCAAACAATAATTGCCCGTTTTTCATACAAAACAGCTTAAATCTCTTCAATTTGGTTATCACATACAAAAAAGCGATCGATAGTGTTGAAATTTTGCACCCGACATGATAAACTTTTTTATATTTCTCATATTATAAACGAATGAAGAGGGATATATGGATTACTCACAAATTTTGAACCCTATCGCACGCGACTTGAAACCATCGGGAATCAGAGAATTTTTCGGCATTGCGGCAACCAGAAAAGATTGTCTTTCTTTGGGCGTAGGCGAGCCGGATTTTTCCACGCCGTCGGTTTTTTCGCAAGCGGGCATAAACAGTATAATCGCAGGCAAAACCCAATACACCGCAAACGCAGGACTTTTTGAACTGCGTGAAGCAATTTCACGATATACAGAGCAGTTTATCGGAGTCGGCTACAATCCGCACGATGAAATCATCATAACCGTCGGAGCAAGCGAAGGCATAGATGCGGCATTCCGCGCAATAGTTGCGCAAGGCGACGAGATACTCATTCCCGAACCTTGTTTTGTGTGTTACGCTCCCCTTGTGTCCCTTTGCGGCGGAACTCCCGTGCCAATTCAATGCAAAATCGAAAACGAATTCAAGCTCATGCCCGATGAACTCGAGAGCGCAATAACGCCAAAAACAAAGGGATTGTTGCTTTCATACCCCAATAATCCCACGGGTGCGGTTATGGAAAAATCCGACCTTGAAAAACTTGTGCCAATAGTCAAAAAACACAATCTGATTGTATTCAGTGACGAGATTTACGGCGAATTGTCCTACAACGGTTTGAAATTTACTTCAATCGCATCGTTTGACGGCATGCGCGAGCGCACAATCGTCATTAGCGGATTTTCTAAATATTTTGCAATGACCGGCTGGCGTCTCGGATATGTTTGCGCACCCAAAGAAATCATCGACGTTATATACAAAATTCATCAATACGCGATTATGTGCGCATCGACCGCGGCGCAATATGTGGCGTTAGAAGCACTAAATTCTTCTTTTAAGGACAATTTCAAAGAGGTGCATACGATGCGTGACGAATACGATAAGCGCAGACGCTATCTTGTTGATCGTCTCAATGCAATGGGACTTTCTTGTTTTGAACCCAGAGGCGCATTTTATGTGTTTCCGTGCGTAAAATCGACGGGAATGGACGGCGAAAAATTTGCGTATGCCCTGCTCGACGCAAAGAACGTTGCCGTTGTTCCGGGCGGCGCATTCGGTGATAGCGGCAAAGATTTTGTACGAATAAGTTACGCTTATTCAATGGATATAATAAAACGCGCCTTGGATCTGATCGAGGAATTTTTGAACAACAAATGACCACATATTGCGACATACATAAAAGCGCACGCATTGCGTGCGCTTTTATAATACTATTATAAAAAATCAACCTATCGTGACGGTGCCGTCCTCTTTTATCGTTATTGTATCGCCCGTGTTGACTGCTTTCAAAAATTCGTCGCCAAGCTCGTCAATAGCGATGACGTTTGAATCTTCCCAAATCTTTGCAAGCACGATTCCGCTTGCGGCAAGAGAATCGATGTGCTCGCTGAAAAGGAACGCCGCGGGATTAATGCCCATAGAGCAAACGGTTTGAATAACCAAGCCGCCCGTCGTCGAGCCGATTGTTTGAGGAAGGCAAAGTGCCTTGCCCGTGATGTTGAGTCCGAAGATGTCTTTGTTGTTTTGGTCGCTGACGATAACTTGTTTTGCGTTTGTCAGAGCGCTTTTTTGAAAAGTCGCAAGCGTGTTTACGCCTTGTCTTGACACAACGGCTTCGCCTTTGAAGTTGCCGGCGGCGATAACTCTACCCTTAAATGATTTCATACTCTTCACTCCTTTCCTGCGATGATATTGAGAAGATCTGCCGTTTTATAGTATCTTGCGATGCTGTACGTGCGGAGTTTGTTTGAGCAAGTCGCGATGGATTTGCCTTTTGTGAGCGGGTTGTTGGTGTACATAAGCGGGCAAATGCTCGTAAGTTTTGCGCCCGTTGCGATAAGACGATTGTACGCGGGCGTCTTTTTGAATTTTTCAACGACGTCGGGCGCGGAGCAAACTATTGTTTGAAGCGAGACTTTTTTCTTTCCGCTTTCTTTGAGTGCCTTTTCAATCATATCCGTCCATTCGTTGAGTTGCGTAAACGTGAGGTGCGGACAACCGACGAATGCCATCGTTGCCTTGCTGTCGGGCTTTTTCCACATATTCGGATAGCTCTTGTAAACTCTTTCGAGTTCGGCGTCGTCGATGACGTACACTTTGGGGTTTTCAACGATAAGTTTGTCGCCGAGTTCTTTCGCTTCGGGCGTGAGGTTGTCGATATGATAGAGTCCGACTGCGCCGTTGGATGCGGTTGCCGCGCCGAAATCTTTGAGGTAACCTTTCGCTTCGTCCGTAAGCTCGGAGCCGATCCATTTGTCGAGACCGTACACGTAAGGCACGTCCTCAACCACTTTCATGCCGATTGCGCTGCCGAGAATTTGCGCTTCGGGAATTTTGGTCGTTTCGACTTTGACAATCCAGGTTGCCTTTCTGCCCTCGTCGGTGAGAAGACCGAATTCGGGAACGTAACCGACAATCGAGCCGAACAAATCTAGCATACCGCTGTTGCGATTGCAACGCGCGCCGAGCACGGAGTTTGCATAAACGACTGCGCTGGATTCCGCCCATGAAAGAATATCGCCTTTCTTGGGAACGTTGCACACTTCGTCGAGATAGCAAGCGCAAGTGAATGCGTTTGCATCTTTAAGGCCGACCGCTTTGAGTTGCTCCTCATAGTGCTTTTGTTGAGAATACATAACTTTTTCGTTGACAAGTCTGTCAAGCAATGAGTATTTTACGTTTTCTCTGTCGAGCGGACGGGGATCAACGGTGAAAGTGCCTTGCGTCTTGATGCCGTCGGCAATGAGCCTGTCCATAGTCTTGTAAAGGGGTTTCAAAAGTCCGATGCCGAAGCTCGTGACGAGATGCCCCTCTTTGTGAGTCACTTCAACCATGCGTTTTGCGCCGAAAATGTCGCCAAACATAACAAGAGTTTCCATGACTTTTGCCATCGTTTCTCCCTTTTTGCCGTTCAAGATGTCGGCTTGTTCGGGGGTGAGTTGCATGTTGTATTTCATATTTTATCCCTCTTGGCGCATTACTTTCCGTATTGCGCAAACTTTATCGTTCTTACAAACAAATTTTACTATATTGATATAAAAATATCAATAGGCATTTTGACATTTGTTTGAAAAATTTTGTAAAAAATCGGAAGATGGGCAACATCGTTTAAAAAATATAAAACGCGACCGCAAATATTTGTCGGTCGCGCTAAAATCATCATCAACTATATTCAATTATTTCAACTTGTGGATTGCAACGTCGTACGCTTCGCGCGTTGCGTCTGCAATTCTTCCCACCTTCATTGCATCGCCGATGACAAAGAGATTTTGCACTTTGCCTTCAAGCTCTTTTGCAAGGGAGTTTACAGAGCGTGCGCCGAGCGAAAGCACAACGGCATCTGCGTCAACGTGATAGGGTTTGCCCTTGCCGACGGGTTTTTGATGCTTATTGAGTTTCACCGGCTCAATTACGATGCCTTTTTCGTCAATCGAATTGAGTTTGTGCGAAAGGATATATTCCGTTCCCTTTGCGTCGAGTTTGGGCACAATGTCGTCAAGGTGCTGAAACCATGTTCCGGGAGCGAGAGTATCCGACATGTCGACGATAGCGACTTTGTTGTCATGCTCTATCAACATTTCGGCAGTTTCCAGACCTGTCATACCCGAACCGATAAGCGCGACTTTTTTGTTTTCGAGTTTAACTTCGCCGCTCAATATCTGCGTTGTGGTATAAACGTTTGCAAGATTTACGCCCTCGATAGAGCGAGGTTTCACCGCACATGCGCCAGTTGCAATGACAACCGCATAAGGATTGTAGCTTGCTATAATTTCGGGCGTTGCCTCGGTATTCAAAATGATTTCCGCTCCGAACTTCTCGGCGTTCGTGCGCATATCGACGAAGCTCCAACCGAGTTTTTCTTTCTTCGGGGGCTTGTCGGCAAGTTGAATTTGTCCGCCGATTTTGTCCTCTTTTTCAAGGACGATAGCCTTGAAACCTCTTCTGCCCAGCATTTCCGCGCAAGTAAGACCTGCAACGCCCGCGCCGACAACGACAACCAATCTGCCGTTTCCGTCGTGAGGAAGGTTGTTAAATTCCTTTTCTCTTCCGACAGTCGGGTTGACTGCGCAATATCCGTGGTCGCCGTGATACGCATTGTCTTGCATGCTCTCAATACAGTATAAACAGCAAAGGCAATGTTTGATTTCTTTTTCACGCCCGCTTTGCGCCTTTTCTGCCCAATGCGGATCTGCGATATGAGGTCTGCCGAGTGACACAAAGTCCTGATCGCCCTCTTCGAGTTGTTTTTCCGCTTGTTCGGGCGTGCGAATAAGGTTTGCCGCAATGACGGGAATTTTGACTTCTTTCTTGACTGCTGCGGCAAGATACTTTCTCCAACCGCACTCGAAACTTGTGGGTTCGAGCCAATAGTTGAACGTATCGTACGCGGCACTCGATACGTCGATTGCGTCAACGCCCATATCTGCGATTGCTTTTGCGTATTTCACGCCGGTTTCAAGGTCGTAACCTTTGTCGGGTTTGCCGATTTTGGAATAAAACTCGTCGAGAGTAAGGCGAACGATGATGGGATAATCTCCGCACTCTTTTCGGATGCCTTCGACGATTTCGCGCAAGAAACGAAGTCTGTTTTCAAAACTTCCGCCGTACTCGTCCGTTCTGTGATTGGTGTTTGGTGAAAGGAATTGTTGAATGAGATATCCGTGTGTGCCGTGAAGTTCCACGCCGTCAACGCCTGCTTTTTGGCAACGCACCGCACCGTCGATAAATTGACGAATGACTTTTTTAACTTCCCTGTGGCTGAGCGCACGCACTCTGCCGCCCGCAAAGTAGCTCGGCTCGCATTTTGACGCGGATACAGAGGAAAGCGCGATATTGTGTTTAGACATAAACGGAGCAATCTTTGGCGCGATGTTGAAAAGAAATTTTGGGAACTTTTTGCACATTCTCGTCATCGCGATGCACACCGGCACGGTGCCGATTGCAAGGCCGACGTTTTGGCGTCCCGGATGGTGCAACTGCACGAAAAGTTTTGCGCCGTGCTTGTGGATACGCTGGGCAAATTCATGAAGTCCCGGTATTTGATAATCATGGCTTGCACCGAGTTGCGCAAACGCCGCCGAGCCGTGAAAGTCGTTTATACGAGTAATTTCGGTGATGATAAGTCCCGTGCCGCCCTTTGCACGCTCTTCGTAGTAGTCCATAAGCTGCTCGGTAACGCAACCGTCAAACCGACCGAAGCCCATAAGCATAGGCGACATCACAATACGATTTTTGATTTCGCAATTGCCGATTTTCATAGGCGAAAACAGCATTTTGTATTCCATAATTCTCCCTGACGCACGATATGCGGTCAATTTGTAGTTTTACTGTATCAATTGTAGCATAACATATCTTTTCATGCAAGAAAGAAATCTACTGGTTAATCATTCAAAAAACGCTTTCTACAATCAAAAAAACCGAGGCGTTATACCTCGATTTCGTTTTGTGCTTTATATGCTTTTACGGTGTTTGCCAAAAGCATCGTCACCGTCATAGGACCGACGCCGCCCGGCACAGGCGTTATGAACGAGCATTTAGGCGCAACGGAGTCAAAATCCACGTCGCCGCAAAGTTTGCCGTTTTCATCTCTGTCCATACCGACGTCGATGACCACCGCACCGTTTTTAACCATATCCGACGTCAAAAATTTGGCTTTGCCTATGGCAACGCACACAATATCGGCGCGTGAGGTTATCTCTGCAAGATTTTGAGTTTTCGAGTGACAAATCGTAACCGTGCAGTTTGCGTCCAGCAAAAGTTGGGCAAGCGGTTTTCCGACAAGATTGGAGCGTCCTATAACGACTGCATTTTTGCCTTGAAGAGAAATATCATAGTATTCAAGCAATTTCATCACACCGTACGGCGTGCATGCCACGAGGCTGTCGCGCCCCGTCCAAAGCCTGCCCTTTTGCACGTAATGGCAACCGTCTACGTCCTTTTCGGGATCTATAAGGTCCAAAAGCGAATTTTCGTCAAGATGCTTGGGAAGCGGCAATTGCAAAATCATACCGGATACGTCGGGATTTTCGTTGAGGTAGCGTATCGTACCCGCAACTTCGTCGAAGGTGCTTTCGGCAGGGAGTTTGCAAAGAAAAGACTTTATGCCCACCTCGTCGCACGCCTTGATTTTGTTGCGCACGTAAACTTGCGACGCAGGATCGTCCCCCACCAAAATTACTGCAAGACCTATGGCATTGGGATAATTCAAGGCTTTCAATACTTCCACTTCTTGCTTAATTTGCTCTCTTGTGACTTTTGCCACGAGTTTTCCGTCGATAATTTGCATATCACACCTCTTGTTTGCATTATATCATCAATCAAATCGCATTGTCAAAACATACCGCATCGAATGTGCAAAGCATATAAAAAAGCATATTGACATATTTGAAATGTGAAATTATAATAAATTAACCAAATACATAACTAAAAGGATAAAATATATGGACAATTGGGCAGTGGTCGATTGGACAAAGGACGTATGGCATTTTGTGGTGAGGATGCTCATTGCAATTATCTGCGGTCTTGCAATCGGGTTTGAAAGAAAATCAAGAAGTAAAGAAGCAGGTATTCGTACTCATGCAATCGTATGTCTTGCCTCGTGTTTGTTTATGATATTGTCAAAATATCTCACCGTACCGCTTTTTAGTGACATCACGGGCGGCACATTCAACAGCGACGCAACGCGAATCGCGGCGCAAGTCGTCACGGGCATCGGCTTTTTGGGCGCAGGCATAATCATGTACAGGCGCGACGTTATGCACGGGCTTACAACGGCGACAGGCGTATGGGCGACGTCGGCAATCGGCATGGCAATCGGTGGCGGATTTGTTGTGACGGGCGTTGTTGCAACGGCGATGATACTGCTTTTGCAACTCATCTTCCATCTCCCCATCAAAGCTTTTACGACAAGACATATCGCTCTTGTAAAAATGCAAATTTGGGTTGAAAACGACGACGTTTTGCCGCAAATCATGGAGAAATTAGGCTCTAAAAAAATCAGCTCCTACAAAGCGAAACAAGTGGGAGAAAGTTTGATTGCGACAGTGGAAGTCGCAACGACAGAGGAACTCGATCCTCTGAAATTCAACGCTTTGATGAGAGAATTTCCTTCCCATCTTCTCTCTATCGAACGCTCCGACGAATAAGAATGAATTGACAATCAAAAAGCAGTCGCAAGACTGCTTTTTCTGTGTGAAAATTTGGATGATTTTACGAAATTTTCAGGCTTTTAGTTGACTTTGTTTATCGGACTGTTTTGCAAAAACGCACGTACGTTGTCCTCGGTTGCGTGCAAAAGACGCACTCTCGCCTCAACGCTTGCCCATGCCATATGAGGAGTAATAATGCAATTTTTTGCATGAATAAGCGGATTGTCAGCTTTTGGTGGCTCGCATGTCAAAACGTCGAGTCCGGCACCCGCAATTTTACCTTGATTTAATGCGTTTGCAAGTGCTTCTTCGTCGATTAGCCCGCCTCTTGCGGTGTTGATGAGATATGCCGTGGGCTTAAACATCGACAAACTTTTTTCGTTTATCATCAGTTTCGAGCCTTCGTTCAAGGGGCAATGCAATGTAATGAAATCCGCATTTTCAAACACTTCTTCTTTGCTCACGCAGCCGTCTACGGGGGTTCTTGTACTAACAAGGATATTCATGCCGAATGCCTTGCCGATTTGCGCCACTTTCCTTCCTATGCTGCCATAGCCGATAATACCGAGCGTCTTGCCGTTAAGCTCATGCAACGTATCGAGAGTATATGCAAAATCTGCGCAATTTTGCCAATCTCCTCGCGCAACGGATTGAGTGTGCAAAGAAAGTTTGTTTGCAAATTCGAGTATAAAAGCAAACGTAAGCTGTGCAACCGAATTTGTGCTGTAATACGGCACGTTGCAAACGGTTATTCCAAGCTCTCTTGCCGCATCGATATCGACAACGTTATATCCCGTTGCCAAAATAGTGATAAGTTTGAGTTTTTTGCACGCCGAAAGCGTTGCTCTGTCAAGCACGATTTTGTTGATAACCAAAATATCGGCGTCTTTTGCGCGCGACAAAACCTCATCGGGATACGTGACGTCGTAATAAGTCACTTCACCGAATTGATTGAGGAAATCGAAATTCAGTTCCCTTCCCTTTGCCGTAGCTCCGTCAAGTATAACAATTTTCATAGCGATAATTTTTGCTGTAAAGCATTGCGCTTTATTCTTCAACGAGTTTGCGCTTTCTGTCATTGATGATGCCTAGGCTGTCTTTCATACTCTTTTCCGCACTGTCGAGAATGTTGAACGCAAGCGAACGAGCCTCATAATCCATTTTGTGATAGTTTTCTTCCGCTTCGCGTTGCATAGCTTCGGCTTCTGCTTTTGCACGTGCGTAAACTTCGGTTTCGGTCATAAGGCGTTTTGCTTGCTCTTCTGCCTTATCCATGGTTTCGTTTGCGTACTTTTCGGCTTTTTCAATAATCTCGTCGCGCTCTTTTTTGATTTGCGTTGCCTCGCGCAAAACAAGCGGATAGCTTGCTCTGAAACGAGAAATAAGGTCGAGCAATACTGCCTTGTTGACAACGATGTCGGTGTTGCTGAACGCCGCTTTTTTCGCTTTGAGAACTTCGCTTTCGATTTCGTTGATGAGCATATCGATGGTTTCCATAACGCACCCCTTTTGTGTATTGATAAATCAAAAATTATTTATTTTCAAGGACTTTTGCCCTTTACGTTCTTTTTCTGTTGGTTACATTCGCTTATTCGAGCGAGGCAAATTCTTTTGACGTCATAAGCGGCACGCAGCAAGCAGGCACGGACGTGTAGTCCCCTTTTGCGATTTGCTCTCGCGCTTTTGTCGAGCTTAAGTCTGAAAAAACGCTCGGCTCGATAAACACCGTTTCGAATCCGTGCTCGCGATTGAATTTCGCCATTTCGTTTTCATACGCCTTGTCCTCGTCGCCGCGAATTCCTCTCACAAGAGAGCTTGCTCCGACGTCTTTTGCCACTTCGACGGCATATTTGTCCGAATATATAGCCTTTGCGCCCTTCTTTTGCGCACATACGCACTCGACTATTGCAAGGCGTTGTTTTGCGTTGAACGTGTATTTTTTGTCGGGATTGACAAGACACGCAACCCATACCTCGTCAAAATCGCAAAGAGCCTCGTCAAGCACCGCTTCGTGCCCCTTGGTAAACGGGTCGTAACTGCCTGCCATAAGCGCAACGCTCTTGTGCGTTATAAACTCGGCAACAACGGTTCCCATCTTCTTTGTGCGTTGTTTATAGCGCGCGTCGCTCAATTCATAGGTCTTTTCCGCGCCGTGCTCGAACACGACTACGCCGTCTTTTTCAAGCAAGTCGAAGTCGAAAATCATGCCGAGCGCAAGCTCGCCCAATCCGCTTGCATACGGCGGATCCACAAAAATCATATCATACTTTTTGCCCGTAACGTATGCGTTGCGGAGCGCACCCGAAAAGTCGGAATTGACAACCTTGAAATTGCCCTCGATTCCTTGCAAGTTTTTGCGTACAAGTTCGATGCTGTCCTTGCTGTTGTCAACGAACACGACTTCTTTTGCGCCGCGCGAAATGCACTCTATGCCCAACGCACCGCTGCCGGCAAAAAGGTCGAGCACGACGGCGTCCCGACTGTAACCTTGCAACACGTTGAACAACGTTTCTTTTATTCTGGTGGTCGTAGGACGCACTCTGTCATCCTTCGGAGAGGCGAGATTTTTGCCCCTGTATTTTCCTGCCACAACTCTCATTTTTATCTCCGATTATATTCAAAGAATATAATTTTTTTTCGAATAAACTATTTTTGCGGACAATCGATTGCAAAAAGCAATCAATCTTGCCGTTGACAACTATCGGCAAAGTACGGATTTTTTCTTTGTCCGTTTTTGTCCACGATTCTTTTTTCGGTCACGAGCATATCGAGAGGCACGTCGAAAGCGTTTGTTTCGAGCCCTTCCACCTCTTGACAATCAAATGCCAAACCGATGACAAAACAATCGTGTTCGGCAAGATACCTGTCGTAATAACCTTTGCCGTGTCCCGCGCGTTTCAACCCGTCGAAAGCAACCATAGGCACAACCGCAACGTCGATATCCTCAACTGCATACGAGCCTACGGGTTCGAGTATGCCCCACCTGTTCGTTTTGAAGTTTGTGAAAGGCGAAATCGCAATCGCTTTCATATCTTCACCGCGCGCTCTAGGGACGCAAACCACCTTTTCCATCATCAAAGCAAGTCCGACGATTTCATTGGTATCAGGCTCGTTTTGTGTGCCTAGATACACGAAAACTTTGTGTGCATGCGTAAATTCGTCAATCGACGAAAGTGCGTCGGCAATAGCTCCGCTTGCCCACTCTTTTTGCGCGTCGTCCATATCGGATATTCGAGATTTCGCAAGTTTTCTCGCCTGATTTTTGTCCATAGTTTCCGTTTAGACGTACACCCTCTTAACTCTGCCTTTCAGCGAAGTAAGAACGGTATAGTCGATAGTGTTTCGCTCTTTTGCAACGTCTTGCAAATTGTTTTCGTCGAACAGCACGACTTCTTCACCGACTTTAGCGACGTACTTCTCGGTGTCGACTACAAAACAGTCCATGCACACGTTGCCAATAACTCGACATTTTTGATTGCCGATATATACGCAAGACGGATTTTCTCTGGCTATTCCGTCGGCGTATCCTCCGAAAACAACAGCCGTATTCGTATCTTTTTCGAGGATAAAGCCGCCGTAGCTCACCTTTTCGCCCGCTTGCAGAAATCTTGTTTCGATAACTTGCGAGAATGCGCTCATCGCACCCTCGTACGCTTTGATGCCAACTCGCACCATATCGTAACGCAAATGCGGATTTGCAAGCGAATGGCTGGACGCAAGATGTTTTTTTGCTTGCGGGTAATATGATTTGACTATGCCTGCAAGTTTGTCAAACTCATCTTTTTGGTCGTTGCCCGCATCTCGCAAATGAGAATACACTCCCGATATCCGAAGTCCGATTTCTTTTGCCTTTGGCAATAATTTTTCGAGATCCGCTACGCAAAATCCCAACCTGTGCATGCCGCTGTCAACCTTGATATGAATGTTGCAGTGCTGCGGATTTACGCGATTATGTCCAATTAGATATGCGATTTTGTCAAATTGCTCAGTGTTGTGCAATCCTATTGTGATGCCGTTGCGATACGCCGTTTCGATTTCGTTTAGCGAAACGGCAAGCGCAAGAATTTCTTTTGTTATTCCCGCCTTTTTCAGCCGTAATGCCTCTTCGACATTTTCTACGCCGAAAGCGTCTGCGACGTCATCGACATACTTTGCAACTTTGCAAAGTCCGTGTCCGTAAGCGTCGGCTTTCACCATCAGCATAACGGGCACCCCCGCTTGCTCTCTTATCAAAGCGACGTTCCGCTTTATCCTATTCAAATCAACTTTAACTACGATTTCTATAACCCACCTCGGCTAATCTTATGCGACGAAGAACGCTCTTGTGACATTTTTCGTCGGATTTCCGATTTTGATTATAAAATGCAGTTTTTGTTTATGCCCGACTAGCCTCTCTTATAATAATTGATAAGGCACCCGTCGAGAATGATTTGTTTTTCCGAATCGGTAAGCGCACCTATTTTAAGCACGATGCTTTCCTTCTTTCCTCCTCGCACCAGATACCCATTAAATTCGCTTTTGCCTTGCAACAGAGTATCCCTGATGTTTTCAATGACGACTATATCGCCTTTTTTATATTCCGTTTTGCAATCGATAAGCGGCAACATTCCCCAGTTTATAAGGTTTGAACGATAACGTTTTGTAGCATATTCTCTTGCGATGTTTGCACCGCCTCCGAGAAAACGTTGACAGCTTGCCGCTTGTTCTCTTGCGCTACCGTCACCAGGTTTAACCGCAAAAATACAAGAGGAAATCGTCGTGTCGTTGAAATCAAAATTCAAATCCGATAATACCGATTTTATATCTGCGTTGTCACCGTCGCGAACACATTTGCTTGCTCCTACATAAAGCGGATCTTTCCTCGACAACGCAAATTCTGCAAGACGAAGCGGATTGCTTCTAAATGACGATGTTTCGCCCGAAGGTATCAGTTCGTCTGTCGTTGTGACAGAATCGTTTATCACGCTACACAGTTTTAGCGCAAGATTCTTTTTTAACGGCTGAATTGTCGGAATATCGGTAATGTTCGGCCCGTACACGAGTTCAATCGACGCATCTGCTTTGCCGAATCCGTTGAAAACTCGTGACGAATATGCTTTATTGTCATATTCGAACGGCAAAAAGTTCTCTTCGAAATCCACATCGAACGCCGAAGTCAAAACACCGCCGTTTACTGCGGTTGCGGCAATCGAGCGCGCATCCATCAGTGCAACCGATGCGATTTGGTTGTCCGACGGCTTGCTTCCCTCTCTTCTTTCGAAATTTCTTGTTGTATGTCGTATGCTGAAACCGTTGTTGCACGGCACGTCGCCCGCACCGAAACACGGACCACAGAAACATGGTTTTACGACTGCACCGCTTTCTATCAAAGATGCGACCGAACCGTTTTTGACGAGTGCGAGATTCGTCGGTTGCGATCCGGGATAAATCGAGAGCGAAAACGAGCCGCACCCGACACTCTTCCCTTTCAAAACGTTTGCGGCAACGGATATATTGTCATAAGTTCCGCCTGCGCAACCGGCAATTATGCCTTGAGAAACGACAATCTTTCCGTTTTTGATTTTGTCTGTCAAAGTGAAAGTTCCGTTTTTAAGTCCAAGCAGTGCGTTTCCTTTATTTTCGACTTCGGACAGGATTTCATACGGATTTGCGATTACGTCGGCAAGTTTGAATACGTTTGACGGGTGAAAAGGAAGCGCAATCATCGGTTCGACTTCTGAAAGGTCTATAACTATGCCGCCGTCGTATCGAGCACCTTGTCGAGGCTTCAATTCTCTATAATCCGACTCTCTTCCGTAAACTTTGAGATACTCTCTGGTTTTTTCGTCGGTACACCATACGGAAGAAAGGCATGCGCTTTCGGTTGTCATTACGTCGATACCGTTTCTGAACTCCATCGAAAGATTTTCAATTCCGTCACCGACAAACTCCAACACGGCGTTTTTGACAAAGCCGTTGCCGAATACTTTTCCTATAAGAGTAAGAGCGACGTCTTGTGGGCCTACGCCTTTTCGCACTTTTCCTTTGAGGCAAACGGCAATGACACGCGGATAGTCGATATCATAGGTGCGCTTCAAAAGCTGTTTCACAATTTCAGGACCGCCCTCTCCGATTGCCATAGTCCCGATTGCCCCGTAACGCGTGTGAGAGTCCGAACCCAATATCATTTTTCCGCAACCTGCAAACATCTCGCGCATATAGCTGTGTATAACCGCCACATTTGCAGGGACGTAAATCCCGCCGTATTTTTTTGCACAAGACAATCCGAAAACGTGATCGTCCTCGTTTATTGTTCCGCCGACCGCACATAAGGAATTGTGACAATTTGTCAAAACATAGGGCACGGGGAACTCTTTAAGTCCGCTGGCTTTTGCCGACTGAATTATTCCGACATATGTTATATCGTGAGATGCAAGAGCGTCGAAACGCAGGTTGAGTTTGTTGTCATCGGAAGATAAATTGTGGCTAGACAAAATAGAGTACGCAATCGTTCCCTTCTTTCCGCTCGATTTTGTTCCGGAAACTTTCAATTCGTTCTCAGATACAAGTTTGCCGTTTAAATAATATGTTGTGGCATCGATAAGTTCTATCATTTGTTTCGGTATTATGTTTATTGCAAAATACAATATATATACTTAATTTATTTCTTGTCTTTGTTTTTCTTTTCGGGAGTGAAAACCTCAACGATTATTTCGCCGATACGGTTGCGCATTTCGTGAATAAAAGCGTCGGTTTTTTGCGGTGCGACGTTGATCTTGAAACTCACTTCTCCGTCCTGTTCTTTAAGTCCCTTTGTGATGAGATAAATCTCGCCGGTAAGGCTGTTTTGCTTTATGCAAACGATATCTTCGTACTTGATTTTGTCAACGAAAAATCCGAGTACAGACACCATTTTGTCCTCTTTGAATCCGTAATAACTGTTAAACAGCACAAGCAACGCGGCAACTGCGATTATAACTGCCGCGACGATTGAAACCCATGCCACTGCGGGCTGTTGAGTTGCAACGCCGTTTGCACCCGCAAGCATTGCTATATCAAGTGCCGCAATCGCAAGCGCACCCACAATTATCACTGCGACAATGACGGTTTTGACAATGCCGAAATTCATTCTAAACTTCATATTCACTCCTAAATTCAGCTCTTAAATTATCGTCTTTTGCAACAATCAGTCGTCTTTTCTTTTGTCTTGCACGTATTCGTCTATCGTGATTTGAGATTCGTCTGACGCGTCGTAATCGAAATCTTCCGCTTGTTGCTCTGCTCTGAAACCGTACTCGACGGTGTTAATAACCGTCGTTGCGTCGGTGTAGAAACTAAATCCTTTGGTCTTGTAGTAACCTATAAGCTCGATTGCGCGGAGCATAAAATAGTACATGCTCGGAAGCACTAGGGACATAAGTCCGCCCGTCGGAATCGCAAAAGCAGTCGTAAACAAATACACAATCGTAAACGTCACCGCATAGGACTTAAACAATCCGTCAACGTTGCTCTTGACGTAGGTCAAACTTCTTGTAAAACTCGTATAAACGCTCTCTTCGGGATGGAAAAGCATACGAGGCAACCACCCTGCCAAAAGCGTTGCACGAAGAGAACAAATCACGATACCCACAAAAAGAAGAATAGGGAGCACAAAATAGCCGATTTCTCCGAAAAGTCCGAATAGTATGGCAAGCATAATCGCGGCAAAAACCAAATCTATGGGAAGAGTTATCGTAAGGCGTGCGGCGGAATACTTGCAGCACTTTTTGAAGTTGAGAGCCATATTGCTCGCAAATCCGTATCTCATGTTGGACGCCATAAGGTTGTTGATAACGTCTGCGTTCGTATAATACGAAAGTCCGAAAACGAAGCAATAAAAAGCATAAACGAAAACAGCGGCAAAAATCAATCCCAACGTTGCGCCGACGTTTTGCGAGAATATGCAAACAAATCCGTCGCGAAGGTTTGTCAAAACATCGCTTGCCGCCGCTCTTATAGACAAACCTCCGTTCCAAACCGCAGACAAACCGTCCTTGATTGCGACCATGCAGGAAGCGACCTCGGTTGTCGACTCGATTACGTTCCATATCGGCAATACTATCGCCGCACCGATTGCAAGCGATAAAACGAGGGATATAACTATCCAAAAAAAGATTTTGACTGCATGTCCCATATTGGAAAACAACAGTGACAGCGAATACTTAAATTCCATACCATTCTCCGAGGCACAGCCTCATATTATTTGCAAGGTCAAAGCTGCAAGTTTTATTACTTTGACCAAATATCCTTTTTCTTTTGCTGCAAATCCATACGCTCCGTACCCGTAACCTCGTAAAAGACGTTGTACATAAGCGTGATGTAAAACGGCACGACGCACAGATACGCAATGGCGTCGAGCAGAACTTCCGAAACGACTCCGCAATGCAACGCGCCCGTGATTATCATACAAAGCTCGACGGGAACGATTGACAAAAGAATCGTGAAAAAGGTTTTTGAAACTTTGCCCGATATACTGCGCACCGCTTGTCGCAACGCACTTCTCATCGGAAGTCCGGTGTGCAAGCAATACGGCGGCCACAATATGACGATGGACATAAGCAATATCATCAAAAACTGCATAAGAACCACGGTTATCGACGAAAAGACGAGCCACGTCACCCTACTCTTGAAAGTCACCCACCAAAGATAATACAGCACAGTACCCAAAAGATTGAAAAGCTCGAAGGACACAAGCGCAAGCACACAGAACGTAAGCGACGTCAACAGGTTGAAATTAAGCCTCGTTTTCACCCTATCGGGAGCGATCGTAAAAACTCCGATGCGCATATGCGTGTCGATAACGCCGTACATAATCGCAACGAAGAATACGAGAAGGACAAGTCCTATTATACCGAGATACCAATATGAAAAAGGCAACTCGCGCATGCTCACGTACATATCCGCAAAGTTCTTGGGGTTTATGGTCTTATAATCGAAAAGATAATAAAGCGTCGAGGACGGAGAGAGTAAAAAAGGCAACAGCAAAGCGGGCGCAACGCTCAAAAGCATCAGATATGCGCCCTTATCGAAAAAGTATTTCCACGCTTGCTTGAAGCAACGATTGCTTCTTGAACTGTCCTTAACTCTCACTTTGCCTCCTTAATCGAACATTGCAAGTTTGTCTTTGAGTTTTGCAAGTTTCTCGTTTGCTTTTTGAAGTTTTTCTTTCTCGTTGTCGATGAGCTTTTGCGGAGCTTTGGACACGAATCCCGTGTTTGCCAAAAGTCCTTCCGTCTTCTTGATAATTTGAAGAGTTTGCTCTATCTCCTGATTGATACGCTCTTTCTCTTTATCCTCGTCGATAAGCTCTCCGAGCGGTACGAGAATTTCCGCGTCATGCGTGACGATTGCGCTCACTTTCGAGCCTAGCCCGCTTCTGTCCTCGACAAGCGTGATTTCGCCGACGCCGGCAAGTTTTTGGATATATGCGCTTGCCGACTCGATAAATTTCGGATCTTTTGCAATGACGTACGCATTTATCTTCTTAGAAGGCACGACATTCATTTCGTTGCGGAGATTTCTTATCGAAGAAATTATTTCTCTGAGTCCTTCAAATTGAGCCTCTTCCTTTCTGAACACTCTGTGTTTGTTGTACGACGGCCACTCTTGCACCATAAGCACACTGCCCTTGGGCGCAAATTTGGAGTAGATTTCTTCGGTTACGAAAGGAATGAACGGATGGAGCAATTTGAGGATTTGCGTAAGCACGTACGCAAGCATTGCGATTGCGTGATTGTGCTGCTTTTTGTCCTCGGAATAGAGCATCGTCTTGCTCATTTCGATATACCAGTCGCAGAACTCGCTCCACACGAAATCGTAAAGTCTTGCGGCGGCAAGTCCGATTTCGTATTTGTTGAGGTTTATCGTAACTTCTTTTACGACGTCGTTAAGACGTGTGAGAATCCACTTGTCCGCTCCGTTGAATCTGGAGGGCAAAGTCAAATCGTCGTCGTCTTTTATGTTCATGATGACAAAACGAGAAGCGTTCCAAAGTTTATTGACAAAGTTTCTGCAACTCTCGATTTTGCCGTCGGTAAACCTCGTATCGCTGCCGGGAGCAATGCCCGTTGCAAGAGAGAAACGCAAAGCGTCTGCGCCGTATTTGTCGATGATTTCAAGCGGGTCGATGCCGTTGCCGAGACTCTTTGACATCTTTCTGCCTTGTGCGTCGCGCACAAGTCCGTGGATAAGCACTTCGCTGAACGGCACTTCGCCCATAAACTCTATGCCGCTGAATATCATTCTCGCAACCCAGAAGAATATGATGTCGTAACCTGTAACGAGCACGTTGGTGGGATAGAAATAACTCAAATTCTTCGTCTTTTTGGGGTATCCGAGAGTGCTGAACGGCCAAAGCGCAGAGCTGAACCACGTGTCGAGAACGTCCTCGTCCTGATGAATATGATGTCCGCCGCACTTGGGGCAAGTGTCAACCGCCGTTTTGGAAACGACCGTTTCGCCGCAATCGTCGCAATAGTACGCAGGGATTCTGTGTCCCCACCAAAGTTGACGAGATATACACCAGTCGCGGATGTTTTCCATCCAGTTGAAATAGGTGTTTTCAAATCTCTTGGGAATAAACTCCGTCTTTTTTGAGCGAACGGCTTTGATTGCAGGCTCGGCAAGCGGCTTCATTTTGACAAACCATTGCTTCGACACGAGAGATTCCACCGTTTCGCCGCAACGATAGCAAGTTCCCACGTTGTGCGCATACGGCTCGATTTTCACCATAAGGCCGAGAGCCGTCAAATCTTCGACGATGGCTTTTCTTGCCGAAAGTCTGTCCATGCCCTTATACTTGCCTGCGTTCTCGTTCATAAGTCCGTCTTCGCCGATGACTTGGATGACGGGCAAATCGTGACGCAAACCAAGTTCGAAGTCATTGGGATCGTGCGCGGGAGTGATTTTCACTGCGCCCGTGCCGAATCCGATTTCGCAATAATCGTCCGCAACCACCGGGATTTCTCTGTCCGTAAGCGGAAGTTTGACGGTTTTGCCCACGTACTTTGCCATCTTTTCGTCTTTGGGATTGACGGCAACTGCGGTGTCGCCGAGCATGGTTTCCGGACGAGTGGTTGCAATCACGATTGCGTCGTCCTCGCCTACAACCGGGTACTTATAATACCAAAGATTGGATTGTTGCTCTTCGTATTCCACTTCCGCGTCGCTGAGCGCAGTGTGGCAATGAGGACACCAGTTGATTATGCGGTTGCCTCTGTAAATAAGCCCCTTTTTGTAATAACGTACAAATGCGTCCAAAACCGCGTTGGAGCAGTTTTCGTCCATGGTGAAAGCGGACTTCGACCAGTCGCAAGAAATGCCGAGTGCCTTTTGTTGCTCGACGATTCTGCCGCCGAATTGTTCTTTCCACGCCCATGCGCGTTGCAAAAATCCGTCCCTACCGACGTCGGACTTGGAAAGTCCTTCTTCCTTCTTCATTCTCTCAACAACCTTGACTTCGGTTGCGATGGAAGCGTGGTCGGTGCCGGGCATCCAAAGGGTTTCGTATCCGCTCATTCTCTTGAAACGGATGATGATGTCTTGCAAAGTTTCGTCAAGAGCGTGTCCCATATGAAGTTGCCCCGTGATATTGGGCGGTGGCATCATAACCGTGAACGGCTCTTTTTCGGGATTGGGATGGGCTTCGAAAAACTTGCCCTTCAGCCACATATCGTAGATGCGTTTCTCAAATTCCGGATTGTACGTTTTGTCCATATCCTGCATGCTGTTTATCTCCTTGCGCCTAAGGCGCGACTGTATTCGATTATTAAAACGTTCCGAGAAGGCGTCGCCGTCTCGGAACAAGATTTTTCAAAAGAAAATCAACATTCGTAAGTGCCGTCTTTCTTTTCTTGTACGATTTTTTGATCTTCCGCCTTAACGGATTCCGCCGTAGCCGCTTGCAATTTGCCCTCTTTGACAAGTTTGACTTGTTTCATGGTCTCTTTCAGATAGCTGAAAGCGGCGCCGTAGCTGAGCGCGATACCCCATGCAAGAATACCCCAGTCGGCATATTGAACGTAATTGTGGAAAAATGCGAGTATAACGCCCACGGATATTGTGAACGAGGATACCTTGCCGAGCCAGTTCGCCTTGACCGTTGCGCCCTTTTTAAGCACGTAAAGCGCAATCATCGCTTGAATAAACTCTTTTGCGAAAATCAATATGACAAACGCATAGTGCACAAACCACGGATTTGAAAGCGTGCCGTTTGCAACGAGGTTTTGACCGAGAGGGGTAAGTCCCGTGCAAAACGCGAGGCAAGCAAGCACCGATACGTGCATAAGTTTGTCAGCAATCGGATCAAGAACCATGCCGATGCCGCTTTGCATGTTGAACTTCCTTGCAATCCAGCCGTCAACCATATCGCTTCCCGATGCAAGGAAAAATACGCCGAGAGCAACGTAAAAGAGCGTGAAATCGTCTCTTACGCCGGCAAGAGCCATAAGCGTGACGAACACGGGTACGCACAAAATGCGGAAATAAGTGATGATGTTGGGGATTGTCCAAATCTCTTTGAAATCGATTTGACCGAGTTTTTTTGCCATATTCATTCTCCAAATACGCGTACGCAAGCGTGCGTATGCTCGTAATTGTTATCATTATAGCAAACAAATATTGTTATGTAAACAATAAAATTGGCGCAAAAAGCACAAAATATAGAAATAAACAATAAAATGCACCGAGGACATATATGAAAAATTGCCTTATTATAATCAACAAAAACGCAGGCACAAGCAAAAAAATCAGTTTTGAAAAAGTCGAAAAATGCTTGGGGAGCGAATATAAATACGAGCATAGGACGATTCCCGGCGCAAACGTGGACGATACTTACAAGTTCGATGCGGTGGCGGTGTGCGGCGGCGACGGAACACTGGGTTCGATTTTAAATGTCGTGCACGATAAGCCCGTGGACCTATATTACTTCCCCGTCGGCACGCTTAACGACAAAGCAAAAGCGCAAAGATACGAAAAACACAAAAGCGAGTGCCCCTCTTGCAACGGAACAATCAACCTAAAACCGGTCGTATATGGAAAATGCGAAAAGATTTTGTCGAGCGGCAAATACGAAACTACGGATTGCGCCAAAGACGTTTTCGCATACGTTTTCGCGGCAGGCTCTTTCACTCCGATAGGATACACGTCCGACGTGAAAAGCAAAAAGAAGTTCGGCGTGCTTGCCTATGTTTCACAAGTTTTGAAAGAATACAAACCTCACAGAATAAAAGCGCAAATCGTCAACGGAAAAAGAACGTACGAAGGAGAGTTTACTCTCATCATGTTTTTGAAATCCCCAAGGTGTTTCGGCTTTCACTTCAACAGGGCGTTCGATCAGGATTCCGCAAGCGGACATTTGCTTGCGATTCGCTCTCCGAAAAATCACGGAGCGGTCGGATATATACAAATGTTCTTCCCGTTTTTCAAAGCGTTTTTCCTGGGGCTGAAAAAAGAAAGAGCGCGCGGCGACTTGATTTTCGAAAAAGTGTATTCGTCGAAAATCACATTGAAAAACGACATTGATTTTTGTAAGGACGGAGAAAAACAAACTCTGAAAAAAAGCGAGTATAAAATTTCGTTTGCAAAATCCGTTTGCAATTTTTCGGTGATAGAAAAGTTCTAAAAAACCGCAGAATTTAGAAAAGTATTACAGATTTTAACTGTTTTTAGAAGTGTTAGATGAAAAATCTATTTCAAAAACCAGTGTTTTTTAGAGTTGTTTTGGCAATTTTCGTGTGAAAATATAAAAAAATGCGCCCGAAGGCGCAAGTTTTAAATTTAGCCGTCAAAGCACGAGATTTACCACGTCTTTGGGAGTTTCAAGAATATATTCAGCATTGTATCGTTCAAATTCTTCCCTGTTGCCGTAGCCGTAAAGCACGGCGGCACAGTCTATACCTTCCAGGTGTGCGCCTTCTATATCGTAAAGCCTGTCCCCCACCATAAGCACCTTTGATTTGTCCTCGACTTTCAAGTTGTCAAGTACCATACGCACGACGTCGCGCTTTGCTTCTTTGCTTGCGTCGCTCGACGCTCCGCCGACAAAATCGAAGTATTTTCCAAGGTCGAAATCACGCATAATCAGATTCGTAAATTTTATTGGTTTGCTGGTTGCTACGGCAAGGGTTTTGCCCGCATCCTTCAATGCTTGAAGCATCTCGCGCACGCCGTCGAAGACCTTGCAGTTTTTGTAGCCCGACACTTCGTACACTCCCCTATATATCTCGATAAGTTTTTCAATCATCGGCATGTCCAGCCCGAAATATTCTTTCATCGATACTCTGAAAGGAGGCCCCACCATTTTGTCAAGAATGCCTTGAGTGTACGGGATTTTTTCTTTTTCAAGCGCATATGCGATGCACTTGACGATTCCCGGTTTGCTATCGGTGAGCGTTCCGTCCAAGTCGAACAAAATATAATCGTATTCTTTCATATGTACTCCGTCTAATTTGTCTGTATATCCGTGTCGCAAATCGATACTTTGCAACCACATTCAAGTCTAAACAAACGCTTTGACTTTGTCAATCCAAATTCCCTCCAAAACGTCGCAAACGGGAATATCGAGAATGGTTTTCACTCCTCTGCAACCTCTTTCGAACGCTCTTGCATTTGCTTTTGCGTAGGACGTTAGCACGCTTGCGGTAAAAAGCGGATTGCTTTCCAGTTTAAGCGTCAGCTCGGCACTTGACTTAAACCCGTCGAAACCGCCGTTTGCAAGCACGAAACCGCCGTGAGCGGTGTCCGAGCAATGTTCTTTGAAATATTCCTCATCGACAAAATGCACGATTGTGTCGTATTCGGCAAAATAATTGGGCATATTTTTGATCTCGTTTTCGATTTTTGCCTTGTTTGCCCCGACTTTTGCAACGACAAAGCACTCTCGAAGATGTTTATCTCTCGGCAAAAGCGTGTCGCCTTTACCTTCGCGCGCCAGTTTCAATGCGTTTTCTTTTGGAATCGTATATTGCTTTGCATCCAAAACCCCATCGATACGTCTTATCGCTTCGCTATGTCCTTGCGAAACGCCCTTTCCCCAAAACGTTTGCACGCTTGCATTTTGCATAACCGCGGTAAAAAACGCTCGGCAGAGCGAAAACACACCGGGATCCCACCCGATGCCCACATAACATAGTCTGTCGTTATTATTGACGATTTCCGACATTCTATCGATATATTTTGTCATCTCGGCATGCGTATCGAAGCTATCGACGGTGTTAAACTTCTCTGCGATTTTGCATGCTGTTCGAGTCAAATCGCTTTGCGAGCCTACGCACAGCAAAGCAACGTCAATATCGAAATCGAATATATCGTCTTGCGCATACACCATCGTTCCGAACGGTGATTTTACGTCGTTTCTTCTTGAAAATACCCCGACAAGCTCGATTTTGTCGTCGCTCAAAGCGATTTTTTCGCATGCTTTACCCAAATTTCCGTATCCGACGATACCGATTTTGATTTTTTTCTCGCAATTTGCGTCCGTTTTACAGTCCATAACAACCTCTCTAGATTATATTTGCGTTTTGCGACATAATTTCTCACGCTTTTAGCATTGGCAGGCATAATATGTCATAGCAACGATTTATACTTTGCAATATATGCAAGCTTTCGTGTCGAGTTTACAAAAAAAACTAATCGAACTTGGCAAAATCCGAGCATAAAAACAAAGTGCGTTGACAATAATATTGCGAGTATGGATATGGTCAAACGCGGAGATTTATATTATGCCGATTTAAGCCCGGTCGTAGGCAGCGAGCAAGGCGGAGTTCGCCCCGTTCTCATCGTGCAAAACAACGTCGGAAACAAATATAGCCCGACAATCATCGCCGCCGCTGTCACATCGCAACTCGAAAAAGCAAAACTCCCGACGCATATTATGCTTGAAGCAGGCAAATACGGCTTGCCCAAAGACTCCGTTGTTCTTCTCGAACAAATACGCACGCTCGACAAACGCCGTCTGAAAGAGAAAATCGGCGAGCTGCCTCTAAACATGATGACAAGAGTCAACGAAGCGTTGCTGATTTCACTGGGATTTTTCGAGACATAAAAAGCGTTCGATATTCGAACGCTTTAAAATTGCAAACAAATTTACATTTTACTTGTTTAGATAATTGGAATTATCGGCTTCATCGCAATAATCCGCACCGACGCAAAGTCAATCTTCGTACACGTCAAACAACATTGCCATAACCTTGTTGATAATGCGCCAATCGAAACCCTTTTGAAAAAGATGCGCACCGACTTTTTGAGCTTCGGTTTTGTCTTGTATCTTTTTGGTTTTCACAAACTTTTTTGCGTATTTTTCAGCAAGTTCAACCTCAAAATCATCGTCGATTTCGTCATAAACGATGTTTTCGACAAGTTGTTTGTCAACGCCTTTTTCGGTTGTGAGTTTATATATTATTTTTCTCACCCCGTAGCGAGATTTGTTGAAAAGCAGAAATGTGCGCACATACTCGGCATCGTCGACGTACTTGTAGCCTTTGGCTTTGTCAATCGCAAAATCGACTTCGTCTTTATGGAAGCCTTTGTCGTAAAGTTTGTCCTTGCATTCTTGCTCGGAGCGAGCAGACCCCGCAAGGTACTTCACAAGAGTTTCGTATGCCTTTTTTGCTCTCTCTTCATCGAGAGGATATTCTATAGACAAAATTCACCTACAAGCAAAAATCTGTGTTTTCGATATTCTAATCTAGTTTTTTAAATTCGACAATGCCCGTGTCAATAATGTTTGAGCGACCGAGCGACGCTTCGCTTACGCTTTGTATAAACGCGTTTTTGTCGTCAATCGGCACGAAAATTTTCGCCGTTACGTCGTCGCTATAATCGATATCGTCAATCATTGCGCCGCTTTTGCGCAAATACTTTTCGACGGTTGCGTAAGTGGGATAATCGGATATGATTTTCAAAAGCGCACACTCGACTTTTTTAGAGATTTTGCCTGCTTTCACGCCGTCTGCCGCCGCACCCGAATACGCGCCTACAAGACCGCCTGCACCGAGTTTTATGCCACCGAAATATCTTGTGACGACAATTGCCGTTTTGACGATATTTTGCTTACGCAAGACGTCCAAAATCGGTTGTCCCGCAGTGCCGGAAGGCTCTCCGTCGTCGCTGAAACGAGTTACATTGCCAAGCTCGTCGCCAACGTACGCATAACAGTTGTGCGTTGCGTCGGGATATTTCTTCCGCACGGACTTGACAAATTCATCTGCTTCGTCGGCGTTGAGTTCACCCTTTACGGTGGCAATGAAAATCGAGCGTTTAATCTCGATTCTCACTTCAAACTCTCCGTCGACGTAGCGATAAGTTTTCATTCGACGCTGACCTTGTAGAAGTTCTTTTTGCCTTTTTGAAGGACAAAACCGTTTGCAACCTGACTATCACTGATTTGTGCCATGATGTCCGTCACTTTTTGGTTGTCAACGGAAATTCCTCCGCCTTGTATAAGACGTTTTGCCTCGCCTTTGGAGGGAACTTTTGCAACGGCAACGAGAATATCGGCAACGCTCGTCATGCCTTGAGGAATGGTTGCCGCAGGCATATTCTCGCTATCGCCGGAGAATGCCGCACGCGCCTTTGCAAGAGCGTCGTCGGCCTCTTTTTCGCCGTGCACCATCTTGGTAAGTTCGTAAGCAAGGCGTTCTTTTGCCTTGTTCATGCGCTCGTCGTTGTAACGCGTAAGCTCTGCAATCTCGTCAAGCGGCACGAACGTGAGGAATCTGAACACCTTTTCGACGTCCGCATCCGCAATATTGCGCCAGTATTGGAAGAAATCGTAAGGAGCGGTTTTGTTGGGATCGAGCCACACTGCGCCCTTTGCCGTCTTGCCCATCTTGATGCCTTCCGAGGTCGTAAGCAAGCCGAAAGTAATTGCAAACGCATCCTTTTGCTCTTTTCTGCGGATGAGATCCGCACCTGCGAGCATATTCGACCATTGATCGTCGCCGCCGCATTGCAAAACGCAACCGTATTTGCGGTTGAGCACCAAAAAGTCGTAGGATTGCATAAGCATGTAGTTGAATTCAAGGAAAGTCAAACCTTTTTCAAGACGTTGCTTGTAGCACTCTGCGGTAAGCATGCGATTGACCGAGAAATTTGCGCCGACTTCGCGCAAGAAATCGATGTAGTTTAGATCGAGCAGCCAATCTGCGTTATTTACCAAAATCGCAGCGTTCTCGCCCTCGAAACGCACGAATTTTGCCATTTGTTTCTTGAAGCAATCAACGTTGTGTTGAATGGTCTCTTTCGTCATCATCGAGCGCATATCCGTACGTCCCGACGGATCTCCCACCATTGCCGTGCCTCCGCCGATAAGGATGATCGGACGATGACCTGCGTCTTGCAAACGCTTTGCAACGATCATTTGCATAAAATGTCCGACGTGAAGGCTGTCCGCGGTCGGGTCGAAACCGATATAAAACGATTGCGAACCCTCGTCCAACAACTTTTTGAGATCCTCCTCAAAAACGACTTGCTTGACAAGTCCGCGCTCGCGAAGTTGATCGATAATGTTTTGTGCCATAATATAAAATCCTTTAATACTATTTATATATACCCGATTGTAACACCACCCCGCGCGTTTGGCAACTTGTTTTTGTAAAAGACATAATTGACTGTAAATTCTAATATAAAATGCAAAAGCGAACAACGTCCTAGTGTGACGTGGTTCGCCATGCAAAGCGTGGTTGCAACAAAGTTGCAAAAGTCCCGATGACGCAAAAAAATAACAGCTTACCCTGATATTTTTGTGCGTGTGTAGGAAACGGTACGCCTTCGACCGCAAAAAAATAACAGCTTGCGCTGTCATTCTTGTGGTGCGTAGGAAACGGTACGCCTTCGACCGCAAAAAAATAACAGCTTGCGCTGTCATTTTTGTGGTGCGTCCTCAAGGACTCGTAGGAAGCCCAAAGGCTTCTGTAATAGAGAGCGAAGCAAAGGATTTGCATAAAGCGAACGTCAGCCTGGTGTGCCGGGGTTCGCCACGCAAAGCGTGGTTGCAACACGGTTGCAAAAGTCCCGATGACGCAAAAAAATAACAGCTTGCGCTGTCATTTTTCTGGTGCGTAGGAAACGGTACGCCTTCGACCGCAAAAAAATAACAGCTTGCGCTGTCATTTTTGTGGTGCGTCCTCAGGGACTCGAACCCTGGACCCACTGATTAAGAGTCAGTTGCTCTACCAACTGAGCTAAGGACGCATATCTCGGCGACAATTACGCATCTGCGGTCTTTGTCGCTCCCTAGATATGTTGAACGACCGCTAGGATCGTTCAATTCGCTTACGCGTGGAGCGGGAGACGGGATTCGGACCCGCGACTTTCACCTTGGCAAGGTGACACTCTACCACTGAGTCACTCCCGCAAGCACTGATTACTATATCAAAACAATCCGCAAAAAGCAACAATTTTTTGATATAAAAATAAAAAAAATTTGCAAAGTCGTATAAACTCGCCTGCGATTCGGCTTTTTGCTTTACATTAGATGATTTTATGCTATAATAATAGCGTTTTGCGGATGTGGTGAAATTGGCAGACACGTTAGATTTAGGTTCTAATGCGAAGAGCGTGCAGGTTCAAGTCCTGTCATCCGTACCAATCAATCAAAAACGAACCTCATTGGTTCGTTTTTTTGCTTTCTTGGCAAGAATAACCAGACTTGTGGCAATCGAAGATTACCAACAAACTACGTTTGTAACCCGCACTGCGTGCAGCTGACGCGATTGGTGCGTTGCACATCAATCGCTATTACGCTCACTTACTCGCTACAAGTCCTGTCATCCGTACCAACGGTGCGATGCAAATTGTTGCATCGCATTTTTCGTTTCACGAAATCGCAACTATGTTGCGCCGTTGGTGGGCTCGTCCGCTGCGCTCGGTTTTCTCAAATGCTACGCGCTTGATTCTCCCTCTGCTTGCGGTCATCCGTACCAAGTGTGATGGTCTATAAGTCTTTTCTTATAGACCATTATTTTTTTGCATCTGTGTGAATGATTGCAAAACGCCACATAACATGCTAAAATTATACCAAAGACAAATTTGAATAACGCGATGGAATAAAGATGATCAGATTACAAGAAGTTAAAGCGGAAGAACGCAAACTTTTATGGAATATAAATCAAAAATATTTGTATGAGATGACAAAGTACTATCCTGACAACATGGACGAACAAGGAAATTATCATCACGAATATTTTGATGCGTATTTTACCGATGCGGAGAGAAAAGCCTTTTTCATTTACGATGATGAAATTATGGTCGGTTTTATTATGTTGAATACATACTCCGCTATCGGACATCATCCGGATTATACGATAGCAGAGTTTACGATTTTTCCTTCCTACCGAAGAAATCATTATGCAATCGATGCAGTTAATTTGATTTTATCAATCTATCATGGCAAATGGGAAATAAAATACAACGAGAAAAATGTGGGAGCAAAAGAACTTTGGACAAAGATAGCAAAACCCTATTCTCCGTTTGTGTACCGCATAAATGAAGATGAAACCGTTTTGGAATTTGTAAATTAATCAGAGCAACCAATGCTTATCATCCACCACACTCTTCATAACAATCGCAAAAAAGTACTTATCGTCCGACACACTCTCGAAAATCGCCCGAAAAACGAGATTTTATCGTACACACGCACAAAAATAACAGCAAAGGCTGTTATTTTTTTTTGCGGACGAAGGCGTACCGTTTCCTACGCACCACCAAAATGATAGCGTAAGCTGTTATTTTTTCAAAAAAGACTTTTACAATAGGTTGGACTTATGTTATAATTATTTGCGAAAAATTGTGGGAAATAGAGGATTATATGGCATCTAACAAAGAATATTTGGATTTTATATTGGAACAACTTTCGGAATTGAGCGATATAACGTACAGACAAATGATGGGCGAATACATCGTTTACTATCGCGGAAAAATCGTTGGCGGCATATACGACGACAGATTTTTGGTAAAACCCGTCAAATCGGCAATTTCGCTTATGCCCGACGCAACCTACGAATTGCCCTACGAAGGCGCAAAGCAAATGCTTGTTGTGGACAACGTGGACAGCAAAAGGTTTTTGAAAAAATTGTTTGAAGCGATGTACGACGAACTCCCCACGCCCAAAATGCGCAAATGACGCCGAAATACAACTCCCCCTCATCCAAAAAATCACGCAACGAAAAGCACCCGTCGGCGTGATTTTTCAAATCGGATAAGATTATTTTTTTGTATATTCTTGATAAAATTTTATCAGTATGATAATATATTTACAATAATATAAAAACACTCTTTTTGGAGGCAATTATCTATGCAATATTCAAGTGAAGTTGAAAACATGTGTTGCGTTGCAAAAGGACCTAACCACGGTCCCGCCCCGATCCCCGAAGAAGGCAAGTGGGTGCAAGCAAGAGAAATCAAGGACATCAGCGGTCTTACTCACGGCATCGGCTGGTGCGCACCTCAACAAGGCGCATGCAAGCTTACGCTCAATGTCAAAGACGGAGTGATTCAAGAAGCTCTTGTGGAAACCATCGGTTGCTCGGGCATGACGCACTCTGCGGCAATGGCGGCTGAAATTCTCACCGGCAAAACCATTCTCGAAGCACTCAACACCGACCTTGTGTGCGATGCAATCAACACTGCTATGCGTGAACTTTTCTTGCAAATCGTATATGGCAGAACGCAATCCGCATTCTCGGAAGGCGGTCTTGTCATCGGTGCCGGTCTCGAAGACCTCGGCAAAGGCCATCGCAGCCAAATCGGCACGATGTACTCCACCGTTTCCAAAGGACCACGCTATCTCGAAATGGCTGAAGGTTACGTCACCAAAGTCGCTCTCGACGCAAACAACGAGATCATCGGTTATCAATTCTGCAAGCTCGGCGTGTTTATGGACATGATCAAAAAAGGCGTCGACGCAAACGAAGCTCTTGCAAAATGCACCGGCACCTACGGCAGATACAAAGCTGAAGACGGCGCTGTGAAGTGGATTGATCCGCGTCAAGAATAATCGGAGGACGAAACAATGAGTGTAACATTTGAAGGTTATGAAAGAAGAATAGACAAAATCAACGGCGTTCTTGCTCAATACGGCATCAAAGACCTCGAAGAAGCAAGAGCAATCTGCCTTGATAAGGGCGTTGACTGCAATGCAATCGTCAAAGGCATTCAACCCATTTGCTTTGAAAATGCAGTTTGGGCATACACCGTGGGTTGCGCAATCGCAATCAAAAAGAATTGCGTGAACGCCGCAGACGCTGCGGAAGCAATCGGCGAAGGACTTCAATCCTTCTGCATTCCCGGCTCCGTTGCAGAGCAACGCAAAGTCGGTCTCGGACACGGCAACCTCGCCGCAATGCTCCTCAGAGAAAGCACAAAGTGCTTCGCTTTCCTCGCCGGTCACGAATCTTTTGCTGCTGCAGAAGGCGCAATCGGCATTGCAAGAACTGCAAACAAAGTCCGCAAAACTCCCCTCAAAGTCATCCTCAACGGACTTGGAAAAGACGCGGCTTTCATCATCTCTCGTATCAACGGCTTCACTTACGTCCAAACCAAGATGGACTACTTCACCGGTGAAGTTAAAGTTGTCAAAGAAACCGCATACTCCAACGGCGAGCGTGCGGCAGTCAGAGTGTACGGCGCAGACGACGTCACCGAAGGCGTTGCAATCATGCGTCTTGAAGACGTGGACGTTTCCATCACCGGCAACTCCACCAACCCCACTCGTTTCCAACACCCCGTCGCAGGCACTTACAAAAAATGGTGCGTTGACAACGGCAAAAAATACTTCTCCGTCGCATCCGGCGGTGGCACGGGCCGTACTCTTCACCCCGACAACATGGCAGCAGGTCCCGCATCTTACGGCATGACCGACACGATGGGCAGAATGCACTCCGACGCACAATTTGCAGGTTCGTCATCCGTTCCCGCACACGTCGAAATGATGGGCCTCATCGGTATGGGCAACAACCCGATGGTTGGTGCAAGCGTTGCTTGTGCAGTCGCAGTTCAAGAAGGTTTGACGAAGTAAGAAAAACCTACTAAACAGTAGCATTTTGAAGAATATAGCACCTATCAAGAAATTGCGATAGGTGCTATTTTTATATCTAAAAGTGTTCCGCTTGGGAAAGAAATGTAAACAATGTTTACCGTTTGTTTACCAAATTTTCAAAAGGTAAACAAAACCGCTACTAAACAGAGTACTTTTCACTACGTTTCATTTGTCATCATTTTTTACCACTGCTTCGGAAAAGTTCAAATTTTTCTTGCTGATATAATAAGCTGTGAGCAGGAAACTTCGTTGCCTTTTCGAAAGCAGTTGCAATCGCAGGTGTGACGCTTATCTTCCCTTCTAATATATTTTTAATTGTCGCGTATTCTGTATTCGTTTTATTCGCCAGCCATCTAGGCGACTTATTAGTTGATAGCAAAATCGCCGACATTATTTGCCAGGGATGGACACAATAATCTTGTTCCATAATAAGCATCTCCTTTAATGTATTTATATGTAGTTTCAACGCTTACTTTCATACCACGAAATACCCTAAAATCGGTATAAAAGAAAGCAGAATATTCATTACACCTCAATTGGCATAAACAAATAAAGATTAGTTTGCCATTTTGGCGATATAAGATTAATTGCTATTGCCAAAAAGTTTATTGAAATAATTAGTTAAGCTTTGAACCGTCTTATAGGTGTCAAATCCCCGTGCGTGACCTATCCACGACGTGAAAGATTGCTCGATTCTATCCATTGACATCTCGTGGTTTTCTAATCTCGATTTAAAACAATGCAATTTATGTCTCATTGCCTTTATGCTTTTCTTTGAAATTTTCAACACAATTTTTCCTGCCTCGGTAAGTCTAATTCTTTTTTTAAGAAATGTGAAACTGCGGGACAGTTTTGTTATTTGGGTTTTATTCTTATTAAGCTTTATCCCAAGAGAATCGCAAAACTTTTCGATAAGTTTCAAGCACTCTTTGAGATACTCTTTGCTATGGTGTATCAAGTAGCCATCATCCATATAACGTCCGTAATACTTGATATGCATCTTCTCTTTGATTGCGTGGTCAATCTCGTTTGGATAGAAAAGTGCGCAGGTTTGTGATATTTGGCTACCCAGCCCAAGACCCGCGCCACCGCCAAAATTATCAATGAAATCATATATTAATCTCAAAATTCTTTGGTCTGCATATTTCTCTGTGATTTTTTGTTTAAGGATTTCGTGATTTATCGTATCAAAATATTTTGAAAAATCAAATGTAAGCACATAACCATCGGTTCCATTGTGCCTATAAAATGAACGCAAATGTCTTTTTAATCTATTGATAGCAAAGTCAATCCCTTTATTTTTCATACACGCACCGTTATCATATATAAACGTTCGCGACAACATTGGTGTAAGTGAATAATCGCACAGGCACTTTTGAACAACGCGTTCACTAATGTGCACACTCTTTATATGGCGAAGCTTGCCTCGCTCCATTATTGTAAATTCATAAAAGCCACCGCTCTTATATTTGTTGTTCATCAGTTTTAGATAAGTGTCGGTAACATTAATTGTAGCATTCGTTTTATATAATTGTGTACTACATTTCCATCCGACCCCGAGACAGCTACGGCGATAACTTTCAAACAAGTTATCCCACGTGAATACTTGTTCGAAATCGTCGTATACACAAATCTTTTTAGCTCTTTTCGCATCTCGTGCAGCTTTTCTTCTTATGTATCTATTTTTATGTCTCTCTACGCTATTCATATTTCTCCTATAAGCATTGACACCTCGTATGGCAAAAGCGGGACTAGCCACATAACATTCCAACCATTAAACCAAGTTCCGCGGGCTTGGCAATGCAAGAAGCGTTCGATTGTACGTATCGAAGTGTTGATTTATCAATTAAGAAAGGATATAGACTCCTTTTGTTATTACTCATTTCAGTTACAAAACTTACTTTCGCTGAACAAACAAAATCCAAAGGACACGCCGTAAGAATTATTGGCATTGTTGTTATTGGCACTACCGTCCGAATTAACGTTACAGAAGTTATTGCTATTGCCAGTGTTAGGTGAACGAAGCCACCAGTTGTTGGCGGAACCGAATAATTACAGTCTATACCCTATTTTTTATTGTGTTATAAATTTATTCTTGCGGTCTTTGTCACTTCTGCGCAAATTAGCAAGAAGTCTAAGTTCATCAAGAATATATTTGTTCCAAGTAATCCAAGCGCTGCTTGAACAAACAGGAATCTTTTCTTTTGGTTCGCAATCCGTTTTCTCTATATGGTCAAATATTTCTTTGGCAACAGCTAATTGAGAACCAAAACATCTTAAGTTCTTTTCTGCACTTTTCACATAGTGCTCGCGTTGTTCAAAAGCCGACAGGCTATCAAGATAAGTTGCGTTCGCCCGACAAAGGTCATTGTATATTTCTTCCGAGAGCCTAATCAGCATATCTGAAAAATATCTTGCATAACGCTTCGGGAAACGAACGCATTTTTTGATGGTAAAAATTTCTAATTCTCTAGCAGTATCTAAAAATTGAACACTACTCTCTGTTCGTTGATCAACTCGTACCATATTACTTCCTTTCCCCGCCAAAAAGGCGGGGATTTTTTATTTTACTGATTTTTGATTAAACGCAAAAGCCAAAGGACACGCCGTAAGAATAATTGGCATTGTAGCTATTGGCACTACCGTCCGAATTAACGGTACAGAAGACATAGCTATAGCCAGTGTAAGGAGAACGAAGCCACCAGGTGCTGGCGGAACCTGTACCATTCGAATACTTCTTAACTCTCAGCGCATTGGTGTTCGCTATATCACGGTAATACGCATACTGTTCACACGCATTAAATTCGTCAGGGACAGAGTAGCTTCTCGAAGCAAAGACTTCTCTTTCAGAAAGCAAGAACAGTTTATCTGTCGTTGTTTGAGTACCAGACGTGGTTCCACCGCCAGTACCAGACTTTTTACTTACTTCTTTAATAATGTTTTGCCATCCGGCGGGAAGTTTTGCTAGCATCTCGGCCATAACAGTGTTTCTCATATAGCTCGAACTCCATCCACCAGAGTTGTCGCCGCTCGAATTCATATATCGACCTGATGTTGAGTACAAATTCTTCATCCCAAACGTTACACCGGCTTTGCCACTGCCATCTGCCTTGTCGTCGTGATTAAATCCAAGTATAACAAACGTATAATCCGTTCCATCCATAGCGATATTAATTTCGTCGCCGACGTTCCAATATTTGCTTGCTTGACCAGATTCGGCAATAGCAGCAATGAGTTCAGGGCTATTTTCCGATAAAGTTGTACTTCCGAGCTTTAATCCACCTTCAGTGCTATATGTTGCCGCAAGCATCTTGCTGCAATTGTCTTCGACATTTTCGCCAACGCCCTTCACAGTAAACTTGACTACTCCCACTTCGCTGTCACCAAACGTCAACGAAGACAAATCGTAATCAATCGAACCGCCATCCTCACCCGAATATGATATGCTTGCCTTTAGTGTTTCTCCGTTGTAAAGCTGATATGTCGTTGCGGCTGCTCTACAATTCGTAATGTGTAAAACTAAGTCTGAACTAATGTTAATGTGCGGACGACTGTTATAAACAACGACATTTGAAAGTGCACTGTTGGTATAACCGGTTGCTTTTGCCAATACTGAGATTTGGCGATTTTTACCATAAGGAATCTTTTTACCGTTTGCATCCACAACATCAGTAAGTGTTATATTTGCCATATTTCCTCCTATGCTGTTTCTTCAACAACCTCAGTCACCTTCACTTGACAATATCGATTGTAGTATGTTGACGACGTAGATGTCGTATTGTATTGTTTAATAATGTCTATAAAATGTGCTCCTGCAGGGACATCTATTGTAAACGAGCTAGTTGTTGTGCCCGTTCCACTTGATGCAACTTGATATTGCGACGACGTTGGCACAGTCGTATTAGACTTTGTAAACGCGACGTCTAATTTCCCTATATACATTCTTACATAAGAATTGTAAGGATAAAACGTGTAATCGACTTTAACTTTTGTCGCCTTCGGTGCCAGGATATTAATGCGCATATACGCATATGTATTAGCATACGAACTACTTGTCGCAGTCTTATATGCACCATCAGATAATTTAGACCACTGCACGGTCGGATCAAGCTTATACGTAAACAACGTATTCTGGTCTTGAGTAGCATCAATCCCTTCTTTTAAAACCGTTTCACCATCGTATAACGTGTAAGACTCTGCATAGAAAACATCGCCTTCTTTTAAAAAGCCATCAACTATGCTTAATGTATCATCTTCCACCGAAATTAGTGGTTTCATTAATTGTGGAGTTACTATGCCTTCGGCTGCGATACCAATATAGCCGCCAGCAGGAACATCGATTGTACCTGCGGCATTTTCGCCATCGTAGATTTCATATTGTGTTGCAAACGCGACATCTTTTATTTCGAGAGTTTCGTCATCTAAAAGTGCAATTGTCGGCGAGATTAACTGCCCGCCATCCGTCACGACGTTGCTATATTCTGTCTCTAACGGGACATTCGTGGTAACATCGCCCGTATATGGATTGTAAGAAAAATCAATGTCTTCTCCATTGCATTTTATGGTGATGCTTGCCGGCAACTTATAGCCTTCCATTGGAACGATTGTGAATGAAAAATTCATTCCGCTCGTAGTCTTTTTGAAATCAAAATCAGACGTAACATTTTTAAGTCCATCGACAAAAGCATATACCGTAATATCAATAGAATTGCTATCAGGACTGTCTAAAAAACCAACGCCGTCAGCGCGAACTGTGATAGCATATGGTTTCGCTTCTAATGATGTAAGTGCAAGCGGCGACGCTGTAACTCTCGTTACTTCTTCACCATTTGACATTATCTTGTATCCAGCGACGAAGTTTCCATTCGTGCTGGGATTGCTAATATTTAAGTCATTGCTAGATTTTGTAATACTAACAACATTTAACCTAGGGTGCACTTCGCTGGGCGTATCGCCACCACTACCGATTATCGTGACTTGTTGCCCATAAATCTTATGGCTCATATTAAACACCCCCTAACCATTCGGATAATCTCTACTGTTTACTTGGGGTTTTAATGATAATAAATGAATCAAAGTGAAGCAAAGTGTTTTATGATATCATTGGGCAACAACCCGATGGTTGGTGCTTCGGTTGCATGTGCGGTTGCAGTACAAGAAGGACTTACAAAGTAATCACTTCCCTACCAAACAGTACAATTTCTATAAAAAATATAGCACTCGTCGAGTTTTCGTCGGGTGCTTATTTTTTTTGTCTAAAGGTGTTTTATCATTCGGCGAATTTTGTCCGTTGTTTACCGTTGGTACACAGATGTTTACCACATCGAGCGAGTGCGCCGTTTGTGGAACAATTTCCGCAAAAAGAGCGTGCTGTTGCGATACTAACATTTTTTTGATTGATTGACGAGAGTTATTGTTATATAATGCAAGAATGGAACGAGAAATAGAAAACTCTGCGGAAATCGCAGCCAACACAATAGAACCGATTGAAAAAAAGTCGCGTAACTGCGCTTTTGATATAGCACGCATCGTTGCGATGTTTCTCATCGTTTGTTCTCATTTTTTAGGACACGGCGGATTTATACGGAACATGACGGGGGCGAATTTCGTTTTCGGGAGAATACTTACGTCCCTTTTCAATCCGTCCGTAAACTTATTCGTACTCATCGGCGCATACTTCACTTGTACGTCGAAAAAACTCAAATGGCAAAGACTTGCTAAACTTTATGCGCAAGTATGGATATACGGCATGACCTTATTTGTGGTTTTTCTATGCATACAAGGCGTTGAAAGTTTCTCTGTCGAATGGCTTTTGTCGTCTATTTTTCCCGTTGTATGCGGCAAATACTGGTTTTTCTCGGCATACATATTCATGATGCTTGTTTCGCCGCTCCTCAACATTGTCATCGAGCGGATAAACAAAAAGACGCACCTGGCAATATGCGTCGTGTCGATCGTTCTCGGTATACTTGCAGGCGACGTTCACATAGTCCCGCAACTTGCCATGGGCGACGGATACAACGTCATATGGTTCGTTATGTTGTATTTTATTGCCGCTTTCATAAGAAAATACGACGTGACCGTTCCGAAAAAATGGATTTTTATCCCGATTCTTGCCTATATCGCAACGCTTGTAGCAGGATATTTCTTCAACACCGCGCAATGTTCTATCGTGCGTTCGACTCCCGCAATAATACTCCTTATAGCACTCAAAGACGTAAAAACGAACTCCGCACGTTTGTCGAAATTCGTCACGGGATTGTCCGCGACTATGTTCGGCGTTTATCTGATACACGACAGCAACGAAATGCGCGCTTATATGTATCGAAATATTTTCCACGTCGACACGTTTTACGATTCAAAGTATTCTTTTCTCATTATGCTCGGATTTGCGGCGGCAACGTTTGCGGTGTGTATCGCGATCGAAGAGATAAGACTTCTCATAGACAAACCACTTTCAAAAGTCGTTGAAAAATGCTTTCTGAAACTGAAAGACAAGATGCAAAAGAAAAATACAAATACTGAAGCGACCGAATAAATAAAAAACTACCGCAAAAACGATGTATATTTAAGCAAAACGGTGTTTTTTGTTTGAAAAACAGCGTCATAGTCAAAAACGTCTTTCATACGCTTGACAAGTCGTACGGATAAAACATAATATAATCACCGTAATATCTATTACCCGATTACACAAATAAGCAAAATGCTCGGTGCAACCGTCATACGAATTGAAACGGTGTGTCGATTCATCTATCGACTTAATGCATTCGGTAATCGGCGGGGCTCCCTTAAAGTTTGACACGGGTTGGGCGCGTTTTGAAGTTTGACGCTCATAAATCCCGCCCCCAGAGATCATGCCGTAGAGGGGACGTGACACGAAAGTGCATCACGACGCGCAGCGACAGAGTTTAGCATTCGTTTACCATGTCGTGACCAATGAGTTTAAATGTCGTCTAACCGGTAACTTCAAAAAATCCGCCGATATCGGCGGATTTTGTTTTGTGCGATTTTCTTTATTAAAATCCCAATTCCTCGTCAATCAACACCACTTCGTATTTTGCGGAATTGGACGGCTTACGCCACATCACTGCAAGCCCCCTGCAAATACGTTCGGGGCTCGAACAATCGTAGCACCTGTCGCCGTTGACAACGCACGGGGTGTTTTTGCCAAACCTCTTTGCGTTTTTTGGCGCAGCGACGTTTCTCGCTCTCCACAACGCCTTCTCGAAGGTCGGTTGAATCTTGTTCGAGCCAACGATAATATACACTCTTTCGTGTCCGTAAAACTCGGCGGCGATTCTGTTGCAGTTGCCGTCGATATTGACGATTTCACCCGTTTCGGCAACACCGTTTGCGGAAGTTATAAACACGTCGGACGTAAGAGCCTCTTTCATAACCTCTTCGGGCGACTTGTACGTTCCGAATCTATAAAGCACCCTGTTGTGCGTTTCAAGTGCTTGAAGCAATCCCATTTGTTCGACGGTTTTAGAACCGCCTATGCCGATCGTCTTGCCGTCGATAACGCCGTCGAGATACTTTGTCGCATCTATTGCCGATTGAAAACACGACACTATAAATCCGTGATTTTCGAGATTTTGTTTTATTGCGGAAAAATCCATATTCTACTCCTGTCTGCAATATGAAAAGCGCAACGGATTACCCGTTGCGCCTTGTGTGTTATTGAACTCTTACAATATCCGTTTGCGCAAAGTTCTTTATCTCTCTCATATGGTTGTTTGCAGCTTCAAAGGTGTTTTGAGGAGATCCCTTATGCACGTAGGTCTTGCGTTTTAGCACAAAGAAGAATTTGCCGTCGGCAGCCTCGATTGTGTAAGTGCCGATGATTGCGTGCGATTTGAAACGATTTATTGCGCGCTCGCAATACTCTTGCGTCGAGTAGTTCGAGCTTTCGTAAATATTGTTGCCGCTTGCGTCATAGAGAGTGTAGAACCACTCTTGAGTGCCGTCCTCTTTGTCGACATGTTCGATAACATACTTGCCGTAAATGACGGACTCGTCAAATCCTGCAACGGGCTTGGGAGCGTTACGTTTGTTCTTGGGCGTTTTGAGAGCCGCAAACGGAGGAGCGACTTTCTTGATGACGACTTTCTTGTCCTTGTTTGCATTGAGAGCTTCGAGTTCCGCTTCTTTTGCGGCGAGTTTCTTTGCAAGTGCGGGCGAAGGCGTACCTTCGTAATAGCAAGCGTCTTCGGGATCGTAATAATATCCCTCGTAAGTTCCGTCGTATTTGGACCAATCGTCCGGTTTCTTCTTGACGACTTTCTTTGCGGCGGGTTTTTCGACGCCTTGTTTTTTCGGTTCTTCTTGAATCGGTTCTTCTTTGACAGGCTCTTGAATGGGTTCAACGACAGGAGCAGGTTCTTCGACGGGGGCGGGCTCTTCCTTGATTTCTTCCTTGACGGGTTCTTGGACGGGCTCTTCTTCCTTCACTTCCTCTTTGACCTCTTCCTTCGTTTCCTCTTTTTGAGGCTCTTGGACAGGTTCGACGGGAGCAGGCTCTTCTTGTTTGACCTCTTCGACGACGGGAGCGACTTCTTCTTGCGCAATCGTTTCTTCCCCCACGGGCTCTTGCTCGGGTTCGACTGCCGACGCGTTTTCGTCGACAGGCTCGTCCTTCACTTCTTCGACGACGGGCTCGTCTTTAACCTTGCGCACTTTCTTACGCATAAGCTCGAAGAGTTCTTTGCGCTTTTGAGCAATCTTTTGATTGAGGCGCAATTCCTCGCCGGTAACGCCGTATTCGGCAAAAAATTCGTTTTCGGCTTGGTCTTCTTTTTGGTCGTTGCGCTCCTTAACAGCCTTAATGATGCTGACAATCAAAACTGCAACGAGACAAACCGCTGCGAGTATCGCAACGACAAGGACGATCAATGCGGCGGCGCCGTCAATGGGGCCGAGTTTGAAATCTGACATAGTTTTCCACTCCCTCATCAGAGTATTATAAACATAAATATATTAACACACAAAAAGCGCGTGCGCAATACATTTTTATTTTTTTGTGCCAAAACGCGCCTTTTGTCGTCAAAAAGCGGCAAAAACGTGGCGTTTTTGGTGATTTTACGTTTATAGAATATGCAAAAATCAAAGGAAAAATTTGAATTTTGCAATCGTTTTCAAATTTAAAATCACCCTACGGCAAGCAAAAGCGAACGCATAAGCATACCGACGCAAAGGATGACGCACGCTCCCCTTGCCTTTTTCACTCTGTCGAGAAACACGAATCGCGACACGAAAACCATAAGGCACACGAGGCTTATCACCGTAAAAACGCTTGCCGACACCGACACCGTGGAAAAACTTACGCTGCCCACTAACCCAACGAACAATCTGAACGGCACGAGCAGATATTTGAGCGGAATCACGATTGCGCCCAAGCCCGTAATCGTCGCGAGGAAGGTTAGCACGAGCGCAAGCACGTAAAACGCCATAATATACGGCAAAACTATGAAGTTTGAAAGCACGAACAGAGTCGGTACTTCCCCGAAAAAGTACGCAACGAACGGATAGGTAAACAAATTCGTCGCAAGCGAAAGTGCGCAAACTTTTGCGAATTTCGTGCCGATTTTTCTTTTCGGACTAACTTTGTCTACGATTTTCAATCCAACTTTTTCAAACGAGCGGTCAAAGAGGAAAATGCCTGCAACCGATGCAAAAGACAACAAAAATCCGACGTCGAATATATCGGCAGGCCGCACAAAAAGAATTACGATTGCCGCAAGCGAGAGCGACGATACGTCGTCTTTTTTCCTCGAAAACGCCGATGAAAACATATACACGCCGCTCATTATCACCGCTCGCAACGATGATGCGGTAAACGAGCAAAGCATCGAATACAAAAAAGTGCAAACAAGCACGATTGCAAAACTTATTTTCGGATTTACTTTAAGTTTTTTCAGCACGAAATATATAGCCGTCGCAAGCGTCGAAACGTGCAGACCGCTCACTGCAAGCACGTGGGCTAGTCCGCTTGATTTCACGTCGTCGTACATGCCAGAATCTATGCCCGATTTGTCGCCCAGCACCAACGCTTGCACGATCGATTTTGTCGTCGAGATTTTGGTGCAATATGCGCTTGATACGCACTTGCAAATTGTCGGGAAAATTTAGTTGACCGTCGGATATTTTGCTTGCCGAATATGCGGTGAGCGAATATCTTTGTCCGCTAGAAATCTTACGCGGATAATAATTGTCGAATTTCTCGTGCGAATAATAACGAAGCCTGCCGTAAAAACTCACGACGTCTCCCGCCGAAAAATCTATCTCGTCAACGTAAGCGTACACACGCGCTTCGTATTTTATCGTCTTTCCGTCAACGGATATATCGGTTGCGTCGAAAGAATAATAGTTGCCGTTGTACACGATTTCGCTGCCGACTTTTGCGTTTATACTGCCGGTATAATCCTTTACGCTTACGGAATTGTATTGCAAATTGACCGCAGTCATTGCAATAAAACCGACGATAAAAGCCAATGGAATATAGAAAGATTTTCGGGATTTTTTGGATATTGCAACAAGCAAAAACGCGATTATAAACAGCAAAAGCAAGCCGAAATACCACCACATACTTGCGCCGTAAAGAGCCTCGGAAAAAATTATTCCGAACGTTAGAAACAAAGCGAAAAACAGCATAGGTCTATGATTGAATATGCGTTTTCCTTTTATCCTCATAACTCCCCTCTTTTGCGTTTAATTCGTTCGAATCGGAACTTTTAGAATTTATAAAAATAGTGCTTAACACGGACTTTATATACGGTTTTCGTCACGATAAAGCCCGTGTTGCGAAAAATCACTTTCTGCCGGTGATAACTATATCCGCGCCCAAGCCGAGCACGTCTTTTGCCACGACGTCACCGATTTTCACGTCGTCGTCCACTTTGAGCGTGCCGACAAATTTTACGACGTCGAATATTCTTTCTTTTGGAATCGTGGCGGACGTTTTGCAAGACGCAACACCGCCCGACTTCATTTCAACCAAAGACGTGACGCATCTTTTGGGATGTGTGTACTCTTCCTTTCCGTACATCGCGCCTCTTTTGCAAGTGTTGCCCGAAACAACGACTTCGCCGTTTACTTCCTCTATGGTGAGAGGGCAACCCATAGGACACATTATGCAAATCGTATTCATTTTTCCAACCTCACAACAACATCGCCAGTGACAGACTCCTTGTCAATAATCACGTTGCCCATTTCGCCGGGCGCAAGCACCATACATTTTTTGCTTGCCAAAACGGTGCCGCCGCTTTCGACGACGAGTTTGCAATTCTTGTACACATCACCCACGCGGAAGAAAATTTGCACTTTGCCCTCGCCCTTGTTTATGCGTTGAGGAAGCGCGTATCTCACTCCGTCCTTTGCAACGACGTTGACGGTTTCACCCGTATTTTCAATCACACCCAAAGCGTATTTTGCCGCGTATTCGCCTGCCGTTTCCGCCTCGTGCGAAACGTTGTCTACAAGGTCGTGCACGTGCAAAACGTTTCCGCAGGAGAAAATCCCTTCTACACTCGTCATTCTGTGCTCGTCAACGACTGCGCCGTTGGTAACTCTGCTCATCTCGACGCTTGTCGAAGAGAGCAAATCATTTTCGGGGATAAGTCCGACGGACAGCAAGAGCGTGTCGCAAGCAACGTACTCTTCTTTTGAAAGATCGGGTTTTCTGTCCGCGCCGACGGGAGCGTACCAAAGCCCCGTCATGCGAGGTTTGCCCTCCACTCTCGTTATGGTGTGGCTGTATTTGATGGGAATGCCGTAGTCGTCGAGGCATTGCACGATGTTACGTTTCAGACCGCTCGAATAAGGCATGAGTTCGAGCACGAGTTTGACGTTTGCGCCCTCGGTGGTCATACGACGCGCCATAATAAGCCCTATATCGCCGCTGCCCAAAATAACCACGTCTTTGCCGACGAGGTATCCGTCGAGGTTGCATATCTTTTGCGCCATACCTGCGGTATAAATACCTGCCGGACGAGTGCCGGGCAAAGCGATTGCGCCTGCGGTGCGTTCTCTGCATCCCATTGCAAGCACGATTGCGCCTGCCTTGATTTTGCAATATCCTTGCGTGGGAGAAAGCACGCAAACTTCTTTGTTTTCGTCGAGGGAAAGCACCATGCTTTCAAGCATAACGTCTATATCCTCCGCCTCGACCGTTTTTCTGAATCTGTCCGCATATTCGGGCCCCGTCATCTCTTCGCCGAAATAATGAAGTCCGAAGCCTTGGTGAATGCATTGATTGAGGATGCCGCCAAGACGCACGTCACGCTCCAAAATCAAGGTCTTTGCGCCTTGTTTGCGAGATGCCAAAGCCGCCGCCATACCTGCAGGGCCGCCGCCTATTATAACGACGTCGTAAGAAAGCGTATTCATCTTTGAATCTCCTTGACTTTGCACACCGCAATGTTTGAGTCTTCGCCGTTGCCTTTTCTCACTTTGTCGAGGGGAATGCCTAGCTCTCTGGAAATGATTTCCATAACTCTCGGACCGCAGAATCCGCCTTGACATCTGCCCATACCCGCTCTTGTGCGACGCTTTACCGCATCAACCGTGTACGCTTGAAGCGGCGAACGGATTGCCTCGACGATTTCCGCCTCCGTGACTTTTTCACAGCGGCAAACAATTCTGCCCCACGCGTTGTTTTCTTTTATAAGGTCGTTTAAAGTTTTCTCGTCGAGTTCGAGCAATCTCTTATGCTTGGGCATATTTACGACGTATTCATCTTTGAGAGGAGCACCCGACGCATTTGCGATTTGTTCGTCAATATATTCCGCAATAGCAGGAGCGGACGTAAGCCCCGGCGAGCAAATGCCGATTGCCATGATAAAGTTCTTTTTCAGCTTTGATTCGCCAATAACGAAATCGTGACCGATAATCGTGCGCAATCCCGAATACACTCTAATGCACTTGTTGAAAGCCGGGCACTTGTAGGACAGCGGAACACTCTTTCTGAGTGCGTCGAGAGAATCCAGCGAAGATGCCGTATCGTCATCGTCCGTCGTATCTATTGCCGTCGGTCCGTATATAACGTTTCCGTCTGCGGTGGGCGCAACCAAAACGCCCTTGCCTGCCGCCGTGGGAAGTTGGAAAATGACGGTGTTGACTCTCTTTCTCTCGGTATTGTCAAGCACAAAATAGTCGCCTCGTCTGTACGTCGTATCGAAATGCTCCGCGCCTGCCATATCGTTTACGCTCGCTCCGTGCGCGCCGGCACAGTTTACGACGTATTTCGCGCCATACTCCCCGTCGTTTGTCTTGACTATATACTCTCCGTCCTTATTCTCGATTGCGACGACTTCTTTTTCAAGCAAAATTTCCGCTCCGTTCGTAACCGCTCTGTCGGCATATGCTATACAAAGCTGATACGGCGATACGATGCCCGCGCTCGGAGCATAAAGCGAATACTCTATATTGTCTGCGATATGAGGCTCGAAAGCGAGGGTTTTTTCTCTGTCCCAAATTTCAACCTCGACACCGTTTTCCTTTGCTTTGGCGGCAAGTTTTTCGATGCCGTCGAATTGGTCTTTTGCCGCAACGACGATAGATCCGCATTTGAGATGCGGCACGTCAAGTTCTTCTGCGTCACGCCACGTGAGTGAGTTTCCTTTGACGTTAAACAGAGCCTTGAGCGTACCGGGATCGCAGTCGTAACCTGCGTGCACGATACCGCTGTTGGCTCTCGTTGAAAAAGATGCGACGTCGTCCTGCTTTTCCAAAAGCAAAACTTTCATCTTGCGACGGGCAAGTCTGTCAAGCACCGCCGTGCCGATGATACCGCCGCCGATGACGATACAATCGTATTTCATATTTCTCCAAATACCCAAAAAGGCAAAACTTTATTTGACGTTGAATTTCTTTTTGTACGATTCGAGGTTATCCTTGATGATAAGCTCTGCAAACTCTCTGTTTTTGACTTGGAAAACGGTGGTTTGTTTGCCTTCGAGTTGCTTGTAAACTCTGAAAAAGTGCGACATTTCTTCCATGATATGCGCGGGCAATTCTTCGATTTCCTTATATGTGTTCCACGTAGGATCTTTAAAGGGAATCGCAATAATCTTGTAGTCCATCTCGCCGCTGTCTTGCATCATCATAACGCCGATGGGATAGCATCTCACAAGTGCGAGCGGAACGATAGGCTCCGAGCAAAGCACAAGTACGTCGAGAGGATCGTTGTCCTCGCTGTACGTGCGCGGAATAAATCCGTAGTTTGCCGGATAGTGCGTGGACGTGTACAAAACTCTGTCCAAAATCAACGATCCGGTTGCTTTGTCGAGTTCATATTTGTTTTTGCTTCCCTTGGAAATTTCTATACATGCAAGAAAGTCCGTGGGGGTGATACGTTGAGGATCAACGTCGTGCCAAATACTCATTTTGGTATCTCCGATAGTTTTTATTAGAATTATTATAATAATTCAAAAGTCAAAAGTCAATATTGTATGCCTACAAACGTATGATTTTTTCGTCCGGCGTAAAAATTTAAATGCTTTCCGTTCAAACGGCGTTAAAATATCAAAAATCGCATTAAAACAGGAAATACGCAACGTTGCGTTTTTTATATGTCCTTTATCTTGCTTGCGATATGCGCACCGATATGCTAAAATATTTGCTAAAATAAAATCCAAATTTTCAAGGGAAATTAATCAATGCTCAAACTGTTAAAGTACCTTCAAGGCTATCGGCTAAAAACCGTATTCGGCCCCATCTTCAAGCTCATAGAAGCCGTGTTCGAGCTGTTTACGCCCATTGTTGTGGCGTGGATAATCGACAACGCAATTCCCATGGGCAGAAACGGAGATTTTTCGGGGCTTATTTACGGCGGTTTGATTATTCTCGCGCTGGGCGTATTCGGGCTTGCGTTCTCGCTTACGGCGCAGTATTTCGCGTCGCGCGCTTCACTGGGCTTCGGCACGAACCTGCGCAGAGATTTGTACGAGCACATCAACACGTTTTCCTACACCGAACTTGACAAATTTTCAACCACTTCCCTCATCACTCGTCTGACGTCGGACGTAAACCAAGCGCAACAAGCGGTTGCGATGTTCATACGCCTTGTTTTGCGTGCGCCCTTCATTGCCGTCGGAGCAATCGTTATGGCAATGCTCATCGACCTTAAACTGTCGCTCATATTCGTTGCGGCGGCTTTGGTGATTGCCATACTTCTTGCAATCATTATGCTCACCACTATGCCCAAATACAAGGACGTTCAAGCGAAACTCGACGACGTTTCGAGGCTCACCAAAGAGAACTTGTCGGGCGCAAGAGTCGTCAGAGCGTTCGGAGCGGAAGGGAGAGAAAAGACCGTATTCGACAAAGCGGCGCAATCCTTGTCGCAAACCTCGATAAAGGTAAGTGCTATGTCTTCTCTGCTCAATCCTCTCACGTATGCGGTGCTCAACCTTGCAATCATCGCAATACTGTACTTCGGCGGCAAAAGCGTGTATATGGGCAACCTCACGCAAGGCGAAATCATCGCGCTTGTCAACTACATGACGCAAATTCTCAACGCGCTCATCGTGTTTGCAAACTTGCTGGTGACTTTCACAAAAGCGTCCGCATCCGCCGCAAGAATCAACGAGGTGTTTGAAGTGTCCTCGTCCATGCAGGAAGGAAGCGGTGCGATAAAGGACGAAACCGCACCCGCAATCGAGATGCAAAACGTATCTTTCGGATACGGCGACAATTGCGAACCGTTCCTTAAAAACGTCAATCTAACCATACAAAAAGGCGACAACGTCGGCATTTTGGGCGGTACGGGAAGCGGAAAAACCACCCTCGTTTCGCTCATGTCCAGACTTTACGACGCAACCGACGGCGAAGTGAAAATTTACGGCGAAAACGTCAAAAATTACACTAACAAACAACTCCGCGAAATATTCGGCGTCGCACCGCAAAAAGCGGTTTTGTTCGAAGGCAGCGTAAAAGACAATCTGCTTTGGGCAAACGAAAACGCAACCGACGACGACATCAAAAACGCACTGGAAACCTCGCAATCGGCAGAGTTCGTCAACACATTGAAAGACGGGCTTGACACGCAAATAGCGCAAGGCGGCAAAAACCTTTCGGGCGGTCAACGTCAACGTCTTACCATTGCGCGCGCACTTGTGAGCAATCCCGACATTCTCATACTCGACGACTCCTCTTCCGCTCTCGACTTTGCCACCGACGCAAAACTTCGCAAGGCACTTGCTCATCTGCGTCTTGAAAAAGGACTGACGACGGTCGTCGTATCCCAGCGAGCGACAAGCATAAAATACTGCGACCTTATCGTAGTGCTTGACGAAGGCAACGTCGTCGGACTCGGTACGCACGACGAACTTATCAAGTCTTGCGACGTATATCGCGAAATTTGTTTATCACAAGTCAAGGAGGACGAAGCATAATGAAAAAATACGCCTCCGACACTCAAAAAGTGAAAAAGAACAAAACCGACTTTGCGGCAATCAAAAAATTGCTCAAATACGCGCTCCCGTACGTGCCCGTCATTATAATCGCACTCGTGTTGTCCGCACTTCAGATTGCGGCAACTCTGCTTGCACCCGTAGTCGTTGGCAAGACGGTGGACTACATCATCGGCGAAAACAACGTGGATTTCGGCGTTATATTCAAAAACGCTGGTATCCTTGCAGGGCTTATCGCTTGCGTATTCGTATTTCAATACCTTGCGTCGCTGTGCATAAACTTTGCCTCATTCCGCACCATACGCGATTTGCGCTCCTCGGCATACGCAAAGCTCAACGACGTTCCCCTCTCCTACGTTGACTCCAACTCACACGGCGACCTGATGTCCAGAGTCGGCAACGACATCGACCAAATCTCCGACGGACTTATTCAAGGCTTTTCGCAACTCTTCAACGGCGTCGTGACGATAATCGGCACGCTGGGCTTCATGCTTTGGTACAACTGGGTTATCGCACTCGTAGTGGTGTGCCTCACTCCTCTTTCGTTGTTTGTGGCATACTTCATCGCAAAAGGCTGTCACAATATGTTTGCGATGCAGGCAAAAAAGCGCGGCGAGCTTTCCGGGCTCGTAACCGAGATGTTGTCAAATCAACGCGTCGTCAAAATTTTCGGCTATGAAAAACGCGCCCAAGACAGATTTGCCGTTATAAACGGCGACCTCAAAGTTTGGGGACAAAACGCCGCTTTCTATTCCGCAATGGTCAACCCCTGCACGAGATTCGTCAACAACGTGATATACGTCGTCGTATGCGTGCTGGGCGTTTATCTCGTGATAAAAGGCAGCGTAGTGCCCGGCATGAGCACACTCTCGGTCGGCGCGCTCTCTTGCGTGCTTTCCTACGCAACGCAATACACCAAACCTTTCAACGAAATAACGGGCGTCGTAACCGAGCTTCAAGGCGCGACCGCTGCGGCAAGCAGAGTTTTCGACCTTCTCGAAGCGCAAAATCAATCCTCCGACGCAGGTTTTGAGGAATTGACCGACGCGCACGGCAACATCGACATCGACGACGTTTACTTCTCTTACGTGAAAGACAAGCCCCTCATTCAAGGCTTTTCGCTCAACGTCAAGAGCGGTCAACGCGTTGCAATCGTCGGACCGACGGGTTGCGGGAAAACCACCCTTATCAACCTTCTTATGCGCTTCTACGATCCCGACAGCGGCAAAATCGAAGTAGAGGGCAAAAACATCTCAGATGTCACGAGAAAATCTCTTCGTTTGAGCTATGGTATGGTGTTGCAAGACACTTGGCTCAAAAAAGGCACTGTAAGAGAAAACATTGCCTACGGCAATCCCGACGCAACCGAGGAAGAAATCATCGAAGCCGCAAAGGCCGCGCATATCCACAACTTTATCATGCACTTTGAAAACGGCTATGACACCGTTTTGGACGACGACGGCGGGAATATCTCGCAAGGACAAAAACAACTTCTTTGCATCGCAAGAGTTATGCTCACTCATCCCCCGATGCTCATTCTCGACGAAGCGACAAGCTCGATCGACACTCGCACGGAAATCAAGATTCAGCAAGCGTTTGAAAAACTCATGCAAAACAAGACGTCGTTTATCGTCGCGCACCGCCTCTCGACAATCAAAAATGCGGACGTGATTCTCGTCATGAACAAGGGCAACGTCATCGAAAAAGGTACGCACGAACAACTGCTTGCAAAAGGCGGTTTCTATGCAAATCTTTACAACTCCCAATTCGAGCATTGAAAAGTTGCCGATAATTAAACTCGACCGAGTGCAATGTCCCCGAAAGTCAGCCAAAAGTGTGAAACTTTCGGGGACTTTTTTGTATCGGAAAACACCTTGCGCTTTACACAATCAATATTTTATGTTATGATAAAATCAGTTGAATAGAATACGGTTTGAAAAGTTGTTATACTGAGTAGATTTAGACTTCGGGTTCAATTCCCGAACAACCGCCAATGCTGTATTTGTGTTGAAAAACGCACTTTTGCGCCGTTTTTTACAAAAGCAGTAGTCTACCGTATTTGAGCGTCGTCAAGGCAAAAACGTGCTCCCGATTTGCCCTGTACAACGCAATGAGGGACGCACAAAAGGTGCGTTTTTTTGTATGGTTTTTTCAAAAAATCATACGCATTTTTGCAAGCACACTTGCGTTGTCGAACACATAAAAACAGGCGGTTAGATTTCTGAAAACAAAATCTCAAAGCAAAACTCTTTGAGAAAAAGGAGAATAACCTATGAAAAACAGAAACGCAAAACTTTTGTGTTTGGCTCTTGTGCTTGCGCTGGTGCTTACGATTGCGCTTGCCGCATGCAATCCCAAAGCCGAAACACCCGACGCCCTCGTCAAAAGTTTGAAAACATCTCTTAAGAATTATCTTGCAAGCGAGGAATTTACAACCGCAAAATCTGCCGCTTCAACGCAAGATCGCGTGCCGCTTATGTATTCGAGATACATTATCGGCAATATCTACACCGACGCTGACGCCGAATTGTTAAAGACAAATTTGCAAAAAATCGACAGCGTTATCGACAAAAACGGCAATCTTTCCGACGAACTCTACGACAAAGAAGGCTGCCCCCTCTACACCAAATCGAGTTATGAGTGGAACGGTGTGACTTACGAAAGTAAAAACGGCTGGCAAAGCATTGTTGACTATGCGTACAGTTGGTCGCTTATGTACAACCAATACAAACAATATTTGTCACAAGCAAACAAGACGGACGAAACATTTGACGATTACGATGTCACAATCGTCAACTATCTCAAATCCGTCGACTCTTCCGACACCTTCTACGGCACGGCATACGGATACGACAAGGCAAGCAGCATTGTTCTCACCCTTGCAAACCTCGCATACGACCCCAAAAACGCACCCGTAAGTTACAATGCACTTCTTTCCTACTATGACAAGGACAAGGACAAGGACGGAAACTTCACCAAATACGTCGGCAATCCGAACTGGATTGGTTTTACGGGCAGACCGCTCGCAAGCGGTTCGCTTATGAGAGGCGAAGAAAAATACAGCCTCGTTTACGAAAAAACAATGCAAGGTATCTACCCCTACGACGATACAAAGGCCGACGCATATTACAACTATAAAATAGACGATATGATCAACCTCGACCGTCTTTATGACGACTACGGCAAAGAAATCGTATCGCAATACGGCTCTATCGGCGATTCGAGATACGGAATTTTGTACGGCTACCTCAACGGAATAGATATGACAAAATACACCAAATCCGTTGACGACGGCAAGACGTATAACGTGCTTCAAAAGTGGGTTGACTCCCTCAAAAAAGACTCTGACGGCAATTATGTTCTCGCCGACGGCGTCGACATGGCGGTTGCAATTTGCTACGTTTACGCCTCCAAAATGGGGCTCGACACTCCCCCTACGCCGATCGGCTCATACAGCAGCGCAGTGTCGGTACTCTCTCTCGACTAAACGAAAATACAAATAGCAAAAAACAATAGAAACTCGTAATAGCGAACGACATTCAGCAACATCGGATTTTGAAAATCTCGATATAAAACGCATATGAACACACGCAAAAAGACATTATTGACATTTTTTACTACGGCAACGCTAATTCTGCTTTGTCTTGCTCTTTTTGCGTGCGACAACGGCGTTTTGGGAGGCGATGAAACATCCGACAACGCACAATACGCATTCGTTGACGGAAAACAACTCTGCTTCACTCTCGAATTTCGCCAACCGAGTACCGAAACAGAGATTTCGGACGGCGATTACCGCCCCCATGCAAAAGCAAACGGAGAGTTGATCGCTTCGTGGCAAATTCCCTGTTACGGCAACACCGCATACGAGTCTATTGTCAAGTTCTTCGAGGAAAGACAGGACAAAATCACGTTCCGCCTATCTCAACGCAGATTCTATATGTTTCACGAAGCGAAACTCGAAAACGGCGACAGTTACAATCTCGAAACCGCATATATAAGCGCAGACGGCTTGTATTCAAAATGCGCCAACTTCCAAACTCTGTTCGGAGCGGACGAAAAAGCCGGAACGCTTGACGACCTCAAGGTTTTGGTGATAGTATATCAAGGGTGGTTATATTGACCTCCAAGGAGAAAAAATGAAAGGTATTTCTTTGAAAAAAGCCGAGCGTTTGGCAAGCACAAAAGGTCTTAAAGGTTGGATTGCAATGTTCACCCTTTTGGGCGTTATGTGCTATGACCAGTTCATTTTGGAGATTCCGTTTGCAAACGTCGTATTCCCGATTTTGGTGATTTGCGCCGCCTCGATGAACCCTCTAAAAAACGCAGTAATGATCATTGTATATTCGGTGATTTTCGAGCTCAGTTGCATCGCCTGGTTCCCGTCCGAGCTGTACAGAGTACAGTGGTGGTTGCTCACAGTCACAATAGGCTACACGATGCCGCTTGTATGCTACAAGGTGTTCAACCGCAAGCACGAGGATATGAGCGTGATTTCCTATGCCGCAATGGCTGCGCTTGCCGAACTTCTCTACTTCTTCGTGTTTGTCGTGGCAACCGTGCTTATTTGGAAAGTACCTTTCGGCGCGTACTTCCTTTCGGATATTCCCTACGAGATCGGCGGCTGCCTTGCAACGTTTGCGTGCGCACTTCCCGTTGCCACCATCTACAAACTCTCCACCAAGGAGCTTGTCATCGGACAACGTGCAAAACGTCCCGTTTTCGCTGCGCAAATCTAACCTTTCAATCAACAAATCACAATCACAACTCAAAAACGGACTTGATTTTCAAGCCCGTTTTTTTAATTTCGCGTTTTGAAGAATACGCAATAGTAATTGTCGTACAAATTATTTATCTTTGCACTACCGATACCGTTTAGCACCTCTTGCAGTAAATCCAAATCGATTTCGTTATCCGTGCAAATACGCAGTAATAAGCCGTATCGTATATCGACAATCTCAATTTGTCTGTTTTTCAACTTGTGCGATTCAACAATACGGTATCCGTTTACAACGCACCACTCTGCGATGTGTTCGTTCACCTCAACAAAGTCCATATTAATTCCTCTTCTTTTATTGTATATAACTAACAGTTAGTTGCCAATTATTTATTAACCAACGGTTATAAACTTAAAAAAAAGACAAGAGGCAAACTATGTCCGATACGATAAAAACAAGACTTTGCGAGGAAATCCGCAACTCGAATCTTTCGACAATAGAAATTGCCGAAAAAGTTGGTGTTTCACCCGAAATGATAACGCAATACTGTACAACCAAAAAGTTGCCCAGACTTGACACGTTTGCCGAGCTGTGCAAAGTCTTAAACGTATCTGCCGACTATATCCTAGGAATTAAAGAATATTGATTTGACACATAAAAAAACGAACTCTTTGTGAGTTCGTTTTTTTATGTATGAAATACCGTCTACGGCACTCTCAAACAACCTTGCAACAGCTCTGCGCGCTGTCTTTTTTCATATATCCACTCATATCCGTGTGCAAGCATTCAGCTTGTTGTCGGACTCGTAGCGAGCATCGCAAGCGTAATAGCGATTGCTACGAAGTCAATCGCGTCAGCGACACGGTGTCAGTGCGCATATATGCGCTATGTGCGCAGCACCTTCGAGTCCACCGTCGGCAAAAACGAAAAGTGCGCGGCGGTATATAATACCGCCTACGGCACTCACAAACAACCTTGCAACAGCTCTGCGCGCTGTCTTTTTTCATATATCCGCTCATATCAGTGTGCAAGCACCCTGCTATTGTGGATATATGAAAAAACAACCTCACGGTTGTTTGCAAGGTTGTTTTTTCGTTGGTGCCGGCGGTCGGACTCGAACCGACACGGATGATTAGTCCACAGGATTTTGAGTCCAGCGCGTCTGCCAGTTTCACCACGCCGGCGCAAGTATGAATATACCATAAACGGATGATTCTTGCAACTAATTTTTGATTTTTTTGTGAGCGAGAACGAATTTATTTTTGATTTGATTCAATTTCGGTTGATTTTGCGCGCATATATCAAAAAAAATACACTTGTCTATTTGCCGAGCGCGTTGTATAATATTTTCAATATATAAATCTATGAGGTGTACGATGAAAAACCAAAACGGATACGTAGACAGTTTTGCAAAGCTCATTCAGTGCCCCACCGTCACAAACAGCGGACACGAATATTTTGATGCTTTCCACAAAGTTCTTGACGAAGAATTTCCTCACGTAACGGCAACGTGCAAAAAGATCGAGGTCGGCGGCGACGTGCTTTTGTACAAATGGAGCGGCAAGTCATCGAGTCGTCCTCTCGTGCTTATGGCGCACCAAGACGTCGTTCCTGCAGTCGGCGGAGATTGGAAATATCCTCCTTTCAGCGCAACGGTTGTTGACGGCAAAGTGTATGGCAGAGGCGCAATGGACTGCAAAAACACCCTCTTTTCCACCATACAAGCCGTCGAAGAACTCATTGAACAAGGTTTTGTGCCCGAACAAGACGTTTATTTGAGCTACAGTGACAACGAAGAGACATCAGGTCCCGGCGCAAGCATGGCTCGCGATTGGTTCAAATCGCAAGGTATAACGCCCTTTATGGTCATCGACGAAGGCGGCGCAATCATCAAAAAGCTCACAAAATTCGTCAAAAAAGACGTTGCGGCTGTCGGTATTTTGGAAAAAGGCTATGCCGACGTCAAATTTATCGCACGCGGTAAAGGCGGTCACAGTTCTCAACCGCCAAAGCATACTCCCATCGCAAGACTTGCGGCATTTGTAAACTACTGCGAGCATCACACCGTATTCAAACCTCGCATGTCGAAAGCGGCAAAAGCAATGATTTACGGCCTCGGCGACGCTGTTTCCGCTCCGCTTAAAGTATTTTGCAAAACAATCGGTATAAACGGATGGTGGGTGTCAAGACTTGCGCCAAAAATCAACGCGTCCTACGGCAACAGCATGTTCGCAACGTCAATGGTGTTCACCATGTCAAACGGTGCTTCCGCTCCGAACGTAATTCCGCAAGACGCATGGGTAGTTGCAAACTTGCGCTTTGCTCCAACCGACAAGAGCGAAGATTGCTTCAAAATACTTAAGAAAATCGCAAAAAAATTCGATCTCGAAATGGAAGTTTTGCAATCGCGCGAGGCATCTCCGATGATCGACATCAAGGGCGAAGGCTACAATATGTACAAAAAGGCTCTGAACGAGGCATTCCCCGACGCAGCCGTTGTCCCCTATCTCATGTTCGGAGGCACGGATTGTCGCATAATGCAACAAATCGCAACAAACGCAATACGTTGCACGCCTTGCCCCCTCTCGTTCGATCAGCTCGGAGGAATGCATGCCTCAAACGAAAACGTCGACATAAAGTCCATCGAACAATGCGTGAATTTCTTTGTTAAATTCATCAGGAATTATAAGTAACTTTTCGATTTACAAACATCACAAAAAGCATGCCTCGGCATGCTTTTTATGTTTTAAGAGTTGAACGTTTAGCACTCTAAATTAGATGTGCCCCCCTCTTTCCGGACACGCCGGTATTTCTCCCACCACTCAGTTAGGGACAATTCTTTACATAATTATCCATCGTTCGCGGGGGAGACAGTCGGCACTCGCATAGATTGCTATCGTTCTCTTGTTATGCCACTTCGCCTGCGTGGCGGCTACGCAACAGAATGCCACGCATTCTCGTACTTTTCGTCAAGCTCGGCGCTCATATTCTCGCCGCCGTTGCGGCTCGTGTTCCGTCTTTGAATAGGCACATTCCGTTAATAAGTACACCCTGAAGAAGTATTCGTTTATCCGCTTGCGTGCAAAGCACGCTAAACACCAAGCAGACAATCTTGCGAAACTGTGGCAGGAGTTTTTATCCCTGCTTGAACTGATAGCAAAGATTTTCTGCGCGGTAGTGATTGCGAAAACAAGCGAGGTCA